>Ga0265320_10000843_pt1 | contig 23132 bp, 15 predicted proteins | sample 4827metaG_FD_202087 | JGI IMG/M metagenome (GOLD analysis project Ga0265320, IMG submission 202087) | Rhizosphere microbial communities from Carex aquatilis grown in University of Washington, Seatle, WA, United States - 4-8-27 metaG | ecosystem: Host-associated > Plants > Roots > Rhizosphere >...
TCCGGCAGCGCAAACCGCTTGCCCACCTCCGCCGCCAGCTTGGTGTAAGCCTGCGACCCGGTGCACAGCGCGTCGTATTCAAAAATGGACTGCCCGAAGCTCGGCGCCTCGCTCAGGCGCACCGACCGCGGGATCACCGTCTCAAAAACCAAGGCCGGAAAATGCCCGCGCACCTCGTCCGCCACCTGCCGCGAAAGATTCGTGCGCACATCATACATCGTCAGCAAAATTCCGCCGACGCTCAGCCGCTCGTTCACGCCGGCCTGCTTGAGCTGCTCGACCACGTTGAGAATCTGGCTCAACCCCTCCATCGCCAAATATTCACACTGCAACGCGATCAGCAGATAATTCGCCGCCGCCAGGCTGTTCATCGAAATCATCCCCAGCGCCGGCGGGCAATCCAGGATCACCGCGCCAAACCGCTCGCTCTCCACCAGCGGCTTCAACACCTCGCGCAACTGCACGAGATAATCGTCCTTCTGCCCCAACTCGATTTCAATCGCCGCCATGTCCACCTCCGCCGGAATCAAAAACAAATTTTCCTGCCGCGTCGCCAGCACGCGCTCCGCCGCCGTGCCCTCGCCATGCAGCGGCCCGTATAAACTCCGCCCGGCCTGCTTCTCAAACCCCAGGCCGCTCGTCGCGTTCGCCTGCGGGTCCAAATCCACCAGCAACGTCGCGACGCCCCGCCGCGCCAGCCCAAACGCCAGGTTGATCGCCGTCGTGGTCTTCCCCACGCCGCCTTTTTGATTCGCAATGCTAAAAACAGTCGCCGCCATATCCCCGGGAATCTGCCCCGCCCCCGCCCCCAAGTCGAGACTGAAGAAAACGCGGACCGCGGAATGCAGAATGAAATCCTTGTGTCCGAATTTCCATCCCGAAAATTTTTGACCTGCACAGACCCAATATAAGGAAACTATCCCTTCGCTTCACGGAAGTTTTGCAGAAGGGGTTTCTCGCGCAAAGACGCAGAGGCGCAAAGGGGAGTTACGTCGGCCAAACAGGGCGTCATTTTTTTGCGACTTGGCGACTTGGCGCGAGCATTCTTCAGGTTTTGACCAATACCCGCGTTGAAGGGATAATCACCCAATATAATCTCTCCCGCTCCCCGCCTCATTTCCGGCTTCTTAATTCTTAACTCTTCCTTCTTAATTCTCCCCATGCCCGCCGCCGCCTTCGCCAACCGCCTCACCTGGGCCGAACTCGACCCCGCCTACCTCCGCCAGCTCATCACCCTCGCGCGCGAAGAAGACCTCGCCGGCGCCGGCCTCGCCCGCCGCGTCACCCCCGGCGATGTCACCACCGCCGCCCTCGTCGGCGACGCTCCCGCCCGCGCCGACTTCGCCGCGCGCGAACACCTCATCGTCTGCGGCCTGCCGCTTCTCCCGCTCATTTTCGAAACCTTCGGCCCCGGCTGCTCCGTCCAACCCGCGCCTGGCATCCACGACGGCCTCGCCGTGGCCGCCGGAACCGTGCTCGCCACCGTCACCGGCCCCGCCGCCACCCTCCTCACCGCCGAGCGCACCGCCCTCAACTTCTTCCAAAAACTCTCCGGCGTCGCCACCCACACCGCCCGCCACGTCGCCGCCCTCGGCGCCAGCCCGACCAAACTCCTCGACATCCGCAAAACCACCCCCGGCTTCCGCATGTTGGAAAAATACGCCGTCGCCACCGGTGGCGGCTGGAACCACCGCCTCGGCCTGTTCGACCGCGTCGTCATCAAGGACAACCATCTCGCCGCCGCCCATGCCACCGCCGGCGAACGCCTCGCCGCCGCCGTCCGCTCCGCCCGCGCGCGCCACCCCGAACTTCTCGTCGAATGCGAAGTCGACCACCTCGCGCAAATTCCCCCCGTGCTCGAAGCCGGCGCCCACGTCATCCTCCTCGACAATTTTTCCCTCGCCGACCTCGCCGCCGCCGTCGCCCTCATCGCCCACCGTGCCGCCACCGAAGCCAGCGGCGGCGTCACCCTCGAAACCATCCCCGCTCTTGCCTCCCTCGGCCTCGACTACATCTCCTGCGGCGCCCTCATCCACCACGCCCCCTGGGCCGACCTCGGCTTGGATTGGAAATAAAGACTATTTGCTTTGCCCGGATTCCATTATTGCCTGCCGGTTCGTCCGGTGTTACGTTCTAACCCATGTCAACCGTGCATGTAGACCTCTCGGCCGAGCTGCTTGAGCTGGCGGAAATGTCCGGGGCCGCGCCCGCCCAAGCGGCCAAGCTTATCGCGCTGGAACTATTCCGCGAAGAGCGCGTCTCCCTGGGCAAGGCCGCCGAACTCGCCGGCATGGCCTTGGAAGACTTCCTTACGCTGACCGCCGAGCGGGCCATCCCCCTGCATTATACGGCCTCGGATTGGCGTGACGACCATCAAGCGGCCCGCAAGCTGGCTCAGTGAAGGTTGTTTCCAACGCTTCTCCGCTCATCATATTGGGGCGGATAGACCGGCTGGACTTACTACCGGCCCTTTTTGGAGCCATCCAATTGTCCAGCGAAGTCTATGAGGAAGTTGTCATTGCCGGGGCCGGTCGGCCCGCAGCGGCGGCGATAAAGGCCGCAAAGTGGATTCACGTGCATCCGCCGATGGCACCCACCGATCTGGCCGCTTGGCGTGGCCGCGCCAGACTAGGGTCCGGCGAACTGGCGACCATTGCCCTAGCCAAGACCCTCGCCGCGAATTGGGTAATTCTTGACGAGCGCGCCGCCCGGCAATTGGCCGCCAGCCATAAACTTCAGGCTATTGGCTGCGTTGGCATCCTCGAATTGGCCTACCACCGCAAGTTGATGCCCGACCTCCGCTCCACCTACGCTCAAATGCTGGCCAAAGGTGTCCATATTGCCCCCGCCATCTTGAATCAGTCCCTCGCCTCATTCGGATTGCCCGCGCTTTGAGGGGGGATGACGGGGATTATGTGGTGTATTCTCCCGACCGTTCACGGTCATCTTGAATACTTGAATCTCCGCGCCGGAATTCATCGCAAAAATTCTCCACCCCACCCCGGTGGCAGAATATTTTCCCCTCAATTCTGGCAGCAGAACGGACTCGCGCACACATGGCCGCCCGGCGAGGGCATCGCGCACTCCCCTCCCCCGCAACCTTGCGGCTGCGGCGCCGCCGCGCCTTTCGTCATAATCCCAAACCCGCCCAGAATCACCCGCTTCACCGGCAGGCCCGACTCCGGGTCGCGCGTCAACGGCTCGTCGCGCATCGACTGCCGCACCTCAAAGCGCCGCACCGCATCGCCCGGCTTTTCCGGAATCGTCTCGTATACGTAGGTCGCCATGAGAAGAATTCTACCGCAAATCGCGCCAAACACGCAATTCAACATTCTGGATTTCTGGCTTCAACCCCCACCCTTCATCGCTCATCCTTCCCTCCCGATGCCTTTAGGTGAAACCATCGCCGCCGCCGCCACGCCCCCAGGCGAATCCGCGCTCGCCCTCGTGCGCGCCAGTGGCCCCCTCGTCCCCGCGCTCGCCGCCGCCATTCTCGGTCGCGCCGCCGGGCAAATCCCCGCCCCGCGCCAAGCCACCTTCGGCCACTACCATCCCCTCGCCGGCGAAGCCCTCGACCAAATCGTCCTCACTCACTACGCCGCCCCCGCCTCCGCCACCGGCGAACACCTCCTCGAAATCGCCTGCCACGGCAACCCCCTCATCATCCGCCGCATCCTCGACGACCTCTGCGCCCGCGGCTGCCGCCCCGCCCGCCCCGGCGAATTCACCCGCACCGCCTTTCTCGCCGGCAAACTCGACCTCGCCCAAGCCGAAGCCGTCGCCGACCTCATCCGCGCCCGCTCCGACGCCGCCCTCCGCGCCGCCCGCCGCCAGCTCGACGGCGAACTCTCCCGCCGCATCCAGGAATTTTCCGACACCCTCCTGCAAATCCAGGCCGAAGTCGAAGCCTACATCGACTTCCCCGAGGAAGATCTCCCGCCCGAAAACTCCGCCGCGCTCGCCGCCAAAATCGCCACCCTCGCAGCCGCCATCGAGCAACTCCTCGCCACCGCCCGCTACGGCTCCCTCCTCCGCAACGGAGCCAGCGCCGTCATCCTCGGCGCGCCCAACGCCGGCAAATCCAGCCTCCTTAACGCCCTTCTCGGCCGCCCCCGCGCCATCGTCAGCCCCCAACCCGGCACCACCCGCGACTTTATCGAGGAGACCTTCCAGGCCGGACCCTACGCCATCCAAATCACCGACACCGCCGGAATTCCCGCTGACTCCCAACCAAGAACCAAGCACCAAGAACGAGAACACATTGCGCCCGCTCCCATCTCCCCGCTCCCCGCTTCCACCCTCGACTCCATCGAACGCGAAGGCATCAACCGCGCCCTCGAAAAAATCGCCACCGCCGATTTCCTCCTCCTCGTCCTCGACAGCACGATTGCTCCACCCACCCTGCCCCAATCTGTCCTCGATGTTATCACCCCCCTTAACACCCTCGTTCTCGAAAACAAGACAGACCTGTCCGGCTCGATTCCTAGGGATTCATTTCTGGCTGACTGCAAACATGTTAGAATATCCACCAAGACTGGCGCGGGTCTCGATACCCTCCGCACCACCCTCGTTTCTGCCCTCGAAAAATCCTACGCCATCCCCCACGACGACCTCGTCCTCACCACCCTCCGCCACGCCGACACCCTCCGCCTCACCCGCACCGCCCTCCTCGCCGCCTTGGAACAATTTCCATCCTCCATCAGCCCCGCACCCAACTCCGCGCTCCCTGCTCCCCGCTCCATCTCCGCCGAACTCCTCGCCGCCCACCTCGGTGACGCCCTCGCCTCCCTCGGCGAAATCCTCGGCCACCCCGACCACGACGCCATGCTCGACCACCTCTTCGCCAACTTCTGCATCGGTAAATAAATAACTGTAGCGCCGTCGTTTTTTTTCGGTGAAATCAGTCGAACCGCGACAGCCCACTTGAAGAATTGAGACGCTCCGGTAGGGCGGGGCCTCCGGACCCGCCTAGCCCCGTCCGCATGCTTTGGTAGGGACGGCTCTCCGAGCCGTCCGCTTTAAATTTCCCGCCCCGCCCCGCGCTCCTTTCCTTTTGGCTTCATAAGTCGGCCAGCATACTTGTCGCCTCGGAAAGATTTTTTGTCTGATATCACAATTTGGTATACTCACCCACCCCGCCTGTCACCGCTCCGCCGCTCCGCCCACGCCCCACCCCTGCGCCTCCGCGTCTCTGCGCGAGAATTCTTCTCCCAGCAAGCTAGGCGGGTCCGGAGGCCCCGTCCTACCCCCTTTTGCGCCCTCTGTGCTTTTTGTGCTTTCATTCTCTCCGTGCCATCCGTGTCCTCCGTGGTTAAAAAACTCTTTTGTGCCCTTCGCGTTTTCTGGGGTTGTCATCTTCTGCTTTCCTTGGTGCTTCGTTCTTGTTATACTTCACCACTCCTTCATTCAGGCGCACCTCTCTAGCAACCTTGCTTCTCACTTTATGCGCCACACAGCGCGCCTTTCGCACTCGCCACCCTATTGAATCCAGGCACCGCTTTTGTTCTACTCTCCATCATCTCTTTTACTCCCCCACCCTTCATTGATAATAACTTGTGAATAAGAACATACTTGTCTGTCTGTGATGAATTTAGCCCCTAAAGAGATCCGAATCGGCCCTTCCAAGCCCTACGACGTGATTGTCTGTGGTGCGGGTCATGCCGGCTGCGAGGCGGCTTTGGCGGCCGCTCGCATGGGTGCCGACGTACTCATGCTGTCCGGCAATATTGACACCATCGCCCAGATGAGCTGCAATCCGGCCATCGGCGGCCAGGCGAAGGGTCATATGGTGCGGGAGATTGATGCGCTCGGGGGCGAGATGGCGATCAATACGGATGTCACCGCCATCCAGTTTCGCTTGTTGAACGCATCCAAGGGTCCGGCGGTACACGCTCCGCGGGCGCAGTGCGACAAGAAGGCTTATCAATTTCGGATGAAACATGTCTTGGAGCTCCAGCCGAATCTTTCACTCTTTCAGGCCCTGGTCACGGCCTTGATTTTTGAAGGCGATAAGGTGGTAGGGGTGAGGACGAATCTCGACTTGGAGTTTTATGGTCGGTCGGTCGTGGTCACAACGGGGACGTTTCTCCGCGGGTTGATGCACATTGGGCGAAATAAGAACGAAGGTGGCAGGCTGGGGGACTTCTCGGCAAAAAGCCTATCGAGCAGCTTTCTTGAGGCCGGGATTGAACTGGAACGATTGAAGACCGGCACGCCTCCGCGTACCCTTGGGTCAACCATCGATTTTTCGAAATGCCGGGAGCAGCGGGGAGATGAATCGCCGACGCTCTTTGGGTTCTATGACACACGGGCTGGTGCGAATGTGAATATGTTCCACGTGGAACATTCTGCGACGGGGGCGACGAGTTCGGCACCTAAAGCCGGCTCTCCGGGCGATATGTTCCACGTGGAACATCGGCCTGGGCAAAGACTTCTCGGCTGGGTTCCGGGTGAGAATCAGGTGTCGTGCTGGATGACGGACACGAGCGCGAAGACGGCGCGGATTGTCCGGGATAACCTTCATCTGTCGGCCATGTATGCGGGCGAGATCGAGGGCGTCGGACCGCGGTATTGTCCGAGCATCGAGGACAAGTTTGTGAGATTCCGTGATAAACCGTCCCACCGCCTTTTCCTCGAGCCGGAGGGTCGGAACACGGATGAGTGGTATATCAACGGGCTGTCGACCTCGCTGCCGTTCGAGGTGCAGCTGCAAATGCTGCATAGCATACCGGGTTTGGAGCGGGCGGCGATGCTGCGGCCGGCGTACGCGGTGGAGTATGACTTTGCGCCGCCGACCCAGTTGCAGCCCTCGCTCGAGTCAAAAAAGGTGGCGCGGCTGTTTTTCGCCGGTCAGATCAATGGGACCTCGGGCTACGAGGAGGCGGCGAGCCAGGGCTTAGTCGCGGGGATTAACGCAGTCCTCAAGGTTCGCGGTGAGGCGCCGTTCGTCCTCGGACGGCATGAGGCCTATATCGGCGTACTAGTGGACGACCTAGTGACGAAGGGGACGAGCGAGCCGTATCGGATGTTCACCAGCCGTGCGGAGTACCGGCTGCTGTTCAATCACGGGAGCGCGGAGCTGCGGTTGGTCGAGCACGCGGCGCGGCATGGGTTGGTGCCGGCGGCGCGGCTGGCGCGGATGCGGGAGAAGACGCGGCTGGTCGAGCAGTGGTCGGCGGCGCTGGAGACGACGCGGGTGAAGGGTGGGAGTGTGGGGGATTGGTTGAGGAAGGGGTCAGAGGAACAAAGGGACAGAAGCACTGAGGGGCAGCAAGGCGCAAAGGAGCAGAGGAGCAGAGGAGCAGAGGGTGGGGATGAAGAATCGGAAACGCTTAACGTTCAACGCTTAACGTTCAACGCTCAAGGACATGGGGGTGGGTCGGAAGTAGAAAAAATTCCGAGCGAAGGGGTTAACCACGGAGGGCATGGAGAACACGGAGCGGAGATTCTGCCAAAAGAGTTTTTGGCGTTGTCGGTGGCGGTGAGGGAAGAGGTGATTTATCGGGTGCGGTATAAAGGATATCGGGAGCGGGATATGCGGCAGATTGAGAAATTGCGCCACTTGGAGAATGTGCGACTGCCGGCGGACCTGGATTACAGCACGGTCGCGGGCCTGCGGGCGGAGAGCCGGCAGAAGCTGGCGCAGGTGCGCCCGGCCACTTTGGCGCAGGCGCAGCGGATTAGCGGCGTCGGGCCGGTGGATGTGTCGCTGTTGTTGGTGGCGCTGAGGGCGCGGAACAGGGAGCAGGGAGCGGAGGGATGATTCACCGCCAAGGAGCGAAGGACGCGAAGAAAGGGATAGGAGATGAGGAGCAAGGGGGCAAAGGGGCGGGGCAGAGGGAATGGGGCAAGTAAGGGCGACGGGGTAAATCTGCATGAGGTTGGCTTGACGGTAGACCCACAAAATATGATTCTTTATCCATCGTATGTCTTCAGAAACAACAACGAGCAAAAGCATTTGGTGGCTTCCTGATTCGCCTGAAAAGCGACTACAAGGGGAAGTTACCTACGGCCCTGTAAGTGGAGCGGAAGTGGATTTATTCGGGCACATTTACGAAAGTTTTGACGACAAAAAACTGATTGAGCGTTTTACTCTTCATGGACTTACCTTTGGCATGAAGCCGATTAGTCTCTTTCAGTGCATGATCTCAGGTGGGACTACTCATATACCCGGAGGTGCGTCGTGTGAAATAAGCTGCTATTCTGGGATAGAAGGCGGACATTATCGTTCGTTAGATGAAGCTGTCTTCAAAGAAGTTCGTGTGAAAATCAAAGGGCTAGTTGAATGGGCCTGCTATTCGGGAATAAAGCCCACTCTTGAGCAAAATCCCCATAAATGGACTGTGACTTATATGGTTCCAGAAACAGTGCCGCTTGGCAAATATGGACCTTTCGCGATGCGACTCGAATTCAATGGAGTAATTCATCCAGATTTTCACGCAATTAATATCAAAGAGGACTGCACCCTTGTGATCCAAGCCCAAGAGATGCAGCCCTATCCGGTCTTTGAAGAATATATTCAAAAATTTCAACAGTTCCTTTGTTTGGCTTTGCAACGGCCAGTATATACGATGGACATTATCGCGCATATTGATCAACCCAAACAGATTATTCAGGAAATTCCGATTTTTGAAGATTATCAAATAATAAAGAGAATAAAGGATGAGGACGACTCTACAGAGAAGCTCATTCCGCTTTTTATGTTGTTCGCGCTACCAGAGCTAGGAACTAACCCGCAACACATCTTTGGAAAATTCGTTGAGCGGCAAGAAAGACTTGGTGCCTCCATGGATTTATATTTCACAACAGTTTACAACCGCACGCAAATTCCCCGGGTCGAATTTCTCACACTGACCCAGAGTATCGAGGCTTACCATCGCATTACAAACCCTGGAAAGTTTACTTTGAGAGAACGCCTCGTGGATGTCGCAACGAAGCATTCAGGCATACTTGAGCCTTTGATTGGAACGACAGATAGGTTTGCGTCCGAAGTGAGCAACTTCAGAAATCAATTAACGCACCCTGGCGAGGGAGATGCGGAAATTTATAAAGACTATCGCAGTCTTCTGCGATTTTCGGACAAAATCGCATTGCTCATTGAAGTTTGCTACTTCAACGAAATTGGACTCGCTCAGGAACAAATCAACGCGATTCTTTCCAGTCGAAGTAAACGTGCTCGCAGGATTCATCATGGGTGGGTCTGATCGTTTGTCAGAATCTGTGCCTCGAACACCAAATGCACGAACCGATTTGGAGTTTCTTTCGTCCATTCGGGACTTGTTCAATGTTTCATTTCTGCACCCCAGCAATAAATTGCTGGGCTATTTTCTGTCGTCCTTACGGGACTTGACGTGCCGCCACTCACGACATCCAACAATAAGACAAATGTTGAAAAGCGCGTGCTGAAGCGCCGCGCTACGATGGAGGCTAATTCAGCCTTAGCGGCATGATGACGCAGAGGAAGGAGTCGAGGGTTTTGATGAGGCCGGGGCTGAGTTCGTCCTTGAATTCGAAGAAGATTTCGTCGTGGGAGAGGGCGCGGAGGGGGTCGAGGAGGAATTGGGGATTGAAGGCGATTTGGACTTCGCCGCCGGCGTAGGCGATGGCCATGGTTTCGTGGGATTCGCCAAACTCGGGGCTTTGCGCGGAGATTTCGAGGAGGTTTTTCGTGGCTTTCAGGCGGACGGAATTATTTTTGTCGCTGGTGACGAGCGCGGCGCGCTGGACGCATTCGGCGAGGAGTTCGCGTTCGATTTTGACGCGGTGTTCGGTTTCCTTGGGGATGACTTGGCGGTAGTTGGGGTAGTTGCCTTCGACGATTTTGGAGACGAGGTAGATGTTGTCGACGAGGCCGTGGCCGGTGGCGGTTTCGCCGATTTCGATTTCGAAGGCGGCCTGGCGGTCGTTGAAGGTGATTTGCGCGGTGGCGCCTTGGGCGAGGAGGCGGGTGAGTTCGGCGACGGTTTTGGCGGGGAGGATGAGGGAGCCGGCGTTGGCGTCGGTGACGGCGACTTCGTGACTGACGAGGGCGAGGCGGCGGCCGTCGGTGGCGACGAGGGTGAGTTTGCCGTCGGCGAAATTAAAATAGACGCCGTTGAGGATGTAGCGGTTTTCGTCGGAGGATTGGGCGTAGGCGACGCTTTTGAGCATGCGGGCGAGGTCGGCCTGGGGGAGGGTGAATTTGTGTTTGTCAGCGAAGGTGGGGAGTTGGGGGAATTCTTCCTTGCCGATGCCCATGACGCGGAAGAGGGAGCCGCCGGAGGAGATTTTCGCCTGGTGGCCGGGGGTGCTTTCGAGGGAAACTTCGAGGTTGGGGAGGGCTTTGACGATTTCGGCGAGTTTGCGAACGGGAAGGGTGAGGGCGCCGGGTTGGGAGACTTCGGCTTTGATGCGGCAGCGGATGCCGAGGTCGAGGTTGGTGGTGGTGAGGGCGACGCCGTCGCCGTCGGCGGAGAGGAGGACGTTGCTGAGAATGGGCATGGTGGCCCGGGTGCCGACGACGTTGAGGACTTGCTGGAGGCCGGTGGCAAAGTGGTCGCGGTTGATCTTGAACTTCATATGGCGTTAGGAAAGGGGGAAAGGGCGGAGGTGGCAATATTGAATCGGCATTACTTACACGGATTCAGATATAGGGGATAAGGAATTAATGAAGTCTATTCTTATTATGTTCGGTGAGTATCGTGACAACTGCAAAAGGGGTAGGGTATCAAGGGGTTGCGGGGGGCGTGGGTGGTGAAGAAGGGTGTGCCGGCTTGGGGAGGTCGGGGAATATCGCGCCGGGGCGCAAGTTGTGCGCAGAGTTGTGCGCAAAAAATCAGAAGGCTTCGTCGATGTCGGGTTCGTCGGGATCGGGCGGGGGCGGCGGGAGTTGTTTGCGGCGGACGCTGCGACGCCAGTAACGGAAGAGGCCGTAGAAAATGTAAGCGAGGAAAAAGATGGCGGGAGAGAAGAGGCGGAGGCGATAAGCGACGGCAATGGCGATGATGACGAGGATGAAGGGGCGCGCAGTGGTTTGGGTGTGCCAGTCGATGTGCTTGAAGCTGGGGTAGGGGATGTTGCTGACCATGAGGAGCGCGACGAGGAGCAGCAGCGGAAGAAAGAGGATGGAGAATTGCTGGATGGTTTCCTTCTGGAAATCGAGGTGGAGCATCGCGAGGACGAGGGACGCGACAAAACCAGCGGCGGCGGGCGAGGGCAGGCCCATGAAATCCTTGGTCGAGGACGCGGCCGTGACGCCGGGGACGAGGGGGTTGGTGACGACGTTGAAGCGGGCGAGGCGGACGGAGACGCAGAGGAGGTAGACGAAGCCGACGAGCCAACCTATTTGCTGGAATAGGTCGGAGTAATTGCCGAGGCCGGGGCCGAGGATGAGAAAGAACACCATGAGCGCGGGGGCGACGCCGAAGGAGACGGTGTCGGCGATGGAGTCGAATTCCTTGCCGAAGAGGGATTCGCGGCCGCCGAGGCGGGCGACGCGGCCGTCGAGGGCGTCGCAAAAGGCGGCAAAGAGGATGCACCAGACGGCTTCAGTGTAGAGGTCGATGGCTTCGGTTTCGGAGAGGGCGACGTAGCGGGCCTGGATGCAGCGGATGATGGCGATGAAGCCGAAGAAGAGGTTGCCGGCGGTGAAGAGGTTGGGGAGGAAGTAAATGCGCGCGGCCTCCTGCGGATTTTTATATTTGTGCGCGGCGGGGGCGGGCGGGAGGGGGATGGCGCGGTCATCCTCGGGGGGCGGATTGGGGAGGATGTGCATGGCGGAAGGGGAAGTAAAAATTATGAAGTAAGAATGAAGAAACGGTGAAGCAAAAGCAGGTGACAGGGCGTGACGAATCGAACTTGGCGGCGGCCCGGAGGGCGGGCGGCAGGGAAATGGGAAAAGCGGCTGGGTTCAGTGAACAAACAAACCCTGCCCGGGTCAAGCCAAGGATGGGTATCGGCGGGGCCGTGAAATCGGGAAAAAGTGGTGGTATAATGAAGGGTTGCGAGGATAGACGAAATGCAGTTCTAATATTTTCGGATGACGGCCCCCTTCCGCAGTCCTTGGATTCGCGCGGCGTTACTCAGCGCGGCGATGGTCACCGCGTATGAGGTGGGGCAGGCGCACGAGTTGGCGGCGCGGCAAATGGCGGTGGAGGCCGCGTCGAAGGCGAAAAAGGCGCGGAAACTTTCGCCGATGGCGGAGGCTTCGACGTATTTCAAGAAAATCGGCAGACATATCACGCACAAGATTGGCAATATTTTGGTGACGAAAGATGCGGATGGGCATTATTTCCTCGGCCAGATTGAGATTGGCCGGTTGTTGGCGACCGACCCGCAACAGGCGTTGCGCGAATTGGCAAAGCTACCGCACGGCGCGGACACCCGGGCGGCGTATCGCGAGGCGTTTAGGGAATTGGCCGATAAAGTCTTGGACGGTTATGCCGATACGCAGCCTGTGGCGGAGGATGGGCCGAAGGCGGCGGCGCTAGCGGAGTCGTTGCCGCCAGGGCCGGAGCGCACGGCGGCATTGCTGGGCGTAGCAGACGGCTGGGCGCAGATTAGCCGGACGACCGATTCGGGAGCGGCATTATTGGATTGGGCGAGCGGCTTGCCGGCGGAGGACGAATCTGTGCTCAAGCAGACGGTGGAAAGCTATATGGTCGATCCAAAGCTAGCCGCACAATATATCGACGACCTGACGAGTGCGACGGATCGCGGCGACGCGATACACTACATTGCGATGGCGATGGCGCAGGTGAATCCTGGCAGTGACGCCTCGGTCGCAGACACGGTGGCTGCGATCGACTGGCTGAAGCAGACGGCCACGGGGGATGAATATTTTAGCGGCATGATGCAAATGTTTGACCAACTATCCGAAAACGATCCTGCGCGCGGCGTGGCGGTGCTGGACACCTTGACGGATCCCCACGACCGGAGTGATGCCATCAAGGAGTTGTCGACTTATTGGGGGACGGACGATCCGAAGGCCACGTTGGAGTGGCTGCAAACGTTGCCCGAGGCGGACGGCGCGGCGCGGACGAGAGCGATAAACTGGGCCATGTCCAATTGGGCGAAGAATAACCTGCCGGAAGCCACGGCTTATGTCTCGGGCGTGTCCGACCCGGCGGTGTTTCTGTCCGTGGCGCCGATTCTGGCGCCGGCGATGGCCAAAACGGATCCGCAGGCGGCGCTTAAGTGGGTGGGTGGATTTCCCGACAGCGCGACGAAAGCGCAGGCCGTAAGCGGAGTGCTGAACAATATGGCCACGACGGATTTTAATGGCGCGTGGAGTTATGCGACGAGCCTGCCTGAGGGCATGACGCGCGAGGGCGCGATGGACAGCCTGGTGTCCACGTTGAGCACCACAAACCCGGCGCAAGCGGCGACGTTGTTGGGGCAGCTTGGCAGCGATGCGGCCAGCGTCAGCGCCACGGATTCGGTGGCGTATAATTGGGCGTCGCGGGACTCGGCGGGACTGGCCGCCTGGATCAATACGCAACCGGCGGGGAGCGTGCGGGACACCGCCGTGGCGGCCTATGTGTCGGAGCAGGATGGGACGAATCCCGCCGCCTTGCTGGCGCTGGCCAACACGATGAATGACCCGGCGAAGCGCTCCGGGCAGATTAAGGATCTGCTCCAGCAGTGGGCCAAAACCGATTTGCCGGCGGCGAGCGCGGCGGCGCAGACCGCGAATTTGACGGAGAGCGAGCGGGCGAGCTTGTTGTTGCAGCTCTCGAAGGCGAATGGAAAATAAATCATATTTTCAAAATCCTATAATCCAAAAAAGGCGGGTCGGGGACGCCCCGCCCTACCAAAAATTCTTAACGACACGTAAACAGGTAGGGCGGGGCGTCCCCGACCCGCCTACCAACGAATTTCAAGACAGAAACCAGCCTAACCCCACACCCTTTCTCCCAACCGATAATAACCCAATGAAAACCTCGTGGCGCAGCCGATTATTTTACACCGCCCTGGCCGTGGCGGCGGTGGGGGCGTCGTATTATCTGGGCGGCTGGCAGACATGGAGTTTGGATGAAGCGGAAACACGAGCGGCGCAAGCGGAGAAAAATTTCGCGATGGCGCAGAAAAGTGAAAATCCCACCGCGCAAATCAAGGGACCGCCGCTCTCGCTGGAGGAAATCCAAAAGAAGCTGGACGACATCTGCACCCAAAAGAAAAATAAAATCCAGTGGTTGGACGTCGAAGCGTGCGAGGCTTTGTTGAAGGACCTGGATCCGACGGAAGCGCTCAAGCTGGCGGAGGCGATGCCGCCCGGGGAAATTCGCGATGGCGTGAGGTGGAGCGTGATGTCGGACTATGCCGACAAGAATCCGCAAGGCGCCATGGATTTTTTGGGCACCCTGCCGCACGGCGAGGCGGTGAGCATGTTTGCCGCGGTCACGGACAGCAAAAACATGGAAACCGTGAAGATTTTTGCGCAAAACCTGGACAAAATTATGGACAAAGATGATAAATTCGAGCGCGATGAAGCCATTCACGCTCTGAGTTTGCCGCTAATTGAGGATAATCCCACGCAGGGTCTGAATTGGCTCAAGCAAGTGACAATTGGTGATGAGTTCACGAGCGACTTGGCGGATGTTTTCGACGCGCTGTCTTCGACCGAGGGGGGATCAAACGCTCTTTATTTCCAGGGCGGCTCTCGACAAAACTTGAGCTTGGCGATGACCTTGCTAAGCGAAGTCACCGACCCGGGGCAGCGTGCGGCGGCGATTGGGGCCATGGCTGGCGGCTGGGGGAAGGCGGACCCGCAGGCGGCGATGACATGGGCGGCGGGTTTGCCGGACACCGATAGCGCCGCGCGTACAGACGCACTGAACAGCATTGTGGGCAGTTGGGCGAAACTCGATCCGGCGGCGGCGCTGGCGTTTGTGCAGAGCAATGGCAACGCGGCGCAATTTTATCCATCGGCGCCGGCCATCGCTGCCTCGCTGGCGCAGGGGGATGCGCCAGCGGCGCTGGCGTTTGCGCAAAGCTTGCCCGAGGGTGCCACGCGGGACCGGGCGATGAACAATGTTTTGACGACGCTGGCGGCGACGGATTTTCCCTCGGCGTGGAATGACGCGCAGAGCTTGCCAGAGGGCGCGAGCCGGGACTCCGCCATGGTCACCCTGCTTGGCCAGCAGGCCAAGGCGAACCCGGCGCAGGCGCTCGACCTGCTCAGTCAATTTTCCGCGGGGGCGGCGTTGGATAGTGCGACCCATGCGTTGGCGAGCGAATGGGTTGATCTCGATCCGCAAAGCGCCGCCACTTGGATTAACACCCTGCCTACGGGGTCGCAGCGCGATGGGGCGGTGGCGGCGATGGTTTGGTCGGCCACCGGGACTCCGCTGGAGGGATTGCAGTGGGCCAATTCGATTGATTCGCCAACGAAGCGCGCTGATGTGATTCAAGAACTGATCACCCAATGGGCGAATGATGACCCGGCGGCGGCGACGAGCGCAGTGCAATCCGCCAATTTAACGGAGGAGCAACGGGCGGCGTTGGTGCAAACGATTCAGCAGGCGCGGGCGAAAGGGCGGTGAGGGGGGCGGGAGGGTAGCACCCCGCACGGGGTGCTAGAAATTAGCCGGTGGTCGGAGCGGAGCGAAGACCACCGGTAGTCTGAGAATAAAAATATAGCACCCTGACAGGGTGCCAGAAGGGCATTCTGCATTTGCTTTGGCTTTGTTCTGGCATCCCTTCAGGATGCAATTTTCATCTCCAGCAACCGGGGGTCTGCGACCCCCGGCTAATATCTCGCAACCCTTCGGGTTGCCGGACAGCGACGCAGATAGTAACGAAGCCATCCAATATTTTTGAACCTAGACGACCGCGCCTCATCGGGATTTCACTTCTTCAGGCCTTCGAGGTATTTCCAGAAGGATTGGTGTTGTTCGATGAGGGTTTCCTCGGTGAAGGGGAGTTTGAAGCGGAAAACGAAATCGGCGAGGGAGTGCTGGTGCAGGATGTAATGCATGTAGAGGATTTCGCCAGTGGCTTCGAAATAAATGCGGAAGTCGCCGGAGCGGAGGCGGTAGAGGGTTTTGCCGGCGCGGGTGAAGCGGCCCATGTGTTCGGCGCCGCTGGCGAGCTCCTCGGGGTGGATGTTGCCCATGGCGTCCATCAGCTCGAGTTGGGCGGGCTTGGGGAGTTTTTTGAGCTCGGCGAGGGCCTGGTCGCTGAAATTGAGTTGATACACGGGAAAGAAGAAAGTGTTTTAGAACTTGGTTTTCTGGTGCTTGGTGGGCGGATATGGAGAGCTGGGCCGCGGGAGTGCCGGAACGTGAATCGAGGAGCGAGTGAAGTTGGAGAAGCTGGCAGGCCCGGTTCCGTCCCGGCGCGGGCCGGGCGTAATATACACGCGTTAGCCGGGAAATGTCAGGGATTATCTCGGGACGGGCGCGGGGATGTCGTCTGCGGACGGCTCGGAGAGCCGTCCCTACCGCGCGGGTTCCTTTGAAATCTTCGCTGCCGCTTTAATCACGCGGCGTGTTCGGCGACGCCGGCCATGAGGCGCAGGAGGGCGGCTTCGCTGAAGTGGGCGCGGGAGAGTTCGCCGGCGAGGCGGCCTTGGCGCATCACGAGGATGCGGCCGCAGAGGCCGATGAGTTCGGGGAGTTCGGAGGAGATGACGAGGATGGCTTTGCCTTCGAGGGCGAGTTCGTCGAGGAGCTGGTAAATTTCGGCCTTGGCGCCGACGTCGATGCCGCGGGTGGGTTCGTCGACGACGAGAATGTCGCACTCGCGGGCGATCCATTTGGCGAGGGCGATTTTTTGCTGGTTGCCGCCGCTGAGGGTGGCGATGGAAGTTTCGAGCGACGGGGTTTTGACGCGGAGGCGCTGGGCGAAGCGGGCGGCGAGGTCGCGTTCGGCGTGGCGGCGGACCCAGCCGAAGCGGGTGAGTTGGGGGAGCGCGGCGAGGGTGGTGTTCTCGCGGCAGTTCATCGAGAGGACGAGGCCCTGGCGTTTGCGGTCTTCGGGGACGAGGCCGAATTTGGCGGCGAGCGTGGCGCGGAGGGAACCGAGCGGGGTGGCGCGGCCGTGGAGCGCGAGTTGGCCGGTGGCGGCGGGGTCGAGGCCGAAGATGGCTTGCGCGACTTCGCTGCGGCCGGCGCCGACGAGGCCGGCAAGGCCGACGATTTCGCCGGCGCGGACGGAGAGGTTGATATTTTCAAATAGGCCGGGGGAGGAAAGATTTTCGACGCGGAGGCGTTCGGGGCCGGGCGGGCGGGCGAGGTGGGCGGGTTCGCGGACGAGGAGTTCGCGGCCAATCATTTGCTGGACGAGGCGCTGCGGCGTGGTGGCGGCGATGGGCTGGGTGGCGATGTGGCGGCCGTCGCGCAGGACGGTGACGGCGTCGCAGAGCTCGAAAATTTCCTCGAGGCGGTGGGAGACGTAGATAATGGTGAGGCCGCGGGCCTTGAAGGCGCGGACGAGGCGGAAGAGTTCGCGCGTTTCGCCGAGGGAGAGGGAACTGGTCGGCTCGTCCATGATGATGACGCGCGCGCCGGTGCCGACGGCCGCGGCGATTTGGACAAGTTGCTCGCGGCCGGTCGAGAGGGTGCCGAGGAGGGCGGCGGGGTCGAGATCGGCGCCGATTTCGGCGAGGAGGGCGCGGGCGCGGGCGTGGAGGGCGCGGCGGTCGACCCAGCCGAGGCGGTGGCGCGGGAGGTCGCCGAGGCAGAGGTTTTCGGCGACGGAGAGGTTGGGGCAGAAGGCGAGTTCCTGGTGCACCATCGCGATGCCGAGGGCGCGAGCGGCGCGCGGAGAGGCGGGGCGGATTATTTTCCCGTCGAGGAGGAGGTCGCCGGAGTCCGCCTGGTAAACGCCGGCGAGGATTTTACCGAGGGTGCTTTTGCCCGCGCCGTTTTCGCCGACGAGGGCGTGGCACGCGCCGCGTTCAATGGCGACGCTGACGCCGTCCAGCGCGAGGACGCCGGGGAAGCGTCGGGTGATGTGGCGGAACTCGAGGAAGGGCACGGGAGGGAATTTATCAATTAAGTGCGGGATATTTCACCGCGAAGGCGCGGAGGGCGCAAAGGGGAATTGTTGATAGAATTCACAGAATTATATTAGATCCAGTCTACGGGTTGGCTTCAGGTTGGAGGGTCTCGGGGAGCGCGTGCGTCTCGCCCGCAGTCCTCGGCGTCTCGCTGAGGACATGATCGAGAATCGGCGACGCGAGACCCGCCGCCGTGCGACCGGGACGGTCGCGCTCCCCGAGACCAAAGAAAGGCGTTTCCGATGGCGGCATAGTCAACAGTCCTTCTGGAATGGGTATTACTTCCGGCGCTTCGGGCCGGGATCAACAAGATTCTTGGGCGCGAGTTTGCGCCGATTACGGCGTGGGCGCGACCACAATTCGCAGGAAGGCGGGGGCGTTGCCTGAAAGATTATAGCTGGCGGTCAGGGGCGGCCCGTTGGATTGCGTGACGCCGCTCGCGCTCCAGTTGACGAGGTCGGTACTGGCTTGGACGGTGTAAGCGAGATCGGTTTGGGGCGAGGGCACGGTGAGCGTCAATTGGTGGTTGTTCAGTGCGGGTCGCGGCAATGAATCCTGTCCGTTGACGAATGGATTCAGGTTGAAGGCGTATTTGAGGAAATTGGGGATGCCGTCGTGCGCGGGCGCGGCGAGATCACCGACGACGGCTGGCTGGCCGAGTTGGGCGGAAGAGAAATTATTTTGCAGCCAGGTGAGTTTGGCATTCGACGTGCCGACGACTAGCGGGACAGGTGTGGTGGTGGTGGCACCCGCGAGGTTGGTGAGCACGGCTTGATATTGGTAGCCCAGTTGGGCGGCGGATGATGCGTTCACGGTCAGGGACGAGGTCGTCGAGCCGCCATACGCGCTGCCGTCAGTTAAATTCGCCCAGGTATTCCCACCGTCGGTGGAGACTTGCCATTGATACCCTATCGGCGCGGGATTGGCGCTGGGAGTGACGGTGAAGGCGACGCTGTTTCCGGCAATTACGGCGGCGCTGGACGGCGGGGTGGTGATGGCGGGAGCATTCAATAACACGGCCGGAACACCACCAAAAGTGAACTTCCACCCACTCGTGCCGGACAAATAATAGACCGTCGCTTTATTATCTGTGCTAAAAGCACCAATTCCAATGGTGGGGGCGTTGCCCGAGAAATAAACGCCGGTCAGGTTGGCACAAAACTCAAAGGCCTGAACTCCGATGCCAGTCACGCTTCTTCCGATGGTGATGGTAGCCAAACTTTGGCAATATGCGAAAATGGAGACTCCCATACTGGTGACACTGTCGGGAATAATGATATTGGTCAGCCTGTCGCAGCTTTCGAACGCCCCGTCTCCAATGCTGATGACACTATTCGGGATCGCGACACTGGTCAGACTGGTGCATTGAATAAAAGCCTGTTCTCCGATGCTGGTGATGCTGTTGGGGATTGTGATACTAGTAAGGCTAGTGCAACCATAAAAAGTCGCGTTTCCAATACTGGTGACACTATTGGGGATCGAGACGCTGGTCAGGTTGCTGCATTTAAAGAACGCAGAGGTACCGATGCTGGTGACGCTGTTGGGGATAGTCAGACTCACAGGCCCGGTACAGAATGCAAACGCATCGGTTGCGATGCTGATGACACTATTGGGAATAGTATAACTTCCGCTTACGCCGCCTGGGTATACAAGTAGCGTTGTTTGGCTCTTATTAAACAGGACACCAGCGACACTGCTGAATGCAGGATTGCCCGGATTTACGTTTATCGCAGTCAGGCCGGTACAATCTCCAAACGCCAGCTTTCCGATGTTGGTAACACTGTTTGGAATCGTGACATTCGTTAAGCTAGTACAGCCATCAAAAGTCGTGTTTCCAATGCTCGTGACACTGCCGGGGATCGTGACGCTGGTCAGATTACTGCATTGGATAAACGCCCCATCTCCGATGCCGGTGATACTGTTGGGAATGGTGACACTCGTCAAGCTGGCGCAACCCTCAAAAGTCGCGTTTGCAATGCTCGTGACACTGTTAGGAATCGTGAAACTGGTCAAGTTGCTGCATAGGATAAACGCTTCATCTCCGATGCTGGTGACACTGTCTGGGATCGTGACACCGGACAGGCTGCCACAGGCATAGAACAAATCGTTTTTAATATTGGTGATGCTGTTTGGGATGGTGACGCTGGTCAGGTTGGAGCAGCCATCAAACGCGTATTGTCCGATGCTAGTGACGTTATTGGGAATCGTGACACTTGTGAGATTCGTGCAGTACTCGAACGCATATTGTCCGATGCTGGTCACATTATTGCCGATGGTGACATTGGTCAGGTTTGCGCAGCCGTTGAACGCATAGTCTCCGATGCTCGTGACACTGTTGGGAATCGTGATGCTGGCCAGATTGTTGCATCCTTGGAATGCGGCCGTACCGATGTCGGTAACATTGTCACCGATGTCAACACTGGTTAAATAGTAACAATATCCAAAAACATTAGCTCCGAGGTCGGTGACGCTGCTGGGAATGGTGATGCTGGTCGGACCCGTATTATAAAACGCATAGTCCCCAATGCTGGTGACATTTGTCCCTAGTGTGACATTAGCCAAGTTGATACAGCCAGCGAAGGCATTCACACCAATGCTGGTGACGCTGTTGGGAATCGTGACGCTCGTCAGGTTAGTGCCCGTGAACGCATTGGATCCGATGCTGGTGACGTTGCCGCCGATTGTGACACTGACCAGACTGCTATCCAGCCGGAACGCCTCGTCCCCGATACTGGTGACACTATCGGGGATCGTGACGCTAGTCAGGCTGGTGCAGCCAATGAACGCATCGGCAGCGATGCTGGTAACGCTATTGGGAATGGCAACGCTGGTCAGTTTGGTGCAGGAAAAGAACACGTCATTTTCAATACTGGTAACGCCATTGGGAATAGTGACGCTGGTAAGACCGGTGCCTGAGAATGCAGATTGTCCGATGCTGGAGACGCTAACAGGGATAACTACACTGGTAAGGCTACTGCAATTATTGAACGCATTTGCCCCGATGCTTGACACGCTGTTGCCGATTGTAACGCTGGCCAGGTTGCCGCATTGATAGAACGCCTCATCGCCGATGCTTGTGACGTTGTTCGGGATTGAGACGCTAGTCAGGTTGGAGCAGCCATTGAAGGCACCAGTTCCAATGCTGGTGACGCTATTGGAAATGGTAACGCTGGTCAAATGGCGGCAGCTATTGAACGTATCGTTTCCGAAACTCGTGACACTGTTGGGGATCGCGACACTGGACAAATTGAAACAGTCCTCGAAGGCTTCGTCTCCAATGTTTGTGACGTTGTTGCCGATTGAAACACTGGTTAGATCGACACAAAAAATGAACGCATTTGCCCCGACGCTTGTAATCCCGTCTGGGATCGTGATGCTGGTCAAGTTGATGCTGTCCGAGAACGCCGCGGGACCAATGGCAGTGACGGTTGCGTTGGTGCCGTTAACAGAGATTGTGCTCGGGATGGTCACCGCGCCGCCGGGGCCGGTGTAGCCGGTGATGGTGAGGGTACCGTCGTTGTTGGTGGAGTAATTGAATTGGGCGCGGGCGTGGCCGCAGAGCATGGCGAAGGCCGCGGCGAACAGGAAAATAAACCGCCGGGGGATGGAAATGGAACCGGCGCGCATGGGTGGGCGGGGGCGGGATGTCGGGGGCCTAACGGCGTAAAATATGGATGGTTGCGGGTAATTTGGCAAGGAGATTGGGGGGTGGGGATTTCACCGCGAAGGCGCGGAGGGCGCAAAGGAATTTTTTTGGTGATTATTCCTTCAACGCGGATATTGGTCAAAAACTGAAGAAGGCTCGCGCAAAGACGCCAAGCCGCAAAAATGATGACGCGCGTGGCCGGCGGAACCCCCCTTTGCGCCTCTGCTTTTTTGCGCGAGAAATTTCTTCTTTAACGCTCCCGTGCGGCGACGAAGCAGCCCACCCATTGAAGTTGGCCTTCGGACGCCAAGCCTTGCCTCGGGCGCGGCGGGGCGCTTTAGTGTCCGCTTTCCCGCCGTGACTTCGCGCCCGCGCTCTCTCTTTGCCTTCCAGGAAGTCGGCCTCGTGCTGGTCGTCCTGGTCATGGGCCTGGCGCTGACCATTTTCGGCGGGACGGTGCGCCAGCCGCGGCTCGAGCGCGGCCCGGACGGCCAGGTGCGCCCCGCGCTGAACGCCGCCGGGGAAAAAATCTTCGTCGAGCACAACAAATTTTTCAACGCGCAAAGCCTCGCGCAACTGGCGAAGGACACGAGTTTCATCGGCATCATGGCCGTGGGCATGGCGGTGGTCATCATCTCGGGCGGCATCGACCTGTCGGTGGGCGCGATTTACGCGCTCGCCGCCGTGCTGAGCGCGCTGGCGTTGCGCCATTACGGCCCCGGCGGCCCCGGCGCGGGGGGGGCGCCCGCGTTCACCATTGCGCTCGCGGTCGTCATTTGCGTCGGCGTGGGGCTGCTCTGCGGCTTGGTGAATGGCGGGCTGATCGTCGGCCTGCGGATGCACCCGTTCATCATCACGCTGGGCACGATGGCGATTTTCCGCGGCATCGCGCTGGTGGCCAGCGGCGGCCAATCCATCGGCGACTTTCCCCCGCATCTCCAAAATCTCGTCAAATTTCAAATCGGCGACGGCCTCACCCTCGTGCCCCCGTTCGCGATGCTCCTCGTCATGGCCGCGGGCTGGACGTTTCTGTCGCGGCTGGCCGCCGGGCGGCGGGTTTTTGCCGTGGGCGGGAATGAAACGGCGGCGCAATACAGCGGCATCCCCGTGCGCACGGTCAAGCTCGGCGTGTATCTGTGGAGCGGCGGGCTGGCCGGCCTCGCGGCGCTGCTGGCGATGGGCTATTACGGTTCCGCCTCGTCGGGCGACGGCAACGGTTACGAACTCAATGTCGTCGCCGCCGCGGTGGTGGGCGGTTCGAGCCTGAGTGGCGGCCGCGGCTCGGCGCTCGGGGCGATGCTGGGGGCGCTGATCATCCAGATGATCACCACGGGCATCATCATCCTGGGCATCGACCAAAACTACAGCCAGATTATCACCGGCGCGGTGGTGGTCGCCGCGGTCGTGCTCGATAAATTTAATTCCTGGCTGACGCAGCGCCGCCTCGCCCGCCGCGCGGCGTAAAATTATTCACCGCTTTATTTTATGGACATACGGCCGACCGCG
>Ga0265320_10000844_pt1 | contig 23131 bp, 17 predicted proteins | sample 4827metaG_FD_202087 | JGI IMG/M metagenome (GOLD analysis project Ga0265320, IMG submission 202087) | Rhizosphere microbial communities from Carex aquatilis grown in University of Washington, Seatle, WA, United States - 4-8-27 metaG | ecosystem: Host-associated > Plants > Roots > Rhizosphere >...
GCCTTCATCAGCTGCCAGGCCGCCAGGTTCGAGGCCCCGAGGTAGCGCACCTTGCCGGCGCGGACCACGTCGTCGAGCGCGCGCAGGGTCTCTTCCCAGGGCGTGTGGGCGTCGAAGCCATGGATCTGGTAGAGGTCGATGTGGTCGGTGCCGAGGCGGCGCAAGCTGTCGTCGACCGCCTGCAGGATGTGGCCGCGCGACAGGCCGACCGCGTTCGGGCCCACGCCCATCCGCCCACGAACCTTGGTGGCGATGACCACGTCCTTGCGCCGCGGCGCCAGGGCCTTGCCGAGGATCTGTTCGGCCAGACCTGCCGAGTAGACGTCCGCGGTGTCGAAGAAGTTCACGCCGGAGTCGATGCAGAGGCCCACCAGGCGGTCCGCCTCGCTCTGGGCGGTGGTCCCGATGGCCTTGAACAAGCCCTCTCCACCGAAGGTCATGGTCCCAAAGCACAACTCCGAAACGCGCAGGCCCGTTCGGCCAAGTGGACGATACTTCATCGCTGCACCCCTTTCTCCTCGACCGTGAGTGTAGAAGGGCAACGCGACTTCGCCAGGAGAAAGCCACGCCGGCTCGCGCCGGGGCTCACCTCGAACCAGCGCCGCCGAGCTCGGCGGCGGCGGCCTCGTCCACCAGCCAGGTCAGGCGTCCCGGGGAGGGGGAGATGAGCTGGGCAGGGAGGCGGCGCGGGTCGCGCGGGCCCGAGAGGACATCGCGCAGGGTGGCCGCCTTGTCGCGCCCCGCGACGAGGAAGAGCACGCGCGCGGCGGCGTTGATCGCGGGCGCGGTCAGGGTCACCCGCCACATCCCGACCTCGGGGACGAGCTCGGCGGCCACCCACCGCTCGGTCTCGTCGAGCGCGGTCAGGCCTGGAAAGAGCGAGGCGGTGTGCCCGTTCGAGCCCATCCCGAGCAGCACGAGATCGAAGGTCGCCGCCCCGGCGAAACACGACCGGAGCAACGTCTCGTACGCGTTCGCCGCTGCGCGCGGCTCGTCCTCGCCGTGGATGCGATGGACGTTGGCGGGAGGGATGGGGACCTTCGAGAGCAGCGCCTCGTTTGCCATGCGGTAGTTGCTGCTGCCGTCGGTGGGCGGGACGCAGCGCTCGTCCCCCCAGAACAGGTGGACCCGGCCCCAGTCCATCCGGGTGGCCTGGGCCGGCTCCGCCAGGCGGGCATAGAGGGCCCGAGGGGTGCTCCCCCCCGACAGCGCCAGCGTGAAGCGGCCGGCGGCGGCGATGGCGGTGGTCGCCGCCGCGATCACCAGCTCGGCGGCCCGGTCCGTGAGGGCTCTCGCATCCCCGAGTCGCTCGAGCGAGGAGGAGGGGGAGTCATCGGGGATCACGTTCATCTCGGGAGCTTACCTTTCAAACCTGGCCCCGTCCTCGTCCTCCCTGGCCCCGTCCTCGTCCTCCCTGGCCCCGTCCTCGTCCTCCCTCCCGTCGCGGGCGATCGGGGAACGAGGACGAGGACGGGCGTGAGGGACAAGAGGGGCAAGACGGGCGGGTCAGGGGGATGAACCTGGTTGGCGGGTCAGGATCTCGACCCGGCCATCGGGGAAACCCACCAGGACGCGCTCGGCGGTGCCCAGAAACAGACCGGTGTCGATCACCCCCGGGATGGCCCGGATGGCGGTCTCGAGGGCTCGCGCCGTCTGCGCCCCGGCGAGGGGGCCGCCGACGAGGGCGCAGTCGAGCGTGAGGTTGCCGTTCTCCGTCAACGCAGGTGTGGGGGCGCCCGGGAGGGCACGCACCACTGGCGACAGGCCGAGCGCCTGCAGCCGGCCCAGCACGAACGGTCCAGCCAGCCGGATGACCTCGACGGGGATGGGGTGTCGCTCGCCGAGGCGACGCACGAGCTTGTCGCTGCCGACCAGGATGATCTGGCGCCGCGCCGCCGCGGCCACGATGCGCTCGTGCACCAGGGCCCCGCCGCGTCCCTTGATGAGGTCGAGGTTGGGGGCGACCTCGTCGGCGCCATCCACGGTGAGGTCGAGCAAGCGTCCCTCCTCGAGCCCGCCGACCGGGATGCCGGCGGCTCGCGCCGCGCTGGCCGAGCTCTCGGAGGTGGCCACCCCGCTCACCCCGGAGAGCCGCCCGTCACGGACCGCCTGGCCGAGCGCGGCGATGAACGCGGCCGCCGCTCTTCCGGTGCCGAGGCCGAGGCGCGCGCCGTCCTCGACGAGCTCGAGCGCCCGAACTGCGACCGCCTCGAGAGCGCCCGCGTCGTCGCCTCCGTCTACCGGCCCCATGGCGCCGCCCGCCTCACTGCACCGGGTGCCAGCCACCCACGTCGGCGGTGAGGCGCGCCGCGTCCGGGGGACCCCAGGTGCCCTGGTCGTACTCGTGGACCGGCGTGACCCCACCGAGGATCGGCTCCACGATGGCCCACGCCGCCTCCACCCCATCCTGACGCGCGAACAGCGTCCCGTCGCCGTCCATCGCGTCGCCGAGCAGCCGCTCGTAGGCGTCGAGCTCGTCCCCGTCGGGCTGATGCACGACCTTGAGCTCGGTCGGCTCGGTCACCATGTTGTCGCCCGATTTCTTCACCCGCGCCCCGATCGCGATGCTGACGTCCGGGCTGAGCCGGAACCGCAGGTAGTTCGGCTCCTCGGGTCCGAGCCGCCGCAGGGGCGCCCGCTTGAGCCGCACCAGCACCTCGGTGGTGGAGACCGGCAGGCACTTCCCCGCCCGGATGAAGAAGGGCACGCCGTCCCAGCGCCAGGAGTCCACCTGCAGGCGCACCGCCGCGAAGGTCTCCACGGTCGAATCCAGCGCCACGCCCTCCTCCTGGCGGTAGCCGCGGAACTGCCCGCGCACCAGGTTGTCGGCGCTGAGCGGGCGGATCGCGCGGAACACCTTGGCCTGCTCGTCCCGGATGGCCTCCTCGTAGGTGCTGATCGGGGCCTCCATGGCCAGGAAGCCCACCACCTGCATCAGGTGGTTCTGGATCACGTCGCGGATCGCCCCGGCCTCCTCGTAGAAGCGACCCCGGCCCTGCACCCCGAACCGCTCGGCCATGGTGATCTGGACGCTCTCGATGTAGTTCCGGTTCCAGATCGGCTCGAGGAAGGTGTTCGCGAACCGAAACAGCAGCAGGTTCTGGACCGGCTCCTTGCCGAGGTAGTGATCGATCCGGAACACCGCCGACTCGTCGAACACGGCGTGGATGGTGTGGTTGAGGGCCTGCGCCGAGGCGAGATCCCGTCCAAAGGGTTTCTCCACGATCACCCGCGCGTCGGTGGCGCACCCGGACTTGCCGAGCCCCTCGATGACCGTGGCGAACATGCTGGGCGGGATGGCGAGGTAGTGGGCCGGTCGCGAGGCCCCGTTCAGGGCGCCGTGCAGCGCCTTGTAGGTGGCGGGATCCGCATAATCGCCGCGGACGTAGGAGATGTGGCTCGCGAGCTTCTTGAAGACCCCATCGTCGAGCTTTCCGTGCTGGGCCTCGATGCTCTCGCGGGCCCGGGCGCGAAACTGCTCCACGGTCCAGTCGGCGCGCGCGACCCCCACCACCGGCACGTCGAGGTGTCCCCGGCGGGTCATGGCGTAGAGCGCCGGGAAGATCTTCTTGAACGCCAGATCGCCGCTCGCGCCGAAGAACACCAGGGCATCCGAGCGGGGGCGGTTCACTTGGCCCCCCCTTGCTCGTGATGGCCGCCGAACTCGAAGCGCATCGCCGACAGCACCCGGTTCTGAAAGTCCGCCTGCCCGCGCGAGCTGAAGCGCTCGAGCAGGGCCGCCGACAGGACGTGGGCGGGCACCGCCTCGTCGATGGCGGCCTCCAGCGTCCAGCGACCTTCCCCCGAGTCCGAGACCCGCCCGGCGAACTTCTCGAGCTGCCCGTCCCCCGCCAGCGCGGACGCCGTGAGATCGAGCAGCCACGAGGCGATGACGCTCCCGCGGCGCCACACCTCGGCGATGTCGGCCAGGTTGAAGTCGAACTGGTAGTACTCGGGGTTGCGCAGCGGGGTGGTCTCGGCGTCGACCACGTGGGTGGCCTTGCCGATATTGGCCTTCTGCAGGATGTTCAGGCCCTCGGCGTAGGCCGCCATCAGCCCATACTCGATCCCGTTGTGCACCATCTTGACGAAGTGCCCGGCGCCGTTCGGTCCGCAGTGCAGGTACCCGCGCTCGGCGGTGCCCGGTCGCCCCTGCCGTCCCGGCGTCGGGGACAGATCCCCCGCGCCAGGCGCCAGCGTGGCGAAGATCGGATCGAGGCGGCGCACCACCTCCGGCTCGCCACCGATCATCAAGCAGTAGCCGCGCTCTAGGCCGAAGACCCCGCCGCTGGTCCCGCAGTCGACGTAATGCAGGCCACGGGTCGCGAGGCGCTTGGCGCGGTCGATGTCGTCCCGGTAGTGCGAGTTGCCGCCGTCGATCACGATGTCCCCGGGGGAGAGGCGCCCGGCCAGGTCCGCCAGGGTCTGGTCGACGAAGGCCGCCGGGATCATGAGCCAGACCACCCTCGGTTGCGTGAGCTTGCCGAGGAGCTCGTCGAGCGACGACGACCCCACGGCTCCTTCCTTGACCATCTGGCTCACGGAAACCGGCGACACGTCGTGAACCACGCACGCGTGCCCACCCCGGGTCAGCCGGCGGACCATGTTGGCGCCCATGCGCCCCAAGCCGATCATCCCAATTTGCATCTGCGTCTCCTCTGTTTTCCGCGGCGTACTATACCCGACCGCTCCGAAGCACAATCCCGCGTGACAATCGAACGAGATCCCGCCGGGATGGAAGAATCGGCTCGAAGACCGCCGCCGAACATGAAATGCTCAGGCGCATGACCACCACCCAGACGTTGGAAGCCGCGGCCACCATCTCCCGCGGCCTCGCCATGGATGCCGTCGCCGCAGCGGCCTCGGGGCACCTCGGGCTCCCCCTCGGCGCCGCCGAGATCGGGGCGGTCCTCTACGGCGAGCTCCTGCGCCACGATCCGTCCGATCCCGCATGGCTGAACCGCGATCGTTTCATCCTCTCGGCGGGACACGGCAGCATGTTCTTGTATTCGTGGTTGCACCTCAGCGGCTATCCGCTGACCATGAACGAGATCAAGCGCTTTCGTCAGTGGGGCTCGCAGACCCCCGGGCATCCGGAGTTTGGTCACACCCCCGGCGTGGAGGCCACCACCGGACCGCTCGGTCAGGGGGTGGGGAACGCCGTGGGGCAGGCCATCGCGGCCAAGATGCTGGCCGCCCGCTTCAACACCGCGGAGCACACCATCTTCGATCACACCATCTGGGCCCTGGCCGGCGATGGCTGCATGCAGGAGGGCGTGGCGTCCGAGGCGGCGGCGCTGGCTGGCCACCTGCGGCTCGACAACCTGATCCTGATCTACGACGACAACAAGGTCACGCTCGACGCCATGGCCTCCGCCTCGCAGAGCGAGGACACCGCCAAGCGGTTCGAGGCCTACGGCTTCGAGGTGCTGCAGCTCGAGCGGGGCAACGACATCGATGCGGTCCGCGAGGTGCTGTCCCGGGCGCGGGCGTCGCGGAGCGGGCGGCCTCGGCTGGTCGTGGCCCATACCCTGATCGGCGAGGGAATCCCGGAGGTCGCGGGCACGCAGAAGGCCCACGGCGAGGGGGGCGCCAAGTTCGTGGCGGAGGATCGCAAGAAGCTGGGCCTGCCGGAGGAGCGCTACTTCGTCTCACCCGAGGTCCGCACCTTCTTCGCGGAGCGGGGGAAGGCCCTGGCCGAGGCCCATGCGACCTGGGCCGCCACCTACGCCGCGTGGAGGGGCAAGAACCCGAAGCTGGCGCAAGGGCTCGACGAGGCGATCCTGCATCACGTACCGGTCGACCTGGCCGCCAAGATCCCGCCGTTCGCCCCCGACACCAAGCTCGCCACCCGGAAGGCGGGCGAGGCGGTGCTGCAGGTGGTGGCGGCCGAGCTGCCGAGCCTGATGGGCGCCAGCGCGGATCTCTACGGCTCGACCTTCAACTACATCGCCGGCGGGGGCGACTTCACCCGCGACAACTCGACCGGCCGCAACATTCGCATCGGCATCCGGGAGCACGGCATGGGCGCGGTGCTGAACGGCATCGCCTACCACGGAGGCCTGCGACCGAGCGGGGCGACCTTCATGGTCTTCGCGGACTACATGCGCGGGGCAATCCGGCTGGCAGCCCTGTCCCGGTTGCCGGTGATCTACGTCCTCACCCACGACTCGGTGGCGGTGGGGGAGGATGGCCCCACCCACCAGCCGATCGAGACCGTGATGGGCCTGCGCCTCATCGTCGACCTCGACGTGATCCGCCCCGCCGATCCCGAGGAGACGGCGGGGGCCTGGATCGTTGCGCTCGAGCGCAACGACGGGCCGAGCGTGCTGGCCCTCACCCGGCAGAACGTGCCGATGCTGCCGGGTCATGCCGACGCCAAGCGCGAGGGGGTTCGCCGGGGTGGCTACATCCTGGTCAAGGAGACCGCCCCGCTCGAGACCATCCTGCTGTCGGCGGGCAGCGAGGTGCAGCTGGCGGTGGCGGCGGCCCAGGAGCTCGGGCCGGGCACCCGGGTGGTCTCGTTGCCCTGCTTCGAGCGGTTCGAGCGCCAGCCCTCCGTGTACCGGGATTCGGTCCTGCCACCGACCTGCGAGCGGCGGGTCTCGATCGAGGCCGGGGTGACGATGGGGTGGCAGAGGTGGGTCGGTACCCGGGGACGGTCGATCGGGATCGATCGCTTCGGGGAGAGCGCGCCCGGGAACCTGGTCCTGCAGAATCTCGGCATGACCAAGGACGCCGTCCTCATGGCGGTGCGGGCCCTCGGATGATCGTCTGACCGCCCCAGGGTGACCGCGCGGCCCGGGGTTCGGGATTGACAACTGCCGGGAGCATCCACAAGTTCCACTCACACGAACGGAGACCACGAGATGTCCCAGCCAGTGGTAGCGATAGCGACAACGATGAGGGTATTGATCATGTCGTCCACCAATGAGTCACAATCGGGGAGGCTGGCATGAACGCGCTCGAGTCGCTGAGTCGATTCACGGTGGTGGTGGCCGATACCGGGGATTTCGAGGCCATCGTCAAGTACAAGCCACAGGATGCGACGACCAACCCGTCGCTCTTGCTGAAGGCGGCGCAGCAGAAGCAGTATCAGTTCCTGGTGGAGGAGGCGGTGAAGTACGCCAAGGGCCGCCCCGGGGCAGAGGCCCAGCGGGCGGCGGCGTTCGCCGACAAGCTGGCCGTGAACTTCGGATGCGAGATCCTGAAGGCCATCCCGGGGCGGGTCTCCACCGAGGTGGCGGCGATCCATTCGTTTGACACGCCGACCACCATCGCCAAGGCCCGCGAGTACATCGAGCTCTACCGGCAGGCCGGGATCTCGAAGGATCGTATCCTCATCAAGGTCGGGTCGACCTGGGAGGGCATCCGCGCGGCGGAGGCCCTCGAGAAGGAGGGGATCCACTGCAACCTCACCTTGCTTTTCTCGTTCGCGCAGGCGGTGGCCTGTGCCGAGGCCAAGGTCACGCTCATCTCCCCGTTCGTCGGACGGATCTACGACTACTACGTCAAGGAGCGGGGTGCGGACATCCCCGCCGACCAGGATCCCGGCGTGGCCTCGGTGCGGCGAATCTATGACCACTACAAGAAGCTCGACTACAGGACCCAGATCATGGGGGCGAGCTTTCGGAAGATCGACCAGATCTTGAACCTGGCGGGGTGCGACCTGCTCACCATCAGCCCCGAGCTCCTCGGGGAGCTCGCCCAGCGGGAGGGCGAGATCCCGCGGCGGCTGTCACCCGAGGGAGCCAAGCAGAGCGACGCGACCCTGCTCCACCTCGACGAGAAGACCTTCCGCTTCATGCACAACGAGGACGCCATGGCCGTGAACAAGCTGTCCGACGGCATTCGCAAGTTTCACGCCGACGGGCTCGCGCTTCAGACCTTCGCCATCCGGCTCGGCCTCTGAGGCTGGGCGGAAAGCGAAGGAAGGGAGGGCCCGCCCCGTGCGGGCCCTGGGAGCCGGCGTGAGACGCCCCACTTCGCCTGGGCGGGGAGGGTGAGCCACGAAGCCAGCGTGCCGGGTCGTGACCAGACTCCGCACGCCGCCGTGGCCACCCGCGTCAGGCAGCGAGGGCGGTCCAGGCGGCGACCGGTGGCCGGTTGGACCGGCGGAGCATGTGCGGCCAGGCGAGCGTGTACTTCATGGAGAACAGCCGGGCGTGGTGGGTGCAGAGCGGGCGGGTCACCGTGACCGCGCGCCCGTCCGCCCGCGAGTAACGATAGGCCGACAGGTAGCGCGGCGCGGCGTCGCACCGCGACACGGAGCACACCTGTGACTCGGCCTTTCGTTCCGACCCGCGGGGCCGAATTCCTTCCCGGCCGTGCAGCATCCCCAGTCTATATCCCCAGGCCATCGTGGGTCGTTCCTATCACGGGTTCGGGCCCGGCGCACGTTCCGATTCGGCTTTTCGAAAATCGGAAAAAATCAAATAGTTATATGTAGTTGTGTCGTCATCCTTGTCCCACCGAATCCGACCTCGACGCCCCCGCGCGGACCCCCAAAAAGGCCAATAGATCCCGGCATTCGAGCACCCCGACCAGCGCCCCCGCCTGGTTCAGGACGGGCATGGCCAGGACGTCGAGCGCTCGCAGCTTGTGCAGCGCATATCCGATCGAATCGGTGTCGCGCAGGGTCTCCGGCTCGACCTGCATGAGCCGCCACACCGGGAGCCGGCCGGCCGTGGCGGCGGTGTGGTCGTCCATGGCCGTGGAAGGCGACCAGGCGCGGACCTCGCGGAGGTGTCGAAGGAGCCGCTTTTCGGTGAGGGTCCCGAGCAGGTAGCCGTGCGATGCCACCATGGCCAGGCCCTGCTCGTGGTCCCCGATCGCCTCCAGGGCGTCCCTGGCGCTGCAGGTGGGTGCCAGGATGAGCGGGGGCCGGCGCGGAATGACGTCGAGCGGCTGCTCGAGATCGAAGAGGCGCTGTGACCCGGACTGGAGCTCGACCCCTCTGTCTTCGGCTTCACGTGGGTCACTGGCAAAGAGCGCGCCCGCATGGACGTCCCGCACATCGAAATCAAACATCACACACATCTCCTTCTTGGGGGGGGGTGCTGCGCACACCCGTTCGTCATGCTCATGTTCATGTGCAGCGGAGCATGACAAGGGAGAATGTCCTGGTGCCGACGGATCGATGACCTTTCGGAAACATCGCCGAATTTACAAATGCGGGATTAGAGCGAAAGGACACCGAAACACTCTTGGCGCATACTGAATTTCACCCGTGGGCGAGCAGAAGGTGTCCGAGACCGTGTTGGCGGCCGATTCCGAATCGGCGAGTGGAGCGCACCCCCATCCGGAGCCCGAGGCTCGCGGCAGCGCGATCCTGGGCTTGGTTCACGACCCGGTGACGCGCGATCTCCTCATGGAGATCGCGGTGGAGCGGGGCTACGGGCTCTTCTGCGCGCCCGGAGCCGAAGAGGCGAGCCGACTTCTGGCCGAGGACCCGCCGAACCTCCTGGTCATCGACGTGGACTTCCCGGACGGTCGGATGTTGCTGTCCACCTTGCGAGCGCACCCCGGGTGGCGCCTGATACCGATCCTCGCCATCACCGGGACGAACAACCCCATGATGGCCGTCTCGGTGGATGCGCCCCTCTTCTTCAAGCCCGAGCTCAACGGCCTCGAGCAGGCGGTGACGGGCCGCTTCGAGCGGCTCGAGCGGCCAGAGGACGAGGAGGAGGAGACTCTCCCCTGGCTCCGCCGCACGCCCTCCGCCTGACAGGCACCATTGGTGCCAGCCAATCAGTGGGCACGGACGAAGGTGATCGCGATTTCGAGGACGATGAGGAGCACGACCGATGACTCGAGGAGCACGAGGCGGCGGTCGCGGGCCACGTCGAGGACCAGCTCCAGGGCTTCCTGCACGCTGCGCAGCTTGAGCTCGAGCGCCTGGTAGCGGTCGACGAGGTCGAACTCCGCGCGCAGCTCGCTGTAGATCCGGTCGAGCTCGGGGTCGTCCCAGGCCTCGTCGGGCTTGTCGAGGAGGTGGAGGACCGACAGCACCTCGTTTCGGGTGCCGATGGCCGCCCCGATGAAGCGGTGGAGGGGCTTGGTGCTGAACGAGACGGTTCCCCTTGCCTCGAGGCGCTCGACCAGCCGGTCCGTCTTGCCGAACATCGCCTCGACGATGCGTTCGTAGTACTCCATGGCGGCGCTCTGGGCGACGGTCAGGGCGATGACGTTGGCGCGCTCCGGGGTCATGCGGTCGAGGCGCAGGATCCCCTCGTCGATGCCGGGGTGGGACTCCGGATCGGCCCTGACCGTGAGCTGCTCGCCATCCACCGTGGGGTCGCTGAGGTTGGGCCGGGCCGCCCGCAGCCGCGCAATCGCGCGCGCCCGCTCCGGAGCGGACACGTTCATGAACGAGACGGCACCGAACGGGTAGACGAAGACCTCCCCGCCAGCCGGGAGGCGGAATCGGATCTCGCGCAAGGTCCGGCGCCCCTCGGGAAATGAGGGCGCCAGCTCCTTGAGCGAAAGATTCTCGACGAAGGCAACCGAATGAAAGGAAAAGGTGGCCTCCCCGGTCGGAGCCCTGGAGGAGGAGCTGGGCGGCGCGGGATCTGACGGGACGGAGCCCATCGCGGAACTCTACCCCGTCAGGAGAGCTCGGGTGGACCATGGCGGCCCGGCTCTGCGAATGAAAACAAGTGGGCCCCTCTCCCTGACCCAACCTGACCCACCCTGACCCTCTCTCCCCGCTCCGCGGGGCGAGGGGATAGTAGAGGCGCGGAGCTCGTCCTCTCCTGGAGCCACGGACCTCCGGGGAGAGTGTCCATCCCTCGGATGAACGGCGAGCCCTGCCCCAAAATCCTCATTCCCTCGCCCCGCGAAGCGGGAGAGTCCCGGTGGGCCGTGCCGGCCCATCCCTACGGATGAAAGTATGAGGGTCCCACTTCATTCCGGGGGCGGCGCCGCGAAGTACCTTGTTCACCTTTCGCTGTTCAGGCGAGGGTAGCGCGGCTTTGCCGCGCGGAGCGAGAGGGGCGCGGGGACGTGCGAGCGGTAGCGGGCCACGTCCCCGATACAATCAACGGTGGGCCCACCCTATTCCGCTGGCTTCGCCTGACCGGCGGCTGCCTTTCCCTTTTCCTTTCCCTTCTCCTTGCCGGCGCTCTTGGCGGGCTTGGGCTTCTTGGTGCCGTGCTCGTCGAGATAGGCCGCGACCCACACGAGGGGGCTGTTCCAGTTGATGGTGATCTCGTTGGCCGACCAGGCCTCGATGTTGTCGACGAAACACTTCTCGGGCGCGCAGCCCTTCAGCCCCGCGGCCTGAACGTACGGATCCTCGAGGCCCGAGTTGGGACCTCCCGAGACGATTCCGGGAGGGGCCTTCGGGAACTTGTGGTTCGCCTGGTAGGCCCAGAAGCGGTGGTGCGGGTTCTGTTCGGGGCGCTCGCCGTAACCCGTGACGTAGCTCTGGTCGAGGGGGTTGCGTCCGAGGATGTAGTCCATTCCCTCGGCCACCCCGTCCAGATACTTGGGGTCCTTGGTCACGTCGTACGCCAGCGCCACGACGATCAGGTTGTTGAGGACGAACGAATTCGAGCCCCACGGATAGCCCGAGGCGCCCGGTTTGAACGGAACGCGGTAGCCCTGCTTGCCTTCGATGTCGAGGTAGGTGTCGGCCGTGGCCACCAGGTTCTTCTTGATGGCCTCGATGTCGGCCTTCGGCAGGCCGTTTGGCACCACCGCCAGCGAGATCGAGCCCAGCGACTGCACATTGCTCCAGGTGAGGGGAGTGTCGATGCCCGGATCGGCGCCACCGGCTGTAGAGTTGGCCGGGACGGCCTTGAAGTAGGGCGAGGCGACGACCACATCGCGGTACACCGGCTTCTTGGTGGTGATGAAGAGCTCGGCCGCCGCCCAGTACAGCTCGTCGGAGACGTTGGTGTCGTCGTACGGGCCACCCCCCACGCCCCCGGGCTTGGCGAACAGGGCCGGATTGGCCCTGGCGGCCAGCCAGGCCTTCTCGGCGGCCGCCAGGCACCGGTCCGCGAAGGCGCGATCGGTGGTGCGCCAGATTCGCGCGGCCTGCGCGGCGTTGGCCGCCAGGTTCAACGTGGCGGCCGTGCTCGGCGGATACAGGAACCGCTCGATCGGATCCTCGTGCGGCGCGAGGCCGAGCGCCGTCCAGACCTTGTCGTGCACCTTGTGGTGCACCATGCCGGCCAGCTTGTCGCCATCGGGCACCTGCATGCGCAGCTCGAACTCCAGCTCCCAGCGGACCTCGTCGAGCAGATCCGGCACGTGGTTCTTCTTCTCGGGGATGTTGAGCTTGCCGTCGCCAAAATCTCCCGACGACGTGCCGAGGTGCTTGGCCCGCTCCCACCAGTCGAGCAAGGTCCACACCGAGACGCCGGCGTTGACCACGTACTTGCCGTGATCGCCGGCGTCGTACCAGCCGCCGGACACGTCGAGCGCGTACGAGCAACCCGAGCCGGGGAGGCACGGGACCTTCTTGTCACCCTGGTTGGGCGCCACGTTCAGGTGCCCCGCCGGGCGCACCCACTGCGGCCCGTCCGCGAAGGGCAGCTTGATCTCGATGCCGCTCCGGTTGTGATAGAAATAGGCCAGCGCCTGGTACTTGAGCTTGCGGTAGAGATCGGGCGCGATGTCGAACGGGTGGCTGACGTCGCTCCCCACCTTGAGGGTGTAGCCACTCCCCGGCTTGGTGAAGGTCGAGAAGTCGGCGACGGCCACCTCGTCGCCCGAGGCCGCGTCGGCCCCGAAGGCGGTCGTGGTGCCGGTGGCGACGACCGCGTGGGAGGAGTCGAGGAGCTCCCACTTGGCCGGCTCGGCTGGAGGCTTTGCTCCCGTGGCCTTGACCGTCGCGACCTTGGTCAGGTACGGCAGGTATCCCGTCTGGTTGACGAAGACGTTCGGAATCGGGGCGGCCTCGGCGTTGCCAGCCGGGGAGAACTTGGGATCCTCGAGGTGCACATCGTCCACGCAGACGGTGAAGGGCACGGTCGCGTCCTTGGCCATGTTGCCGCCGAGGTGAAAGGCGAGCTCCGGGGTCTGATCGTCCTCGGCCTGCATGGTGAAGACGCCCCGGAAGGTCTTGCGGCCGGGCTCGAGGGCGATGGCGGTCGCCCAGTACTCGCGATAGGGCGGTCCGGACTGGCCCACCTTGACCATGGCCCCGGTCTTCTGGGTGGCGTGCATGGTGAACTTGACGCTGTAGGTGTGGCCTTTTTCGATGACCATGTCGCGGTGGCGGAGCTGCACGTCCCAGCGGTTAACGCCCTTGTTGGTCACCGCCACGCACAGCTCTCCGTTCTGGACGCTCGAGGTTCCGGCGCCGGGCTCCGAGAAGGAGGTGGTCCAGGGCAGGCTCTTGCCATCCTTGAAGGTCTCCTTGAGGATCAGGTTGTGCCCGGTCACCACGGGGGGATTCACCCCGGGGGAGCCGTCGACGGGCGCGTCGCCCCAGCCAGATGGCTTGGTCGGGGTCGAGGTGCCGGCAGTGAACAGCGGTTCGGCGGCAGGCGAGGGCGCCGCGGGTTGCGCACACCCGGCGGCCGCGAACAGCAACAGGGCGGCGAGCGGGGTCGCCGGCGTCGTGGCGACGGACGTGCGTACGGCACCTTCGATGCGAGGTCTATCCATGTTGGTGGTTCCGTTGGAAGGGACGGGGCCCGAGACACCGTCGTTGGGGGGCTGCCACCCGGACACGCCGGGAGGCAGGCCGGTGACCCCGACATCGCTGGGGTGGGTCGCAAATCCGGCGGGGCCTAGACAATCACGAGTGGGAGGCGGTGCGCAAGCGCCACCCGACGCGACCGGCCGATCACTGGGGGACGATGATCTCGCAGGGGAACTGGAAGTCGATCATCGTGTTCGCCGGTTGCCGCCATTGCGTGCAAGCGGTACCCGTGAGCTCGAGCTGGGACTCGGTCGTCATCTTCCAGCCGTTGGTGTCGTCGAGCGGGATGTCCGTGCCCTGGATGAGGACGTGGGCCTTGACGAGCAGCTGGAGGTTCACCTTGAGGGCCTTGCCGTTGACGTTGTTCAGGTCGAAGATGCAGCTCTTGACGCCGGCCAGCGCCGCGGAGATCTGGTTGACCAGGTCGGCCTGGTTCGTGATGTTGGGCTGGTACGGCTTGGTGGGACCGGCGGCGGTGGCGTAGGTCCCGATGGTCTGGCCGCGCATCATCGGTTTGCCGGTGGCCATGAAGGATCGGGTCCATCCGCCGGCGGCGTCGTCGGCGGGCGCGCCGGTGTTGAAGCACTGATCGTAGAAGTCGTTGATCGAAGGGTTGGTGCCGCGCAGCGGGGCCAAGGTGGGCTCGCCCGCGCCCGCGTTGGCGAAGGCCTGAAGAATGCCCGGCGCGAGGGTCTGGATCGAGGTGGCCATGATCCCGAAGACGATGGTCGTGATGCCGGCGGCCTTCAGGGTCTGCAGCTGTCCGACCACGCCATCGGGCGCGCAGAGCTGGTTCCCGTCGCCGCAGTAGTCGGGCTCGCCGTCGGTGACGAAGAGGACGTACTTGTCTCCCGGGGTGGTGTCGGTCATCAACTCCTTGCCGACGAGGCCGAGGATGAGCTCGGTCGGGGTCTCGAACTTGACGCCGGGCTGGGTGCTGTTCGGTCCAGGTTGGAGGGAGTTGTAGAGGGTCGAGATGGCGGCGTAGTTCATGAGGGCGGGGGCCACCTTGTCCATGATCGGGCAGGTGCCCTTGTAGCTCGGATTGGGGTTGGTCCCGCAGATGGTGGTGAACCCGAACCGCACCTCCTTCTCCAGCATCTGGACCACCGGGAGGACGCCATTCTTGAGCTTGGTCCAGCTGGTGTCGTTGACATCGGGGCAGCTCGGCTCGGCGTTCGAGGTCGAGATGCAGTCGAACATGCTGCCCGAGCGATCGACGACGACATAGACGGTCGGGTTCTTGGGGACGAACGTGTAGGATGCCTCCTGGCAGATTCCACCGTCCGTGTTGCTGCTGATGAGGGCCTTGCCTCCCGTGCCGGAAGAGGCCGAGTTCCCGCCGGAGCCGATTCCGGGAAACGCGCCCATGCCGCCCGTGGAGGTCCCGAAGGTGAAGCCGCCGGTGCCGGAGCCGCCGCCCGGGGTCGATACCTTGGCGCAGCCGAGGAGCAGGACGAGCCACGCCGCGGCCCCGAGACAGGCCCGCCGTCGGCGTTCGCCGGAAGTGCGGCGGATGTCAGGGGCGCTGGGCGACGACGCCGAGGTCGACTGCAACGGCGCCAATCGGTGACGCGAAGGCGGGCAGGGCAGGGTGGAGGGTGCTGCGGACATGACGGGGGACCTCCTCGAATGGAGCGCTGGGGGGCGCGGGGGGGAGCTGAGGGTGGGGGGGGAACTGAGGGTGGGGGGTGGAACTGAGGGGTGGGAGGGTGTCGGTCAGCGGATCGCGGGACCGGACGCGGGGTCGGCGAGGTGCCGAAGCGGTCGCCGACCCGGAAATTCACTATATAACGGCGGGCTTCGGGTCGGGCACAAACTGGCATTCCGCTGGCGCGGGCGTCCATTCGTTGTGCTATTCGTTTGCCCGACGGTCCTCACCCCCCCAATCCCCCCAAAATCCTCCGGAGGTTCGTGCATGTCCTCACTCACTCGTGCGCGCGGTGTTGCCGCGCCGCGTAGCGCGCGCGGTTGCGTCGCGGCGTCGAGCTCGGTCGGGCTCGCTCTGGTGTCCCGCGTCGGGCTGGCGGCGCTGGTCGGCGCCGGGCTCCTCGGTGGCTGTGGCACCCCGGGAACGCCGGTGGCCACCACCGTGGGCGCGCCGGCGGGCTCGGCGCCAGCGGCTCCCGGGCCATCGAACGTGAAGAAGCACGCCAGGGGCGAGAACCCCTTCGTGGGCGTGAAGTGGTGGGTGGATCCTTATGGCCAGGCGCACCTGCGGTCGCTCCGCGCGCAGAAGACGGATCCGGAGCTCTCGGCCTTGCTCGACAAGATTGCCCGCAACGGTGGCGCCGACTGGGTCGGTGACTGGACGCCGTTCGTCGAGAACTGGGTCAGGAAGCGCATCGCCCTGCTGGAGAAGGCGGGTGCATTGCCCTTCTTCGTGGCCTACGACATTCCCCAGCGGGATTGCGGCCTCTATTCCAAGGGAGGAGCCGGGGGCGGCCAGCAGTACCGCGAGTGGATCTCGGCGTTCGCGCGGGCGATCGGCGACCACAAGGCCGTGGTGATCCTCGAGCCCGACGCGTTGCCTTCGCTGACGAAGTGCCTCTCCCCGGAGGATCAGCAGCTGAGGACGTCGCTGGTGAAGTTCGCGGTCCACACCTTCGAGGCCTTGCCCCAGACCTGGGTCTACCTCGATGCCGGACACTCGGCGTGGATGTCGGCCGCGGAGATGGCGCCGAGGTTGAAGGCGGCTGGGATCGACGAGGCAGATGGCTTCTCGCTGAATGTCTCGAACTATCGGCCGACCGCCGAGCTCCTGGCCTATGGCAAGAAGCTGTCCGGGCTGCTCGGTGGCGCGCACTTCGTGCTCGACACCGGTCGAAACGGCAACGGGGGCCCGGACGCGGCCATCGACAGTGAGGCGTCGTGGTGCAACCCACCGGGCCGCGCTCTCGGCACGGCGCCCACCACCGACACCGGCGAACCTCTGTGTGACGCGTTCTTGTGGATCAAGAAGCCCGGCGAGTCCGATGGCGAGTGCGGGGGAGGTCCGAAGGCGGGAGCTTGGTGGCAAGAACGCGCCATCGAGCTCGCCAAGAACTCCAAGTGGTGAAGGGCGAGCGATGGGCGCGATGTCGGAGGACCGTGTGGTGAGCAGGGAGAGAGGCCTCGTCTCGATGGACGGACTGGCCACCCGGCGGCGGGGATTGCCGCGCTGGTGGAGCTGGTGCCTGGTGGTCGCGATGGGAAGTTGTGGCCCGAGCAGCGCCGTTCCCGACGGGACGGGCGGGGGCAGCCAAGGGAGCGGAAGCACCACCGGGGCCACGGGCGGGCACTCCGGAACGGGAGGAGGGGGCGTCGTCAACCCTACCGCCGGCACGGGAGGTGGGGCTTCCGTCAATCACGGCGGCGGGTCGGGGGGCGTGAGCCCGGGCGGCAGCGGTGGTTCGATGGGTGCGGGCGCCCGAGGCTCAGGGGGAAGTGACGGCCCGGGAACCGGTGGGGCCGCGGCGGGCAGCGGGAACGGTGTGGGTGGCAACGGTGGTGGTGCGAGCCAGGTGTGGCGCTGTCCGGCCGGGACCTTCAGCGGCAACCCGATTCCGGCTGGCGCGGTGCCGACGCGCATCGTGGGCGCGCCGCCCACCGCCGACGCCTTCAACATGTACGCCTTCGGGAACGTCGAGGGACCGGTCTGGCTGGGCGACGGACTGTACTTCAGCGACATGAAGAACGGGGACCTTCCGCCCTCGCGGATCCTCAAAATCACCGAGTCGGACGTGGTGTCGATCTTCATCGCAGACTCTGGCTCGAACGGCCTGGCGGTCGACATGGCCGGCAACCTGGTGACGGCCAACCACGGCAAGCAGGGCATCGTGCGGTTCCACATGCCCGACGCCACGCCCACCACCCTGGTGTCCACCTACAACGGCAAGCCGTTCAATTGCCCGAACGATCTCGCGATTCGCAGCGACGGAACGATCTACTTCACCGATCCGACGCACCAGAACGAGGCCAACCCGCCCCAGGGGGGGCCCTCGCAGGGGACCCGGGTCTATCAGCTCTTGCCGGGGGCGTCGACCGCGACGGTGATCACCGATTACATCAACCAGCCAAATGGGATCACGCTGTCGCTCGACGAGCAAACGCTGATCGTCGACGGGGGCGACGGCGTGAAGAAGTATCCGATCACGGGCGGAGTGGTCGCGAGCACCGGCACGCCCTTCGGTCCCCCCGACGTGACCAACATCAACACCGACGGGATGGTGCTCGACTGCGCGGGGAACCTCTACGTGCCGGTGGTGAGCAGCACCAACCTGTTCGTGATAGCCCCGGACGGCACCAAGCTCGGGACCATCGTGGTGGATGGCCCGAGCGCGGTCACCAACGCGGCCTTCGGTGGCTCCGATCACCGGATGCTCTACATCACCGGACAGGGCAACGACATGCAGCGAGGCGTCTTCAAGATGCACATGAACTTCCCGGGCATGCCGTACTAGCGCCTTCGGCGCTCGCGGGAAGGGGCGGACCCCTCCCCGCGGGCCCCTCCCCGGGGACGACTCGGGCCCGGATCTGCTCTGCTGGTGCGGTCTCCGGTGGGCAAAGCCCACCTCCGATCCGCCGCATGGAGGGACGTGAACGCGGGGAGTTGAGCCCATCCGAGAATTGGGCTTCGCTCCCTCAGACGAGGAGCCTCAGGTATCGCGGACGGGAATCGACCTGAGCTCGTCTGGATCTCGTGAGGGAGGCGGGTTTGTGTTACCAAGGTCCGGAGGGAGGAATCATGGCCGAGCACGAGCATCGATATTCACCCGTCGCGCCTTACCTGATGGTTCACGACGGAGGGGCCGCCATCGAGCACTACAAGAGCGCCTTCGGGGCCGAAGCGTCGGAGCGTTACGATCACGCGGGCAAGGTCGGGCACGTCACCCTGCGTATCAACGGCGCCGACGTCATGCTGTCCGACGAGTTCCCCGAGCACCGCGACGTGGTGGGGACGCTCTCGCCCAAGACCCTGGGGGGCACGACCATCACCATCTCGCTGGCGGTCGATGACGTCGATCGTTGGTACGAGCGCGCCATCCGGGCCGGGATGTCCGCGCTTCGTCCTCCCAAGGACGAGTTCTATGGGAGAAACGCCAAGATGCGCGATCCATTCGGCCACGTCTGGAGCCTGACCGGCCCGAACAAGGACCCCGGCAAGAAGGGCTGAGATCCGTCCGAAGAGTCCCGCCGGGCCGAGGCCGCCCGCTATTCAGGCGAGCGAAGCGCGGCTTTGCCGCGCGGAGCGAGAGGGGTGCGGGGACGTGCGAGCAGCACCCGATTCGATCGCCGCGCGGGACTTCCGAGCGGCAGCGAGCCACGTCCCCGCTTCATACATCGGGCCCCACTTCACCTGGCGATCAGAACTTCACGTGGACGCGGGCGAGGAGGAGGTTCTCGGTCTTGCGATCGGTCGCCACCTTGGTGGTGGCATCGGCGGCACCGCCGTCGGTGAAGAAGGTCTGCTCGAAGTTGACCAGGAAGCGCAAGGTCCGCGACGGGCTGTAGACGAGCGAGCCTGTCCAGCCCTCGGCCTTCGAGACCACCGCGGTGGGGTTGGCATAGCCCTTCGCGTAGCTTCCTCCGGCGGGGTTGGACTTGTCGAAGGTCTTGTCATCGATCTGCAGCACGTCGTAGCGAGCCGCGATCTCGAGCGCTCCGAGGTGGCCTGCCGCCGGATCGAAGGGGTGATCGGGCGTGGCGCCATCGTAGGACGCGGTGCCTCCGAGCACGTAACTGGCAGTCACGTGATAGGCGGTGTTGGTGAGATCGGCGGTGCTGTTGCCCCGCTGCACGCCCTGCTTGGCCCAGACGTATTCCCCCAGCACCCCGAAGGACCCGAGGTAGTAGTAAGCCTGCGGATTGAGGTGGGTCTCGCGCAGGTGCGCGAAGGTGGTCTGCGCCCCCGTCGTGTCCGTGGCCGGGCCAACCGCGTAGGTGAAGATGCTGAGCTGACCGGCGGACCGATAGGTGGGAACCAGCGACACGCCGCCGTTGACCGGCGGGCGACCCTTGCGGTTGCCGGTGCTGACGGCGAAGCCGAGGCCGAGGCTCCCCACGTCGGGGAGGGTCTTGAGGGGCTGCAGCAGGAGCCGTCCGATGAAGTCCTTGGCGTGGTCGGTGTCCCCGTCGGGAGAGCTACCGCCGCTGTTGTTGGCGTTGTCGGGGAATCCATCCCAGAACCCGAGGTTGTAAGTGACGATGCCGCCCGCGATCTCGCCCCACAGCGCCGCACCGATGTCCCGGCCGGGGGTCAGATTCTGGTCGAGCGCACGCTCGAGGAAGGGGAAGCTGCCCTCGGACTGTAACCGCTCGAGGCCGAGCGGGGTCTTCTGCTTTCCCACCCGCAGCCGCAGCCACGGGAACGGGTGGACGTCGACGTACGCGTCGAAGATGGTGGCGGATGCCCCGGCAAAGTCCGGGCTGAAGAGAAAGTCCGCGAGGCCCACGAGCGTGCCGCCAACCTCAGGGCGGAAGCGCCGGATCAAGATGCTGTCGCTGTCGTTGAAGGCGACGTTGTTCGAGACCGTGTCGTTGCCGAAGTACCAGCGGGTATCGAGCTGCAGGAGGCCGCGCACCTGCACGAACGTCTGCTTGTCGGCGCTCCGCAGGAAGAACCCGCTCTCCGCGGCGTTCACCACCGGGGTCTCCTTGTTCCTGGCCTCGATCTTCTCCTCGAGGAGCTCGAGCTTGCGATCGGTGATCCGAGCCAGCTGGTCAGTCTCGTCGAGCCGGCGCGCGAGCTCGGGTGAGACCGCGAGGCCAGGGGCCGATGGGGGGGAGGCGGCCGGGGTGGGGATGCTGGTGGCAGGGATCTCCACCGCGGTCGGGGGTGGCGCGGCCTCGGGTGCCGCCTGAGCGACGCTCAGGGGCTCCTCGGCCCTGACGGCGCCCAGCCCCGGCCCCAGCATCAACCCGACGGCCACCGTGGCGAATGCGAGCGATCTCTCGAAGGGCGAGGGGGAAGGGCGGCGATGGACCGCCGGATGGGGGACGAGGGCGGGCACTACGGTCGTGTCGGTCATCCAGGTTTCTCCTCGGGATAGTTCGCTTCGGGAAGTCTTAGGGGTCATGGCCCGCCGCCTGCGCCGCCCTGATCACCAGGGGCTCCCGCCGCGGCCCCGGCGCCTCCGGCCCCGCCCCCGCCCGCGCCGGCCCCGCCGGCCCCGGCTCCTCCGCTGGTTCCGCCGCCAGCTCCGCCGGTGGCGACGGGCGCTCCCGCGACCCCGCCGTCGGGCTGGCTCGTGCTTCCACCGTTCCCGGCTGCTCCTTTGCCGCCTCCGCCTCCGACGCCTCCGCCTCCGACGCCTCCACCTCCTCCAGCACCCGCGAAGGTGAAGGTGGTTCCGGAGTCCTTGCACGAGAGTCCCATCGACGTGCCAAGCAAGATCAGAATCGCGTATGTCCGCATCGGTTCCCTTTCGGCGAGCGACCGTAGCGGAGCCCCGGGGGTGTGTCAATGAAAAAGACAAATGTCTCTAATGAGAGATGCGCCCTGCCCGGGGTGGCTGGGTCGGCCCTCGACCGACGGCTTCCCGGATGGGAGGCCGCGTCGGCTCAGTAGGTGTTGAAGTACGCGAACGAAGCGCCGCCGGCCGATGCCTGCATGCAGAAACCGCCATTGCGAGGCCGGGGCAGGGGGAATGTTCCGCCGGCCACGCAGTCGATGGGGGCGGCGTTCACGGAGAAGGTGCGCGGCGCCTGAAAATTTCCACAGACGAGCCCGGTGATGGTCGTCCCGACCACTTCATCACACGTGGCACCGGTCCCGAGGGTCTGCGCGGTCCTCACCGGCACCTGGCCCGGGTTCGCACACAGCCCGGTGCACGGTCGAGGCGGACCCGCTCCGCCCATCCCGCCGCTGCCCATGGTTCCGGCGAGGCCACCGATCCCGGCGCCACCTCCGCCGGTTCCCACCCGCCCCCCAGAAGCGGTGGCACCGCCGCTGGCCGGAGCCCCGGCGGAGCCACCGGTCCCTCCGCGGCCACCACTCCCACCGGCTCCGCTGCCCGCTGCGCCCCCGCCTCCCGGTCCCGATCCGCCGGTCGCCGCGGTGGCGCCTCCGTTCGGTTGCGACCCTCCTGCTCCTCCGGCTGTTGCTCCTGCCCCTCCGGTGGCTCCAGCAGTCCCCCCGGTCCCGCCTTGGCCGGCTTGGCCGCCGGCTCCAGCCGCTGCGCCTCCCGCGCCCACCGGGTCTCCACCTCCACCGCCACCTCCCCCTGAGCCTCCGCTTGCAACCCCGGCGCCGTCGGGGGCACTCGGTCCGCCATCGAGGCGCACGAAGAAGGGCTCGGGCCCCGCGCACCCCACGATCAACGCCGCCCCGCACAGCAGGAGGGTCGCGAGTCGCCGCTCGGGGATTCGCACGACGTGGAGGACCCGAAGATTGCGATTCACGGCCATGAACGTAGGCCTCTTGCGGGACACGGGAAGGCCTCCCCGGGGGATCGGCGGATCGCCTGTGCGACTTGAGGCGACCTCGGACCGGCCCCGGTGGCCTCCGGCTAGCGGAACTCCTCCATGAGGGCGTCGAGGGCAGCGCTGCCTGGACAGAGCTTCTCGTAAGGAATGCGGGACATCGGCACATCGGTGGTCGCGTTCAGATCGTGCATGTCCGGGGTGCCGGTCTCGAGATAGAGCAACCCGGTCGGGACCTCGCCGCGCTTCTGGATGGCCTGCAGGGTGTCCGCCACCGCCTGGCGGTTGGTGAAGTCGTAGCTCTCGGGGACCTTCGAGAGCCGGAGCTGGCTGCCATCGTGGAGCATGACCTCCTCGACGCTGCCCGGCGGATAGGACGCGGTCAGCTCCCCGGCCGGAGGGACGAAGTCGGCCTGCAGGACCTGGAGCAGGTGCTGCCGGGTGTGCAGGTAGCTCTTGGTCGACCCCGGGTGATCGTTGAAGGTCACGCAGGGCGAGATCACGTCGATCAGGGCGAACCCGTGGTGGGAGAGCCCGGCCTTGAGCAGCGGCACGAGTTGCTCCTTGTCCCCCGAGAAGCTGCGCGCCACGAAGGTGGCGCCGAGGCTGAGCGCCAGCATCGCCGGATCGATCGGGCTCTGTCGGTTGGCCTCGCCGCGCTTGCTCTTGGTCCCGAGATCCGCCGACGCCGAGAACTGCCCCTTGGTGAGGCCGTAGACCCCGTTGTTCTCGATGACGTACAGCATGTCCACGTTGCGCCGGATGGCGTGGGCCAGCTGTCCGAGCCCGATCGACAGCGAGTCACCGTCTCCCGAGATCCCGATGTACGCGAGGTGCTTGTTGGCGGCGGCGGCGCCGGTCGCGATCGAGGGCATGCGCCCATGGGCCGAGTTGAAGCCGTGGGCGCCGCTCACGAAGTAGGTGGGGGTCTTCGACGAGCAGCCAATGCCGCTCAGCTTGGCGATCATGTGCGGCGGCATGTCGAGCTCGTAGAACGCGCGCACGATGGCCGCGGTGACGGAGTCGTGCCCGCAGCCCGCGCACAGGGTGGACATCGCGCCTTCGTAGTCG
>Ga0265320_10000845_pt1 | contig 23126 bp, 18 predicted proteins | sample 4827metaG_FD_202087 | JGI IMG/M metagenome (GOLD analysis project Ga0265320, IMG submission 202087) | Rhizosphere microbial communities from Carex aquatilis grown in University of Washington, Seatle, WA, United States - 4-8-27 metaG | ecosystem: Host-associated > Plants > Roots > Rhizosphere >...
CGGGGGGCGGGTACGCCCCCACGACTAGTCCCGCACGGACGACCTCGTCGTCAGTGTGCGGGACTACCGAGCGTAGCGAGTACCGGGGGGAGCAGTCGCGAAGCGAGCTGCGGGGGGCGGGTACGTCCCCCTCGTGAGTAGCGAAGACACGGCCGAGCTCAGAAATGTCCGGCGACCGTCGCGAAGGCGCCGCCGGGAGCGGCGTGGACGTCGAACGTCGTCGCGCTCGGCGGGTTCGTCGCCGCCGGCGGCTTGTCGTCGTGTTTGGGCTCCGACAAGACGAACAAGGTCACTCCCGCGGCGAGCGCGGCGAGCCCTACACCCAAGGAGACGTCGGCGAGGACGTACTTCGTGCGGATGGCGTCGACGTCACCTTGCGAGCAGTGCGGCGCGCAGCGCAGGTTGTCGAGGTGGCTCTCTTCCGATTTTCCGACGAGCCCGAGGACGGCGAAGCCGACGATGCCCGCGCCCGCCACGCCGCCGGCGATATAGGAATATCGACGAAGGCGGACGGACCCCTTCGTCTTCTGCGATTCGGGCGCTGCCGGCTGCGCGTACGGGTTGGCGATCGGCGCGCCGGGCCCCACGGTGTCGAAGCTCACGCGAACCACGCGGTCCTTCTCGCCCTGTTCGACCACGACTTGTTGCTCGACGGGCTCGGCACCTTCGAGCTCGAAGCGGAATCGATGCTGCCCCGGATCGATCGCGAGCGGCTTTCCGTCGAGCACGCTGAGTACCGGTGTTCCGTCTAGCGTCACCTTGACGTTCAGTGCGTCGTTGCCGTTCGGGTCTCTGGCAGCGATGACGACGGTCGGCATGGCAGTGTGCAACTCGTCGAGCCACACCGTGCAATCAGACTGGATGAAGGCCGGACACGTCGCTTGTGCGCACACGACGAATCGACTCTGCGCGGCGCCGAGCTTCCCCTCGGACCGATCTTCCTGCCCTTGCTCGTACGCCGCCGCGCACTCGGCCTTGCCGGGCTCGTCGGCGCGGGCCGCGGCGCCATGGGCGAAAACGAACGCGACCAAGCCGAACGCGAGGAACCCACGACGCAACGACCGCGCCTCGGCGAATGCCGCCGTTCGCAGCGCCGGACGATCCGGGTCAGCCGAGCTGTACAGCGAGAGCGCGATGTGTTCCGCCAATGACGCCAAGCGTGGTTCGCGATGCAAAGAAGACCCGTCGCCGGGTTCCCCAGTCCTAAAAGCATCCCGCTTTTAGACGCTTGATGCCATGGTCGTCGATGGTGAACGGCGGATTGCACGAGGGCGCGGAGGCGCTGACGGTCGCTGCGGGCCGCGCGTTCCGGCGCGAAACGAACTTTCTGGGCGCGGCCGCGGCTCCGGCACCGAGCTGAGGAGCCTCGGTAAGGGCGGCGTCCACATCGGGTGACGCGGGCGGCAAATCTTCGACGCGCACGGTCTCGATGGGAGCCGTGTTTTTCTCGGACTTCGCGTTCGTTGCGACCGGCGCCTGAGTGCCCGAACTCGGAGCGGGCGACTCGGACGAGGCCGTCGCGGGTTTCTGTTCCCCTCCGCGAAAGAGCAGGAACGCCAAGACTCCGCCGGCGAACGAGGCCAGGGCCGCGCCGACCCACATGCGGCGTGACGGCGGAGGACGACTCGAGCCCTGCCGCCCCGGCATCGCCAGGCTCGCAACGGCCGAGGTCGACGCTTCGCTCGCGGAAGGCCGCTGTTCCGAGTCGGTTCCGACCTCGAGGTCGGGTGCCGGCACCGACGAGGGACGGCGAAACCCCGCCGTGGTCTGGACGCCGCTGATGCTCGGCATCGAGTTGCCTTCGTCGACGCGGTGCGGGACGGATTCGCTCGCGGTGAGCCTCGCGAGGTCGCCGGTCGTCGCCGAAAACGACTCGATCTCCGCGAGCGCCTGAGCCCGCCGCTCGAGCTCGACGCGCGCGTAGACCTCGACCCATTCGCCGACGGCGCGCCCCGTCGCCAGCGGGACCGAGTTTTCGAGATCGATCGCGAAGTCTCGCGCGGTCTGGTAGCGCTTGTCGACGTTGCGCTCGAGCGCCCGCATGACGACGTCGTTCATCGAGTCCGGAACGTCGCTCTCGACGCTTTTCGGCGACTGAATTTCCCCGGCGAGCACCTTCGCGAAAATTTCTCCGGCGTCCGAGCCGTCGAACAGCCGCTTGCCGCAGAGGATTTCCCACAGCACGACGCCGGCCGCGAAAATGTCCGTTCGTCGATCGACGGGCTTCGCGTTCAGCTGCTCCGGCGACATGTAGCTGAGCTTGCCCTTCATCTGCTTGTCGCGCGTGGTGCCCGCCCGCATGGCGGCCTTCGCGACGCCGAAGTCGAGCACCCGAGCCACGCCGTCGGTGCCGACGAGCACGTTTTGCGGCGATACGTCGCGGTGCACGATGTTCAACGGCTCGCGGCGCTCGCTCTTCGCTTCGTGAGCGGCGTGGAGACCGTGCAGCACTCCGGCCATCACGGTGGCCACATGACCGTACGGCATCCGAGTGCCGTCTTTTCGCGCGTTCCGAGCGAGGCGCGAGAGGCTCTCGCCCTGGACGTACTCCATGACGAGGAACACCTCGTCCGACGTGGCGACCACGTCGAGCGTCGTCACGACGTTCGGGTGCTGCACGCGCGAGGCGAGGCGCGCTTCGTCGAGGAACATGGCGACGAAGTCGGGATCCTTCGCGTATTGAGGATGCAGTCGCTTGATCGCGACGGTGCGCGAGAAGCCCACCGGCCCGACGAGCCGTCCGAAATGCACGGTGGCCATGCCGCCCGCGGCAATCTCGCCGAAGAGGGCATATCTCCCGATGACCCTCGGCTCCATCGGGGCCTTCCCCGATCCGGCATCATCCACCATCGCGCCGCGTCAATCTACCAGATGGCCGACGCATCTGGTAATCGAGGACGCACATGTCCGAGGCCCTGCCGCTCGAACCCAACCGGGCCGAACGGTCCGTGCTCGCGGGGAAGCTCGTCACGCGCACGTTCTACTCGCGTCCCGTGCTGGAAGTCGCGCGACAATGTATCGGAAAAGTGCTCGTTCGGAGTAATCCACAGGGAGTCGTGGCCGGGCGCATCGTCGAGGCAGAAGCGTATCGCGGCCCCGAAGATCGCGCCGCCCACAGCTTCGGCGGACGCCGCACGCGCCGGACCGAGGCGATGTTCGGTCGCGCCGGCGTCGCGTACGTCTTCTTTGTCTACGGAATGCACTGGCACTTGAACCTCGTCGCAGGAAACGTCGGTGAACCTCACGCAGTACTCATCCGCGGCGTCGAACCCTTGGTCGGCGTCGAGCTGATGGCGGCGCGACGAAAAATGGACGCCAAGCGGGACGCCCTGACGAACGGCCCCGGCAAGCTCTGCGTTGCGTTCGCGATCACCGGCGACGACTACGGAGCGGATCTCTGCCGGCGGGGTCCGCTGTATTTGCTCGAAGGGCCCGCGCCGCGGCGCATCGCGCGGAGCCCGCGAATCGGCGTGGACTATGCGGGTTCATGGGCTGCACGCCCCTGGCGGTTCTTCGATCCGACGAGCCGCTACGTTTCCAAACCACGGCCGGCTCAAAGGCTCGCGTGACCGAGCCGCGCACGAACCGGCTCCGCGATCGCCGAGTGACGCTCGGGATCACCGGCTCGATCGCGGCCTACAAGGCGGCCGTAGTCGCGCGGTTGCTCGTCAAAGCCGGTGCGACGGTACGCGTCATCATGAGCGCCTCCGCGAGCCGGTTCGTCGGCGCGAGCACATTTGGCGGCATCACGGGTAACGCCGTGTTCACCGACATGTTCGACGCGAGCATCGGCGGCGAGCTCCACGTGACGCTCGCGCGCGAAAGCGACTTGCTCCTGGTCGTTCCGGCGACGGCCGATTTCATCGCGCGACTCGCCACGGGCCGCGCCGACGATCTGCTCGCCGCGACGGCGCTGTCGGCGGCGTGCCCCGTCGTCCTCGCGCCGGCGATGCATCCCGCCATGTGGACGCATCCCGCGACCGAACGAAACGCCGCGACGCTGCATCGAGACGGAAGGGTTCGCTTTGCGGGCCCGGTGAGCGGCGAGGTCGCGTCCGGTGATTCGGGCCTCGGCCGGATGATGGAGCCCGAGGACATCGTCGAGTTCGCCGCACGGCTCTTCGACGCGGGGGATCTCGACGGCCGTCACGTCGTCGTGACGGCGGGGCCGACCGTCGAAGACATCGACCCGGTTCGCTTCATCAGCAACCGCTCCTCGGGCAAAATGGGGTTCTCGCTCGCCGAGCGAGCTGCCGCGCGCGGCGCGAAGGTCACCCTCATCGCCGGCCCGGTCTCGCTCCCGACGCCCGCAGGCTCGGTCCGCGTCGACGTTCGCAGCGCCCTCGAGATGCGGGAAGCCGTGCACGCCGCGCTCGGCACAGGACTGGCCGGTGCCGACGCGCTCGTCATGTGCGCGGCCGTCGGAGATTTTCGACCCGAGCGCTCGCACGCGAAGAAGCTCAAGCGAAAGGGCGTCGACGTCCTCGAGCTCAAGCTCGTGCAAAATCCCGACATCCTCGCCGAGATCGGACGCGAGCGCCGCGGGACCCGGCCGCTCCTCGTGGGGTTCGCCGTCGAGACCGGGACGGATCGCGAGATCGTCGACTATGCGCGGCAAAAGCTCGGCAACAAGCGGGTCGACGCGGTCGTCGCGAACCCCGCTGCAGAATCGCTCGGGCTCGAAGAGAACCGAATCTTCGTCATCGATCGCCACACCGCGGAGGCGCTCGAATCGCTCCCGAAGCGCGACGCAGCCGATCGCGTACTCGACTGGCTCGCCCGACGATTCCACGGGTCGACCCCCGTTCGTCCGCCCGTTCGCACCGGAAAAAAGCGTCCCTCGCGGCGCGTGAAAGACGAACGATGAAGATCGCCGTCCTCGCGACCGCGATCATCGCGGCCGCCATGGCCTTCGCGCTGCGCGATCCGCTCGCCGGATCGCGCGCGATGTGGCTCGGTTTGGTATTGCCGTACGTCGCGCTGTCGCTCTACGCGATCTACCGCATGTACGAGGACGGCACGCTCCTCGACGTCATGTCGGTGCGCGCGGGCGACGTGACCATCGGAGCGGTCGCGGCGGCGGCGCTATTCGGCGGGGCGTACGCGATCCGGAAACTCTTGCTCGCTGGCATGACGCCCCAGAGCGCCTGGCTCCTCCACATCGCCCTCGAGCTCGGCTCGATGCGCCCCTCACCCGCGATGTTCGGAATCGTGACGTTGCTCGCGATCTGCGAGGAGCTCACCTGGCGCGGCCTCGTGCTCTCGGCGCTCACCGCCGACCTCGGCAATCGTCGCGCGTGGCCGATCGCCGCGGTGGCCTACGGAGCCGCACACGTGCCGACGTTGTTCACCCTGGCCGATCCGACGGTGGGACCGAATCCGCTCATCGTGTTCGCGGCACTCGGCTGTGGGCTCGTGTGGAGTTTCGTCGCGTCGGTGCTCGGCCGTCTTCCACCGGTGATCGTGTCGCACGCGGTGTTCTCGTACTTCGCGCTCGCGGTCCTCTTGCCGCGCTTTCTGTGACGCTCAAAGAGCTGCGATGCGCTGGAGCTCGTCCTCGGGGATATCGAAGTCGGCGTAGACGTTCTGCACGTCGTCGTGGTCGTCGAGCGTGTCGGCGAGATTGAGGCACACCTCGGCGTCGCGCCCGCGCGCTTCCTTCTTCGACTTCGGCACGTAGCCGAGCTTGCTCGAGCGCACGGCAACGCCCACCTGTTCGAGCGCCGTCGTCACCTTGTAGAGGACGTCGGGCGGTGAATAGACCGTCCACGTCTCGCCTTCGTCCACGTAGTCTTCCGCACCGGCACCCACCGCGACCTCCATCAACTGGTCCTCGGTCGCGACGGCGCGATCGAGGATGACGATGCCGCGGCGATCGAACGCCCACGCGGCAGTCCCGCTGCCGCCCATCGAGCCGTTGTGCTTCTCGAAAATCTTCCGAAGCTCCGCGACGGTTCGGTTGCGGTTATCGGTCGTCCCCTCGACGAGATAGAGCGTTCCTGACGGGCCGGTTCCTTCGTAGAGCACTTCTTCGAACGCCGCGCCCTCGATCTCGCCGGTACCCCGCTTGATCGCACGATTGATCGTGTCGTTCGGCATCTGCGCGGCTTTGGCTTCGTCGACCGTCGTGCGAAGGCGCGGATTGCCGCCAATGTCGCCGCCGCCGAGGCGCGCCGCCACCGTGATTTCCTTGATCAGCTTCGTGAAACGCTTGCCGCGGGCCGCGTCGATGGCGCCCTTTTTCCGTTTGATCGTCGCCCACTTGGAATGGCCGCTCATGTCTCGATTCCCCTCGGTTTGGGTGGCACACGATAGCCAAGGGACTCCGAAAGACAAGGGCCGCCAGAACCGATGGCCGGCCTTCGACGGGCGGCCAGCCGGGCCGGTCACGGGCCGAACCTCGCCGCGCCGCGCACGTTCTTCCGACCGGCGAGGGTCCCGCGTTCACGGGGGCGAACGCGTCTGTTATTGTTTGAGATCAACCCTCTCCTAAGGATCATCCGAACATGCGCGGCTTGCTTTTGGGTTCCTTGCTTCTCTCTCCTCTGCTGTTGAGCTCCACTGCCTCCGCGGTCCCTTCGACGACGATCCTCATCAGCGAGTTTCGTACGCGCGGTCCGAACGGACCGAACGACGAATTCATCGAGATCCACAACAAGGGCACCACGACCGTGAACGTCGGCGGCTGGCAACTGAGGGTCAGCGACGATGCCGGCGGGACGGCGTCCATCGCGACCATCGCCTCGGGGATCACGATCCCGGCGGGCCGCTTCTATCTGTTCGCGAACAAGGGATCGCAGGGCTACTCGGGCTCCGTCGTTCCGAACGCGACGTACACGACTGCGGTTCCGGACGACGGTGGGATCGCGATCCTCGACGCGAGCAACACCATCATCGACCAGGTCGGCATGTTCACCGGGACCACGTACTTCGAGGGCGTCCCGCTCACGCCGATGACGAAGAACGTCAACCAGAGCTACGAACGGAACGACGGCGGCTGTTCGCCGAACCGCGACACCGACGACAACTCGGTCGACTTCCGATTCAACGCGACGACGTCCTTTCCGCAGAACGCCGCGGTAGTTTGCAACCCCTGCGGCGGGGTCAAGTGCATCGATCCATTGAACACCCAATGCTTCGCTGCGACGGGCACCTGCAAGGCGGGAACCTGCTCGTACAAACAAGTGACGACGGGCACGGCGTGCGACGACGGAGATCCTTGCACGACCTCCGATAGTTGCGACGTGACCGGCGATTGCGTCGGCCTCGTGCCGACCATCTGCGCAACGCCCCCGACGGCGTTCTGCTCGGACCCCCAAACCCTCGTCACGTACGGCGCGCTCGGACTATGCGTGTCGGGCACCGGTTGCACGTACACGCCGACGAACACGACGTGCCCGTTCGGCTGCAACGCCGCGACCCACCAGTGCAGTCCGCCGTGCACGACGAACTGCTCGACGCCGCCCCCGTGCTTCGACGCGGCGGGAACGTGCGTCGCGGGCACCTGTGTGTACGCGAAGTCGGCGGCCAATACCGGCTGCGACGACGGCAACGCCTGCACCAACGGCGACAAGTGCGACGGCAGCGGCACGTGCGTGCCCGGCGCGGCCACCAAAGTCGACGACGGTAACCCCTGCACTGCCGATTCTTGCGACCCGACGACGGGCAACGTCTCGAACACGCCGGTCACGGACGGGACGAACTGCGACGACGGCGATTTGTGCAACGGCGTCGCGACTTGCACGAACGGCACCTGCACGAACGGTGCGGCCGTCACCTGCACGACGCCTCCGATCGGCGGCTGCTACGGGAGCACGGGGACGTGCGCGTCGCTCACCGGCGCGTGCAGCTATCCGCCGCTCGCGTCAGGCACCAGCTGCGACGATGGCGCGGCCTGCACGACCAACGACGCGTGCGACGGAAACGGTGCGTGCGCCGGGACGGCGGTCGGTTGCACACCACCGGCCCCGACGTGCGTCGCCGGTGATACCGCTTCGCGGGTGTCGTCGGGCGGGCAATGCAACACGACAACGGGCGCCTGCACGTTCCAGACGACGGACACCACGTGCGCGAACGGATGCGACACGAGCACCGGCCTCTGCAAGGGCGCGACCGTTCCCGACGGCGGCGCGGGCGGCGCAGGGGGTGCAGGAGGCACGACGAACACCGGCGGCACGACCGCCGGCCCCGACGCGAGCGCCGGAGGGACGACGTCGCTCCCCGACGCGGGCAACGGCGGAACCGTTGGCAATGGCGGCACCACGTCGTCGCCCGACGGCGGGCTTTCCGTCGACGGCGGCGGCGGCCTTGCGTCCGGCGGCGCCGCGACGGGAAGCGGTGGCGCCGCGACAGGAAGCGGCGGCACCACGACAGGAAGCGGCGGCACCGCGACGGGAACGGGCGGCGCCGTGAGCGGCGGCGGAACTGCCGGCCTGAGCGGCTCCGGTGGAAGCGCGACGAGCTCCGGCGGCGCCAGCGGCGCGGCCACCGGTGGCTCGAGCGTCGGAGAAGTTCCGGATTCGGGCACCGGGGCATTCTCGGGCGGCGGCGGAGGCTGCGGTTGCAGCGTCCCCGGCAAGACGACGAGTGCGCGATGGCCCTTGTCACTCCTCGCCGTTGCGCTCGCCGTGGCGCGGCGACGACGGAACAAGGGCTGAACCCGCGAACCCGGCGCGAGAACCTGCGGCGCGCGTGATGCTTTCACGCCGCGCCGCGAGAGCCGGCGGCAGAATTCGGCTTACGAATTCCGAGACAGGGCACTAGCATCCCGCGTTCACCGACTTGTCGAACAAGGAGCGATGCGATGGCCGAACTGGAGATCGTCGAAGTCAAAGTAGGAACGGGCACCGAAGCCGTGTCGGGCAAGACCGTGAGCGTGCACTACACGGGCACGCTCACCAACGGCTCGAAGTTCGATAGCTCGAAAGATCGTGGCGACCCGTTCAACTTCAAGCTCGGCGCCGGCCAGGTCATCAAGGGTTGGGATCAAGGGGTCGCCGGCATGAAGGTCGGCGGCATGCGCAAGCTGACGATCCCCTCGGACCTCGCGTACGGCGATCGCGGGTTCCCCCCGGTCATTCCGCCGAAGGCGACGCTGGTGTTCGAAATCGAGCTACTCGGCGTGCGCTGAGCGCGCGCTGCACGCCACGTCCCCGACCGTCACGCTCACCCCCCGCGCGCGGCGAGCCGCGCGGGGTTCGGCTCTTCGGCGATGCGCCGGCTGATGACGTCCGAGAGCGCCATGATCGTCGCCTGAGGATTCACCGCGCTCGAACTCGGAAAAATACTGGCGTCGACGAGATAGAGACCCTCGACGTCGCGGACCCGTCCGTGCTCGTCGACCACACCGTCTTTCGGACTCATCCGGCACGAGCCGAACACGTGGGTCGCGCTCATCTGAAGATCCTTCGCGCGGAGTTTCCCATCGAGGAGCGATTCGGTGTCGCGGCGCGTCCGCATCTCGTCGACGACGCCGGGGATGCCGGTGTGTACGTACTCGGCGCCGACGTCGAGCAACGCCTTGGCGCCGATCTGGAGACCGCGGAAGACCGTGCGCGCTTCGTCGTCGGGGATGAAGAGCTTCATGCTCGGCATGCCGTCGGCGCGCGCGCGCACCGAGCCCCGCACCCGCGCGCGGTACACCGTGGCGATGACGGTCGCGCGCTTCACCTCGCCGAGACGCTCGAGAAACGGTTTTCCCACGTCGCCCCAGCGCACCATCAGCACGCTCGGCGGCGCCCACAGGCATTCGTACTTCATGCCGCGAATTTCTTCGCTCATCGCGCCCCATCCCTGGGTCGCGCCGAACCACGGCTCGACGGGCTCCCCCATGATCCCGACCATGCCGCCTCCGATGTGCGAGTGCAGCGTGCCCCCGACGGCGCCGCCCGCCGTGATCCGGCTCCGCTGGAGAATCACCGGCGTGTGCAGCACCCCCGCGGCGAGAACGACGCGGCGCGCGCGCACCGTGAAGCGCGCGACCGGACGAAACCCGGTCGGGTCGATGACCGCGCCGGTCACGCCGATCGCGCGTCGGCCCTCGGTGAGCACCCGATCGACGTGGGAGCAGGTGAACACCTCGGCGCCGTCGCGAACCGCGTCCGGAATGTACGTCCGATCGACGGATTGCTTGTGACCGGCGGCGCACCCGGTGAAGCAATCGGCGCAGCCCTCGCAATCGACGACCGCGCGCGGCAAGGGTCCATGCTTCATGCCCGTGGTCGCGAGCGCGTCGCGCACGAGCAGATTGCGCCGCCCCATGATGGCCATCGGCGTCGGAGCGACCGAGAGCCGCTCGAACACGCGACGGTACGCCTCGTCGAGGAGCGGGCTCGTGAACAGGTCGAGACCGGTTTCGCTTTGCCACGCCTCGCGCACCCAGCGCGGGAGCTCGAGCAGGATCGCCGAATTGACGACCGTGCTGCCGCCGAGACAGCGCGCTTGGAGCGTCGGGATGCGCGTGGTCCCGCCGATCATGCGGAGCCCGCCTTCCCAGTAGTAGCGCGCCATGAATCGCGGCGCGTCGCGGCTCATGTCCTCAGGCAGAAGACGCGGACCCGCCTCGACGACCACCGTGCGCAGCCCGGCTCGCGCGAGGTTCGCCGCGGCGATCGCGCCGCCCGCACCCGAACCCACGACGACCACGTCGGCGTCGACGTCGTAGCCCGATCGAACCGCGTCGATGCCGTGAATCAAACGGCACCCCCGAGATTCGGCAACGATGGCAAGACCAACCCGGCTCGCGGTCGCTCACCCGCTCCGGGCGCCCCGATGTACGCGAGCGCCAGAGGATGCGACATGTACAGCATGGTCATCGTGGCTTTCAGCGCGTCCCCGAGGAGACGGAGCGACAGAAAACGCGAGCGCCGCCAATTTCGCACCACGAGCTCGCGCCGTTCGACAGGGAGTCGAGAGAACCGGCGAAAACCCAGCGTGAGCACCGGCGTGCCGAACTCGACGACGATGAACAGCATGAGCAGTAACCGGCGCTGGGGACGCGGCAAGAGCGTCAAGTACTCGACCGTGCGCCGCACCATGTCGGTCGCCTGGTAGTCCGGTGCCCCGATGGCGTTGGCGGGAAAGAGCGCTTCCGACGACGCTTCGATCGCGTCGACGGCCCGGCGCATGAAAAAGCCTTCGAGGAGGGCCATGCGCGCAGTGTAGGGCCGAGGCCGGACGAGCGGACGCGGCGAATTGGCTCCGCGTCGTCGCGAGCGAAAATCCGGTATCGTTCGCCCATGTCCTCTCTCGAACGACAGGTCGTCCTGGTCACCGGATGCTCGACCGGCATCGGCCGCGCCCTCGCCACGGAATTGCGCGCGCGCGGACATCGCCCCTTCGCGACGGCGCGACGCCTCGAGAGCATCTCGGACCTCGCCCGAGCGGGCGTGGACACGCTCGCGCTCGACGTGAACGACCCGGCGTCGATTGCGAGCGCGGTGAAGGCCGTCCTCGAACGCGCCGGACGCCTCGACGTCCTCATCAACAACGCCGGGGTGAACACGTTCGGACCTCTCTTGGAGCTCCCCCTCGACAAGGCGCGCCAGGTCTTCGAGACCAACGTGCTCGGCGTCGTGGCGACGACGCAGGCCGTGTTCCCTCATTTCGCCGAGCGGCGCGCGGGGCGAATCATCAACGTCGGCAGCGTCGTCGGCGTCCTCCCGACGCCGTTCGCCGCGGCGTACTGCGCGTCGAAGAGCGCCGTGCACATGCTCTCGGACGTCCTTCGCATGGAGGTGAAGCCGTTCGACATCGACGTCGTGGTCGTGCAGCCGGGCGGCGTCCGCTCACATATTGCGACCTCGAGTGCGTCCGACATCGAGCGGTATCGCGGCGCGCCGTCGCACTACGGGTTTGCGTACGAGGGGATCGTGAAGCGGGCGCACGCGTCGCAAGAGAATCCCATGCCGGCAGAGGAGTTCGCCGCCGAGCTCGTGAAGCTCGGCTTCGAGACGCCCGCGCCTCGGGTGATCCGCCTCGGAACCGGCGCGGAATATCTGCCGAAGCTCGCCGAGCTGCCCCCCGACGATCGCGACGCGATGCTCTCCGCCAACTACGGCCTATAGCGGCAACGCGTCACGAGCGCGTCGCAAGAACGCTACCGTCGTGGAACGGACGGCGGAAGCCGCGAACTTGCTCGCCGCAGCGCCGAGCGTAGGATCGCGCGATGCGCAACGTAAAATCCTTAGGACTCGCGCTCGGATTCTTGGTCGTCGGTTGCACCACGGACGACGTACCGGGGAAACCCGGGTCGCCCGGCACGAAGAACGACTCAGGCACCGACGGTGGCGTGTGCGGCGAAGTCACGACGGCCCTCGCGGCGAAACGCGAGGCTTGCACGTTCGGCCCAGGCGCGATGCCCGCGGACACCATCGGCGCGTGCACCGGCAGCGCCATCCCGATCGAGCACGTCGTGATCCTGATGCAGGAGAATCGGTCCTTCGACTCCTACTTCGGGCACCTCCCCCAGTACGGACAGACCGACGTCGACGTGCCGGCCAGCGGCACGACGAATCCCGCCGCGAGCGACGCGGGGGTCATCGGTCTCGACGCGGCGATTCCCGACGCGGGCGCGCCGATCGCGTGGCACCACGCGAGCGCCTACTGCACCGAAGACACGAACCACGGCTGGGAAGGGAGCCACCAGGAATGGAACGGCGGCAAGAACGACGGCTTCGCGATCGCGAACTCGACGGTGAAGGACCCGACCGGCGACCGGGCGCTCGGCTACTACGACCAGACCGATTTGCCGTTCTACTATCAGCTCGCCTCGACATTCGCGATCTCCGACCGTTACTTCTGCTCGCTCCTCGGGCCCACGTATCCGAACCGCCTGTACCTCGCCGCGGGCACGTCGTTCGGCGTGGTGACGACGAGCATCACGACCCTGGCGCCTCCGGGCGTTGCGAACGTTTACAAGGAGCTCGACGCCAAAGGGGTCACCTGGAAGGAGTACAAGACCGATCTCCCCACGCTGCTCCTCTTCCCCGACTACGCGAGCACGACGGCCGCGCAAGCCAAGGTCGTCGACATCACCGAGTTCGCGAAGGATGCCGCGGCGGGAACGTTGCCCCAGGTATCGTTCGTCGATCCGGGCTTCGGCGGGACTTCAATGACGGAAAGTGACGAGCATCCGCCTGCGGATTTTCAGGTGGGGCAACACTTCGTGTGGGAGCAGATCACCGCCGCCATCAAGGGACCCGAGTGGAAGAGTACCGCTCTGTTCTTGACGTACGACGAGCACGGCGGGTTCTACGACCACGTGGCGCCGCCCACCGCGTGCAAGAGCGACGACATTCCGCCCGCGCAGAGTCCGCAAATCGGCGGTTTCGATCAGCTTGGATTCCGCGTGCCCATCACCGTCGTATCGCCTTACGCACGGCGGCATTTCGTCTCCCACACCGTCCACAGTCACACCTCGGTGCTGCGGTTCATCGAGGCGAAGTTCGGCCTCGCCGCCATGACCAATCGCGACGCGAACTCGGACGCGATGCTCGATTTCTTCGACTTCGCGTCCGCGCCGGACCTGACGGCGCCCGATCTTACGGAGCCGCCGATCGACGCAACCAAGTTGGCGACGTGCGGAACCGATTTCCCGGCGGGCGCACTCTGATCGTCTTCGCGATGGCGCGCCAGCGATTGACCTTGCGCGCCGCGCGAGCGACCGGGTTCGTGGACTGAGCCGCGAAGCATTAGCCACCCATGAGCGCGCAACCCGACGTGCTCGTGCTCGAGCGAACGGCAATCGACGAGCACCACTCATGATCGTCCACGCGATCGCCTTCACATTCGATAGAATGGGCGGCGGTCGATAGGTGAATTCATGAACGTCTCGAAATGGCTTTCGGCGGTGGTGGCGAGTGGACTCGTCGCCGTGGTGGGGGCGAGCTGTTCGGCGAACAGCGGATCGTCGAGCGGCGGACAGCCGCAGACGGGCACCCAGAACGGCGGCGGCGGTGGCGCAGGATTTTCGGGGAGAACGGGTTCGTCGGGCTCGGCTGGAACCGGAAGCTCGGGCACGAGCGGGCTCGGCGGGGGAACCTCGATCAACTTCGGCCCCGATAGCGGCCAGAAGCCGCCGCCCGGCACCGGCGGCGCGTGCTCGGCCATCACGCAGAAGCCCGAAGAGATCACGGTGTACAAGGACGCGACCGTCACCGACACGATCGTGACGTATTCGCCTGTCGCGCTCATGCTCATGCAGGACCGTTCGTCGAGCATGGTGATGGCCGTCGGCGGGAGCAGCGCGCAGAGCTGGTCCAACTCCACACAAGCCGTCACTGCGTTCGTGAACGATCCGGCATCGGCGGGGATCGACGTGGGCCTCGAAGTGTTTCCGCCGTACCCGAGCAATTCGGCGACCGGCGATTGCGCTGCCGGAAGCGATTGCGGCACGCCCGTCGTCGACTTCGCCCCGCTCCCGGGGAACGGCGCCGCGATCATCAACGCCTACACTCAGACGAGCCCCGGCGCGCCGGGTGCCCCCCTTCTCTTCACTCCTACCGAGTGTGCGCTTCGCGGTTCGATCAATACCTGTCTCCAGCATCAGGCATCGACGGGCGAACAATGCGTCGTGGTGTTCATCACCGACGGCCAGCCCACTCAGTGCGACACGAACCAGCAGGACCTCGTCAACATCGTGAGCATGGCGCGCGCGGCGTCGGGCACGCCGCCGACCCTTCTGTTGTTCACCCTCGGTCTTCCGGGCTCGGACATCAACTTCTTGAACTCCCTCGCCCAGGCCGGCGGCACGAACGCGTCGATCAACGTGTCGGGCGGCGCGACGGCGTTCCTCAACGCGCTGAACTCCATCCGCAACACGATCGTCAACACGTCGGTGAAGCACATCAGCACGCCGACGACCATTTCGACGAAGCTCGACTGCCAGTGGAAGATCCCGGCCGCTCCCGCCGGGCAGACGTTCGACAAGACCCTGGTCAACTTCCAGCTCACGGCCGCCGACGGAACGGTGGCCAAATACGGCCGCGTCGACTCGCTAGCGGACTGCTCGCGCGCGGGCGACGGCTGGTACTACGACGACAACAATGCGCCGACCGAGATCACGGTGTGCCCGAACACGTGCACCACGATCAAGGCATCGAGCGGGGCGACCGCCAACATCCTGCTCGGTTGCGCCACCATCATCGCGCCATTCAACTGAAGCTAACTCACAAACCTACTACGCCCCCCGCTGCTTCGGTCGGCCTCCTCGAAATACCAGCGTATGCCTGCGTCGGCCTCCCTATCATCGGGGTGCTCGCTACGGTTTCTGAGTTAGCTTCTTAGCGGATCTCGACGGCCCTGAACTAGACTGCCGGGCGTGATCCCGGTGTCAGAGGCTGACCGGTCCCCGTCGAGCGTCCGCTGCGTCGTCTGCGGCGCGATCAAACCTTCCGATGACGCGCTCGAGAGCGCCGCGGTGCGATCCAACGTGCGCCGATTTCGCGACGAGACGTTTCACGTCTGGCGGTGCCCGACGTGTCGCTCCATCCACGCCGTCGAAGACGTCGATCTCGACCTGTACTACCGGAGCTATCCGATATTTTCCGGCGGCCTCGAACCGCGGATGCATCCGGCGTTCGCGGGCTTGCTCGAGCGACTCACCCGCGCCGGCCTTCGCCCCGAACATCGCATCCTCGACTATGGATGCGGCTCGGGGCTGTTCCTCGATTTCCTGAAGCTCCAGGGTTACTCGGGCGCGGTCGGATACGATGCTCACGTCGAGCGGTTTCGAGATCCGTCTCTCCTTTCACGCACGTACGACTGCGTGATGTCGCAAGACGTCCTCGAGCACGTCGATGACCCGCTGGCGCTCCTCCGCACGTTCGGCGCGCTCGTCGAGCCGGGGGGGCTCGTCGTCATCGGCACGCCCGACGCCGAGGCGATCGATCTTCGCGACCCTGCCGACTTCGTCCACACCCTGCACGCGCCGTTTCACCGGCACATTCTCTCGTCGACCGCGGTGCAGAAGGCGGCCGCGACGCTCGGCTGGGAGCTCCTGCGGTTTTATCCGACCATGTACGGCAACCGATTGCTCCCCGCGCAGAACCCGAGGTTCGGCCTTCACTACCTGCGCTGCTTCGACGATTGCCTCGATTTGCTCACCGAGCCGGTGCGGGTGAACAGCTGGCGTTTCTGGACTCCAGCGACGCCGTTCTACGCGCTGTTTGGATTTTTTTTGGATCGCCACACGGATGTGACGTTCTGCTTTCGCACACCGGCGGTTCGCTCCGCGGGCGCGTGATTCTCCTGCCGTTCGCGAGGACCTCGACGGATGTGGCATTACGCAACATGCCGAAGTTCGAGAAATCGGCGTAGGAGATCTTGGTTAGCGTCGTCCAAGCCCTTCGAACCCGAAGTGGGTCATCAGGCGGTGTTGGGCCGCCTGCGAGGAGGCCGGAATGAAGCGTGAAGCCGTTCTTGTAGCGTGTGTACTATTGTGTGGTGCTTGCGGAAAAAAGGACTCCGGGGCCGCGGGGGATCCGGCGGGGAGCGCTGCCGCGGCAGCCACCCCAGCGGGTTCGGCGAGTGCCGGCACGGACGAGGGCGAGCGCCGAAAGCACGACCACGAGCACGAAGGGGATCACGAGCATCACCACGAAGACAAACCCGCCCAATAGCGCGTGTCTCTTCTCGACGTGGTCACCGCCGCCTTAGCGCGGCTCGATGGGAAGTGGGGGGTCGACGCCGTCGAGAACGACAGCGCTCGACGGCTCTGACGGATCTCGGTCTACCCTGCCGTATGCGTCCTTTCTACTTCATGGTCGTCGCGCTCGTCGTTGCCACGACGGCGAGCGCCGCGTTCGCGCAAGAGCTGACGCTCGCCGACGTGGTCCGACTGGCGCTCAGTCGCAACGAGCGCAGCGCCATCGCGAACGAGACGGTGGTGTCGGCCGACGCGGCCGTGACGAAGGCTCGCGTTGCCTTTCTCCCCACGGTCACCCTGGCGGGCAGTGAAGTGCTCCGGCCTTACCAGGTCGAGCAGCACGGAACGGTGACGGCGCGAACGAACGCCGCGTCGGGCTCGCTCACCGTCGTCCAACCGCTGCTCGCGGTGAACGCGTTTCCGCTGTACAGCGGCGCGAAGCACAGCCTGGATTCGGCGCGCTGGGACGAGCTCGATCAGCGCCGGAAGCTCGCCTTCGACGCGGCGCGGGCGTTCTTCAGCCTGATCACCCAAGAGCGCCTCATGAGCGCCGCGCAGAGCCGGCTCGATCGGGCCAACGCGAGCCTTTCCGATACGGCGGCGCGCGCTCAGGCCGGCCTCGTGAGCTCGAACGACGTGACGCGCTCTCAAGTCGATCGCGCCTCGGCCGAGCAGAGCGTCGCGAACGCCGTCAGCGGGCTCGCCGAAGCTCGGCTCGAGCTCGGCTATGTGCTCGACAGCGCCGTCCCGAACGACGTGGACGCGCCGTCGGAAGATCTCGCGCCGTTCGCGCTCGATATCGCCGACCTGGTTCGCCGCGCCATCAATCAACGGCCGGACCTCGCGGCGCTGCGTTCATCGACCGCGGCTGCGGAAGCCGTCGCGAAGGAGCCCGGGCTTCGCTTCGTCCCGACGCTCAACGCGTCCGCTCAAGCGCGGACCCAGGACCAGCCGCTCTTCGGTACCCAGAACCAATACATCGACGGAACGCTCACCCTGAATTTGAATTGGGCCATCTGGGACGCCGGCAATCGCGCCGCCGATGCCGACTCACGCGGCGCGGCCGCACGCGTCGCGAGCCTTCAAGAGCGGGCTCTCTTCCGACAAGTCGACGTCGACGTCCGCACCGCGGTCGCCGAGCTCGCGAGCGCCCGCCAAGCGCTCGCCGCCGCGCAGGAAGGCCTCGAAGCATCGAAGCGCGACGTCGACGAGACGAACTCGCTCTACAAGCAAGGGCTCGCCAAGGCCATCGAGCTCGTGGACTCGAACGGGTCGCGTTTCGACGCGGACGTCGCGCTGGCAGCCACAGAACTCCAGGTCCGACAAGCCGAGCTCGACCTGCGCGCGGCTCTCGGCCTCTTTCCCATCGACGGTGTGAAATGAAACGCTCGGAAATCGTAGTCGTTCCGTTGCTGTTCGCGCTCGGCTTCGCCGCCGTGGGTTGCAGCAAAAAGTCCGATGCCGCGCCGGCAGGTGGCAAGCGCGCTGGCCAGAAGTCGCTCGCGTTCCCCGTGGAGACGATGACCGTCGACGCCAAGCCGCACGAGCTCGTGATCAGCGCGCCCGGCACGGTGGACGCGTTCGAAAGTATCCAGGTCACGGCGCGCGTCGCCGGCGTCGTCGACAAGGTGACGTTCGTCGAAGGCCAGGAAGTGAAGCTCAACGCGCCGCTCGCGTACGTCGACAGCCGGCGCTACGCCCTCGCCGTCAGCGCGGCGCGCGCGGCCCTCGAAAAGTCGCAGGCGCAAGCCGCGGACTCGGCGGCGAACTTGAAGCGCCGCCAGGACGCGGTCGTGACCAACCCGGGGCTCATTCCCGGCGAGGAAATGGCGACCTACCAGACGGCGGTCCAGACGGCGCAAGCCGACGTCGACTCGTCGATGGAAGCGGTCAAACTCGCGCAACTGAACCTCGACGACTCGACGGTGAAAGCGGCCGCAGCGGGGATCATCCAGACGCGCACCGTCGTCACCGGACAATACGTGAACGCGGGGGCCGTCATCGCGACGCTGCTCCAGCGCGACCCGCTCTTGCTTCATTTCGACGTGGCCACGTCCGAAGCGCCGCGACTCAAAGTCGGCATGCCCGTCACGTTCACGTTGAAGGATAGCCAAACGCCGTACAACGCGAAGATCACCTTGGTCTCCGGCGCGGCCGATCCGGAGACCCGTCTCGTGCCGATGACCGCCGAGGTCGTGACGGACCAACATCAATTCTGGCTCCGCCCCGGCTCGTTCGCGCAGGTCGAGATCAAGCTCATCTCGGCGAAACAATATCCGATGATTCCGCAGACGGCGGCGCGGCCGAGCGACCGCGGCTTTCTCGCGTACGTCGTGCAAAACGGCGTCGCGCACGAACGCACCTTGGCGCTCGGGCTCCACACCGACGACGGATTCGTCGAAGTGAAGTCGGGCCTCGAAGCGGGCGATCAGCTCGTCACCGCGGGGGTCGAGGCGCTGTCCGACGGCTCGAAGGTCCGCGTGGGCAAGGTCCCGAGCACGACCGGCGGCGCCCCCGTTGGATCGGCGAGCGCAACCGCACCCGCAGAGGGTGAGTCGCCTGGGCCCGCGGCGAGCGGCTCTGCCGGCGCGCCGAGGCACCACCGAAACGCCGAAGCCGCGGATTCCGCCGGCGCTCCCGCGCCGATCGCGAGCGGAACCGCACCATGAATATCACCGACGTCTGTATCCGCCGTCCGGTCCTCGCCTGGATGATCATGGCGGCGACGATCCTCTTCGGTGCCGTGGCTTCGACGCGCATCGGCGTGAGTCAAATGCCCGACGTCGACTCGCCCAACGTCACGGTGAGCCTCTCGTGGCCCGGCGCGGCGCCCGACGAGGTCGAGACCGGCATCATCATGCCGCTCGAAGAGTCGCTCGCGCAGGTCGAGGGCATTCAGCAAATCCAGGCGACGGCGCGCATCGGCAGCGCTCGACTCACGGCCGTGTTCGCGATCGGTCGGGACATCGACCTCGCGCTTCAAGACGTGCAGGCCAAGGTGTCGCAAGCGCAGCGCCAGCTTCCCGCGGACGTTCAGCAGCCGACGGTCTCGAAGAGCAATCCCGACGACCAACCCTTGCTCACGGTCGGCGTCCGGGGGCCGTTCGCGCGCCAGCTCCTCTCCGACGTCGCGCGCTACCAGGTCGAAGACAAGCTCCAGACCCTTCCCGGAGTCGGTCAGATCACGACCGCCGGCTACCTCGATCGCAACATCCGGATCTGGGTCGACGCGTCGAAGCTCGTCGAGCGCGGCGTGACGGTGTCGGACGTCACGACCGCGTTGTCGCGCCAGCACGTCGTGGTTCCCGGCGGACAGCTCCAGACGCCGGGGCTCGACATCACCGTCCAGGTGCTCGGCGAAGCCGCCGATCTCGAGACTTTGAAGCACATCGTGATCGTCGAGAAGGCCGACGCACCGATCTATTTGCAGGACGTCGCGCTCGTCGAAGACGGCTTCGCGGACGCGACCACCATCGCGCGCATCGACGGCACCCCACTCCAGGCGCTCAGCGTCCTGAAGCAGCGCGGCTCGAACGCCGTGACCGTCGCAGCCACCGTCCGCGCTGCCGTGGAAGAGCTGAAGAAGACCCTCCCGGACGGCATGCAAATCGACGTCCTCTTCGACACCACGAAGTTCATTCAGGAATCCGTCCACGAGATCGAGACCGAGCTCGTGCTAGCCGTGTTCCTGACGTCGCTCGTGTGCTGGCTCTTCCTCGGGTCGGCGTCGGCCACCTTGAACGTTCTGCTCGCGATCCCGATGTCGCTCTTCGGCACGATCGCGGTGATCTGGGCGGTCGGGTTCACGCTCAACACCTTCACGTTGCTCGGACTCTCGCTCGCGATAGGTCTCGTGGTCGACGACGCGGTGATGGTGATGGAGAACATCTACCGTCACGGCGAAATGGGCAAAGACGGCTTCAAGGCCGCGTCCGACGGCACGAGGGAGATCGCGTTCGCCGCGCTCGCGGCCACGTTGGCGGTCATCGCGATCTTCCTTCCCGTCGTGTTCATGGAGGGCATCGTCGGGCGCTACTTCTTTCAGTTCGGCGTGACGTTGTCCGTCGCGGTGGCCATCTCGTACATGGAAGCGGTCACTCTCGCGCCGGCCCGGTGCGCGCGCCTCTTGCACCACGATGGCTCGGCGCCGAAGGGACGCATGGTCGTCGCGGTGGACCGCGTGTTCCACCGGCTTTCCAACTTCTATGCGCGCGCCCTTGCGCTCGCTCTCGCGAATCCGTGGAAGGTGCTCGCGGTCGCCCTGGTCACGATGGTCGGCTGCTTCGCGCTCGGGCTCTCGTTGCCGAGTGAGTTCACGCCGCCGCAAGACGAATCGAGCTTCAACGTCCGCATCACCGCGCCCACCGGAAGCGACGTCACGGCGGCCGACAAGTACGCACAGAAGGTCGAGCAGATCCTCTACAAGCGCCCCGAGGTCGCCAGCATCATGACCAACGTGAGCCCGGGTTCGGCGGGCCTCACGGTGAACCTCGTGCCGCCGTCCGAGCGCAAGCTCACCCAGCAGCAGCTCGCCGCCGACCTCCACAAGGACCTGAACATCGCCGGCGCGCGCATCTCGATTCAAGATCCGTCCCAGCAAGGCCTCGGAACGTCGAAGGGTTACCCGATCGAAGTGTCGGTGCGCGGCCCCGACTGGAACACCCTCATTACGCAAGCGCTGCGCGTCCGCGACGGCCTCTCGGCGAGCGGTATCGCCACCGACGTCGACTCGGACTACCAGGTCGGGTTACCGGAGATCCTGGTCACGCCGCAGCGTGCGCGCACGGCCGATCTCGGCGTGAGCATCGAAGACCTCGCCACGACCATCAACGCTTTGGTGGGGGGCACCCTGGTCGGAAAATATTCGTCGGCGGGACGCCGGCTCGACGTGCGGCTTCGGATGCTCCTCGCCGAGCGGCTCCGTCAGGAAGACATCGGCGAGATCTACGTTCGCGCCGCGTCCGGGCGGATGGTCCCGGTGTCGTCGATGGTGACCGTCAGCGAGCAGCCGGTGCTCCAGGCCATCAATCACATCGACCGCGAGCGCTCGATCACCGTGTACGGCAACGTCGCTCCGGGGCATTCGCAATCCGAAGCGCTCGGCGTGGTGGACGGGCTCTCGAAGGGCTTTCCCGTCGGGTACCACGCGGTCCTCGGCGGACAGAGCAGCGACTTCACGACGTCGATTCACAGCCTCCTCTTCGCGCTCATTTTCGGGATCGCCGTCGCGTACATGATCCTCGCCGCGCAATTCAATTCGTTCATGCACCCGGTCACCGTGCTCACGATCTTGCCGCTCTCGGTCGCCGGCGCCTTCGTCGGCCTGTTCGTCGCGGGGAAGACGCTGAGCATCTACAGCATGATCGGCATCTTGCTCCTGATGGGCATCACCAAGAAAAACTCGATCATCCTCGTCGACTACGCGAACGCGGTGCGCGAAGAAAAGCACCTCGACGCCGTTCGCTCGATGCTCGAGGCGGGCCCCGTGCGCCTCCGGCCGATTCTCATGACGACCGTCGCCACGATGATGGCCGCCGTTCCGTCGGCGCTCGGGCTCGGCGCGGGCGCCGAGACGCGCGGCCCGATGGCGATCGCGGTCCTCGGCGGGCTCACGCTCTCCACCGGGTTGAGCCTCCTCGTCGTCCCCTCGTTCTACGTCATCGCCGATCGGTTGAAGAACCGCGTCTTCAGCCGCGCTCCCGTGCAAGCCCCCTCGCCCACCGGTTGAGCTCGGCGAAGTCGGCTTTGAAGAGCACGCCGGGCGGCGGCGGGTCGAACCCCGCGCCGCCGACGACGATGGGGATCGCGGAGCCGACGGCGCGACGCAGAGCGGCCACTTCGCGCGCGAGCGGCGCGCGAGCGGTACCGCGAGCGGCGGAGAGCGCGATCGCCCTCGCGCCTTGACGCTTCGCGGCGCTCGCGACGTCGTCAGCGGGCGTGCTCGCGCCGAGAAAGACGATCTGAGCGTCGGCGAGCGCGAGCGCCGTAGCCGCCATGTGGATCCCGAGCGCGTGGAGCTCGCCCGCCGGCGTCGCGCACACGATACGCGGGCCCCCCGCATGGTCGCTCAACGGGCGCCAGCGCGCGCTCAAAAATTCGCGCACGTGTTCGCTCGTGAAATGCTCGTGCCCAATCTCGAGCTTGCCGCCGTTCCACTCTTCGCCGAGGGCGCCGAGCAGTGGCCCGAGTCGCTCGGAAAGGAACTTCAACGCGCCGTCGGCGTTCCACGCGCGCTCGAGCTCGTTCACGAGCCCTTCGTCGTCGAGGCCGAGGACGTAGTCGAGACACCGCTCGACGAAGGTCGCCTTCGTCGTCGAGCGCGGGACGCGAACGACGGCCGCACCGTCGCTCACTGCGATGAGCTCGCGCAAGGTGGGAACGCCCGCGCGCAGCACCACCGACGGCTTGTGCCCCTCGCCGAGCGCGCGAACGACGAGGCGCAAGCGTTCCACGGCGTCGAGCGGGTAGCGACGGTGACCCG
>Ga0265320_10000846_pt1 | contig 23118 bp, 17 predicted proteins | sample 4827metaG_FD_202087 | JGI IMG/M metagenome (GOLD analysis project Ga0265320, IMG submission 202087) | Rhizosphere microbial communities from Carex aquatilis grown in University of Washington, Seatle, WA, United States - 4-8-27 metaG | ecosystem: Host-associated > Plants > Roots > Rhizosphere >...
GCGAAGACGCTGGTCGCCTTTCCCCACGGCATCGCCATCAATTACCATTGCCGGGTGCCCTCCACCGTGGCGGAATCGGAATTTAATCCCATCGCCTTGGGTTTTGCCGGGCCACAGCACGTGGTGGATGAACTCAACGCGCATCCGCCCGACGCGGCGATTCTCTTCGATGCGGAGTTTCGCGTCTTTGGCCTGCGGTATTTTGGCCAGACCGAGGCGAGTGGCAGTGGCATCATCGAGTGGCTGAACCAGCGCTATAAAGTCATCGCGTTGGGGGGCGCGACCAACGAAACGGCCAGCGGCCACCAGGTGGACTTGATGGTGCCCAAGGACGCGCCCGGGCCGCGGGGAATGCCCTTGCTGCCGACGGCGAAGTGAAAAAATCGCGAGTGTGCATTTTGGCTGGGGCGCATTTCCTTCAGGCTCGCAAACAGCCGCGACGCGGCGATAAATTAGGCCATTCCACGGATGAGCGACCCCATGCCCACGGCCGGCCCGCCTTCGACTGCTCTGGCCGCAGCGGTGGCGATGCCGCAATGGGGCGGAAGGGTGCGGCGGGTGGCGGAGCCGCTGTCGGTGGCGGCGCTGTTTGCTTTTCTGCTGGAGAAAACCTGGTTGCGCTGGTCGGACCCGCTGATTGATTTCCCGCGCAGCCTGTATGCGGCCTGGCGGTTGAGCGAGGGCGATTTGCTTTACGAGCGGGTGTTCAGCCCGTATGGGCCGCTGCCGCATCTGGTCGAGGCGGCGACCTTCCGACTTTTCGGCGTCGGCTATGACACAATCGTATATTTAAATATCGCGGTGACGCTGGCAGTGCTGCTACTGTGGCGGGCGATTTTTGGCGCGCTGGGGAGCCGTCTGATGGTCTGGCTGGCGTCGGTGGTTTTTCTCAGCGACTTCGCCTTCAGCCATTACGGGACGAACGCGAATTACAACTTCATCACGCCCTATGCGTCGCAGGCCACTTATGGGCTGGCTGGGCTGCTGCTGGTGGTTTGGGCGCTGCTGCGGCACCTCCAGACGGAGCGGCCCATTTGGCTGGGCGTGGCCGGGCTGGGCCTGGGCATCGCGTATTTGGACAAGCCGGAGCCGTTGCTGGCCGCAGTGGGAGCGATGAGCGTGTATCTGTTGGCGCGAACTTTGGAATGCGCGAGAAACGTGGCCCCGGCGAGCGACTGGCGGGGCGCGGGGCGCCGGGCGGGACGCGCGGCGGCGGGGATCGCCGGAGGATTTATGTGCGCGTGGCTGCCGGTGTTGGTTTTCTTTTTGTGCAAGGGCGGCCTGGCGTATGCGTTCGCGGCCACCGATTTCGTGCCCAAGACAATGTCGGGTGGCTCGTTCTTTAGCACCGTCCAGAGTTCGCCTTTGGTGCAGGCGATGTTTGGCTTTGACCAGCCGGGACAGAATTTTCTCTTCGAGCTGGGGCAGGGAGCGTGGTTCGCCCTGCTGTGCGGATTGATGGTGGTGGTGTCGCGCGATTGGACCCGGCAAAAAAAATTCGGCGAGGCGTGGTGGGCGTTGCTCGCGCTGATGCTGGGGTTGGCTGGCGCGGGCATCGGCCTGGCCCGATTGGGCGACGACCTGGGGCCGGAGTTGGTTTTCCCGGTCGTGGTGGCCGCGGGGGCATATCTGGCGGCGAGCTTGCGGGCGGCCTGGAGGGGAAGGCAGTCGCCTATGCTGGGGTTGACGGTGGTTGGGGTGGCGGCGGCGGTAATGTTGGGGCGCATGATTTTGAACGCCCGCATCGCGCATTACGGCTTTTTCATGATGCCGCTGGCGGTGCTGTTTTGGATTCACTTGATGGTCGTGGAGGCGGGGCGCGCCACCTCCGGGGCCACGCGCGCCAATCGGCTGCTGCCGGCGGTGTTCACCGCGCTGGTGTTGCTGGCGGCGGGCACGCTGTTGCACACCAGCCTCGGCAATTATGAAAAGAAAAATTACGCGGTGGGCGCGGGCCGCGACCGTTTTTATTCGTTTGCGCCGGAGGATTATACCGGCGGCGAATTTCTCAACACCATGATCGGGGCGGTTCACCAAAAGACGCCCACAGCCCAATCCCTCGTCGCCTTTCCGGAGGGCATTGCCGTGAATTACCACTGCCGGGTGCCGACGCCGCTCACGGAGTTGGAGTTTCATCCGGTGGCGTTGAGCTTTGCCGGGCCGGGCCGCGTGCTCGAGGAACTCTCCGCGCATCCGCCGGACGCGGTGCTCCTCTATTACCGGGATCTGTCGGAGTATGGGGTCAGGTATTTTGGCGCGGACGAGCCGAGCGGACGCGACATCGTGCGTTGGCTGGGCGCGCATTACACGCCGGTTTTCCAAATTGGCCCGACCCAGAACACCGTGACCGGCCACGACATTGATTTGTTGGTGCCGGCGCATTAATCTTTCTTCAAGCTCGCATGGGACGGGCCGAGGTCACTAACAAATGGCCAATCACCTGATGAACGATTCCCCGCCAGAGGACGGCCCGCCATCGACTGCCCCGGAATCGGTGGGAGGGAGGCGGCCTTGGGCGCGCTTGGTGTTGCGGGTGGCGGAGCCGCTGTCGGTGGCCGCGCTCTATGTTTATTTGCTCGAGGAAAGCTGGCTGCGCTGGCCGGACCCGCTGATCGACTTTCCGAAGAATTTGTACATCGCCTGGCGGGTGAGTGTGGGCGACCGGCTGTATGATCAGGTCAACAATTGGTATGGCCCGTTGTCGAATTTGACGGAAGGCGCGGGCTTCAAAATTTTTGGCGTGGGGCTGGACACGATGGTGTGGATGAATATTACGCTGACGGCGGGCGTGCTGCTGTTGTTGCGCGGCATTTTCGGTTTGCTGGGCCACCGGTTGTCGATGTGGCTGGGTTCGCTGGTGTTTGTGGTCGCCTTTGCGGTGGCGCAATTCTTAACCGCGGGCAATTATAACTTTATCACGCCATATATTTCGCAAGCGACCTACACCTTCCTGGGCGTCGTGTTGATGTTGTGGGCGTTGTTGCGTCATGCGCGCTCGCCGCACCGGGGTTGGCTGGTGGTGGCGGGGCTGGGGCTGGCCATTGCGTATTTGGACAAGCCGGAGGGTTTGCTGGCGGCGCTGGGGGCGTTGGGGGTTTATCTGGCGGCCCAATTTGTGCGGGCCGCCCGGGCCAGTCCAAACTTGGGCGACTGGCGCGGGGCCGGGAGGATGCTGAGGCAATGGATGGGCGGACTCGCGGCGGGTTTTTTTGCCCTGTGGGGAGCGGTATTTCTCTATTTCTGGTCGAAGGGTGGCCTGGCTTATTCCTTTCTCGCCACGAATTACGCGCCATACACCGTGCTCAGCGGCACGTATCGTCACGCCATAATCAATGCCTTGATGATGCGGGCGTTTTCCGGATTTGATTATCCGTGGGCAAATTTTGCCGGGCAACTGGGCGCGGGCGGGATGCTGGTGGGGCTGGGCGCGGTAATCCTCGTGGCGGCCTGGCGCTGGTCGGACGCAAAAGTTTTCGGCCTCGGCTGGTGGGTGTGGCCGCTCGTGGCGGTCGCGGCCGGCGCGGCCTGCATCGATGTGGGCGAGCAGGCGCATTATTGGGTGAACACGGGTTGCGCCTTTATTTTTCCAGTCATGCTGGCGACGGGCTGGGCGGTGTGGCGGGCGGGGCGGGCGGCGTGGCAGAACCGGACGGATTTTTCCCAAATGCTGGGTGTGGCGATGGTGGGGGTGGCCGCGAGCCTGATGTTCACCCGCATGATATTGAATGGGCGCATTGACCATTATGGTTTTTTCATGATGCCGCTGGCGGTGCTCTATTGGATTCATTGGGTGACGGTGGAGCCAGGACGGGTGTGGCCCAAAACATTTCGGGGACGGGGCAAGTGGCTGGCCTATGGTGTGTATTCCCTGGTCATTCTGGTGGCCGTCCATGATCTGCTCGATGTGGATCTCCTGATCTACAGCCAGAAAACCTACGCCGTCGGCAGCGGGCGCGACCGTTTCTATGACTGGCCGCCGGACAAGCTAACGTCGGGCCTGGAGGTTAACACGATGATTCGCCTGTTTCGGGCGGACACGCCGGGAGCGCAGACGCTCGCGGTGTTTCCCGAGGGCATCGCCGTGAATTATCATCTGCGGGTGCCCTCCCCGCTGGCGGAGCTGGAGTTTTTGCCGCTCGCGCTGAGTTATGTCGGGCCGCAACATGTGGTGGATGAGTTGAACGCCCGCCCGCCCGCGGCGGTTTTTCTTTTCTACCGGGACATGTCGGAGTATAACGCCCTATATTTTGGCGACAGTCCGGCAACCGGTTGGGACATTGCGCGCTGGCTGAGCGAACATGAGGTCATCATCGCCACCGCGGGCAAACCTGGGGCAAACACGATTACCGGCCATCCGATGGACTTGATGACGCCGAAACCGGCGGCGGGGAAGTAGCCGCTCAGTGGGCGGCTTTGGCGACGCTTTCCGAAATCTGCCGGGCCTTGGCGGCGGCGCGGGTTTGTTCGGTTTGCAGGCGGAGTTGGCCGCAGGCGGCGGCGATGTCATGGCCTTTTTCGCGCCGAAGGGTCGCCGGCACACCGGCCCGGCGGAGGATTTCGGCAAACGCATCCTGTTTTTCGACACTCGGGCGTTTCCACGGCAGGCCCTCGACCGTGTTGTAGGGGATAAGGTTGACGTGGGCGTGGAGGTCGCGGCCTATCTCCGCGAGGGCATGGGCTTGCGCGCTGGAATCGTTCACGTCGGCGATGAGGATGAATTCGAGCGTGACCATCCGCCCGTGCTTTTCCGCGAATCCGCGCACGGCGGGCAGCAGCTCGGCGAGCGGGTATTTGCGATTGATGGGCATGATTTGCGAGCGGACCTCGTCGGTCGCGCCATGCAGGCTGACCGCGAGGCGGAAGCCCAGGGGTTCGTCGGCCAGGCGGATGATTTCCGGCGCGAGGCCCGAGGTCGAGATGGTGACGCGCCGCGCGCCGAAGCGCAGGCCCCAGTCGGCATTGAGAATGCCGAGGGCGCGCAGCAAGTTGTCGTAGTTGGCGAGCGGCTCACCCATGCCCATGACGACGATATTGTCGAACGAGGCGATTTCCGCGTGGGCGCGCGGGGTGCGGTCGTCCTCCTGCTGGCACACGGCGAGGAGTTGGGCGACGATTTCGCCGGCGTCCAAATCGCGCTTCCAACCAGCGAGGCCGGAGGCGCAAAAGCGGCAGCCGTAGGCGCAGCCGACCTGGGTGGAGATGCAAATGGTTTTGCGCGAGCGGTCGGCGCCCACGCCTTCCATGGGGGCGCGGATGACGACGGTTTCAATCAGCGCGCCGTCGCGCAACTCGAGCAGGAGCTTGTCCGTGACATCGGAAGAGGTCTTGGTGAGGACAAATTTGGCGGGATCGAGGTCAAAAGTTTCCGCGAGCCAGGCGCGCAAAGATGCAGACAGGTTGGTCATCCGCGCGGGGTCGCGCACGCGTTTTTTGTAAACCCATTCGAGGATTTGCTGGGCGCGGAAAGCCGGTTCGCCGCGCGCGGCCAGCCGCTCCGTCAGCGAGGCCAGGGTCTCGCCGAAGAGAATGGGTTTGGGCGCGGGCAGTGCGGAAGCGGGGGTCATGAGTGGCGGGTCGAGGGGTCATTCAACAGGGCAGGGCGGAGCTTTGCAATCCCCGGACGGAATTTACTAGGGTGTTTCGCTTATTTCTTGCCTCGGGGTCTTGGTCCCGACAAAAATCCGCCGTTTCATGTCCATTCGGCGGCTTTTTGAATTTTTGCATCGGCGTCGGGTCTTAATCCAGACGGCTTTTGTGGTCATGGTGACGGCGGCGTATGTGTGGCTGATTCAGGATCAAAGCGCGTGGGTGAAGGGGTTTGAGAATTCCATGCTGCAATTGCGGATGGAAATCTGGCCGCCGCGGGAGGCGCCGAAGGATGTGGTCATCATCGGGGTATACGACGATACCTTCAGCATCCTGCAACAGAGCAAGGTGGATGCGGCGGCGCTGGAGCGCGCGCCCGAACTGCGTTATCTGACCAACGCGTGGCCTTGGGACCGCACCTTGTGGGCCAAGCTCACCGACCGGCTGTTGGGGGCGGGGGCGCGTTTTGTGGCCTATGATTTTGTGTTCAACACCGCGACCAGGGGTGACGCGGAGTTCAGCCGGACCCTGGCGAAATACTCGGACCCGCAGCATCCCGAGCGCAATAAGGTGGCCATTGCCTCGCAACTGGGCGGTTCGGTCCCGGGCAGCGACGAAATGATCGTCGAGCCGGATGACGCCATCACCGCCGGCAACGGGCCGGACATCGTGGGCTTGATCAAATTGAATTCCGACGACGGCCTGGTGCGCAGCATCCAGCACCACTGGGACTTGAAGTCGCTGGACTTGATTGCGCGGGCGCGCAATCCGGAAAAGGCACTCAGGCCGCACAATGAGTATTCGCTGAGCTGGGTCGCCGCGAAACGGGTGTTGGGCGAAGCGCCGCATCGGGATGCCGATTCGCCGATGTTGCTGGATTTCTACGGGACGAACAATGTCTTCCCGACCATTTCGCTGGAGGATGTGCTGTTGAATTGGAACGGGGCGTTCGGCAACGGTGAATATTTCAAGGACAAGGTGGTGTTTATCGGGCCGTATGCGGAAACGCGCTTTTCGGATTACTACGACACGCCGCTGGTTGACAACATGGCGGGCGTGGAAATCCACGCCACCGCGTTTTCCAACCTGGTGCATGAAGAATGGCTGGTGCCCGCGCCGGACTGGGTGGTGCTGGCGCTGGCCATCGCCACCGGTGCGCTGGCGTTGGCGGTGTCGTTGTATGTGCATTCGGTGATGGTCAAGATGGGGTTGTTCGTCAGTCTGGGGGCGTTTTTCCTGGTGGCCACGCAGCATTTGTTTTGGACGCACTTGTTTGTGACGCCGGTGGCCGGGGCGGCCATCATTCTCATCAGCACGGGGGTGTTCGGCACGCTTTATGACTACGTGATGGGACAGTACGAACGCCAGCGGATGCTCGGCATGTTTGAGAGCATGGTTTCGCCGGGTGTGGCGGGTTTGTTGCTGAGCCATCGCGGTGATTTTGAAAAGCGCCTGGGCGGTCAGCGGCAGGAGATTGTGGTGCTCTTCGGCGACATCCGCGGCTTTACCAGTTGGAGCGAGAAAGTCGGGGCCGAGGCGCTGGTCGCGCAGTTGAACGAGCATCTGACCACGATGGTGGGCATTGTGCAGGAGGAGGGCGGCACCGTGCAAAAATACATCGGTGACGCGCTCATGGTCGCCTGGGGTGACGTGCGCGCGCAGCCGCCGGCGGACGGGGCGGAACACGCGGTGCGCGCGGCCCTGCGGATGCAGGCGGCGTTGCACAGCTTGAACGCGACGTGGCTGGGGCAGCCCGGGCGCGAGCAGCTATCCTTCGGCATCGGCATTAATCACGGCGAAGGCGTGGTCGGGCGCATTGGCCATCCGCGCCGGCAGGAGTTCACCGTCATGGGCGACCCGGTGAACCTCGCGGCGCGGCTGGAAAGCGCCACGAAGCAATACCGCCAGCCCATCCTGGTCGGGGAATCCATTTATGAAATGACGAAGGAGCTTTTTGTCTACCGGCTGGTGGACAAGATGACGGTCAAGGGGCAATCGCGGGCGGTGCGGGTGTATGTGCCCTTGGGTGAAGTGCGCGAGACTCCGCCGCCGGGCCTCGCGGCCTACGCCGCGGCGTGCGAGAAATATTACGCGCGGGATTTTGCCGGAGCGGCGGAATTATTCCGCACTGCCAACGCGCAGATGGGCGGGGCCGACCATCTTTGCGGAAATTTCCTCGAACGGTGCCTGTATTGCCAGCAATCGTCCCCGCCGCTGGATTGGGATGGCAGTTGGGTGCTCAAGGAGAAATAGCAAACGGCGCGGCCAACCCCAAACCAACTTAAATGGAATGGGACATTCTTCCTTATGGGCAAAACGTTATTGCCAGACGGGCTGGATTACCAATGATACTTTGCCAATGGATTTTTTTCTGGAGCTGGCCGCGTTCCGTCCCCGCCTCGGCCAGCTTGGCCGGCGGGTCGGCCCGGCAGTTTGTTTACTGGCCACGACGGTTGCGCTGGGTGCCGTAAGTGATGGCGGCAGCGGGGCGGCCACCCCGGCGGACGCGACCGCCGCGCTTCCCCCCATCACGGCGGCGGCGCCGGACTCAACCGCTATTGCCCCAGCGGGGCCGACTCCGCCTTTGACGAAAGTGGTGGAAGACAGTCCGGGCATCACCTCCGTTGAGCGCACCAATTTCACCATCGTTTACCCATCCAACTGGAAGGAAGACGTGGGGGGCCAAAACTACGACCCGAACACCAACTTCACGCTGGTCAGCCCCAAAAACAGCTACATTCAATTCACATTATTGCCGGCCGCAACCACCAGCCCGGCCAAAATTGTCAGCGACACGGTCAAACGACTCGACGGCCCGGCCATCACGGTGTTGTCCAAGACCAAAATTGAGGAGTGGGGTGGATACAAGGGGCAGGGCTACCACCTCAAAGGCAAAATCGTGGGCAGTTTTCCCGGCGGCATCAAGGTGTTTGTGCTCGTCAGCAAGCATTTCAACGTGCTGATTGTGGAAAATTATTTTTCCGACGAATTGCGCGACGTGCAGGACGACTTCGACACCATCAGCAAAAAATTTGTGATGAAAAATTGAGCGCGGCCGGGGCGCGCCACCGAAAAGTAAAAAGTGCCCGGGACAGGATTTGAACCTGCAAGGCCTCGCGGCCAATGGATCCTAAGTCCATCGCGTCTGCCAATTCCGCCACCCGGGCAGGGAGGGAGAAGGGGAGACTCTGCCAGCAGGCCGGCGATTTTGCAAACCGGGAGTGGGAGGGCGGCGACCGGCCAGGGCGCGCGGCGATGAGCACATCTCCTTCTTGACGCCCGGCGGGGCGGGCGGCAGATTCGCGGGCGTGCCACTTCGGATGCTCTGGTTGCCGCGCGCTGCGGCCCGCTTGTTTTTGGCCGCGCTCCTGGGCGCGGGGGCGTGGCTGTCGGTGGGTGGCGCGTGGGCGGACCCGCCGCCTTTACTTTTGCCAGCGGCACCAGCGGCCCCGACGCCGTCTGCGGTGGTGGCCGCCCCCGTGCCAGTCCTGTCCGGGGGAGCGGGCAAATCGAGCGGGTCCCTGCAATTCGGCAAAGTTTCGGTGGCGGCTGATCAGGTCGACCTCAATAATGGAGTGGGCACGGGCAATGTGGTGGTCAGCAGTGACACGTCCAATTTCCAGGTGCGTGCGGATGAATATAAATCTCTGCCGGGCGGAGGCTTCGAGGTGTCCGGCCAGGTGGAGTTGACGATGGAGGCGCTGCGGGTGCTCACGCGCAAGGTGACCTATGACACGCAAAAACCGGCGTTGGTGGCCGACGCCGTGCGCATGGGCAAGTCGCCCGCCTACGTCGACGCCGCGAGCTTGAGCCTGAGCAACGGGCAGGCGGAATTGACGAATGCCACGGTGTTTTTTGGCGAGCCGGATCCCTTCGGCCTCAACATCCACGCGCCGGGCGCGACTTACCACACGGACACGGACGAGGTCGTGCTGCACGGCGCGACGGTGCGCCTGGGCGTGGTGCCGATTTTCTATTTGCCCAGCTACACGCAAGGGCGGTCGGACCAGCCGCCGGTGAGCATCCAGGCGCATTTTGGCTCGCGCAACGACTTGGGCCCCTTTTTCCAGACCACCACTTTTGTCACCAAGAATCCGGAATTCGCGCCGGGTCTGCTGCTGGATTATTATGGCAAGCGCGGCCTGCTGGCCGGCCCGGCGGCGAAATACAGTTTCACGGACAATCTGGATTGGTGGCAGGACGGCACGCTGGAATCCGGCTTCATTCACGACACGGGCACCCGCGGCGCGGACATCACCGGCGCGCCGGTGCCGGCGGACCGGTTTTTTCTGGATTGGGAGCACCGCGGCACCCTCGCCGGGGTGGTGGATGTGACCGGGACGATGTCCTGGTGGCGCGATTCCAATGTGCTGCGCGATTTTCGCCAGGGCGCCTGGCATGACAACCAGTTGCCGGACAATTTTGTCGAGGCCAGCAACCGGCAGGAAAACTCGCTGGTGTCGGCCTTTGCGCGGTTCCGGCCGGATAATTTCGAAGTGGTGCAGGAGCGCCTGCCCGAGGTGCGCTTCGACTATTTCCCCACGCCGCTGGGCACGACGGGGATTTATCAGGAAGGCAGCGCCGGCTACGCCCAACTCATCCAGAGCAACTTCAACGGCACGCCGACTTTGCACAGCAACCGTTTCGACGGCTACTACGGCTGGCGCCGGCCCGTCAACCTGGGCGACTGGGCGGCCGTCACGCCGGTGGTCGGCACGCGCATCACGCAATATCAGGACACGCTCAATAATCAGGGGCCGTTCACGCGGATGCTGGGCCAGTTCGGCGCGGATGCGGAGATGCACCTGACGGGCCGCTGGGATTATTCCAACGAGACCTGGGGGATCAACGGGATTCAACACGTCCTGCGCCCCGTCATTTCGTATCGCTACATTCCCGCGGCCCAACAGGGGCGGGGGCTGATTCCGGCGATTGACCATTTCGTCGCGCCCGACTATCCGCCCATCTTTGACTTGGGCGACACGCGCAACGTCGACCAGATGCACAGCCAGGATGTGCTGCGCTTCGGCTTGGAAAATCTTTTCCAGACGCGGGCCAAAGACTATGGCATGCGCGACCTGTTCACGCTCAATGTTTACAACGACGTGCATTTTCAGCACGCGGCCGGCAACCGGGAGTTTTCCAGCGTGTGGACGCAGGTGGGAGTCACGCCGGTGTCATGGTTGAATGTGCAGGCGGAGGATCGCGTGGACCCGGAGGCGTTTGCCAACCGCGAAGTGCGCACGCGCACGACGGTGTCCGATGGCGACCGTTGGAGCCTGAGCTTCATCACCGATGAGGTGCAGCACGCGCAGAACCAATACTGGCTGGAGGGCCAATACAGTCTTTCGCAACGCCTGAGCTTTTTTGGGCGGTTGACCTATGACGAACACCTGGGCGGGCTGATTGAGCAGAGCTACGGCGTGCGCCAGCGTTTTGGCGAGTCGTGGGATGTCGAATACGGGGTCTCCTATTTCCGGCAGGCCGGCACGCAAAGCGGTTTTGGCATCAACGTCCGGCTTTATTTGTTGGCGAAGTGAGGGATTTGGGACACAATCGAGGCCAGACTTTTCCCATGTCCCAAGCCGTCCAGGAGCCTTTGCTCTCCACGCTCGACCAGACCATCCGCTTGCCGGTGTTCGAGGGGCCGCTGGATTTGCTGTTGTTCCTGATTCGCAAGGATGAGCTGGACATTTACGACATCCCCATTGGCGAGGTGACGCGCCAATACCTCGAGGTGCTGCACGCGATGGAGCGGATGGACCTCGACATCGCGGGGGACTTTTTCGTCATGGCGGCCACGCTCATGTATATCAAGAGCCGCCTGCTGCTGCCCAAGCACGAGCAGGACGCCCAACCGGTGGACGCCGAGGAGGACGCGCATCTCGATCCGCGCTGGAGCCTCGTGCAGCAACTGCTCGAATACCAAAAAATCAAGGACGCCGCCGGCGGCCTGCAGGACCTCATCGCCCGCGCGCAGGATTACATCCCGCGCGAATTCCGCGAGCGCGACGAGGACCGCCTGCACCGCCCGCTGGAGCCGGCGGACCGGATTGCCTTGTGGAACACCTTCAATCTCCTGCTGCGCCGGCTGTCCGAAAAAATGGTGCACGGCGAAATTCACCGCGACCACATCACGGTGGCCGACCGGATGGAATACGTCCTGCAGCGTCTCACCACCGAGCCGCGTTTTACTTTCACCAGCCTGTTGCCGGAGCATCCCAGCCCGATTTTCATCGTCGCGACGTTCCTGGCCATCCTCGAGCTGACGCGTTTGCGGCAGCTCGAACTCATGCAATCGGCGGATTTCCAGGACATCGACATCATCCGCCGGGCGGAAGCGCCCGCGCTCGCCGCGGTCTCGCCCGAGGCGGCCGGAATCGAAAGCACTTAATTAATCCATGGCCTCGCGTTTACCCGAGTCGAAAAAGCCGAAAATCCACGCGTTGTTGGGCGTGGGGCTGGATGGCCGCGACGGGCACAAGCGCCTCACCAAGGGGGAAAAATTCGCCATCGTCGGCGGCTCGCGTGAGACGCACGAGCGGATGACCGAAGGGGTGGTCAAGACAATGGAACGGCTGCAGCGCAAGGGCCGGGAACTGGAAGACGCCGAGCCGGGCGAAATCGCCGATTTGTTGCTGGAGAATCTGCCGAAGCAGAAATAACCAACCGGGCAAAATCGCGCGACTCACCCTTGACATGGACGGGAAATCGTGGAGACTGATCCCTCCCAGCAACCCTTTTCTCATGAGCACCCCCTCTGACAATCCCACCTCCATTCCGGTCGCGACCCCGGCCCCCAGCGCGCCGAAACCGGCCTACAAAGTGACGCGTTCGCCCTTCGCGCCCAAAATTACGGGCATCCCTGCCGCCGCCAGCACCGCAGCCCCGACGAGCACCGGCCCCAACCCGATGTCCATCGGCACGTCGAGTGCCTTGAGTGCCGCGCCCATGCCGGGCCTGACGCGCAAAACGGTCTCCGCCCGCAGCGCGCCGACCAATGAAGCCAGCGCCCCGTTGGTGGTGCTTGATTTGATTGCCGCCGCCGTGGCGGTCGCCGCCGCCGTGATGCTGGGCTTGGAATACTACAAGCACTAGTTTCGAAAAATGCTTTGGGCGGTCGCGCCCGGCCGCCCGCATTCCTTATTTTAATTCCATGGCCTCCGATAAGATCATCGCGCTGGATGGCGCTTCCTTCGATGCCGCAGTGCAAACTCCGGGCCGTCCGGTGCTGGTGGATTTTTGGGCGCCGTGGTGCGGGCCGTGCAAGGCCATCGCGCCGATCCTCGAGGACCTCGCCAACGAGTTGGGCGCGGCGGTGCAGATTTGCAAAGTGGACGTGGACCACAACACCGAGCTCGCGCAGAAATACAACATTCGCGCGATTCCGACACTGCTGATTTTCAAGGACGGCCAGGTCAAGGATCAGATTGTCGGCCTGAGCCGCACGGATTTGAAGACGGATTTGAAGGGCAAGTTGCAGGCGCTGGCGTAGCCCGCGAGGCGGGGGACGGGGTGTTAAAATGCCCGGCCAGGCGACGGCGCAAGCGCAAGTCCTTGCATTTAAGCAGGTTGCCGGGCTTGTGTATTGCCGGAAGTTGGAGTATAGTGGCTGGACGCCCGGAAATTCAAACGAGCGTTTGTTTTTAATCCCGCCATGAAAATTTTCCCGTTGCGGCTGGCCCTGCTGGCCCTGGCAGTTGTCACCGCCGGTTGTTCGAGGGACGACCGCCTGGTCGCCATCGCCAATGTGGTGGAGCAGCAAAATAAAACCATCATCGACCAGCAGCAGGCCCTGCTGGATCAGCAGCAAAAGTTGATCAACCAGGAAATGGCCCTGACGGCTTTGACGAGCCAGTTGGCCAGCGATGAGGATGCGTGGAGAAAAATTCAGGAACAAGTGGCCGCCGTGCCGGCAACGGATTCGACCCCGGCCCAACCCAAGGTGGATGCGCATAAACTCCAGGTGGTGCGGGATTTGACCGGGTTTAACGCCCGGCTGTCCGCCAACATCGGTTATGGCGCGTATGCCGACAGCTTGAGCGACTTGAACGCCAATCTCGCCCAGTCGATGCTCGACATCAAGGACCAGAGCTTCATCGACCAGGTCAACCGCATTCGCAGCCTGTATAATTATGCGGGTGAGTTTTGGGACCGGTTTTCCTCCCAGGGCGCGGTGGAAATCAGCCTGACGCAGACGGACCGGTATAAATACGCCGACCTCGGGGTCAACTTTGTGGACAGTTACAGCCCGCGCCCGTCCGATGTGAAAAAGTTCTGGCTGTGCGCCTCGGATGAGATTCAAAAACTGGTGGACTACAACAGCACCGATTTGGGGCGCGATGGCATGACGGTGGTGCGGCTCTTTGGCCGTTGAGTGGGGCGGGGTGGTCGCTTAGATTCCCAGACCCATGGCCGGCCCCACGCCAGAGACTGCCTCCAAGTCGGCGACGCCCGCCCGGTTTCGTCCGCTCGAGCCACGGACGAAGGATACTTTCTTTGATGCGGGGGTTTGGCGGCGCTGGCTGCGGCTGGAACCTTTCATCTGGAAGGAATACGCGCTGGTCACCGCGGTGATGGCGGTGATTACGCTGGTGGGCGGCGCGCTGCCGGAGGATTATTACATGGGGCTGGGATTCGTCTATTTGCTGGCGTTGATCTTGTTGAGTTTGCGGGTGGGGCGGGGCGCGGCCTTGTGGGCCGGTTTGTTGAGCGTCGGCATTTGGGACTACGCGTTTATTCCGGCGCGGTGGAGCTGGACCATCGATAAAATCTCGGACGCCCTGTTGCTGGGGCCGTATTTCGTGGTGGCGTTGGTGCTCAGCCAGGTCACGGTGTGGATTCGCAACCAGGCCCGCGAAGAGCATGAGCGCGAGCAGCACGCCACCGCGCTGTTCCACCTCACGCGCGCGCTGGCGGCGGCGCGAACACTCGACGAGGCGGCGGGGAATTCATTGCGGCAACTGGACGGCCTTCTCGGTGTGCGGACGACGCTGGAACTTTTCGGCGAAGACGGCAGCCCGCTGGCCCAGCATCCGGCGAGCGGTTATGCCGTGGACGCGGGAGAATCGCCCGCGGTCGAAGCCGCATGGCAATTGCGCCGGCCAGCGGGCCGGTTCACCGACACACAGTCGCAATGTGCGGGTTTCTACGTGCCGTTGCTACGGGGTGAGCGGGTGCTCGGGGTGTTGGGCGTGCGCAAGCCGGCGGAGAAAATTTTGGCCCCCCGCGAGCGCGAGCTGATTGAGGTGTTTGCGCGGCAACTGGCGTTGATGGTGGAGCGGGAGCACTTGCGCGCCGCCGGCGAGCGGGAGAAGCTGCTCGCCGCCTCGGCCAAATTGCACCGCACGCTGCTCGAAGGCGTGTCGCACGAATTGCGCACCCCGCTGGCGATCATCACCGCCGCGCTGGAAAATCTCGTGGCCGCGGATCCGGCGCTCCATGCCAGCCTGCTCGAGGAGGCCCGCACCGCCACGCACCGTCTCAACCGGCTGGTCGGCAATTTGCTCGACCAGACGCGGCTGGAGGGCGGCGCGCTCAAGCCACGGATGAATTGGTGCGATGCCCGCGACATGATCAACGCCGCCCTGGAGGGCGCGCGCGAAAGTCTGCGCGGTCGCCCGCTGTCCATTGATGTCCCGCCGGAATTTTCGCCGGTGCGCGCGGATTTCGCGCTGACGGAGCACGCCCTGGCCAATGTTATTTTCAATGCCGCGCAGCACACGCCCGCGGGCACGCCGGTGTTAATTTCCGCGGGCCTGGAACCCGGCGGGGCGCGAGTCCACATTACGGTGGCGGACCGGGGTCCGGGGATTCCGCCGGGCCAGCGCGAGCGGCTGTTCCTCAAATTCACCCGGGGCGATGCCGCGCGGGCGGGCGGGCTGGGCCTCGGTCTGGCGCTCGTGCGCGGATTCATGGCGGCGCAAGGCGGCGACGCCGTCATCGGCGATCATCCCGGTGGCGGCGCGACGATTACGCTTTACCTGCCGCACGTCGTGGCAAATAATCCACCTCCAGAATGACCGCCGCCCATCCGCTGTTGCTCGTCGTGGACGACGAGGTGCAAATCCGCCGCCTCCTGCGCGTGACGCTCGAGGCGTGTGGCTTTAGTGTTTGCGAAGCCGGCACCGGCGAGGAGGGCCTGAGCGAGGCCGCAGCCGTTTGCCCCGAGGGCGTGATTCTCGACCTCGGTTTGCCCGACGTCGACGGCGTTGAAGTGCTCAAGCGCCTGCGCGAGTGGTCGCAAATCCCCGTCTTGGTGCTGACGGTGCGCGACACCGAGGACGATAAAATCGCGGCGCTGGATGCCGGGGCCGACGATTATTTGACCAAGCCTTTTGGCGGCCGCGAATTGGTTGCGCGCCTGCGGGCCATTCTGCGCCGCATCCGCGGCGGCAACGACCCTGCGCCCGTGCGTTTCGGCGACATCGAGGTGGATATGTCGGCGCGCATCGTGCGCCGCGGTGGCGCGGAGGTGCACCTGACCGCGCGCGAATACGGTTTGCTGCGCATGTTGGTGCTGCACCACGGCAAGGTCGTCACGCATCGCCAGATTTTGCGCGAGCTGTGGGGGCCGAACGCCGAGGACAATACGCATTACCTGCGCGTGTTCATGACGCATTTGCGCCAGAAACTCGAACCCAACCCCGGCGAGCCGCGCCACTTGAAGACGGAATCGGGCATCGGCTATCGGCTGGTGGAGGACTAGGCCGGGTCGGCGCTCACTGCTCGACGTAATATTTGGTCAGCTCGCCGATGAGGTAGTCCTTGGCTTCGCGGACGGTGTCGCAGATTTTGAACAGATGGAGGTCATCCTCGCTGATGACGCCCCAGTCGACAAAATGTTCCCAGTTGATGAGCGGCTGCCAGAATTCCGAGCCGAACAAAACGACGGGCACATATTTCTTGGTCTTGCGCGTCTGGATGAGCGTGAGCATCTCGAACAATTCGTCCAGCGTGCCAAAGCCGCCGGGAAAGGCGATCAGCGCCTTGGCGAGGTAGAAGAACCAGTATTTGCGGACGAAGAAATAATGGAATTCGAAAGTCAGCTCGGGCGTGCAGTAGGGGTTGATGTTTTGTTCGTGCGGCAGGCTGATGCCGAGGCCGAGGCTCGGGCCGCCAGCCTCCTTCGCGCCGCGGTTGGCGGCCTCCATGATGCCGGGGCCGCCGCCGGTGCAAATCGGAAATCGCCTGGCCGGGTCGGGGATGGACTGGGACCAATAGGTCAACTCGCGCGCGAGTTCGCGGGCCTTGTCGTAGTAGGGCGCGGCGGCGAGGTTTTTGCGCGCGCGGTCCAACTGGCCTTTTTGTTCGCGGGAAATGGCGGGCTTTTTGCGGATTTCCGCCTCGAGCGCGGCGAGTTCCTGTTGGGCTGCTTCGGGCGAACGCAGGCGGGCCGAGCCGAAAAAGACCAGGGTGTTTTCAATTTGGTGCAGGCTCAGGCGTTCAATCGGCTCCGTCATCTCGCACAGCACACGGATGGAGCGGGCCTCGGGGCTGCCGAGAAAGGCGGGATTGTCGTAAGCTTTCAGCGGCCAGCCCGAGGGCGCGGCGTCCGCAGGCAGATGGGGAGTGTCGGAGGGCATGGGGCAGGGGGGAATTAAGAAGTAAGAATTAAGAAGGCGGAGGCTTTGGATGGTAAACGAAAAGTATGCTGAAACACCGTGGCGAGTCCATCTCTGTCGATTGTGCAATGTTTTCTGTATTGGAAGTTGGGTGTTGAGCGTTCGATGTTGGATGTTGATTGAGAGATTTATCCCAGCAAAGTTTCCAAGGCCGCGAATGTGCGCTCGGTGGCGCCTTGGTTGGCGGTGTGCCAGGCGCGGCTGGCGGCGCCCATTTGCGCGCGTCTCGCCGGGTCTTGCAGCAGCGCAAGGAGCGTGGCGCGGGCCGAGGCGTCATTCTCGACGCGAGCGGCGGCACCGGCGTCTTCGAGGCTGCGGCACACATCGGAAAAATTGCTCATGCGCGGGCCATAGACCAGCGGCAGCCCGAGGGCGGCGGCTTCGATGGGGGTCTGGCCGCCTTCGTTGGGCGGCAGGCTTTTGCCGATGAAGGCGACATCGGCGGCCTGGGCGAGCCGGGCGAGTTCGCCAGTGGTGTCGCCCAAATAAATTTTCACCGGCTGGGGCGCGCGCGGGGCGGCTGTGCGGGCGTGCCAAGGCAACGGTTGTTTTTCGAGCAGGGAGATAATTTCAGCGCGGCGTTCCGCATGGCGGGGCACGAGCAGCAGCCGCACATCCAAACCGGCCGCGAGCGCCACTTGTTGCGCGGCCAGCAACATGGCTTCTTCGCCGGGCCAGGTCGAAGAGCCGAGCAGGACGAGGGCGGGGTGGGGCGCGAAACCGAGTTCGGCGAGCAGGGCCGCGCGGTCGTTGTCGCTGAGTTTTTGCACCTTGGCAGCGGCGTCAAATTTCAGACTGCCGGTCAGGCGCGTGCAGGCGGGATTCGCGCCGAGCGCGAGAAAGCGTTCCTGGTCGGTGGCGGTGGCGCACAAAATCAGGCGCAACTGCCCGAGGAGCGCGCGGGCGACGGCGCGGACATTTTGGTAGCGCGCAAAGGAGCGGTTCGACATGCGCCCATTGATGAGCACGACCGGCACACCGCGCGCGCGGGCCTGGTGGAGATGCTCGGGCCACAACTCGGCCTCCATGAGGATCGCGAGGTCGGGTTCGAGCCGCCGCCAGGCGTTGCGGCTGAAGGGCCAGAAATCGAGCGGGAAGATGCCGACCTTGAGCACGTCGGCGGCAAATTTCTCGCGCAGAATTTTATAGGCCGTGCTGGTGGTGGTGGTGAGGACGATTTCCGTGCCGGGCCGCGCGCGCAGTCTGGCCAGCAGCGGCCCGAGGGCCTGCGCCTCGCCGACGCTGACGGCTTGAATCCAAATGCGTTGGACGCCCGGGCGCTTGGGCGGGGGTCGGTCCATCAGCCCGAAGCGATGGTGGAAGTCGTGCCGGTAGCCGCCGCGCCGCCACATGCGCCAGGCATAATAGGGCAGCAGTATGACCAACGCCGGGAGAAATAGGATGCGGTATAGCCAGATCATGGGACGGCGGCGCGGGCGGTAAGATGGCCTGGGGAGTTTCCCTGTTTGGGGAAGGTTTGCCCTCCCGCGGGAAATCGTTTACAGCAACGACTTTCCCGAAAAAACGCAACCCTCGCTTGCATGAAACACCATCGAAATCTTTTTTTGTTGTGGGCCTGGCTCTTGGTTGTTCCCGCCGCCCTCACGTCCACTGTTGCCGCCGCCGCGCCTGCGGCGGTAGCGCCGAAGCCGTGGCCGCAGGATAAAAGCGACATCAAGCCCGACCCCGCCGCGGTTTATGGCGCGCTGCCCAACGGCATCCGTTACATCATCCTGCCAAACAAGGAGCCGCCGGGCCGCCTGAGTTTGCGGCTGCGGGTGAACGCAGGCTCGCTGATGGAGACGGACGACCAACAGGGTCTCGCGCATTTTCTCGAACACATGGCGTTCAACGGCTCGCAGCATTTTCCTCCCGGCGAAATGGTCGGATTTTTTCAACGCCTCGGCATGGGTTTCGGCGCGGGCACCAACGGCAACACCAGCGATGAGCGCACCGACTTTGTGCTGGAATTGCCCGACACCGCCGACAAAACCGTGCGCGACAGTTTGCTATATTTGCAGGACATCGCCGGCGGCCTGTCCCTCTTGCAGAGTGAAGTGGACCGCGAGCGCGGCGTCATCCTTTCCGAAAAACGCGACCGCGACAATGTGGATTACCGGACGAGCGTCGCCAGCATGGAATTTGATTTTCCCGACGGGCTGTTGCCGCGCCGTCTGCCCATCGGGCAGGAAAACGTCATCCGCGAAGCGCAGCGCGACCGGTTTGTGGACTATTACACGAAGTGGTATACACCCGGCCGCATCACGGTGGTGGCCGTGGGCGACGTGAAGCCGGAAGATTTTGCCGCGTTGATCAAGGAATACTTCGGGTCAATTGCGCCGCGGGCGGAGGCATCCGACCCGGATTTGGGCAAATACGACTCGCCCGGCTTTGCCGCTACCCTGCACCGCGAAGCGGAAGCGCCCAATGTCTCCATCCGCCTCGCCAGCATCTCGCCTTTCACGCTGGGGCCGGACCGCCGGGCGCGCCGGGCGGCAGAGTTGCGCCTCGAGGCGGCGAATTTCATCCTCTCGCGCCGCTTCGAGCGCCTCAGTCGCCAGCCCAACGCGCCCATCACCCAGGCGGGCGCGGGCACCGACACGGATTTGGATGCCTTCGAGTTTTCCTACATCGAGGCCGATTGCCAGCCGGCGCAATGGCAAAGCGCCTTGAACGTCGTCGAGCAGGAATTGCGCCGCGCGCTGGATTATGGATTTACGCCCGCGGAAGTCGATGAGGCCCGCGCTTATTTCCAGAACGCCTACGAGGAAGCGGTGAAAGCCGCGCCGACGCGCAAATCAACCCAGTTGGCCAATGAGCTGGCGCAGTCGCTGGATGGCAATGAAGTTTACACCAGCCCGGCGCAGGATTTGGAAATGGCCCAGCCGGTGTTGGCGGGGTTGACGGCGGAACAATGCTCCGCCGCCCTGAAGGAAGCGTGGAGCAAGTCCGGCCGGCGGTTGTTTGTGGCGGGCAACCTCGATTTGCCCGACCCGGCGAAAACACTGGCCGCCGCCTACAATCAGAGCGCGGCCGTGAAAATTGACCAGCCCGCCGACAATGGTGCGAAGGTTTTCGCCTACGCCAGCACGGGCGCGCCGGGCACGGTGGCCGAACGCAAGGAACTGTCCGACCTCGGCATCACCCAACTGCGCTTGGGCAACAATGTGCGCGTGAATTTGAAGCAAACGGATTTCGAAAAGGATAAAATCCACCTCCTGGTGCAATTTGGCGGCGGCAAACTGGATCTCCCGGCGGACCAGCCGGCGCTGGCCCTGGCCGCCGACCACATCTTCACCGAGGGCGGCCTTGGGAAACACAGCGCCGACGAACTCGAACAATTGCTGGCCGGCAAAAATGTCGGCGCCAGTTTCTCCACCGGCACGGATTTCTTTGCGCTCAGCGGCGTGACCAGCCCGCGGGATTTCCGGCTCGAATTGGAACTGCTCAAGGCCTACCTCACTGATCCCGGTTTCCGGCCCGAGGCGTATGCGCTGGCGCGCCGACAGTTGCCGATGCTCTATCTCGAACTCCGTCAGAACGTCGAGGCCGTGCTGGAGAACGAAGTCTTGCGGTTCCTCGCCGGCGACGACTACCGGTTTGGCTTTCCCACGCAGGCGCAGGCCGAGGCGGTGACGTTGGACGACCTGCGCGCGTGGCTGACGCCGATTTTGCAGAAAAGCTACCTGGAAATTTCCGTGGTTGGCGATTTCGACCCGGCGGCGATGGAGACCGCGCTGACCGCGACTTTTGGCACCCTCCCGCCGCGCGCGGCGCAACGCGCCGACTACGCCGCCGTGCGCCACCTCCAGTTTCCGGTGGCGGCGGAGGGCACGGCAAAAAATTTCACTGTGGCGTCCGCCATCCCGAAAGCCGAGGCGTTTGATTGCTGGCCAACATGCGACCAGTCGGACATTCAACGGGTGCGGATTTTGTCCGTGGTGGCCGATGTGTTTGACGACCGTCTGCGGGTGCAGGTACGCCAGAAACTCGGCGAGGCCTACAGCCCTGAGGTGGCCAATGACTCGAGCGAGACGTTCCCGCAGTATGGCTACCTGTTCTCCCTCGTCACCGCCGACCCGAAACTGGCGTCCGCGATTGCCGACCAGGCGCGAACGATTGCCGACGATATCGCCAGGGGCGGCGTCACCCAGGATGAATTCGACCGCGCCATCACGCCCGTGCGCAAGAATATCGCGGAATACCGCCGCCTGAATAGTTACTGGCTCGGGCGCGTGCTCGCCGGTTCGCAAGCGTTCCCGCAGCATCTGGAAAATGCGCGCACCCTGGCGGCGGCCTACGACCAAATTACGCCCGCTCAGGTCAGCGCCGCCGCCAAGGATTACCTCGGCGCCGACCACGCGGTGCGCGTGCTCGTGCTGCCGCAGGCCCCCGCCACCACCACGCCATGAAACTCCTCGTCGCCGACGACCATTTGGTCAACCGCCGCCTGCTCCAGGTTTTGCTGGAGTCGGAGGGTTACCAGATTGTCGAGGCGCGCAACGGCGCCGAGGCGCTAAGCATGCTGAATGCGATGACCGAGCCGTGTGTGGGTTTGATTGACTGGCAGATGCCCGAGTTGGAAGGGCCGGAGGTTTGCCGCCGGGCGCGGTTGCGGGTCAACGGCCCGCCGTTATTTCTGTTGCTCGTCACAATCCGCAACACCCAGGAGGACATCGTGACCGGCCTGAAAGCCGGGGCGAACGACTACATGGTCAAGCCCTTCCACAAGGACGAGATGCTGGCGCGGGTGAAAATCGGCATGCAAATGGTCGAGTTGCAGCAAGATTTGCTCGACCGCGTGCGGGAACTGGGCGAGGCGCTGGCGAACGTCAAGACGCTGAGCGGGCTGCTGCCGATGTGCGGCTTCTGCAAAAAAATCCGCAACGACCGCGACTATTGGCAGCAAGTCGAGGAATACCTGGCCCGCAACTCGGGGCTGAAATTCAGCCACGGCATTTGCCCGGAGTGCTACCAAATCCACATCCAGCCGCAATTGGAGCAATTGCGGCGCGAGGGTTGACGCGCCCGCGGACTCGAACATTTTCGCCATGAAAATCGCGATGGTGGGAGCCGGGGCCGTGGGCGGTTATTACGGCGCGCGACTGGCCCGCGCGGGCGAGGACGTGCATTTTCTCCTGCGCTCTGATTTCGCGGCCGTGCGCGCGCGCGGCTGGCGGGTCACCGACCAGGACGGGACTTGGACGTTGCATCCAGCCCGCGCGCATGACCGGCCGGAGACCATCGGCGCTTGCGACGGCGTCATCATCGCCGCGAAAGCCACCGCCAATGCGGCGCTGCCGGCGCTGGTGCGGCCGTTGCTGGGCGCCCACACCTGGGTGCTCGCGCTGCAAAACGGGCTGGGCAATGTCGAGTTCCACGCGGCGTATGCGGGGGCGGAACGCGTGCTGGGCGGCCTGGCCTTCGTGTGCATCAACCGCGTCGCGCCGGGGGTGATCGAGAAATACATCGCCGGCAGCGTGCGTGTTGGGGAAATGGCCGGCCCGGCGCGCGCGCGCACCCACGACCTCGTGGCGCGGTTCACGCGCGCGGGGGTGGATTGCGCGGCGGTGGATTCACTGGCCGAGGCCCAGTGGCGCAAGTTGGTGTGGAATGTGCCGTTCAACGGCGTGGCCATTGCGGCGGGCGGGGTGACTACGGATATCATCCTCGCGCGGCCGGAATGGCGGGAGCGGGCCTGGGCGCTCATGCTCGAGGTGCGCGCGGGCGCGGCGGCGCTGGGCATCGCCATCCCCGAATCATTTTTACGCCGGCAATTGGAGGTGACAGAGCCGATGGGCGCTTACAAACCTTCCAGCCTGATTGATTTTCAGGCCGGGCGCGAAGTCGAGGTCGAGGCGATTTGGGGCGAGCCGGCGCGGCGAGCGCGGGCGGCGGGCGCGGTGCT
>Ga0265320_10000847_pt1 | contig 23118 bp, 16 predicted proteins | sample 4827metaG_FD_202087 | JGI IMG/M metagenome (GOLD analysis project Ga0265320, IMG submission 202087) | Rhizosphere microbial communities from Carex aquatilis grown in University of Washington, Seatle, WA, United States - 4-8-27 metaG | ecosystem: Host-associated > Plants > Roots > Rhizosphere >...
GGCCTTGACGTGGGCGTTGCCGACGAAGCGGACATCGGCGATCTTCACGCGGTTGCCCTCCTTGATCAGGAAGACGACCGTGGCGAAGCCCGTGGTCCTGTCGCGGTCCACCCGGTAGGTGATCGATACCTGGTTGTAGCCGACCTTCTGGTAGTAGTCGCGGATCTTCTCCGAGTCCTCCTTCACCTGGCGGTCGTCCAGGGCCGTGTTCGGCTTGGTTTTGACCTCTTTTTCCAGCCGGGCGACCTTGATCTTTCTGGGGCCCTCGTAGTGCACCGCGAGCACCCGGAACTTGGGCGTCACCTCCACCACGAGGTTGTAGGTCTTGTCGTCGACCTTCTGCCACTTGGTCTCGATGAACTCGAAAAGGCCGGTCTTGTAGAGGCTGCGGATGTCGCGGTCGAGGATGGTGTCGTCGATGTCGCCGCCCTCGGTCACCTGCATGTTGGCCCGCACGATCTGCGCGTTGACGTTGGCCGTGCCGACAAACTTGACCGTGATCGTCCCCACCTTGTGGCCCGCTCCGGCCGCCTGGTCGGGCGCGGGGGCCCCCGCCTGGTCGGGCGCGGGCGCGGGCGCCGCCCCCTGGGCCCACAGGGCCGCCCGGCCCGCGCTGCAGAACAGCAGGCCGGCAACCAGGAGACGGACCATCCCCCGCCCGGGGTTACTGGGTGTAGTTTTCAAAGCGGGTGATGTCTTTCAGGAAAGTGAGCTTCTTTTCTCCTACCGGTCCATTTCGTTGCTTGGCAACGATTAAGTCCGCGGAATCCGCGGCCACTTGGAATTTTTCATCGGAGTCCTTGGGGCGGGCAAGCATGATCACAACGTCGGCGTCCTGCTCGATCGATCCGGATTCGCGCAAATCAGCGAGTTTGGGGGCGCGGTTCTCCTTTTCGGACGAGCGGTTGAGCTGGGATAATACAAGGACGGGAAGATCAAGTTCCTTCGCCAGGGCTTTTAAACCGCGGGAAGCCTCCGCCACCTGCTGCTCCCGGGGAGCCTGGCTGTCGACCGGGCTGAGCAGCTGGAGGTAATCAACAATGATGAAACCGAGCTTGCGGCGGGCATGGACCCGCCGCGCCTTGGCGCGCAGCTCCATGATCGAAAGGTGGCTGGAATCATCGAGGAAGATCGGCGCCTTGCTCAGCTCGTCCGCCGCGTCCAGCAGCCGCTGCTGCTCCTCGCCGTTCTTCGGCAGCAGGCCCTCGCGCAGGAGGCGCATATTCACCCGCGCCCGGGAGCAAAGCATGCGCAGGGCGAGCTGGGAGGAGCTCATCTCGAGCGAAAAGATCAGGACGCCCACCGGCTCGCCCGACTTGGGCAGGGCGGCGGCCTCGGCAAAGTTGAGGGCGAGGGAGGTCTTGCCGATCGAGGGGCGGGCCGCCAGGACGATCATTTCCTGCCTCTGGAAGCCCCAGGTCAGCGCGTCGAGGTCCTTGAAGCCGGAGGTCACGCCGGTCAGCTCCCCCTTCTTCATCATCATCTTGGTGATGACGTTCATCGCCTCGTGGGTCGGCTCCTTCATCTGCTTGGCCGAGTCGGAGATGCGGTCCTGGGTGACGCGGAAGATGTCCTGCTCGACCTTGTCGATGAACTCCTCGAGGCCGCCCGAGAAGTTCAGGCAGTTCTCGACCGCCCCCGTCGCCACCTTGATCAGCTCGCGCAGGAGGTGCAGCTCGCGGACCTTGTCGATGAAGTACTGCGCCTGCGCCGTCGTCGGGATGCGCCCGCTGATCTGGGCCAGGTACGCGTAGCCGCCGACGGCGTCGAGCTGCCGCGCGGTCTTCAGCTCCTCGGCCAGGACGGCGACGTCCACCGGGGGCTTGCGCGAGTAGATCTCGCAGAGCGTCTCGAAGATGACCTGGTTCGCCGGGACGAAGAAGGCGGCGGGCGGCAGCTTGGCCTCGAGACAGCGGGCGATCGTCTCCGAGCCGTCGAGCAGGCAGCAGGAGAGCAGGTATTCCTCCGCCTCGACGCTGTGCGGCATCCCGCGGGCGCCGGACGGCGCCGCCGGCGCGGCCACGCCCCCCGGGCGGCGGGCGGACGGGGAAAGGGAAGCGTCGTCGACCATGCGGCTGCGACCGAAAATGCGAGTGTCGGGGGTGGAGGAACGCAATGCGGACTTATTCTTTGTTGTTCACAGCGGCCGCGGGCCGGACGGCGGGCGCCGCCGGGTCCCTCGTGCGGTCGCAGCGCCCCCGCGGGGCTACCTGGCCCCCTTGGCTTCGGTCTTCCGGGCCGGCTCCGGCTTCTTCTCCTCCACCGGCGCCTCGATCGGGTTCTCGGAGACCACGTCGAAGGGGACCTCGACCGTGACGTCGGCGTGCAGCTTCACCTTCACGGTATGGTGTCCCAGGGTCTTGACCGGGCTGAAGAGATGGATGCGCTTGCGGTCGACGGCGAAACCGGCGGCGGTCAGCTTGTCGTGCAGGTCGGCCGCGGTGATCGCGCCGAACATCTTGCCGCCCTCGCCCGTCTTGACCACAAAGGCGTCCAGGTGGGCCTTCTCGAGCTTCTGGCCGAGCGCCTGCGCGCCGGACAGCTCGTGGGCCTCGCGCTCGCCGCGGCGCTTCTTCAAAGCCTCGACCTGCTTGCGGTTGGACTGGGTGAGCGGGACCGCCAGGCCCCCGGGCAGCAGGAAGTTGCGGGCGTAGCCGGCGCGGACCTTGACCTGGTCGCCTTCGCCGCCGAGACCTTCGACGGGCTTGAGGAGGAGGATTTCGTTATAAGCCATGGGATGCGGATGAGGATGCTTTCGGGCGCAAATTGACTGCGGAAAGGGGCCAAAATTCTCAGGGGGCTTTCCCTCTGTCAACGCCCAATCCGGCGGGCCGCCCGCCGGTGCCGTTTTCATCCCGCAGGCGGGGCCGGCGGCCTTCCGACCGAAGGGGGCGCGGCCTACCGGCCCGGCCGGGGACACCCGCGGCGACAGATCTGTAAAGGGTCGCCTGTAAGCCAGTTCGGCTAGCGCGGAACCCGTCAGGCGATGTCGCAGGCCCCGCCGGCGCAGGCCGCCGTCTGCTTGAGCTCGGTGATGTCCTCCGATTCCTCGAGCGCCGTGTAGTCCACGGGAACGTAGCCGAGTGAGTTCCACTTCTCGACATCGGCGATCGTGGTCAGGGCCTCGCGCGGCGCCTGCACATACGCCTTGTCCCCGCACTCGGCCAGCAGCGCGATCCCGGTGAAATGCTGGCGGTGGTTCCAGATGAAATCCGCCACGGCTGGCCATTCGTCCGCCCGAACGGTGACGGTGCAGGACACGTTGTGGTGCAGCCCGGGCGAGCACCGCTCGTGCCGGCGGCCGGCCTGCACCCAGTGCTCCTGCACCAGCCGGATGTACTCGAGGTGGGTGACGGCCGATACCTCCTCCCGAAAAATCCCGAAATCCGGACCCTCGACGGGAAAGGCGATGACCTCCGTGCGGCCGTTGGGATCGTAGACGCTCGGCTCGACCATGTGCGGATTGGACTTCCGGAAGTGCTGGTACACCGGATCCTGGACGTTCGCCTGCACCCGGCGGAAGTACCGGCGGGCATGATGCGGATGAAGCCCGCTGCTCGTGCCCAGCAGCAGGCTGGCGGTGCCCTCGGGCTTCACGCAGGTCGTGCGCGCCGCCGGCGCAATGCCAAGGGCGCGCGCCACGACGGCGTTGACCGCCTTGACCGTCGACGCGCCGGCCCGGAGCACCGCCGGGTCGAGCAGCACGCTGGGCCGGTCGAGGATTCCACAGATCGAGACTCCGAGCAGCGCCTCGCGCTCCGTGATGACCCGGGAAACGGCGGAGAGGTAGCTGAAATCCGTGTAACCGGCCTGGAGGGTGCCGATCACGGCGGCATGGGCGCACAGCCGGGCGAAGTCCGCCGGCGTCTCGACCGCGGCCGCGGAGATCGTCGTCAGGTTGCAGAATTGCACGCCGCTCAACGTGTCCCCCCGCCGCAGCCCGCCGGCGTAGCCAAGCTCGCGCAGCCGCTCCGCCGATGCGGAATCGACGACCAGCCGCGGGTGCAGGCCGATCTCCACGCAGGGGTTCGCGCCGTATTCAGTGTCCTCGGTGAAGTAGAATCCGGGCTCGCCAAACTGCTTTTGGGCCTCGAACAACGCGTTGAACTGCGCGCGGGTCGCCGCCTCGCGGAGGATCACCGCGGAATTGTTGCTCGCCGCCCGCTGCGGATGGTCGGCAAACCAGTTGCCGGTCTTCGCCGCCGCCATTTCCGCGTCCTCCGCGGAGAACAGGCAGATGGTCGCGGAGCGGCGGACACCGCCGGAGAGCACGGCCTTGGCCGCCCACATGAGGATGTCGTAGACTTCGATCGGCCGGAGCCGCCGGCCGGCGGCCGCGCCCACGATCACCTCGATCCGGGCCAGCGAATGGAAAAGCGGCTGGGCCCCCGGAGCGGTGCCGCCGGAGGTGCGCAGGGGGGCGCCCGCCCGGCGGATCAGGGAATAGTCGAACTGAACCTGGCGGCCGGCGACGGCCTCGGTCATCAGGAAACCAAGGGCATCCGCCCAGCCCTCGATCGTGTCCGGGACGACAAAGGTGATCCGGGGCGCGCCGGTCTGCCGCGCCCCGAGCGCCGGCAGCCGGGCCACGTGGTGGCCCTGCACCGAGAAGCCCACGCCGCAGCCGCAAAGCAGGAGGTAGAGCGCCTCGCGAAATGCCTCGATCCGGTCCAGGTAGGTGAAGCAGCAATTGTAGATGCGGGCGTGCTTGCCCAGCACCGCCTCGCCGCCGAACTGCAGCGAGCGCATGGAAGGGAGCACCTCCCGGCGCTCGACCGCCGCGAAAGCGCCGCGGATGGCCTCATGCAGGCCGCCCCCCAGGCTGAGCGCGGCCAGATCGGCGCCCGTCAGCTCTCCCGCCGCCACCGCGGCCCGGCCCGCTTCGGCGAGCGAACGCTCCGCATAGTGCCCGAGGTGCATGGCGCGCACGCGGCCGACCGCCTCGCCCCACGTCTCGCGCCGGCGCTTTTCGGGGAGATACCGCGCATAGCGGGACACCGCGATGAAATCCTCCAGGCCGTTGGCGGCATGGGAAACGGGAGCGAGTGGATGGGACATGGGGCGAGGGCGCGCCGCCGGGGTAGCGCGGAAATCGGTGGGGTCGCCACGCCGAAAGGGACGCCGGGACCACTACGGATGGTGGCCTCGCGCCGGTCAAACGCTACCCGCTGGGGATGATCGGTTATAATGGCCGGTCATCACGCCGGCGGCGGAGGAGGCGGTTCGGGCCCCGGATTCGCTCCGGAAACCGAAATGGTCCGGTCAAGGCCGCAGCAAGAAATGCGCGCCAAGAAATGCGGAGTGCGCCCGTTGATCCCACCGAAATCTTTCGGCTTTCCGCGAAATGAGCCCGGCCGCAGTCTCCCCTTTCCCATGTGCGCCACGAGCCCGCCGGCCCCAGCCCCCGGTGCGCCCGACGAACCGCCGGCGGAGCCTCCGCGCCGGCTCGTCGCGGCCATGGCCGGGGTTCTCGCCCTGGCGGCCCTGGCCGCATACGCCGACAGCCTTTCCGGGGCTTTCGTCTTCGACGATTTTCCCGCCATTGTCGACAATCCCAGTCTGCGCCACCTTTGGCCGCTGGGACGGGTGCTGACGCCCCCGCACGGCGGGGTCACCGTGGAGGGCCGTCCCATCCTGAACCTCTCGTTCGCCATCAACTGGGCGCTCGGTGGAAGCGAGGTGGCGGGATATCACGCGGCCAACCTGCTCATTCACGTCCTCGCGGGCCTCGCCTTGTTCGGCGTCGTGCGCCGCACCCTGGGGCAACCCCGGTGGCGCGAGCGCTTCGGTGCGGATGCCCTGGGGCTGGCGTTTGTCACGGCCGCCTGGTGGATGTTGCACCCGCTGCAGACCGAGGCGGTGACGTACGTGGTGCAGCGCGCGGAGTCCCTGATGGGGCTCCTCTACCTGCTGACGCTGTACTGCTTCATTCGCGGGGCGGAGCGTGAAAAGCCGTTCCCCGGCTGGTGGGCGGCCGCCTGCGGCGCCTGCCTGCTCGGCATGGGAACGAAGGAGGTGATGGTTTCGGCGCCGGTGATGGTCCTCCTCTATGATCGCACGTTCCTGGCCGGATCGTTTCACGAGGCCTGGCGGCGGCGGCGCGGGATCCATCTGGCCCTGGCGGCGACGTGGATCCCGCTCGGGTTGCTCGTGGCGGGCACGGGCGGAAACCGCGGGGGCACCTCGGGGCCCGGCGCCGGCGCGGGCTTCTGGGCCTACGGGCTGACCCAGTTTCACGCCGTCGCCCGCTACCTCGGGCTGTCGGTCTGGCCGCATCCCCTCGTCTTCGAATACGGACCCAGCTGGGTCAGCCGGGCCAGCGAGGTCGCGCCCGATGCGCTGGTCGTGTTGCCGCTGGCCGCCGGCACCCTCTATGCCCTGTGGAAGCGCCCGGTGCTCGGCTTTCTCGGCTTTTGGTTTTTCGGCATCCTGGCTCCCACCTCGCTGGTGCCGGGCCCCCTGCAAATGATCGTCGAGCATCGGATGTACCTGCCGCTCGCTGCGATCCTGGCCCTCGTGGCCGCGAGCGCCTACCGCCTGGGGGGGCGCCGGGCTCTCGCCGGCCTTATGGTCGGGGTGGTCGGGTTCGGCTTCCTGACGGCCCGGCGCAATCTCGCCTATCGCAGCGAGCTGTCGCTCTGGGAGGATACTGCGACCAAGCGGCCCCTGAACCCGGCCGCGCATTCGGGCCTCGGCATGGCCCTGGCCGCGGCCGGCCGCCGGCCCGAGGCCATCGGCGAATTCGAGGAGGTCCTGCGCCTGCTGCCCGATGACGTGGCCGCCCATGTGGCGCTGGGCAATCTCCTCTCCGAGGCCGGGCGGCCGGCGGAGGGGCTGGAACACCTCGCCACCGCGCTGCGACTCCGGCCGGACGATCCCGAAGCGCACCAGAACCGCGGTGCGGTCCTGGACCGGATGGGCCAGACCGAAGCAGCCGTCCGCGAATACGAACTGGCGCTCAGGCTCAAGCCGCGATTTCCCGAGGCGCACAATGACCTCAGCGACGCCCTGCGCCGGCTCGGCCGGACTCCGGCCGCAATCCAGGAGGCGGAGACCGCGCTGGCCCTGCGGCCGGCCTACGCCGAGGCCCGCTACAACCTCGCCAACGCCCTGGCGCAGGCGGGCCGGCTGCCGGAAGCGGAGGCCTGCTTTGCCGAGGGCGCGGCGCTCAAGCCCAACGATGCCGCCGCCCTCCATGCCTGGGGCAACGTGCTGGCGGGCGCCGGCCATGTCCCTGAATCGCTGGCCGCTTATCAAGCGGCGATCGGGGTGGACCCCGGCGATTCCACCCTCCGCTACGATTTCGCCAATGCCCTCGCCGCGGCCGCCCGGTTCGGCGAGGCCGCCCGCCAATACGAGGAAGCGGTGCGCCTCCGGCCCGGCTATGCGGAGGCGGAGGACAACCTGGGCAACGCGCTGGTCCTCCTCCAGCGCGATGCGGAGGCGGTCGCGCACTACCGGCGATCCCTGCGGCTCAACCCCGGCAATCCCCGCGCCCACAACAATCTCGGGCTCGCCCTGGCCCGCCTCGGCCAGCTTCCCGCGGCGGCCGTGGAATTCGCCGCCGCGGTCGGCCTCGACCCCGGCTATGGGGAAGCGCGCGCCAACCTGGCCCGGGCGCAGGCGGAGTTGCGGCCGACTGCACCCTGACCCATCCCACCGCCCCCGCAGGTCCCCCTGCTTGCACGAGCCCATGAAAAAGCCATTCCCCATGGGAATGGCTTCAAAAGTTTACATCAAAATAAACCCGGCGCTAGAAGGGAACGTCCTCGTCCGCGCCTTCCGGGGCGGCGGGCGGGCGGGCGGCACGAGGGGCGGGCGCACCCGGGCTGGAGCCCTCGGCCTCGCCGCCGGGCGCGGCCTGGCCGCCGCCGGCTCCGCTGGCCCGCGAGGACAGAAATTGGACGTTGTCGAGGACCACCTTGAGCTTGCTCCGCTTCTGGCCGCTCGTCTTGTCCTCCCACTGGTCGAATTTCAGGCGGCCTTCCACCATCGCGAGGCTGCCCTTGCTGAGGTACTTGGAGACGAGCTCGCCCTGCTTGCCCCAGGCCTCGATGTCCACGAAGGTCGTCTCGTCGCGGGTGGCGCCGGACTCGTCCTTGAACTGGCGGTTGACCGCGATGCCGAACTGGCAGATGGCCGTGCCCTTGGGCGTGACCCGCAGCTCGGGATCCCGCGTCAGGTTGCCGATCAGGAAGACTTTGTTGAGGTAAGCCATGGGGGTAGGGGTGACGCTGAAGCAGGAAGGGGGCCGGACCGGGGCGGAAGTCCGCTTAGACGGACTCGACGAAGGTGCGGTAGACGCTGTGGTTGAGCCGCAGGCGCTCGCGCAGCTGAGCCGGGCCCTCGAGCGGGGCCGAGAAGGCGATCTGGACGTAGGTGCCGCCCGGGAAGGCGCGGTCCGTCACGCGGACGAAGTCCTTGCGGCCAAGGTTCTCGACGGCGGTCACGTCGCCCTGCACCGCGGCGATCTCCTTTTTCACGCCGTCGATGATCTGCTCGACGGTTTCCTCCTTGCCGCGGTTGTCGAGGATGAAGGTGGCGCGGTAGTTGCGTTTGGTCGGATTCATGGGTCTTTGCGATTGAGCTGGTTCATGGCCTGGTCGGCGCCGCGGGCTAGCAGCAGTTCGAGGCCCTGCACGTAATGGTCTAGTTTCTGTTCGATGATAACAAGTTGTTCGGGAGTAAATTTGCTGAGGACGTAGTCTTTCAGGTCCATCTCGGGCGGCTGCTTCGGTCCGATCCCCAGGCGGTAGCGGACAAAGCCGTCGCCCAGGTGCTCGAGCAGGCTGGCGACGCCGTTGTGGCCGCCGGCGCTGCCGGTCACCGTGATCTTCAGCCGGCCGCAATCGATGGCGCAGTCGTCGTAGACCGCGGCGATGGCGGGGGCCGGGACCCGGTAGAACCGGGCCAGGGCGCCGATTGCCCGGCCGCTCTCGTTCATGAAGGTCAGCGGCTTGGCCAGCCAGCAGGTCTGGCCGGGGGCCAGGTCCCAACGGGCAACCTCCGCCTCGAAAGCCGGCTGCAGCCGCCAGGCCAGCCCATGCTTCCGGGCAAGGGCCTCGAGGACGATCCAGCCGAGATTGTGGCGGGTCGGCGCGTACTCGCGGCCCGGATTTCCCAGGCCGGCGACAAGCGCGATGGACATGACAAAGAACGATTGTGGGCGAGTCCGCCGAAGCCGTGGCGAAGGCGGATCGCGGCGAAAAGCTTACTTCTTGGCGGGCGCCGCGGGCTTCGCGGAGGCGGCCATGCCCTTGGCGGGGGCGGCCCCCGGCTTGGCGCCGGCGGCGGGCGCGGCACCCGGCTTGGCATCGGCCGCCGGAGCGGCGGCCTTGCCGTCGGCGGCGGGGGCGGGCTTGCCGTCCGCGGTCGGAGCGGCGGCGGCGGCACCCTCCACGGGAGCGGCGGCGACCACCGGGGCCTCGACGACGATCTCGGCCACGGGTTCGACGCAGGCGACCACGACCTGGCCCTTGGTATCGAGGAATTCGACGCCGGGGATGGGCTTGAGTTCGCCGAGCTTGATCGTTTCGCCGACCTTCAGCGGGGTCACGTCGACCTCGATGACGGAGGGCAGATCCTTGGGCAGGGTCCGGATGCGGAGCGTATGCGTGTTGACCTCGAGCACGCCGCTCTGGTTCTTCACGCCGAACGCCTCGCCCGCGAGGTAGATCGGCACGCGGATCTCGAACTTCTCGTCCGGCATCACCTCGTGGAGATCCACGTGAAGGAAGCGGTCGGTCATCGGGTCGCGCTGGATCTCCTGGAGGAAGGAAAGGGCCTTGCCGCCCTCGCCGGCGCCCTGGAGTTCAATGAGGACGGCCCTGCCGCCCACGGACTTGAGCAGGCGGACAAATTCCGGCCCCTCGATGGAGAGCTTCTCCGGGTCGGCCCGCTTGCCGTACAGGATGGCGGGGATGCGATTGCCCTTGCGGAGGCGACGGGAGGCGCTGCGGCCGGTCTGGGCGCGCGACGTTACGGTGAGCGTGAGCTGATTTTTCATGGTTTCGTTCCCCCTGAGACCCCGAGAACCGAGGGCAGGCGTAGTTGAAAGAGGAGCCATCACAGAGCATCGGGCCGCCCAATGCAACCAAATCTTGCCCGGGCTCCCCCGCCCCTGAATTTCATGGAAAAAGGGCGCCTTCAGTTCCTAGTGTCTGGCAGTGACCTCCCCTCCCAGCCCCCCGCCCTCCCAGGCGCGTCCGGCGCCGAAGGCGTACCTGGCTCTCGGGGCGGTGGCGGTGCTGGTCATCGGCATTTTCTGGGCCAGCACCCAGTCCGGCCTGCTCGAGCTGCTGGGTGGCAAGGCCGCCAACTCCTACTATAACCTGCTGGTGGAGGGATTTCAAGCGGGCCACGTCAGCCTGAACAAGCCGGTCCCACCCGGGCTGGCCGAGCTGGCTGACCCCTATGACCCCGATGCCAACCACCCCTTTCGCTATTCCCCCTATGTCCTGCACGACCTCAGCTACTATAGAGGCAAGCTGTACCTGTATTTTGGAGTCACGCCCGCGCTGGTGCTCTTCTGGCCGGTGGCGGCGCTGAGCGGCGCCTATCTCCTGCATCGCGAGGCCGTGGCCGTCTTTTGCTCCGCGGGGGTCCTGGCCAGCCTCGGCCTGCTCCTGGGCATCTGGCGCCGCTACTTTCCGGATGTTCCCGCCTGGGTCGCGATGGCGGCCGCCCTGGCCCTGGGCCTGGCCACGAGCGCGCCGATTGTGCTGCAGCCGGGGGAGGTCTATGAGGTCGCGATCAGCTGCGCGTATGCCTTCACGATGCTCGCGCTCGGCGCCATCTGGCTGGCGCTGCATCGTCCCGCCGAGCGGATCCGCTGGCTGGCCGCCGCGAGCGTGGCCATGGGGCTCGCCGTGGGCTCGCGGCCGACCGCGCTGCTGAGTTCCGTGATCCTGCTCCTCCCTGTTTTGGCGGAGGCGGAGGAGGCTCGCACCGGTCCGCCGGGGGCCGGGCGATCGCCCGCGCGCCTGCTCCTGGCCGCCGGCCTCCCCCTGGTCCTCTGCGGGATCGGCCTGATGGCCTACAATGCCCAGCGGTTCGGCAGCCCCCTGGAGTTCGGGCAGCGTTACCAGGTGTCCAGCCTTCGGCAGGATACGCCGCATTTCCGGCTCTCCTACCTCTGGTTCAATTTCCGCCTCTATTTCCTCGAGCCCCGGCCGCTCCATGCGGGCTTCCCCTTCATGGTGGAAGATCCCCCGCGCGCCCTGCCGGCCGGCTACGGCCTCGTCGAGCAGCCTTTCGGCATCCTGCCCAACATTCCGTTCGTCCTTTGCGCCCTCGCGGCGCCGCTGGCCTGCGCAGGCCGGAGTCGCCGGCTCCTGGGGTGGTTCCTCGCCGGGCCGGCGGTCCTCTTCGTGGTGCCCGCCACCCTGTTCTGCCTCTATTTCGCCGTCTGTCCCCGCTATGAGATGGAATTCGTGCCGCCGCTCGTCCTGCTGGCCGTCGTCGGCGTCTTCGGGCTCGAGGGCGCGCTGGCGGGGCGGCCCGGAAAGCGGCGGCTGGTCCGCGCGGGCTGGGGGCTCCTGCTCGCCTGGTCCCTGGTCCTCAACCTGCTGGCCGGCTTCGAGCGCCATGCGGAGGAACGCTGGCTGTACGCGGACTCACTCCTCGCCCAGGGCCACGTCCCGGAATCAATCGCGGAATTCCGCGGGGCCCTGCGACTGAAACCCACCTACGCCAAGGCCCACGTCGGGCTGGGCCTGGCGCTCGCCAAGTCCGGTCGGCCGGCGGAGGCGGTCGCGGAATTCCAGGCTTCCCTGCAGGGCGACCTGGACCAGGCGGAGGCCCGGGCCAATCTCGGCAACGCCCTCGTCCAGCTCGGCCGGATCCCCGAGGCCGTCGTCCAGTTCGAGCAGGTGGCGCGGCTCCAGCCCAACTCGGCGAAAGCCCAGTTCAACGATGCGTTTGGCCTGCAGCAGACCGGCCGGCTCCCCGAGGCCATCACCCACTACGAGGCGGCTGTTCGTCTCCAGCCGGATTCCGGCACCATGCACTTCGGCCTCGCCCTGGCGCTGCGGCAGGCCGGGAGAGAAGCCGAGGCCGCCGCCCAGCTGCAGCAGGCCGTCGCCCTGGATCCCAACCTGCTCCGCCGCCTGCAGTGAATACCCCGCCGCCCGTGGCCTCCCTCCCGCGCGCGCGCCGCGCCGCCCTCGGCGCCGTGTGCGCCCTCGTGGTCGGCGTCTTCTTCGCCAGCGCCCACTCGGGGCTCCTCGAGCTCTTGGGCGGCGGAGCCCCGCACTCCTACTACAACCTCCTGGTCGAGGGCTTCCAGGCCGGCCAGCTCAGCCTCCACCAGGAGGCGCCGCCCGCGCTCGCCCGGCTCCCCGACCCTTATGATCCGGCGGCCAATCATCCCTATCGGATCCCGCCCACGCTGGCGGACGACCTCAGCTACTATCACGGAAAATTCTATCTCTATTTCGGGATCACCCCCGCCCTGCTGCTCTTTTGGCCCTGGGCGGCCGTAACCGGTCGCTACCTGTCGCACGTCACGGCGGTGGCGGGGTTCTGCTCGGCCGGTTTCCTGGTGTCAGCCTGGCTGCTGGCCGCTGCCTGGCGGCGCTATTTTCCCGCGGTCCCGGCCTGGGTCGCGGCGGCCGGCGTGCTGGCCCTCGGCCTCGCCACCGGCCTGCCCGTCCTCCTGCAGCGCTCCGACGTCTACGAAGTCTCAATCAGCTGCGCCTACCTGCTCGTCGCGCTGGCGCTGGCCGCCCTCTGGCAAGCCTGGCACGCGCCCGTCCGCCGCGCCGCCTGGCTGGCCGCGGCCAGCCTCAGCCTGGGCCTCGCCGTGGGCGCCCGTCCGCCGGTCCTCTTTTGCGCGGTCATCCTGCTCCTGCCCGTGGCCTCCGCGTGGCCGGCCGCCACCGGGACCACCCGCCGGCGGCTGCTGCTCGCCGCCGCCCTGCCCCTCCTCGGCTGCGGCCTCGGCCTCATGGCCTACAACGCAGCCCGCTTCGGCAGCGTCCTCGAATTTGGGCAGCACTACCAGCTTTCGGGCATCCGGCAGGACACCGTTCGCCATTTCAGCCCGTCCTATCTCTGGTTCAATTTCCGGGTCTATTTCCTCGAGCCCATGCGCTGGCAGCCGCGCTTCCCGTTTGTCGGCAATATCACGCCCCCGCCCCTGCCGGCGGGCCATGGCATCGTCGAAAAACCCTTCTCCCCGTTCGGCGTGCTTGCCGGCATCCCCCTCGCCGGTTTCGCCCTGGCGGCGCCGCTCGCCCTGCGCCGCGCCGCGGAACCGGCCGAACGGCGGCGACTGGGAGGCTGGCTGGCGGCAGCGGCGGTTCTCTTCGCCGTGCCGGCGGCCGTCGCCTGCCTCTTCTTCGGGACCTGCAGCCGCTATGAGGTGGAGTTCCTCCCGGCCCTGGTCCTGCTCGCGGTGATCGGCGTCCTGGCGCTCGAAAGCGCCCCCGGGCGCTGCCACCGGCTGATCCGCGGCGCCTGGATCGCCGCCCTGGCCTTCTCCGTTGCCTTCAACCTTTGCGCCAGCCTCGAGCGCTATCGCCTGGAACATGTCTACGCCGGCAGCGCCTTGGCCGACCTCGGGCGTTTCCCGGAGGCGATCACCCAGTTCGGCGCCGCGCTGCGGCTGCAGCCGCGCGACCCCGATGCCCGGGTCGACCTGGGGGTGGCCCTCGCGCGCTCCGGCCGCCTGCCCGAGGCCGCGGCGGAATTCACGGCGGCGATCGCGGCCGACCCCCGGCGGGCCGACGCGCATGACAACCTCGGGACCGCGCTCGCCCAGCTGGGCCGGACGGACGAGGCGATCGCGCAATACCGGGCGGCGCTGCGGCTCCGGCCCGACTCGGCCAATGCCCACTACAATCTCGCGGTGGCGCTGGCGCAGGCGGGGCGGCGCGCCGAGGCCATGGCCGAGTACCAGCAGGCGGTCCGGCTGAACCCGGGCCTCGCGCGGCCATGACCGCCGCCACCCTGCCCCGCGGGATCCTGTGCGGGCTGGCCGCCGTGCTTGTCCTCGCGGTCCTCGGGCGCGGCACCGATCCCGGCCTGCTCGAGCTGATGGACGGGAACCCGGCGGACGCCGCCTACAACGAGCTCGCCGCTGGGTTCCGGGCGGGGCAGCTCAGCCTGAAGAGGGAGGTGCCGCCCGGGCTCGCCCGGCTGGCCGATCCCTACGATCCCGCCGCCTCCGCTCCGTATCGGATTGCCCCCTACGGGGTGCACGACCTCAGCTACCACGGAGGCCGCCTCTACCTGTATCTCGGCGCCACCCCCGCCCTGCTGCTGTTCGGGCCCGCGGCGGCCCTCGGCCATCCCCTGTTCCACGCGACGGCGGTGCTCCTCTTCTGCGCGGCGGGATTCCTCGCCGCCGCCGCCCTCCTCGCCGCGTGCTGGCGGCGCTATTTCCCCGAAGTGCCGGAATGGATCGCCGCGGGCGGAGTCGCGGCGCTGGGCCTCGCCACGGGCGCGCCCCTCCTCCTGCGGCGCGCCGACGTCTGGGAGGTGCCCGTGAGCTGCGCCTACGCGCTGGGCATGCTCGCCCTCGGCGCCGTGTGGCTGGCGCTGCATCATCCGGCCCGGCGCGGCCGGTGGCTGGCCGCCGGCAGCCTGGCCGGCGGGCTCGCGGTCGGCGCGCGCCCCGAACTGCTCCTGGGTGCGGCGATCCTGCTTCTGCCGCTTTGGGCCGAGTGGCGGGAGGCGGGACCCGGCCGGATGGCTGGACTGCTCGCCGCCGCGGCGCTTCCCCTCCTCGCCTGCGGGATCGGGCTGGCCGCGTACAACACTCTGCGCTTTCAAAGCCCCCTCGAGTTCGGCCAGCGTTACCAGCTGGCGAGCGACCGCCAGGACACCTTGCAGCATTTCAGCGCGCGCTATCTTTGGTTCAATTTCCGGGTCTACTTCCTCGAGCCGGTCCGGTGGAGCCGCGCCTTCCCCTTCGCCGGCGGAATGGTCTCCCCGCCGGTGCCCGCGGGGCACGCGCCGATCGAGGACCCCTACGGCGTCCTGGCCAACGTTCCGTTCGCCTGGCTGGCCCTGGCCGCGCCGCTCGCCTGGCGCGGGCGGCCCGCCCTCCGCGGCTTCGGCGTGGCCGTGGCGCTGCTCTTCGCCGCCGGGGCCGCGCCGTTCCTGTTCTTCTACGGCAATTGCAGCCGCTACGAGATGGAGTTCCTGCCCGCGCTGCTCCTGCTGGCCGGATTCGGGATCCTTGGGTGCGAGCGGGCGCTGGCGGCCCGCCCGGGCTGGCGCCGCGCGGTCCGCGGCGGCTGGCTCGCCCTCCTCGCCGGCTCCCTCGCCTTCAACCTGCTGGCCGCGGTCCAGCGCCGGGCCGCCGAGCGCTACGTCGCCGCCAACACCCTGGTGCATTTCGGGCGGCTACCGGAGGCCGTCGCGCAGTTCGAGACGGCCCTCCGGGCGCGGCCCGGGTTCGCCGACGCCCACAACAACCTGGCCAACGCCCTCCTCCGCCTGGACCGGGTGCCCGAGGCCGCCGCCCACTACCAGCGGGCCGCCGAACTCGATCCCGCCTCGCCCGAAATCCACTGCAATTTCGGCAACCTCCTGGCCTCGCTCCAGCGGTGGCCCGAGGCGATTGCCCAATACCGCGAGGCGCTCCGGCTGCGGCCGGACTACGCGGCGGCGCAGCGCAATCTCGCGCGGGCCCTCGCCGCCGCCGGAGGGGGCGCCGTCCCATGAGCATCCGCACCCGCGGACCTCAGTCCGCCGGCCCCGTCGCCCTGGGGCTGGCGGCAGCCGTGGTCCTCGCCCTCTACGCCTGGATCATCGCGACCAGCGTCGGCGAATGGGGCCGGGCCCCAGCCGACTATGCCTACAACCTGCAGGTCGCGGGCTTCCGCTCCGGCCACCTCAGCCTCCCCCGCGAAGTCCCCCCCGGCCTGGCTCGCCTGCCCGACCCCTACGACCCGGCGGCCAACCTTGTGTATCGGATGGCCCCCTACAGCCTGCACGACCTCAGCTATTACGGCGGCCGGCTCTACCTCTACTTCGGGGTCACGCCGGCGCTGCTCATTTTCTGGCCCTGGGTCGCCCTGACGGGGCAGTTCCTCACCCACAAGTACGCCGCGCTTCTGTGCTGCTCCGCCGGCTTCCTGGCAGCCGCGGCCTGGCTGCTGGCCGTGTGGCGCCGCTATTTCCCCGGGGTCGGCGCCGGCGTCGCCGCCGCCGGGGTCCTGGCCGTCGGGCTGGCGACTGGCGCGCCGATCCTGCTGCAGCGGGCCGACGTCTGCGAAGTGCCGATCAGCTGCGCCTCGGCGCTTGTCCTGGCGGCCCTCGGCGCCATCGGCCTGGCCGTGCATCGGCCCGCCGAGCGCGGTCGCTGGACCGCCGTGGCCAGCCTGGCCTACGGCTTCGCGATCGGCGCCCGCCCTTCCGCGTTGTTCGGCGCCCCGATCCTGCTCCTGCCGCTGGCGGCCTGCGCCACCAGTCCTGAGCGAAGTCGAAGGGGAAGCCTGGTCGCCGCCGCGATGCTGCCGATCACGCTCTGCGGCCTCGGCCTGCTGTATTACAATGCGCAGCGCTTCGGCAGTCCGCTCGAATTCGGGGAGCACTACCAGCTGGCGAGCGACCGCCAGGATGCCGCCCGCCACTTCAGCCTGGGCTACCTCTGGTTCAATTTCCGGGTCTACTTTCTCGCGCCCGTCCGGTGGAGCCGCGTCTTTCCCTTCGCCCGCGAGATCATCTCCCCCGCGCTGCCGGCCGGACACGCGCCGATCGAGGATCCCTTCGGCATCCTCGCCAACATTCCCCTGGCGTGGCTGGCCCTGGCCGCCCCGCTCGCCTGGCGCGGGCGCGATCCCGCCGCGCGCCGCCTCCTGCGCGGGCTGGTCGGCGCCGTCGCCCTGGTCTTCGGGACCTCTGCCCTGGTCCTGGGCCTCTTCTATGGCAACTGCAGCCGCTATGAGTACGAGTTCCTGCCCGCACTTATCCTGCTGGCGGTGGTCGGGGTCCTCGGCATGGAGCGCGCGCTGGCCGGCCGCCCGGCCTGGCGCCTCGCCGCGCGGGCCGGCTGGATCGCCCTCCTCGCCTGCTCCCTCGCCTTCAACCTCCTCGAAAGCGCGGAGCACCACGCCGTAGAGCGCTACAATCTCGGCAACTGGCTGCAGCAGCTCGGGCGCCCGGCCGACGCGATCAGCGCCTTCCGCGAGGCCATCGCGCTGCGCCCCGACTTCGCGGAAGCGCACGACAACCTCGGCGGCACGCTCCTGCAGGCCGGACGCACCGACGAGGCGGTGGCGGAATTCCAGGAATCGCTCCGCATCCGGCCGGACTCGCCCGAGGTCCACAACAACCTCGCGAACGCGCTCCTCGCGCGCGGGCAGGCGCCCGAGGCGATCGCGGAATATCGCGAGGCCCTGCGACTGCGCCCCGGGCTGGCCGCGCTGCACTTCAACCTGGCCAATGTCCTGCAGCAGCTGGGGCGCCCGGCCGAAGCGGAGGCCGAATACCGCGAGGCGCTGCGGCTGCAGCCCGATCTCGGTCGCGCCCGGCCCTGACCCTCAGGGGCCGGCCGCCGCCGCGCCCCAGTCCAGCACCAGGAGAGAGACCCCCTGGCGGGGCAGCGCAAACTGCAGCGCCGCGTGCCCATTGCCAACCTGGATCACCCGGGCGGCCTCGAGCGGAGCCAGCTGACCCGCCCGCTCCAGCTGGACATATTGCGCCTCGCTCGGCGCCGTGGGGGAACCCAGCTCCTTCCAGACCGCAAAGGCGTTGCTGTGCGTGGCATCGATCCGGAAGTGGCTCAGGCGGGCGGAGGAAATCCCCGCCGGGAGGTGGTCCAGCGCCAGGCGGACCGCGGCATCCGGGCCGGGCAGGTCGTCGTCGTGGTAGTGCCAGACGAGGACGCAAAGCCTGGTCGGGGCCAGGGCCGCGAGCGCGGCGACGTCGGGCGCCCCGCGCACGCCGCTGTGCATGATCGCGTCGAGCGGCTGCTCGCCGGAACTCTCGGTGGCCACCCGCTGGCCGCCCATTTGCGCGAGCATCCGGAAGACGTTCATCACCGGCAGGTCGAGGCCGTTGTTGGCCAGCGTGCGCTGCCCCGAGAAATACGGCTGGTCCTCGAACTCGAAGGCCCAGGTGAGCGCGCCCTCCAGGTTCACGCCGTGGCGGTCCGCCAGGGTGTAATGGCGCGCCAGGACGGCCGCCTCGTAACTGGCATACAGGGCCGTGTTGCGGTAGCCGAGCTGGGGCCCCTGGCAGGCGGCGCAGCCGTCCGGATCGGACTCGCCGATCACGATCGGCTTGTCCTTCAGCTCCGGGACGGCCGCGATCATCGCAAAGCCGGCGTCGAGGGTCTTCAGCTGGGCGGCGAGGCCCAGGCGCACGTGGCCGTCGACGAAGCCGGGCGAGCCCTTGGCGTGGAAGGAGAGGAAGTCGGTCGGCGTGCCTTTCCGCCCGGTGGCGTAATTGGTGCCGCGCGCGCAGTGCGCCAGGAAATCCTGCATGAACTTCCCGCCCGAGCCGGCCGCGTCCATGCCGCCCACCCGGGCGGTCGGCAGCGCGCGCCTCACGGCGTCCACCGCGTAGTCGTGCAGCTTGTAGAATTCCGCCGGCGTCGCGTGCCAGTAGGACGCCCCGTTGGCCTCGTTCCAGACTTCCCACCACCACTGCTCCACCTCCGCCCGGCCATAGCGCTCCACGCTGTGGCGGACCCACTGGTAGACCAGCTCGGCCCACTTGGCATAATCCTTCGGCGGATACGACCAGCCCGTGCCGATGCGGTCGTACTTCAGCCCGGGCCGCCAGTCGTGCTGGTAGGGTTCGGGGTGGACGGACATCGCCTCCGGCATGAAGCCGATCTCGACGTAGGGACGAACGCCGCGCGCGCGATAGGCGTCGAAGATCCGGTCGACGATCGTCCAGTCGTAGACCGGGCGCCCCTGCGCGTCCTCCGTGTAGGCGTTCGTGCTGCCCCACTTCAGGGCCGGGCTGCCGTCGCCCGTGTTGAGGAGGTTGTGCGTCCGGAAATAGACCTCCTGCGGGCGGAGCCCGCCCAGCTCGCCGAGCAGCTTCTTCCCGTCCTTCATCGTCGCATAGTTCGGCTCGTCGGCGCCGAAGAAGCGCCAGATCGGCTTCATCGCCCCGAGGGGGCGGCCGGCATCGACCGTGATCGCGACCGGAAACGAGGCCGGGGGCTGCGCCGCGAGGCCGGCGGCGCCGGCTCCCAGCAGGGCCGCGCTGGCGAGGAACCTATTCATGGGATTGCGACGGGGGCGGAGCCGCGCGGAAGGGCTCGATGACCGAGGAGACGTCCTGCTCGCCGTGCCCGGCGGCGATCGCGGCCTCGAAGACCTTGAGCGCCGCCGCGGCCGTCGTCATCGGCACCTGCCGGCGGGCGCCCTCCTTCTTCGCGTAGCGCAGGTCCTTCGCCATCAGCCGGAGGAGGAAATTCGGCTCGTAGGTCCCCGCGGCCATCCGCGCGGAGAAGGTCCGCAGGATCGGGCTCCCGGGGGACCCCGTCGTCAGGATCTCCAGGGCCTTGGCGCGGTCGAGGCCGGCGCGCTCGATGATCGAGAGGGCCTCGGCCAGCGAGGCGGTCTGCACGCCGCAGAGGAAATTGTTCACGAGCTTGAGGAGCGCCCCGCTGCCGGAGGGCCCGACGTGCTCCACCTTCCGGCCCATGGCGGCCAGGACCGGCTGGACGCGTTCCAGGGCCGCGGCGTCGCCGCCGGCCAGGAACAGCAGTTCGCCGGCCGCCGCCTGCGGCTTGCTGCCGGTCACCGGGCAGTCGAGCAGGACGCAGCCGCGCCGGGCCGCGGCCGCGGACAGTTTGCCGATCCACGCCACGCTGACCGTGCTGGATTCAATCAGCACGGCGCCGCGGGGCGCGCCGCGCAGCGCGCCGGTCTTCCCGAGCCAGACGGCGCGGGCCGCCTCGTCGTCGGCGAGCATGCTGATGATCACGTCCGCCCCCTTCGCCGCGGCGCGCGGGGAGTCCGCCACGCCGGCGCCCGCGGCGGCCAGGGGCGCGCTCTTGGCGGGGTCGCGGTTGTAGACCGTCAGGGGAAAGTTCGCGGCCAGGAGCCGGCGGGCCATGCCGGCGCCCATGACGCCAAGGCCGAGGAAGGCGAGGCGGGGAGGGTTCATTCGGTGATCTTGAACTGCTTCAGTTTCTTTTCGTCCACCGTCAGCCCCAGGCCCGGCAGGTTCTCGTCCAGGTCGATGAATCCGTCCCGGGCCACCGGTTCGCCCTTGAAGATGTACCAGAAGAGCTCGTTGCCGACCTCGACGTCGACCGGGGGAAAGTATTCGGCCATGGGGGAATTCAGGCTGGCCATGACCACGTGGTAGTTGTGCATCTGGCCGGCGTGCGGGATGACCGGGATGGAATGCGCCTCGGCCAGCGCGGCGATCTTCCGCGCGGCGGTCAGTCCGCCCACCCGGTTCGTGTCGAACTGGATGTAGTCGACCGCCCGCGCCTCGATCAGCTCGCGAAAGCCGTAGAGGGTGTGCTCATGCTCGCCGCCCGAGATCGGGATCCGGCCCGCCCGCCGGAGCTCGGCGTAGCCCTGGATGTCGTCCGGGATGACCGGCTCCTCCAGCCACCGGAGGTTGAACTTCTCCAGCAGCGGCAGCATCCGCTTCGCGTAGTCGAGGGTCCAGCCCATGTAGGCGTCGGCCATGACGTCGATCCCGTCGCCCACCGCCTCGCGCACGGTGCGCACCAGGGCGACGTTGCGCTGCATGCCCTCGGCGCCATCGACGGGGCCCCAGCCGAACCGGAGCTTCATCGCCTTGTAGCCGGCCCGCTTGTATTTCACGGCCTCGGCCGCCAGCTCCTTGAGCGGCGTGCTGTAGAGCCGGCTGGCGTAGACGGGGATCTTCGGCTTGGTCCGGCCGCCCAGGAGCCGGTAGACCGGCTGCTTCGCGGACTTGCCCAGGATGTCCCAAAGCGCGATGTCGACCGCGCTGATCGCCACCAGCGCGACGCCCTTGCGGCCGAACGCCATCGTCTTGCGGTACATGTGCTGCCAGAGGAACTCGAGGTCCCAGGGGTCGGCGCCGATGAGCAGGGGCTTCAGGTGGAGATCGATCAGCTGCTTGGTCACCAGCGGGGACAGGGCGGCGTTGCCGATCCCGACCAGGCCGGTGTCGGTGAAGATCTCGACGATGAGCCAGCCGTGGAAGGTGAACGTGCCCATGGTCGATTTCGTCAGCATGGGCGAAACCAGGTCCATCGGGTTGGTGCAGAAATGCGGCGGCAGCGGGACGGTCTCCCCGCGCCACTGCACCACGCGGGTGCGGATTTCGGTGATTTTCATGGTCGGTGGGGAGAGAAGCGCAGTGGCTGAATGCACGGTATCGCCAGGCAAATCAAGGCGAACGCAGCCAGATGGAGCGAGCCGGCGATGCCCAGGACCGGGGCGTAGCTGAAGCCGTGGTCCAGGAGCCACCCGGCGGATTGGCCCAGGACCACCCCGCCCATGGCGCCGCCAAGGCCGATCAGCCCGGCCATCCGGCCGAGGGCGGACCGCGGCACCATGTCGGTCGGAAGCGTCATCACGAGGGTGGACCAGGACTGCTGGCCGAAAAATGCCAGGCTGAAGATCGCGATCACCCAGGGCACGGAGGGAAGGTGCGGCACGAGCACGACCCAGGGCATCAGCGCCGCGCTGGCGCCCAGGCCCCACTTGCGCGCCCGGTCGAGCGAGTGACCGCCGCGCAGCAGGCGGCCCGACAGGACCCCGCCGAAAAGCGCGCCGATCCCGGCTCCGGCATAGGGGATCCAGCCGATGGCTCCGGCCTGCCTGAGATCAAAATGGCGGGCGTCGTAGAGATACTTGGGCAGCCAGAACAGGTAAAAATACCAGGCCGCGTCGCTCAGGAACTTTGCGCCTATCACGGTCCAGATCTCCCGGAAGCGGAGGAGTTCGCCCAGGCTGATGGCCCGCTCGGGCGGGGATTCCGCGCCGCCCGAACTCGCCATTCCCGCAGGGCGAACCGCGGGCACATGGTATAGCGTCCTCCACCCCAGGGCCCAGAGGAGGCCGACGCCGCCGGTCAGGAAGAAGACCCAGCGCCAGCTCGAAAGATGCAGCCAGTCCGCCTGGGCCAGCACGAGCGCGATGAGGGGCGGCGCCACCACGGCTCCCACGCCGCCTCCCGCATTGACGATGCCCATCGCGAAGGCGCGTTCCCCGACCGGGAACCATTCCCCCACCACCCGGGTCGCGGCGGGAAAGCCGCCGCCCTCTCCCATGCCGAGCAGCAGCCGGCTCGCCCCCAGCATGAGGACGCCGCCGGCGAGGCCCTGGCTGGCGCAAGCCAGCGACCAAAAAACCATGATCGCCAGAAATCCCCGGCGCGTGCCCCACCGATCCAGGAGCCAGCCGCCCCCGAGATACATCAGGCCGTAGGTGAGGAGGAAGGAGGAATCGAGGAAGGCCTTGACCTGATTGCTGATCGGGAAATCCGCCTGGATCGCCTTGATGGCCCAGGGAAGCGTCTGGCGGTCGAGGTAGCTGACGGCGATCGCGGCGGAGACCAGCAGGGCGATTTGCCACCGCCCGGCCAGCGGTGTGGGTAAACGGGGAGCATTGGGGTGCATGCCGGCCGGAACCCTTGGCCCCATCGATCCCCACGGCGACTCCGAAAACGGTTGTCCAGGATCAAAGATCGGAGGATTCTTGGGTGAGTTCCCCATCGTCAGGTTTTCCCGTCATGCCTTTCCCCTCCCCTTCGCCGGCCTGCCGGGCCGCCGCATTGCTCCTGGCTCTCGCCGCCGCCGCGCGGGCTGATCTTCAGGAGGCCGTCTTCGACCGGCCCATTTCGGCGCATGCATGGACCCTGGCCCAGCTGAATCCCGACCTCCCTTCGAATTGGAACGCCTACGAATTCCTGGTCCTCGAATTTCGCGCCTCCTCGAGCCAGCGCTTCGAACTGGGCCTGCAGACCGCACAGGGCCTCATCTCCAAGAAGGTGCACCCCTGCCCCGGCGTCTGGGTTCGCGCCTCCATCCCGCTGCGCTTCTTTCGCCAGCCGCTGGGCGATGGTTCGGACCTGGCCGCGACGGTCAACCAGCCGCGCAATTCCTACTGGATCAATATCGAAGGCGGCGGGAACGGGCCCACCGATGCGGTGCGAGGCCTCAGCGTCGTGATGCGGTATCCCGTCGGCTTGCCCACC
>Ga0265320_10000853_pt1 | contig 23000 bp, 21 predicted proteins | sample 4827metaG_FD_202087 | JGI IMG/M metagenome (GOLD analysis project Ga0265320, IMG submission 202087) | Rhizosphere microbial communities from Carex aquatilis grown in University of Washington, Seatle, WA, United States - 4-8-27 metaG | ecosystem: Host-associated > Plants > Roots > Rhizosphere >...
AGTCCGAGAAGTTGAAGTAGACCATGTTCCACCCCGACACGGTCTGGTCGTAGACGGTCGCGTAGACGTGAAACAGGTTGTTCCAATGAACGCACGTGAAGTCCTTCAGCGAGACGAAGTCGTGCCCCGAAGGGGATTTCGGCGAAGCGAGCGGCCCCGACGAAGTCCACTCGAATGCCGTGGGGAGCGGACACGTCATGCCCGAACCGCCGGCACCGCCACCGCCGTCGTTGCCCGACGCGCCGACAGCGCTGCCACCGGCGTTCATGGCACCACCAACGTTCGCTGCGCCGCCCGTTTCCGCCGTTCCCCCGGCGCCGATCGCGCCACCGGAAGGGAACGCGCCGGCTCCCGACGCACCCGCTACGCCGCTACTGCCCGTGGATGAACTGCCGCTGATGCCCATCGTGCCGCCTTGCTCCACGGCGCCCGCACTCCCAGAGCTCCCACTCTGCGCCGACGTCCCGCCTGAGCCGCCCGGATTCATTGCGCCAGCTGCGCCCTGTCCGCCGGCGCTCACGGCCGCGCCAGCGCCGTAGCTCTGACCACCGAGACCATCGGCGCCGCGCGACGACGAACACGCAACGAGGAGCGCAATCGCGGCGATGATCGGTTCGCGGCAGGGTGAGTGACTCATGCGCGACGCCGAGTATCGCGTCGTCGGCGCCTGCGGTTGCTCCACGTCGCGCTGAGAGCGATGAGCCCTCCGATGGCAACGGCGCCTCGCGAGCGCGATACGTCGGCCACTCGGCACGAGCACCCTGAGCCGCCCGAGCCGCCCGAGGACGACTGGCCACCCGCGTTCTCGGCGGAGCTCCCGGTCGATCCGCTCAACCCGCTACTTCCCGCGGTTCCCGAGGTCGCGCCGCTACTCGGTAGGTAACCCCCGCTCCCGCTCGCCGCGTTGCCGCCGCTGCTCGCACCACCACTGCCGACGCTCGCACCGCCGCTGCCGACGCTCGCACCGCCGCCGCCGACGCCCGCACCGCCGCCGCCGACGCCCGCACCGCCGCCGCTCGACCCGCTCGTCCCACCGCCTCCAACCATCGTCCCCCCCACGCCGCCGGTCCCTCCGCTTGCGCCCGCGTCCACCGATCCTGCGCTCCCGACGTTTCCGCCGCTGCCCCCGCTTCCCCCACTGCCGGTAATACCCCCCGCGCCGCACTGGGACACTTCGGGATCGGTCGCGCCCGACTGGTCGAGACCCAGAAACGGGATCACGTAGGTCGCGTCCAAGTTCGCATCCGTGCCGTGTGGGCCGTTCTGTTCCGCCCAGGCTTCGAGGACCGTATACCCACACCCATCCTGCCAACTCTGTCGAGTCCACTGGTGGTTATTGACGCTCTGCATGGCCGTCGACGTCGGGGTTGCACTGAGCCCGAGGACATCGGTCCATTCCTTGATGGCCTCGCCTTGATTGTTGAAATTGATGATCGAGTCCGCTGTTCCGTGCCAAAGCTGGATACGAGGACGACGTCCGTCGTACCCAGAGTCCATGGCGCGGACGAGGTCTCCCCATTGCGCTGCCGTGTTGGAAACCTGGCCACTCGCACACGGGCCGCTCCACTGATTGCTGGCGCTATAGTTCACCGCCCAGCAGCCGGCGGCCACGCCGGAGAACTCAGCGCCGGCCTTGAACACGTCCGGATAAACGGCGAGTAACGCTTCCGTCATCATGGCCCCGGACGAGGTTCCGATGGCGTAGACACGGTCGCCGTTCGCGCTGTGCTCGGTGATCGCGTATTTGACCATCTGTGCGATTGCCTGCGTGTCCCCACCACCATCGTGGGTCAAGGATTTCGGCGACCCGACGTCCCAGCAGTTATTGGACGTCTGCGGAAAGATCATGACGAAACCGTACTGGTCGGCGGCGGCCACGATGCCGCCTCCTTGTGCTTCACCGAACATCCCCGCCGCGTTGCCACCGCAATAGTGGGAGACCACGAGGATCGGTGGATGGGAAGCCAACCTGGCCGGTACGTATTCGTACATCGAGATGTAGCTGGGAACGCCGCTTGCCCAGCCGCTGACAGGGCCAGACAGTGACGCGGCGAAGGCAGGCGTTGCGAGAAGCAGAACGCCGGCAACGGCGGCAGGAAGTCCCACATTCTTCATGGGCGATTCAGATACTGCATGAGCCAGGTCATTGCGGGTCGCATCGTGCCGCTAGTCGTCATGAGACCGGTGTTCGTCTCCCAGGTTTGCCCGACGACGTAGCCCCACAGCGTGACGCCCTTCACGTTGTCGTCGTTCCAGAACATCGTAAATTGGCTTTGCATCACGTTTTTTTGCTGCGTGTCGTCGGCCAAGTTGATGTCATACTCGCTGATGTAGACCGGTAGCCCCGTCGAGGACGCGAGCTTGTCGAGGTACATCTGCACGGTGCTCGTCGACATGGAGTACGCGGCATGCGCTTGCGCGCCGATGGCGTCGATGGGCGCGCCGGCCGCCTTGATCGCGTTCACGATATCGATGAAGTGACTGTTGTCGGTCGCGTACTCGATCGTGTTGTAGTCGTTCATGATGAGGATCGAGTTCGGGCAATACTGGTGCGCCCATTTGAAGGCCTGCACGATCCAGTCGTAGCCGCTGGTTCCGGCGCCGCCGAGCGCCGCGGTATACGGCGGTGTGGTGTGCGGGGGCGGCTCGTTGACCACGTCGATGAGTTGGGTGTCGGGGTAGCGCTCGCAAAACAGCTGGATCCACTGTTCGACCTCGGCGCGTTGATCCGATTGAGACAGGCCGCTGATCCAGCTCGGTTGTTGGCTGCCCCAGACGAAGTTGTGCTGCTTGAACGGGATATTGTGTTGCTTGGCGTAGTCGTGAACGGCATCGAGGCCCGTCCAGTTCATCTGGTTTCGAACCGCCTCGACCGATCCCCACTTCCCTTCGTTCTCGGGCGTGATCTGGTCCCAGTACGTGATGAAGTCCGAGCGGACCTGACCCTCCTGTGTGATGTTCCCGCAGAACTTCTTGGGCAATGAGGTGCCGCCGTCGCTCGACGATCCGCCCGTCCCCGACATGCCACCGGTCCCCGTTCCGCCGCCCGCGCTGGTGACACCGCCATTCCCCGCTCCGCCGGTCCCCTGCACACCGCCGGCTCCGGTTCCGCCGGTTCCCGAGATCCCACCGGTCGCATCGCCACCGGTTCCCATCACGCCGCCCCCGCCACCACTAGCGCCTCCGCTGCCGAGGACCGCGCCGCCCGTTCCGAGCGCACCGCCGGTCGCTCCCGAACCGATGATTCCGCCTGTCGCAGTCGGAAAGCCGCCGACACCCAACGATCCTCCTTCGCCGGTGTTCGAGTCGGACCCGCTTCCTGCGCTGGAACAGCCGCCAACGAAAATGGCCGTCATTGCGGCGCCAGCCGCAACACGCAACGGAAAAATCCAATCGAAGTGACGCATCGGGTTGAGCCTCCGGGGCTGCGGCCGTGGAGTCCGCACTCGTGCGGAGGGCGGACGGCGATCGCGACTTTCGTGTTTGTCGCTGCTCGCCCGTTTTTGTCACGGATTGATCACGAGCCCTGGGGATGAGGCTCGAGCAACATGCGCCAAAGAAGCGATGTGGCGAGAGGGGCCTCGACCTCGGTGACGACGAAGGCGTTGCCGTTGCCGTCCGGGACGAGCGGCGGCCCTTGTCCCGGTGGAGAACCGAATCCGGCAGAGACGTCCGGCGAGGCGCGATGAACCGCGGTGGAGAATTGCGGCACGCCCGCGACAAGGACCGTCACCTGATCGGACGCCCTCGGGTTCGTCGAAATGTCCGGTTGCGTCTCCGCAATCCAATTGCCGAACGGAGACGCCGGCAAGTTGCCGAGTTCGGCAGAGGTCACATCCGCGGTTTGATCGTCGGGAGCGATGACCTGAACGTATTGGAATCGCTGTGCGACGATCCAATCGGCCCAGGGATCGAGGTCGCCGTTGGGTCCGGTCATGAGCGCGTTCGGCGCCCTCAGGCCTCCGAGCGATGCCACGATGACGACGCGGTTGGTGATCGTGGGGTCTACCAGATAGGCATCCGCGACGTCGGTGAGCTGCGTGCCCACGAGAACGACGACGGGCCGCGCGGGCAGACTCAGCGCGCGCGACAGGTCGATGAGGTGCTGCGCGCCCGCGGAATGGTTCGGCGCCGTCGAATCGATCTGGCCGTCGTCGGGTTTCGTGAGCGGCGCGCCTGCGCTCACGGTCAGGTCAGGAACGTTCTCGAGGCCGCTCGCCCGCGCGGCGTTCACGAGCTGGGTCCATCCCGTGACGTTGGCGTCGAGATCCGGCCAGTAGGTGCTCGCGCATACGATGATGCCGGCGAGCGGTGGTCCCCCGTTGTTCGCCAGCAAGACCGCGTACTCGCCCATCCAGTTGTCGGTCGCGCTGTCGTTTTCGAGGATGACCGGGTTGCGCTCGTCGATGGGGAGTAGCCCGTGAGGAACGTCGTGGCCCGCATCGAGGGTTCCACCGCAACTCGCCATGGCGACGCTCGCGCACAGGCGAAGCGCGACGGACAGCCGCTTCGTGATCACGGTGCAGAAGCCGGCATTTGACTCACCGCGGGCAACAGCACGCTGCGCGGGAAACGTGACTCGAAAGCACCCGCCGCGCGCCGTGCTTCGTCGATGCGCCCGAGCCCCGAAAGAGCCCTCACGCGGAGCGCCTCGCGCTCTTCTGCCAAGCGGCCGTTCTTGAATCGGCGGGCGTGCTCGGCAATGGGCGGCAGGGCCGCCGCGAAGTCTTGCCGCGCCACCGCGGTGCGTGCTTGCTGGAGTAGGCCGAGCTCCTCGGGACCGGGGGCCGCTTGCGACGAGCGCGGCGGAGTAATCGCCGGGGCGGGCGGCGAAGCGGGCGCAACGGCAACGACGGGAGTAGCCGGCGTCGAGGGAACCGACGACGTCGTGACCACCGTGGTGGTCGGTACTGCCGAATGCTCGCTGGCGACGGGCCGGTGACGCATGCCCATCTCGTACGCGGTGGCGCCGATTGCGGCGCTCGCGACGCAGGCCGCCGCTACGGCAACGCCCCAACGGGTTCGCGGCACTCTCGCGAAGCCGTCCGGCGCCGTCACTCGGCCCGCTACCAACGCTGCGCGAGCGCGGGCGAGCGCACGCGCTCGCACCGGAGCCGGCACCGGAGGGATGACGCGTTCCTCATCGAGGAGCGCACGGACGTCGAGCGGCGGGCGCGAGCGGCTCATCGGAGGTCCCCTTCCTTCAAGGTCCGCCGCACGGCCGCCTCGAGCTCCCGGCGCGCCTTGCGCAAGCGCGAATAGGCCGTAAAGAGGGGGATCGCGAGCACCCGAGCGACTTCGTCGATCGGGACATCGTCGAGATCGCGCATGACGAGGACGGCGCGCCTCGGTAGCGGGATCCGTTCGAGCGCAGCGAGCACCAGCGCGCGGGCCTGTTTGGTCTGCAGCACGTCGTCTGGGCCGGGCCGCGTGTCGTCCACCTCGACGATTCCGAAAGGCACCTCGCGCCGGCCCTTGCGTTGATGCGCCGACGCGAGCCGAAAGGCGATTCCGAAGAGATACGGCCGCAATGGGCGACTTGGATCGTATTGCGTCCAAGATCGGCGGAGCGCGAGGAACACGTCCTGCGCCAGATCATCCACCTCCGTCGGTGCCGTGCCGAGGCGCCGCAACGATCGGTAGATGTAGCCGAGCTCCCTCTGGAAGGCATCCAAGCAGGCCTCGTCCGCCGTCATCTGCGGAACGGGCGGAGCGAGAAGGCGCAGATGAGTCACGGGAATCCCACGTTAGATTGTCGCTCGGAAAGCCGCGTTGTCAGAAAATGTTCACGCCGAAATCCAGGCCGATCAGGCCGCTGACGCGAGGCGTCGTCCATGTGGCGGTATCGTTCAGCGTCACCGTCCAGGGCGAGACCATGACGAGTCCCTCGAGACGCGCGGCGGCGAAGTATCGCTCGCCAAAATCGTGCTTCGCGCCGATTCGCGCGCCCAACTGCGAGAACAGCCCGGCCGGCGACGCCGGCTTGTCGACGCCGAACCCACGCGCTTCCAGGCGGCCGAGTGTTCCCGTCAGGCACGCGGTGAACACTTCGACGTGGCCGCACGCCGCGGCGTCGGCGGCGAAGCGATGGAGCGAAAAGCCGCTCCCGTCCGGTTCCGTTCGAGTCGTGGGAAGTGCTCCGTCGACCGCGAGCTCCAACGAAACCCACTCGAGGCGACCGCTTCCGAAGATCCGCCCGATCCCCGTCGGGTGCGGCGCGACCCCGAGCGCGAGCGAAGCGCCGAGACCCGCGGAAAACCCGAGCCGACCTCGGCGCGCCGCAGGCGGTAGTGACGGTGCCGGAACCGTAGCGGCATCGTTCGGTCGTGGGATGGAATTCGTCGTTGCTTCGGGCGTCGGCTTGTTCGGCGGAGCCGGCACAGGCGTCGGTGTGTTCGGCGGAGCTGGCACGGGCGCCGCTGGCGGCGCGCTCGGTTCGGCGGTTGCCGGAGCGAGCGCCGCCAAGAGCTGAATCTGCACCGCCACCGCGAACGCGACGTTGGCCGCGATCTCGGAGCATTCCGAACGTCGCGACGAGAGCTGGCGATCGCCGACCCCCTGCCCCTGGGCGTTGCTCCACCGGATCGAGCCGTCGAAGCCGGTCTCCGTCCGCGAGATATGGACGACGAGGTGTCGCGCTGCGGTCGCCTGGAACGGATCGTAGCCGAGCTGCCGACCCACGCTTGCACTGAAGTCGTCGATGCTCGGACAACCGGTCGCGTCGGGCGCGACTTCGTATTCGAGTCCGACGATGATTTGCGGCACGGCGACGATTTGCGGCGCGGCCCGCGCCGTCGCCGTGCACAACGCCAACGCCGCCGAGACGGCGAGCGCGACGCTCCATCCCACCGCGGCCGGGCATCGAGCGGCTCGCCACACCACCGATCGCGCGTTGCACCCGCTTGCGAGCGGCTCTGCCGACACTCCGCGCATCCTCGCACGACGTTCGCCGTACCGAAATGCCGGCCGGCGCGCGACGTCTAGCGTTCCTTCGTGCCTCTGCCGGGCATTTCACTTCTCGGCGAAGGGCGTCAACTTCTTGGCGCGAGCGGCTCGGAATCGTAGATTGTCGCGGGATGCATCTGCGGCGGGGGTCGGCCATTTTCCTATTCATCCTGGCCGTAGAGCTTCCGCGCGTGGCTCACGCCGGGCCACCGGAACTGCTCGTTCAGCTCGCGATGCACCCGACCGATCCGGGCGTGATGGCGCTCCGCTACGTCAATGGCCAAGACGGCGCGCTCTTCACGACGGACGGCGGCGCGAATTGGACCCTGCTTTGCGGCTCGGCGATGTTCGATCTTTCGGTGCACCGGAGCGCGCTGGCGATGACGAGCGACGGCCTCGCATTGATGGGCGCGTTCACGGGCTTGTGGCACGACGACGGTCACGCCTGCGGGTGGACGGAAGAGCCGCAGTTCGACGGGCAGTGGGTGGATGGTTTCGCGACCGATCCGCTCGATCCGACGGTGACGTATGCCGTGACGTCGTCCGGTGGGAAGCTGAACGGCGTGTTCCGGCGGGCCGCGGGCGGCTCTTGGGCGGACTTCGGCACCAAGGACGAGGTATTGATCGGACAGATGCTCGTCGTCGCTCACGGCAACGGCCGGCGCTTCTACCTCGGTGCCGTGAAAGGCACGGTGACCGTGGATGGTGGCGTCGTTCTGCCCAACTACGTCGTGCGCGTCTCCGATGACGATGGCGCGACTTGGACGGACAACGCTTACGGGCCCACCGACGCGACGACGAGCAAGTTCAGACTGGAGGCGGTCGATCCGACGAATCCGGATCGGATCGTCGCGGCGATAGAGCGTCCGGAAGACGCACCTCCACCGGCCAGCACGACGGACACCGTGTTGATCAGCGACGACCAGGGGAAGACCTTCAAGGAATATCTCACGATCACCGAAGTGGGCACTGAGAGCAACAGCGTTGCCTTTGCGACCGATGGGCGACTCTGGATCGCGGACCAGGGTGGGTCCGATCCGTCGGAGCCCAAAGGGCTGTGGTTTTCACAAAGCCTGGACGCGAAGCCAACTCATCTTTCGAACGCTCCTGTCTATTGCCTCGGATACCAAGAAGCGACGAACACACTCTATACTTGTACGGAGGTGACCGGCGTCCCCGAGTTCGGCACGGTGAACGCAAAGAGTGGGGTCTTCACGGCGTCGCTCGATCTCCGTACCGTGAAGAATTTCGTGGCTTGTCCGGGACAGGACGTGGCGACCGCCTGCGAAGACCAGCTCTGCCTCGCCTACTGCGGCTTCGGTCACTTCGCGCAAGCTCCTGTCTGTTGCGCCTACGATACGCCCACGTGCGGACCGGCAACTTCGCCAGTGCCCACGAGTTGTCCAACACCGCGCGACGCGGGCACCGCCAATCGCGCACGGGATGCCGGAACGATGGGAAGTCGAGACGCCAGTGCGGATGGTTCGGTCTCCGTCGGTGGAACGAGCGGCGCGGGCAAAGACAACGGAGACGCGAGCTTCGGTTTCGGCAACGCCGGCGGCACCGGCGGCACGCAGAACCGCTCGAGCGGCTGCTCTTGCGCCATACCGGCCCAAACCGGCACCATGGAATCGTCGAAGGAGCCGGCACTCGCACTCACCGCGCTCGCGGTCGGTTTCGGATGCGTACGCCGTCGAAAGCGTGGGCGTTTGCACCGGGAAATCGCGAGGTCGGCGAGGGACGTCGCGCGTTAGCTCGTCCAACGAGGCGTCATGCTACCGTCCGCGCGTGTTCGCTCTCGTGAAATTCACTTCCCGTAAGTTTCAACTGCAGGGATTCATCCTCGCGGTCATCACCCTGGCTCTCGGCATCGGCTGCGACCGAGGCGCGTCGAATGCCCTCGTCGAGCTCGACCAGGCGCGCGGTCTGGCGGCCGAGCTGCGCGTGCAATTCACGAAGTCCGCCGACGCTTCCAATCGCTCCGTCATGGCCGACACCGACGAAGCCTCGATCGGATTTGCAAACGATGCGAGGCAGTCCACGCAGACCGTCGAAAGCGACGTCGCCGCGCTCACCCCGCTGCTCCAGAGCCTCGGATTTCCCGACGAGCTCCGCATCGTCGAGCAGTTCAAAAATCACTTTGCAGAATACCGGGAGCTCGACGGCCGCATCCTTGCCCTCGCGGTCGAGAATACGAACCTGAAGGCGCAGCGCCTGTCGTTCGGTCCCGCACGGATCGCTGCGGACGGCTTTCGCGATGCTCTCGGGACCATCGTGCCCGGCGTCGCCGCCAAGAATCGTTGCCACGTCGAAGGCCTGGCCGCCAACGCAGTGTTGGCCGTGCGGGAAGTCCAGGTGCTTCAAGCTCCCCACATCGCCGAGGCCGACGATGCCACGATGACTCGCATGGAGAAGGAGATGGCCGATCTCGAGACGAAGGCGAGAGACGCTTTCCACGAGCTTTCCGGACTCGCCGCTCCGGAAGCAAGCGCTAGCGTATCGGCCGCGCAAGCGGCGCTCGATCAGTTCGCCAGCGCTTCGCGAGAGCTCGTCGCGCTCTCCCGGAAAAACACCAATGTTCGCTCGTTGGACTTGTCGCTTCGCGTAAAGCCGCCGTTGACTGCTGCGTGCGACGACGCGCTACGCACGCTCGAAGACGCTTTGGCCAAAGAAGGAAACAAGGCGACTCGATGAGCGAGTCGCGACTCGGGCTCGCAGCGCTCGCACGATTCGAGTCGCCTTGGTAGTCGGCGACTCAGTTGAATAGGCCCACGTCGTTCGGACACGGTTCGAAGAGACTGCCGTCCAGATCGAGATTGAAGAGCGCACCGGCGATGTTCGCGCTGACGTCGGCGTTGCAGAACATGCCGGTCGTCTCACCGTCGTCCGTGTACTCGGCGTCCCACGCGGCCTTGCCCGCCGCCGTGTACGGAGCGAGCGCGTCGCACTCGGAGTATTTGTTGCACTCTTCGTCCAGGATGCCGTCGAAGTAGGGCTCCAGCGTTTGCACCTGGTCGAGGTCGTTTTTCTGAAAGATGGCCAATCCGAGCCCATGCACCGTGGTCGCGAGCCACTCGTTGTATGCGAGCTGATCGGCCGCCGTCGTGTTGAACCCGGGATCGTTCTCGTACGAGTCGATGTTGTCGGGTTCGACCGCATCGAAGCCCTTTTGCTGGCACACCTGGAACCGAGCCAGCATGATGCTCTGCAGCTTCGCGTAGTTGGGCCCGGATTGCCGCACGTCGAGCCACACCTCGCCGGGCCAGCCTTGCACATCGGCCCCCTTGAGCGTTGCCGGAAAGTCCCCGGAGTCGGGCCGACCCGGTTCGTAAGTGCCGGCGTCCATGTAACACACGACTTTGATGCCCTTGGCGTGGAGTGTGGAGACTTCCTGCGCGTCGTTGCCCCAGCCGTCGATGTCATACGCGCCGACATTACGCGTGTTATCGGGCGGCGCGTTTTGCAGGTCCCAGTAGAAGGTGGCGTTCTTCGCGGGCTTCCACCACGTACCGCTGCTCGTGCCTCCGGTGCCGCCGCTCGTGCCTCCGGTGCCGCCGCTCGTGCCTCCAGTGCCGGTGCCACCGCCGTTCGACGAAGCACCACCCGTGCTGGAGCTCGTGCCTCCGGTCGATGCACCGCCGTTCGATGCGCCTCCGTTCGATGCACCGCCAGTCGACACGCCGCCAATGCCGCCACTCGATGCACCCCCGTTTCCGTTCCCAGCAACGCCGCCGGCGCTCGACGTCGCTCCACCGGCGCCGGCACCGCCCGGTGCGCCGCCGCTTCCCTGAGCGCCGCCCGTCACGCCGCTGCCGCCGGTACCGAGCCCTCCGGAGCCGCCGGTGCTACCTCCGAAGTTTCCGGCGTTTCCGTCGGCGGAACAGCCCTGGAGAACGACCAGAAGAACCGCAATCGAAGGGCCACGCATGCCCACTAGGTGGGGCGTGCTCCGAGGAAGTGGTCACCCGCGACGCCGATTTCTAGAATTGGGTCGCCACACCCGCCGCGGCCGAAACCCAGCCGCCGCTCGCATCGACCAGGCGACGGCCGTCGCTCACGTCGCCTCGGACGGGAAAGGTCAGCACCCCCGCGTCGACGCGCGCGTACACGAGAAGTGCGTCACCGAGCGCCAGGAGGCCACGCACGTCCGCCTCGGGTCCGCCCCACGGTCCACTGAGCGACTGGCCGCTCGCACTCGCGATCTTCACGCTCGGCGAGAGCTGTAGTGCGTCGACCGAAAAACCGGGCCCCGCGCCGAGCGTCACTTTTCCGAGACGAACGCCCCAGAGCACGGTGACGCTCCCCCCTTCGGCGGTCCAGCTCACGCGCGCGACCTCGGTGCTGGTGCTTCCGAAGCTCGCGTGCAGGCGCAGCTCGAACGTCAGCGGGAAAAATCGGTCCGTTTCGAGCCCGAGCTCCGGCCCCCACAGGCTCGACGATGCGTGCGGGAGCCATCGTCCCTCTGCTCCCGCGAACAGGCGGAGCGGAGCGGAGCGGCGTCTCGTTTCCTTCGGTGCGACCTCGGTTCGCTTCGCCACCGGGCTAGCTGGGCGGGTCGCGACGGGGACTCGAGCTCGCGTCTCGATGACGAGCTCGCTCACCGCGAGTGCCAGCAAACGCGGCCACGCCGAGGGAGTCGTGCCGGATAGATCGACTTCGCTCGAAGCGCCGTCCGGTTCGAGCGTCAGCTGCGCGCGTTCCGCACTGCACGTCACGACGACGCGTTCGGATTCCCCTTTCGGCTGCACGCCGAGCGTCCGGAATTCGAGCGCGAGCAGCTTTTGCAGCTCATCTCGATCCACGTCGGGGCACGCGCCGAGCTCGACGCCGAGCGCGGAAGTCGCGAGCGGCTCGTCCCCCGTCGTTGCCGACCGCGCCCCGCCCGACCGCATCACGACGACGAGAGCGGCTCCGAGCGCCGTCGATACGACCCGGCGGCGCAGAGGCGGCATTCGTCCGAAAGCTTATCGTTCCCGAACCCGCTTGTCGCTTCAATGACTCGAGGGGATCGGCGCCGTCGCGCTGGCGGCTTCTCGCATGCTTTCCGCGCGGCGCCCTTGCGGAAACCGCTCCAGATATTGCTCTCGCGCTCGGCGAGCGCGATCGTGCTGGCCCGCGAGCCCTGCGGCCTCCGCCTCTCGAGCGAGCGCATCTTCGGCAAGCGAGCCACTCGGGGCGAGGTCGAACGCTCGAGCGAACGCGTCCGCCGCTCTGGCGGGCTGTCCGAGCTGACTCAGCTCGATCCGACCGAGCGTGAACGCCGCAAGCGGCGCTACCGATTCGTGGGCGTGCTCACGCATGACCCGTTCGAGATAGCGCGTGGCCTCCATCGGGTGTCCCGAGTAACGCGCGGCATCGGCGGCGCGCAGCAAGTCGCTGGCATCGTCGCCCACGACTTCGGGCGTTCGCTCGATGGCCGCGTAAGCGTCCGCGTATTCACCGCGCGACGCCTGCTCGAGAAAGCGCCGCCGTTCGGGGCGAGCTTCCGGCGCTGGTTTCGGAAGTGGAGGGCTCGAGGACGCCGGGCTCGGCGAGGGAAGCGTCGAGCTGCTGCTCGGGACCGGCGTCGGCTCGCCGAGCTCCGCGGGCGGGAACCAATTCGATTCGCCGTCGGTGAGCAAGCGCGAGCCGCCGAGGTAACGGACCAAGACGCGACCGTGATTCACTTCGACCCGCACTCGCTCGGCGTCGCGGGTGACCTCGAATTGCGTCCCGAGCACGCTCACGTCGGCGGCGCCGGCATGGACGACGAAGCGGCGATTCGGGTTCGGCGTGATCGCGAACTGCGCGCTGCCGGCCCGGAGCGTTACCTCCACGACGGTCGTCGACGCGCTGCCGATGTCGAGCGCCGCTGCGGCGTCGAGCAAGCGCACCGACGAGCCATCGCTGAACCGCACCTCTTGGCCGCTCACGGTGGCAACGGCGCCAGCGCTCGGAGTCCGAAAGCGCCACGCGACACCGGTCCCCACGAGAACCGTGAGCAGGAGCGCCACGACCCCGGCTCGACGCCGGTTCTGAGCACGCTCCGCTCGTCGCGCATGCACGGCCGCGAGCAGCCTCTCGCGCCGTTCGTGCCCCCAGCGCGCCACGATGGACGACGCGATCGGCAGGGGCTTCACCGGACCCGCGGGCGCCGTCATGTCCCTTCGTCCTCCGTCGAGACTCCGGTCGGCCCCCGCAAATGCGCGTCCGCGTCGCGCAAGCGCCGTTGCACCGTCGATTTGGAGCACCGGCAGGCGGCAGCGACGTCGTCGAGGCTCTGACCTTCCAATCGGCGAAGCACCCACGCGGCGCGCACCAGCGCCGGCAGCTTTTCGAGCTCGCGGTAGAGTCGCGCCACTTCGGCGTGCGTTTCGGGCGACGCCTCGTGCGTCTCCTCTCTCGGCTCGTACCCGAGGTCGTCGAAGCTGAGCCACGCGCGCAATTTTCGTCGGCGGAGGCGCCTGACCGCTCGCCGTACGCAGATGCGCGCCAGCCATCCCTTGATCGCGCCCGTGTCGCGTACGCCCGAAAGACCGCGGTGCGCTTCCAGGAATACGTCCTGAATGAGATCGTCGAGCTCGTCGTCACGACCGAGGAGACGCAGCCCGACGCTCGCCACGTACGGTGAGTACCGCCGGAACATGGCGTCGAAGTCGAGCGGCTCGTCGGCAGACGCCAGCCCGTCGACCACCCGCAACTGCGGGTACGGGTGACGCGGGGATTTAGGGTCGGCGGCGGACATGGCTCGAAGCTCGGTGCATTCTCTCAGTGGCTCGCGCGTCCAGAAGGAGGTCAAACATCGATCGAATTGCGTTGCGAATGCAAATATGGGTGAAAACGGAACCTTTTCTAAGAACCGCCGTCGGTGTTCTCGCACCCGACCCGAAAGGCATCGAGGGACGAACGCTTGATCACGAGCGAGAACCCGAGGGCAGCGGCTCGAGGGCACAGCGCGGGCGCGTCCACGGCAGAGCCATATTCAATCATGAACACGGCCTTGCCGGCGTCGACGAGGGCACGCCAGGAATCGCACGAGTCGTAGGCCAGACACTCTTCGGTGAGCCCCCAATCCATTTCCGGCGCCAGCGAAGCGACGAGGTCGGCGCTCGCCGAGACCCCCGCCGAGAGCCCCGCCGCGTGCGCGACCCCGAGAAGAAAGGTCCCATAGGCGAGATCGTCCGCGGCAGTCAGAGGGAAGCCGCTGTCGACGGTGTGCGCCTGCACGTTGGAGAGGTCGACCGCATCGCAGCCGCGTCCGGCCGCGAGCTGGATCCGTTGTTGATTGATCGCGCGCACGGTGGGATCGCGGACGTCCACCCAGCGCTCGCGCGAGTAGTCCGCGAGCGCATTGCCGACGGCGGCCGCCGGGAATTGCGCGCTGTCGCTGCGCCAAGCCTCGTCCGTCCCCACGCTGATGTAGCAGCTCACGGTGCGACCGTGCGCGTGTAGCGCGGCGATCGCCGTCGCGTCCGTGTCGACGGCGTCGACCTCGTACCAGGGCACGTCGACGGACGTGTCGACCGTGCCGCTCAACTGAATTTGCCACGCCGGGACGGGCACGGGAGCCGCGGATCGAGCGTCACCTCCGGCACCCGCCGCATCAGGTTGCGGGGCCTCGCTTTGCGGCGCGTCGGAGTGCACCTTCGTGAGCCGAACGAGTGTACCGGTGGTGTCGGCGCAACCCGCGACGAGGAGGCACATCACGAGCGAAGCGGGCCGCAACATCGACGCCTCACGGTAACACGGCGACGGAAGTCGCGAGCGACGCGGGTCGGGAAAACTGGCCGAGCCGAATAGGACTAATGCTCATGGCCATGACGCGGCGCTCCCCCTCATCCTGTTGGCCGAAAGACGCGAGCGAAGAGCCGCGTTCTACGGGGAGAGGCTGAGCCGCGCTACGGCGGCGTCGAACTGGTATCCGCCCCATCACGAGGAGGTCACCCGGTGTCCAACTATTTCAAAGGTCACGTTCGTCGTTCCGACAAGGATCATCTCATTCAGATCTCGTATGAGAAGGATAGAGCGCATCTGCAGCAACTGAAGGCAGTGCCGACCCCGTCGAGTTGGGATTCGCGGAAGCTCGGCATCGTGGGGCCGATCAAAGACCAAAAGGCGTGCGGGTCGTGCTGGGACTTCAGCGGCACGGGGATCATCGAAGTCGCCTTCAACAAAGCCGGCATCGGCGGAGGCGCGAAAGAGTTCGTTCTTTCGGAAGAATATTCGCTGTCCTGCTATCGGAATGGGCAGTGCAACGGCGACGACAACACCACCGTTCTCGATTGGGCCAAGGCCCATGGCTTGCCGCTCACCGCCCAATACGGGCCGTACAAGGCAGCCCCGGGACATTGTCTCTACAAGCCGTCGATGAAGCTCTACCGCCCGGACGACTGGGGGTTTGCGGACTCCAGCGGCGGCTCCGGCGTGACACCGACTCCGGACATCAAGGCCGCCATCATGCACTACGGCGCGGTCGGCTGCGCGATCGCGGCGGATGACGCCTTCGAGAATCATCCCGCCGGCAGCGTATTTACCGGCTCGGGTTCGAAGAAGATCGACCACGACGTGATCCTCGTCGGCTGGGACGATTCGACCGGATCCTGGATCCTCCGAAATTCCTGGGGAACGGCCTGGTGCGAAGAGGGCTACATCCGGATCGCGTACGGCGCGAACCTGGTCGGCACGGAATCCGTCTGGGCAGTCAAGTTCCCGAGTCAGAGCGCGTAGTCATCGCGAACGGATTGCGGACCCGTCGGGCGCAACCAGCTGGGGGCGCCGACGTTTGACGTTCTAAAAAAGAACGAGTATTCGTTTTTTATTCCGAAGCTCGACGCCGCCGCCATGGACGAGCGCAGGGGGCACATCCTTCGCGCCGCGGAGATCTGTTTCGCGCGAGACGGCTTCCACAGCACGACCATCGCCGACGTGAGGGAAGAAGCGGGCGTCAGCACGGGCGCGATTTACACGTACTTCCCGAACAAGGAAGCCATGATCCGCGCGCTCCTCGAGATGGCGCGGGACGAGCGGCGGCGCCAGCTCGAAGGCGCCATGAACGCCGGGGCTGCGTCGACCCAGGCCGTCGTGCTCCTCGACTGGGTCAACGCGATCTTCAGCGTTCAGGGCCGGCACGCGGCGCGGGTCGACGTGAACCTCTGGGCGGAGGCCCTGCGTAGTCCGAGCGTGAAGAAGCTGGCGCAAGGCGCGCTGCAAGAAGCCACCACGGCGGTGAGCGCGGTCGTAGCGTCCGAGCTCGCGTCCTCGGGCATGGCTCACCCGCCGGATGCGGCGTCGGTCGCCTCGGTCCTCATCGCGCTGTTTCTCGGGCTGGAGGTGCAGACCGCCGTGGGGATACGCCTCGAGTCCGGCGAGGTGCTCCGCGTCCTCGCGGTGCTCTTCGCGGACTACCTATCGGATCGCGTCGAACCGAAGCCGCCGGCGGCCAAGCGCCGGCCCGCCCGCACGAGACGGCGAACATGATCGCCCCGACGCCGAAGCCGAGACGATCGCGGGCCCTCCGGATCGTGGCTCTCGCCCTCTCGGCGATCGCGGCCGTCGCGCTCCTCGCGACGAGACCGTGGTCCAGTCGCAATTCGTTCCGTCAGATGCGGATCTTCGGGCCGAGCGTACGCGTCCACAACTTTCAGTCGATGGACGAGCTCTTCCCGACGCGAGCGATCCGTCGCGCACCGGTGCCACACCGCTTCGACGTCGGAGACCACCCCTTGCCGAAGACGTTCGCGTTCGGCGGACGGACGATCACGGTCGACGAGTTCCTCGATCGCACCGTCACGACCGGGCTCCTCGTTCTCCAGGGGAACACGATCCTGTCCGAGCGCTACTTCAGGGGCGCCGGCGTCGATACTCCGATGACGTCGTGGTCCGTCGCCAAGTCCGTCGTGTCGCTCCTGATCGGCATCGCCGGAGCCGAGGGTCGAATGAACGACTCGACCACCACTCTGGACGAATTCGTTCCCGAATTCCGCGGCGCCGCGTATGGCCGAGTGTCGCTTCACGACGCGCTCACCATGTCGTCGGGGATCGACTTCAACGAGGACTACGACGACGCCGCGTCCGACATTCACACGATGTTCGCGCGCCTCTTCTACTTCCGGGAGAACGCCGCGCACTATCTCGCGAGCCGCCGCGCCGAGGTGCCGCCCGGCACGCGGTTTCACTACGCGAGCGCGGACTCGTTCGCGCTCGGGCTCGCGCTGCGCCATGCCGTCGGCGGGTCGCTCGCGGCCTACCTCGAGGAAAAGCTCTGGGTCCCCCTCGGCATGGAATACGACGCCTCCTGGAACACCGAGGAGAACGACGGCGCGGAGCTCGCGTTCTGCTGTTTGAACGTACGCCTCCGCGACTACGCGAAGATCGGACGGCTCGTGGCGCGCGGCGGAGACTGGGACGGCCGACGCATCGTCCCGGAAGCGTGGATCCGCGAGTCGACCCGAATCGAGCCGGCGCGAGCGCCCGGCAAGCTCGCGAGGCATTCGTGGGGCTATCAATACCAGTGGTGGATCCCCGGAACCCGTGGCGCGTTCATGGCCGCCGGGGTCTGGGGGCAATACATCTACGTCGATCCGGCGCATGAGCTCGTCGTCGTGAAGACGAGCGTCGACCCGGATTTCATGGCCCACGCCGACGAGACCGTCGCGTTGTTCGAAGCCGTCGGGTCGACGCTCTGACGGCGTCGATCGCCTGAGTGACGGCCGGGTCGATTTTCCGCCGCTGCGTGATATCTTTTCCGCACGATGGATCTCGAGCGCATGCTCGCAAAATGCAAAGCTCAGCAGTGGAGCGTCGAAGATCTCGATTGGAGCGTGACGCCGCGGGCGATGGAGCGGGACGCGGAAGAGGCCGTCGTTCAGTATTTCAAGGACATGGCGGCCATCGAACGCCTCGCCGGCGCTCTCTTCGAAGAACAACGCCGGCTCGTTTCCGATCCGACTTTGAAGGAAATTTTCGCGAGCTTCGTCGTGGACGAGGAGCGGCATGCCGTCGCCGCGGAGCGGCTCGCCGCGCACTACGACGTCCATCACTACCGAACGTATGCGACGACGCCCGCGCTCGTGCGCTTCACGCCTCATTTCTTGAACGCGATCCAGTTCTTCACTCCCGAGATCGCAAACGCGTACATCACGGGCGGTGAACTGCTCCTCGACATCGCCCTGCTCCGGTCGCTGAACGACTACGTGCACGACGAAATGAGCGAGCGCGCGATGGAGCTCATCAACCGCGACGAGTCGCGCCACATCGCGATCGACTTCTACATGACGGAGTTCTACGCTTCGCCGGCCTATCAGGGATTGGTCGCACAGCAGCCGCGGAAGCCGCTCGCCCTTCAGCTGAAGGCGTGGAGAGCATTCGCGGGCGTGCTCGTCGCGGCCGGGCCATTCCTCGAGCGGGTGTTCTTCGCTCCGATGGCGAGAGTGGACCCGAGCGGCAAGCGCCTGCGTGAAGCCGTGAAGCGAATGCAAATCCTGGGAAGCCGCAAGGGCGTTGGCGATCGCCCTTTTTACCGATTCATGAACGCGCTCCGAACCACGAACCGGCACCGTTTGCTCGGGCCGATTCTCGGTAAGGTCACGCGCCGGCTATCGGGGAACTTCCCGGAAGAATTCGCCGGTCAACTCTTCGATGCGAGCGAGCTCGAACGCGCCGATGCCATGAAGATCGACGAGCTCGCTGAAGAAGCACTCCGCGCGAAGTACATGAACTGAACAGCGATGCAGCCAGCGTCCCCGCCGCCACGACTCGGAAGCATCAAGGGCTTCGCTTTCGCAGAATTCGTCAACTGGTACGGCGAACGCTGGGGCCGCGAGGCGGTCGCCGTCGCACTCGCTCGGGCAGAGTCGCGGTACGCCGTCCAGTTCGACCTCGACCGACCGGGCTACGGCATTCTCGCGTCGCAGTGGTACCACGCGGAGATCGTGCACACGATCCTCGACGAGCTCATGCAGAAGCATTCGGCTGCGGAGATCGCCTCGATGATTCCACAAGCGGCCGAGGACATCATGGGCAAGATGTTGCGCGGCATCTATCGCGCCATCTTCGCCATGTGCGTCACCCCGGAGCGCTACCTCCGTCACGTCGAAAAAATCTGGCGCCTCCAATACGACAACGGGCGCCCGACGATCCTCGCTCCACGCGCGAACGAACATCGCATCACCTACGTCGATTGGCATTCCCACCATCCGATCATCTGTCACCTGAACATGGCGGCGTCTCGCCCCATCTACGCCGCCATGGGCTGCAAAGAACCCCACTACAAGCGCGTCGGCTGCATTTCTACGGGCGCAACCCGGTGCGAGGTCCACGTGGTGTGGAAGTGGGAAGGCCCGTGACGAGCGCGGGCGGCCCTCCGCGTTCCGCTGCCGCCCGCGACCCGTCGAATCACGGCTGCATCGCCATCTTTCGCGGCGCATTGCCGATCGCGATGGTGTCCGTCACGCGGCGCGCGGCGAGATCGACGAGGACGACGTTGTCGTCGTCTTCGTTGGTCACGTAAGCCTCGGTCCCGTCGGTGAACAGCGTGATCCAGTGGGGGAGCTTCCCCGTCGGAACGGTGCCGACCACCTGATCCGCCACGGGGTCGATGAACTCCAGATCGCCCACCGTCTGACTGACGACCAGCTCGAATTTGCCGTCTTTGGTCGCGCGCACGTCATGCGGGGAGCCGCCGGTCGGTATCGGTGTTCCGAGCATGCCCGTCGCGGGGTCGAGCATCTCGACGGCGTCGAGTCCGATGGCGCTGAAGTAGATCTTCCCCGACGTGCACGACAGCGCGCGCGGCGACTTGTCGACGGGAAACGACTTCGGCGGCGTATCGCCGGTGATGTCCACGACGACGACGGCGGGCGCGGTCGTCACCTGAGAACCGACGTAGGCGTAGCGGCCGTCGGCGGTGATACAGCTCGAGTGTGCCATACCGACCGGAACCTGCTTCAGAACGACGTCGGCGCTCGTGTCGACGATCACGGCCTCGTTCGCGCCGCCGACCGACACGACGGCCCGGCTGCCGTCCGGCGAAATCGCGAGCCCAGCGGGTTTGGAGCCGACGTCGATCGACGTCAGGATGGTGTCGTCGTCGGTAGTGATGACCTTGACCGTCCCCGAGTCGGTGCTCGACACGTAAACCTTCTTCCCGTCGGGCGTGATGGCCAGCCCATCGGGCGCGGTGACGGGGATGGTCTTCAACACCGTGTTCGTCACGGTATCGAGGACCGCGACGGCCGAATCGCCGAAGAGACCGACGTAAGCCTTACGATGAGCCGTCACGGACGATCCCGATCCCCCACCCGACCCCGACGCTGAACCGGAACCGGGAGCACCATAGTTCATGGTCGAGCCGGGACTCGACGAACAGCCGACGGCTTCGAGAACGACGACGAGGGCGGCGGAACACATCGATTTATTGTGCATGAAAATCTCACCTCGCCCGGATCAACGCTTCGGGCAGAGGACGGTTCCATACAACTCTTCCTTCACATCCATGGAACCATCACGTAGGCGTCGACGTACTCACGTACATGAATCGCTCGCTCATCGTCGCAGGGTCGCTCGTCTGTCTCTTCATGAACGCGTGCGGTGCGTCTCCCGACGTCGCCACGGTATCCGAACCGGCGTTGCCCGACGCAGGACCAGCGCCGACCTATACGCAACTCTTCAACGACTATTTCGCACCAGGAAAACCGGGGCATTGCGCGACGAGCGGGTGTCACGCAGATCCCGGGCACAACGTCTGGCTCTGTGGAACGACGAAGGACAGTTGCTACGCGGGTATGGTCGGGGTTGGGTTGATAGACCCGGCAAACCCTACCCACTCCTCGATCGCCGATCCGGTGCGCTCGCCATTGACGTGGTTCAACATGGCCGGCGGAAACATGCCGTTCGACGCGCAAGGCGAAAATCCAGAAGGGCGCGACGCCATTTCTGCTTGGGTCGCCGCTGGGGCTCAAAACAACTAGCTTGGCGGCACCAACGCGAGAACACTCGGCGCCGAGTGTGCGCGGCCTTCGTTCAGTTTCGTGGAGCGCCGCACGCTGCCCAATGGAGCAACAACTCGGCCTCGGCGGGTGAAAGCGGCGGAGCGTCCGAAGGCGGCATGGCGCACGTGGAAACCTCGGCGAGCACCGAGGTTCGTTGCGCATGCAGCGTCTCGAACCGTGAGAAATCGTGATCGTCCGTCTCCGGGCCGCCGTTTTCGTGACACGACCCGCAACGGCGTTCGAGGAGCGGCGCGACGTCGCTGGCGTAGGACGGCGCAGGCTCGATGCACGCCGTCGGTCGATGACGCGCGCACGTCGAGCGAACCGACGAAGGCGCCGCGGCGGGTTCTACCGTGTTCACGGCGCTGGCCGCGCGCGGTGGCGAGCTCTCTGCGGCCGCGCACGCAGACAGCACGACCGCCGAGAGGATCCAGCGATAGGAAAGCGCTCGCACGCTCAGCCTCGCATTCCGAAGGGTACTTCGCGAATTTCGAAGCTCTCGCGTCTCGCCTCGACCACCCGGTAACCGAGACCATGATCGGAGCTCGTCGGATCCCACGGGAGCGGCGCCTTTTTCGGAACCGAGCCGGGCGCCGGCAGCGGGAAGATCAGCGAGCGCGCCGAGTGATGGGCAATCGCGCCCGTCATCTGGTGATGCTCCTGATGAATGTGACCATAGAACACCGTGACGTTCGGCCGCTTCGCGAGGATTTCGAGGGCGCGCGCGCCATCTCGCGTCGCCCATTCCCACTGCGGGTAAAGATCGAAGAGCGGTCGGTGCGTGAGCACGACGATCGGCGCGTCGCTAGCAACGGCGGCAAGATCCTTCTCGAGCCACGCGAGCTGCGCGTCCCCGATCACGCCGGACGCCTCGGAAACGTTGTCCACCGCGACGAAGTGCACACCCTGGTGATCGAACGAGTAGTGCGTCGGGCCGAAGGCCTCGATGTAGGCCTCTCCGCCGTCGGGCGAAGCGTCGTGCTCGCCGGGCAGAAAGCGCAGCGTCTTCACCTTGAGCTCCGAGACGATCTCCTTGAACTCCGCCATGCGGGCGCGCCGTTCCTTCGGATCATCGGTCGTGTGGGTGAGATCGCCCGTGAACACGATGAAGTCGGGCTGGGTCTCCACCGCGTTGATGGCCGCGACCGTTTGCTTGAGCGTGAGCTCCGACTCGGGATTGGGCGGTCCCTTGAAGCCCCAGTGGGTGTCGGAAAGCTGCAGAAAAAAGAAATCGCGAGCGGGTGGCACCGGGGGCCCGGGCGCCCGAGGCGCGGTCATGGCCGCTCCGTTCGCGGCGCAGCCAGCGACGAGGCCGGAGGCGAACACGACGCCTCCGAAGCCGAGTAACTGCAAGATGTCTCTCCGACGATAGGTGGTGCTCATGGTTTTTTCCGCTTCTCCCCCAGCACCGAGATCAACGAACGGCGCGAGCGACGGTTCCGTCCTCGGGCGCCGTTTTGAAATTTTGGGGGAACCACCGTCAGCGCGGCCGCGAAAGCCCGCAGGGGCTCGCGTTCCGTCGCGCTCGCTGCGCGGGGCGTCGGTCGGCCCGCCTCCTCGGCGAATGACACGACTGCCGCCGGTTCAGCGATCGACCGCGGTCCGGTTGGGAAGCGTGAAGTAAAAGCCGATGCACAGGGCCCGCGGCGCGCCGCGGTTCGGGGCGCGCCGCGGAGGTATTGCTACTGGCTCACCAGCTTGCCGTAGATGCCGTGGTTTTCGTCGCCCGGTCCTGCCGTGAAGAACACGGCGTTCGACGCATCCAACGTTGCCGTCTTCGGACCGACGACGAGAGACCAGAGGCCGTTGATGATCAGCGGACCCTTGCTATCCGCAAGGGAGCCGCGAAATTCGCCCGTCGTGGCGTCGTAGGCATTCACCGCTCCGTCCCCGAAGTTACCGACGAGCAGAGCTCCGGCGAACGCGCCCCAGCTGGCGGGCGCAATGGCCAAACCCCACGGGGAATTCAGGAGGCCGTTCGACACGAGTCGCTTCACGAACGTGCCGTCCGTCTTGAAGACGCTCACGTAGCCGTTGCCGGGGCCCTTGGTGTCGTCGCCCTTCTCGGCATCTTGCTTCGCATACGAA
>Ga0265320_10000855_pt1 | contig 22981 bp, 16 predicted proteins | sample 4827metaG_FD_202087 | JGI IMG/M metagenome (GOLD analysis project Ga0265320, IMG submission 202087) | Rhizosphere microbial communities from Carex aquatilis grown in University of Washington, Seatle, WA, United States - 4-8-27 metaG | ecosystem: Host-associated > Plants > Roots > Rhizosphere >...
CGCTGGCGCAGCACCAGGGAAGCGTGCGCGCGACCGCGCGCTACTACGGTCGCGACCGCCGGCAGATCTATCGATGGATGGAGTCGTTCGGATTGAAATGAACGAATTGCCCGTCATGAGCCGTCGCGCGCGCGGCGGAACACTCTAGAGCCCAACCGTGGATGCGCGGCTCTGGATAGCGGTGTGTTCGCGATCGCGATGGGCGTGGCTCGGGCTCGTGGGAATCGCCGGTTGCTTCTCCGCGGCCACCCCGACGACCATGCCGGTCAACTCGGATCCCTTCGGTCTCTGTCCGCCGGTCGACGCGGGCCTGGCGATGCCGGGCGCGGGCAACACCGAGACGCCCCCCAGCTGCGACGCGCCGCCGCCGCCGAGCCCGCTCGTCGGCTGGGCCACCGTGCCCGGCATGGGCAACGGCACGGTGTCGGTCGACACGACGACCGGCGGCGACGCGGCGACGCCGGTCAGCGTCACCACGCTCGCCGATCTCAACAACGCGCTCGCGGGCACGGCGCCGGCGGTCGTGCAGATCGCCGGCGTCACGATCTCCGGCAACGTGCGCATCGGGTCCAACAAGACTCTGGTCGGCGTCTGCGGCGGCCAGGTCCAGGGCAACATCAAGATCTCGGCCTCGTACAACGTCATCGTCCGCAACCTCAAGATCGTCGGTTACAACTGCAAGGATCCCGCGGCCGCCAAGGACTGCTCGGCCGGCGCCGACGCGGTGACGATCAGCGGCTCGCACCACGTCTGGTTCGATCACGACGAGATCTCCGACGGCTCCGACGGCAACCTGGACATCAACCAGGCCTCCGACTTCATCACGCTGTCCTGGACCAAGTTCTATTACACGGCTCCGCGCGTCGACCCGGCGGGCGCCGCCGGCGGGCACGAGTTCTCGGACCTGATCGGCAGCTCCGACAACTCGACGTCGGACCAGGGCCACCTGCGCGTGACCTGGCACCATGACTGGTGGGGGCCCAACGTGTACGAGCGCATGCCACGGGCGCGCTACGGCGAGATTCACCTCTTCGACAACCTGTGGACGTCGGGGGGCAACGCGTATTGCATCGGCCTCGGCGTGGGCGCGAGCATCCTGGCCGAGAAGAACATCTTCCGCGGCACCAACACACCGTTCGACGTCACCGACTACGCCGACGCCACCAGCGTGCTCGAAGCGCGCGCCAACCTCTTCGAGGGCGTCAAGGGCAACACCGCCGGCGTGGGAGGCGCGGCGTTCACGCCGCCCTACGACTACACCACCGAGGATCCCTGCACCGCCGCCGTCGAGATCATGGCGCAGGCGGGGCCGCAGTAAGTCGTGGCGACGGCCGAGGCCGTCTTGCGGGACGGCTCAGTCCGCCTTGCGGATCGAAGTGCGGCGCGGTGTCGGTGTCGGCGAGCCGCCCGCATCCTTCTCGTCGCGGATCTGCGTCACGAGGCGGCGCAGTTGCTCCTGGTACATGGCGACTGCGGGCGCGAGCGCGACTGCGCGTTCCCAGTAGAGCACGGCGTCCAGCGGCCGGCGCTCCGAAACCAGTGACAGCCCGCGATCGAAGCACGCGGCGGCGACGGCTTCGTCCTCGCTGAGGTTGTTGGTGGGCGGTGGCGGCAGCACCGACTCGGGCGGCGCGCCGCGCACCCACGCGGCCACCGGGTTCACGCCGGCGCGGCGCACGACCGAAAACGGATCCGACAGCGTCGCCGGCGCGGCAACCTGCGCTGAAGGCGCGGCGAACTGCGCCGACGGCGCGGTGACGAACGGCGCCCGCATCGGCGGCGACGTGGACCCGGCGCTGGGTGAGGTCACCGTGGCGGGAGGCGTCCGCTGTTGCTGCAGGAACGAAACGTCGTCGAGGCTGATGGACGGACGCGCAGCCGTCGGCGTGCGGCGGGCGGCGCCGCGCGAAACGTCGGCGGTCCCGTCGGACGGAGAAGCGGTAGCGACCGCCTGCGCCGGCGCCGGCGCCCCCGTGCCCGCCACCGGGGGCAATACGCGCAGGCGCGCCGCCTGCCCCTCGGTCGCCGCCGCCATGTCGTGCACCGCGGCACCTGCCTTGCGCAAGTGCTCGAGCACGTCACCCTCGTCGGCGGCGTACGGGTCATGGCCCAGATCGCTGGCCAGCAACTGCAGCAGCTCATCGGCCAGCCGGTCCGCCCACCCGTAACGCTTGCGCAGATCGGGCGCCATCGCGCGCCGCACGACGCGCGCGACCGAGGGCGGCACGTTGACCTTGGTGGTGATGTCGGGCGCCTGGCCGTCGATGATCTTCTTCACCATGTCCTGGCCGTCGAACGGGCTGATGCCGGCCAGATACTCGTAGAGCATGATGCCCACCGAATAGAGATCGCTGCGCGCGTCACCGACGTTTCCGCGCAACCGCTCGGGACTGAGGTAGCGCAGCTTGCCGACCACCGAGGCCGACGGCGGTGGCGTGTTGGTGGTCGCCGCCGCGCCGAAGTCGATCAGCTTGGTCGCGCCCGCGTATGAGATCATGACGTTCTCGGGGCTCACGTCGCGGTGGACGAAACCGACCGGCGCCCCGTTTTCGGTCAACGCGTGCCCGTAGGACAGCGCGCGAACGACATCGAGCATGGAACGAAGGAAAAACGAACGCGGCAATCGCCGCTGTTTGAGGCGAAACGATCGCCCGAGCTGACGCAGCGAGCGGCCGGGCACGTACTCCATGGCGATGAAGTAGCGCCCCTCGTGCCGGCCGAAGTCGAAGACCTGCACCATGCCCGGATGGTTCATGCGCGCGGCGATCTCTGCCTCGTTGATGAACATGCGCACCAGGTCGGGCGTGTCGGCGAGCTCGGGCCGCATCGTCTTGATGACGATGTCCTTCTGAAAGCTCTCGACGCCGAGCACGCGGGCGCGCCAGACCTCCGCCATGCCACCGGCGGACAGTCGGCCGAGAATCTCGTACCGACTGAAGTGCGATCCAGCTTTCCAAGCAAAGTGCCCGAGTGGCATCCGTCCCCCTGGTGGGCTCTTTCCTCGATCGAAGGTTTTTGTGGCGCTGGCAAGCTATCACAAACGGACGCGAAACACGTGACAATTCAAGGCACCGCGGGTTAATGACTCCGTCGAGGACTGACGCGGCACTTGACGTACCATCGACGCAACAGGGCCGACCGACCATGAGCGACTTGGCAATCAAAAGCGCGGCGCAATGCCGCTTCGATCAAGTGAGCCTGGGCGAGGTGATGCTGCGCCTCGATCCGGGCGAAGGGCGGATCCACACCACGCGCAGCTTCACCGCCTGGGAGGGCGGCGGCGAGTACAACGTCGCGCGCGGGTTACGCCGTTGTTTCGGACTGCGCACCGCGATCGTGACCGCGCTGGCCGACAACCCGGTGGGCCGGCTGGTCGAGGATCTGATGTTGCAAGGGGGCGTCGACCTGTCTTTTCTCCGCTGGATGAAATACGACGGCGTCGGGCGCGACAGCCGGAACGGCCTGAACTTCACCGAGCGCGGCTTTGGCCCGCGCGGCGGCGTCGGCTGCTCGGACCGCGGGCACACGGCGATCGCGCAGCTGCCGCCGGGCAGCGTCGACTGGGACGCGATCTTCGGCGGCGCGGGCCAGGGCGCGCGCTGGTTCCACACCGGCGGCATCTTCGCCGCGCTGTCGGCGACGACGCCGGTGGTCGCGCGCGAGGCGATGGAGGCCGCGCGCCGTCACGGCGCGCGCATCTCCTACGATCTCAACTACCGCGACTCGCTCTGGCGCGCCAACGGCGGGCAGGCGCGCGCGCGCGAGGTGAACCGCGCGCTGATGCCGTTCGTCGACGTACTTTTCGGAAACGAGGAAGACTTCTCGGCCGCGCTGGGGTTCGAGCTCGACGGCGTGGATGCGGCCTTCAAGGACCTGCCAACCGCGAGCTTCCGCGGGATGATCGGCAAGGTCGTGGCCGCCTTCCCCAACATCCAGGTGGTGGCCACCACGCTGCGCACGGCGCGCTCGGCCAGCGCCAACGGCTGGGGCGCGATCGCCTACAGTGCGGGCGCCTTTCACGAGGTGCCCCAGCGCGACGTCGAGATCCTCGACCGCGTCGGCGGCGGCGACTCGTTCGCGTCGGGGCTGATCTACGGGCTGCTCGCGGGCAACGACCTGGACTGGGCGCTCCGCTGCGGCGTCGCGCACGGTGCGCTGGCGATGTCGACGCCGGGCGACACGACCATGGCGACGCTCCCCGAAGTGCTCCGCGCGATGGACGGCCCCAACGCTCGTATCGATCGTTGAGCGGGCCAGCGACAGACATCGACAAAGCTGGGTCGAGGGCGCTAGGAAGGGGTGGAACATGAAGGCATCCGCGAAACGCGAAAGCATCCGGCGCTACATCGAAGAGATCGGGATCGTCCCCGTGGTGCGCGCTCCATCGGCCGAGCTGGCGCTGCGTGCGGCCGAGGCGGTGCTGGCCGGCGGCATCTCGGTCTTCGAGATCACGATGACCGTGCCCGGAGCGGTTGAAGTGATCCGCGAGCTCTGCGAGCGCTTTCGCGGCCGCGCGCTCATCGGCGCGGGCACCGTGCTGAACCCCGACGACGCGCTGACCTGCGTCGACGCCGGCGCGCAGTTCATCGTCGGCCCGGGCCTGAACCTGGCGACGATCGCCGCCGCGCACGCGCGCGAGGTCCCCGCGATGCCCGGCGCGCTGACGCCGACCGAGGTGATCACCGCGTGGGAGGCCGGCGCGGACATGGTGAAGATCTTTCCCTGCGGCGCGGTCGGGGGTGCGAAGTACTTGCGCGCCCTGCGCGGGCCGCTGCCGCACGTTCGCATGCTGCCGACCGGCGGCGTGAGCGCGGTGACGGCGGCCGACTACATCGCCTCGGGCGCGTCGGCGCTGGGCGTGGGCTCGGAGCTGGTCGACCCGGCGGCGCTGGCGGCGGGCGACGACCAGGTGCTGACGGAACGCGCGAAAGAGTTGGTCGCTGCGGTGAAAGCGGCACGCGCGAAGCTGATCGCGTAGGAGCGCCTCGGGCTCGCCCCCTCCCGCCAGCCGCTCGACCATCCCCGCCGGGTTGATGTTATGGTCCGCGGCCATGAAGCGGATGGCCCCCCTCAAGCTCGTGCTTGGCTCGGCGGCGGTGGTGGCGACGGTGGGTGTCTTGATTGGATCGACGTCGCCGCGCATCCGCGCGGCCGAGGGGCCGGCGCGCGCTCCGGCCAGCGCGCGCTATCGAGACGCGAAGGTGCCCGTCGCCGACCGTGTCGCTGATCTGCTGGGCCGCATGACCCCGGCGGAGAAGGTCGCGCAGCTCATGTCGGTCAACTGGGAGCACACGCACCTCGACGACGCCAAGACCCACCAGCTCTCGCTGGAGGCGGCGAAGAAGCTGATCGGCGACGGCATCGGCGAGATCACGCGCCCGTCGGACCGCCACAGCGACGCCAAGAGCGCCACCGAGTTCGCCAACGCCATCCAGAAGTACCTGGTCGAGCAGACGCGCCTCGGCATCCCCGCGCTGATGCACGAGGAAGCGCTGCACGGCTTCGCGGTGCCCTCGGCGACCAGCTTCCCGCAGGCGATCGCGCTCGCGGCCACGTTCGATCCGGATCTGGCCGAGCAGGCGTTCACCGTCGCCGCGCGCCAGGCGCGCGGCCGTGGTGTGCAGCACGTGCTGGCGCCGGTGGTCGACGTCGCGCGCGATCCGCGCTGGGGCCGCATCGAGGAGACCTACGGCGAGGACACGTATCTCGTCAGCCGCATGGGCGTGGCGGCGGTGCGCGGCTTCCAGGGCCGGCGCGGGCCCGACGCGCCGATCGACGCCGCGCACGTCGCCGCCACCGCCAAGCACTTCAGCGGCCACGGCACGCCCGAGGGCGGGCGCAACACCGCGCCCGGCAACTACTCGATGCACGTGCTGCGCGAGGTCTTCTTCCCGCCGTTCGAGGCCGTGGTGCGCGAGGCCTCGATCGCCAGCGTCATGCCGAGCTACAACGAGGTCGACGGCATCCCGTCGCACGCCAACCGCTGGCTCCTCGGCAGCGTGCTGCGCGGCGAGTGGGGATTCCGCGGCTTCGCCGTGTCCGACTACTTCGGCGTCGCCGAGCTCGAGCGCAAGCACCACGTGGTCGCCGACCTGCGCGCCGCCGGCCGGAAGGCGCTGAACGCCGGGGTCGATCTCGAGGTGCCCGAGGGCGAAGGCTTCCCGACGCTGATCGAGGAGATGCAGGCCGGCCGCGTGCCGGCGACCGAGATCGACCAGGCCGTCGCCCGCGTGCTGCGCGGCAAGATGCAGCTCGGTCTCTTCGACCAGCCCTACACGCTGTCGCCGGTGCCCGAGGCCGAGCGCCCGGCGGATCGCGCGCTGGCGCGTCACGCCGCCGAGGAAGCGATCATCCTGCTGCGCAACGAGGGAAATCTGTTGCCGCTCGATCCCGCGCGCCTGAAGTCGATCGCGGTCATCGGCCCCAACGCCGATGTGGTGCGGCTGGGCGCCTACAGCGGCAAGCCCGATCGCGTGGTGACCATCGCCGAAGGGATCAAATCGCGCGCAGGCGGGCACATCACAGTGACCACCGCGCCCGGCTGCGGCCTGACCAAGGGAAACCGTGGCTGGGCCGACGACCTCATCGAGATGGCCGACCCCGCCGAAGACGCCAAGCTGATCGCCGAAGCCGACAAGCTGGCGGCGCAGGCCGATCTGACCGTGCTGGTGCTCGGGCAGAACGAGCAGCTCTCGCGCGAGGGCTGGGCCGACAACCACCGCGGCGATCGCATGGACCTCGGCCTGGTCGGCCGGCAGATGGACCTGGCGCACGCGGTGATGGCGCACAAGAAGCCGGTGGTGCTGGTGCTGATCCACGGCGGCCCGCTGGCGATCCCCGAGCTCGCGAAGAGCGTGCCGGCGATCCTCGACGGCTTCTACCTGGGCGAGGAGACCGGCACCGCGGTCGCCGAGGTGCTGTTCGGCGACGTGAGCCCGGCGGGGCGCCTGCCGGTGAGCGTGCCGCGCCAGGTCGGCGCCATCCCCGCTTACTACAACTACAAGCCGTCGGCGCGCCGACTCTATCTCGGCGAGGAGCCGGGCCCGCTCTGGCCGTTCGGGTTCGGGCTTTCCTACACCACCTTCAAGTACGACAAGCTGGCGGTCACGCCGGCACGCATGGCGCCCGACGGAAAGGCGACCGCGTCGGTGACCGTGACCAACAGCGGCAAGGCCGCCTCCGACGAGGTCGTCCAGCTCTACATCCACGACGTGGTGAGCTCCGTGACCCGTCCGATTTCTGAGCTGAAAGGGTTCCGGCGAATCCACCTTAAGGCAGGCGAGTCGAAGACGGTCGAGTTCCCCATCGGACCCGACCAGCTTTCATTCTTCGACGAGGGGATGAAGCGGGTGGTCGAGCCCGGCCGCTTCGAGATCATGGTCGGAGGGAGCTCGGCGGATACCAAGAAAGTGGACCTCGATGTCGTGGCGCATTGACCGGCCACGCCAAACCAAAACACGGAGAGATCTCGTGAAGAACAAGACACTCGCTCTCGCGCGCACGCGCCTGCTGCCCTGTTTGCTGGCCGGCGCGCTGATCGCCGGCGCCGGTTGCACGAAGAAGAAGCCCGAGGGCGAGGGCGGCGGCGCGGCCGCGCCCGCCAAGCTGGTCAAGCTGGCGTTCGTCACCAACAACACCAGCGAGTTCTGGAAGATCGCCGCCGCGGGCGTGCACAAGTACGAGAAGGAAGGCAAGGTCCAGGTCGACATCAAGCTGCCGCCCAACGGCACGACCGAGGACCAGAACCAGATCCTGCAGAACCTGTCGAGCCAGGGCTACGACGCGATCTCCGTGAGCGTGATCGCGCCCAACGACCAGACCGGCGTGCTCAACAAGATCGCGGAGAAGAGCGCGCTGCTCACGTTCGACTCCGACGCGCCGAAGTCGAACCGCCTGCTCTACATCGGCACCAACAACTACCAGGCCGGCAAGACGCTGGGCAAGGAGATGGTGAAGCTGCTGCCGCACGGCGGAAAGATCGCGGTCTTCGTCGGGACATTCTCGGCGGATAACGCCGCGCAACGCTTGAAGGGCATCGAGGACGCGATCGCCGGCGCCGGCATCACGATCGTCGACAAGCGCGAGGACAACACCGACCGCGCCAAGGCGCGCGCCAACGTCGAGGACATCGTCAACGCCAACCACGACCTGGCGATGGTCGTCGGCCTCTACAACTACAACGGCACGGCGATCGCGGCGGCGCTCGAGGGTCTGGGCAAGAAGGGCAAGGTCCTGGCGGCGGTGTTCGACGAGGACGACGGCACGCTGGACGGCATCGCCGGCGGATCGATCCAGGTGACGGTGGTCCAGAAGCCGTTCCAGTTCGGCTACCTTGCATCACAGTGGATGCACCAGCTGGCAACCGACCCGGCCAAGGCCAAGGCGGCGCTTCCGGCCGACCACATCATCGACACCGGCGTCGACGTCATCAACAAGGAGAACGTCGCGCCGTTCCGCGCCCAGCTCGCCGAAATGAAGAAGGGGGCCTGACCGCTCCCCACGAGCCGACCGCAAGTTAGCAAAGGCAAAGTCGTTCATGCCTGAGACAGTTTTGGATCGCCCACCCCTGCTGCAGATGCGGGGGATCGTCAAGCGCTTCCCCGGCGTCACCGCGCTCGACGGGGTCTCGCTGCACCTCGCTCCCGGCGAGGTGCTGGCGCTCATGGGCGAAAACGGCGCCGGCAAGAGCACGCTGATGAAGATCCTCGGCGGCGCGTATCAGCCCGACGAGGGCGAGATCCTCATCGACGGGAAGCGCGTCGTGCTCGACGGCGTCAGCGAGGCCAAGCGCCTGGGCATCGCGCTCATTCACCAGGAATTGATGCTGGCGCCCAACCTGGACATCGCGGCCAACATCTTCCTCGGCAACGAACGCGCGGCGACCTTGCTCGCGCCGCTCCATCGGCGCGAGCTCAATCGGCGCGCCCTGGCGCTGCTGGCGCGCACCGGGCTCAAGCTGCCGCCGACCACGCCGGTGTCGACGCTGACCGCGGGCACCATGCAGATGGTCGAGGTCGCGAAGGCGCTGTCGCTCGACGCGCGCATCATCATCATGGACGAGCCGACGTCGTCGCTGACCGCCGGCGAGTCGGAGCACCTGTTCGCGATCATCCGCCAGCTCAAGGCGGAGGGGATCGGCATCGTCTATATCTCTCACCGTATGGAAGAGGTGCTGACGCTCGCGGATCGGATCACCGTGCTGCGCGACGGCCGGTACGTGGGCGACATCGCGCGCGCCGACGCGACGACCGATGCGATCGTGGCGATGATGGTGGGGCGCGAGCTCAAGGGCCAGTACTTCCCGCCGAAGAGCCCGGCGGGCGTCGACGCGCCCGCGCCCGCCGCGCAGCCGCCCGCGGCGGCCGCACCAGACACCGGCACCGCCGCCGATCCGATCCTCAAGGTCGAGGACCTGAAGGTGCCCGGCGCGCCGGCCGGGGTCAGCTTCAGCGCGGCGCGCGGCGAGATCCTCGGCTTCGCCGGCCTGGTCGGCTCGGGGCGCACCGAGCTGATGGAGACGATCTTCGGCGTCACACCCGCCGAGAGCGGCAAGATGATCCTCGACGGCAAGCCGTATCTGCCGCGCGCGCCGCGCGACGCGATCGAGCGCGGGGTCTACCTGGCGCCCGAGGACCGCAAGCGCCACGGACTGGTGCTGCCCATGACCATCGCCGAGAACACGTCGCTGGCCAGCGTCGGCAGCTACAACCGCTGGGGTTGGCTCGACCGCAAGACCGAGAAGCGCGTCGCCGACGCCGAGGTCGCGCGGCTGCGCACCCGGACGCCGAGCATCCGCCAGAAGGTCGTCAACCTGTCGGGCGGCAACCAGCAAAAGGTCGTGCTGGGGAAGTGGCTGGCGATGAGCCCCAAGGTGCTGATCCTCGACGAGCCGACGCGCGGGATCGACGTCGGCGCCAAGGCCGAGATCTATCGCCACATGGCGGAGCTGGCCGAGCAGGGAATCGCGATCATCATGGTGAGCTCGGACATGGAAGAGATCATCGGCATGAGCGATCGGGTCGTGGTCATGCACGAACGCCGCATCAAGGGCGTGCTCGCGCGCCGCGAGCTGACGCAGCAGCGCATCGCGCGGCTCATGACCGGACACACGGACGAACGAGGAAAAGGGGACGCCGCCGCATGAGACGCGAGCTCAGTATGTTCGCAGCGCTGGTGCTGATGTGCATCGCGCTGACCATCTCGAACCCCGACTTCGCGGGGCACTCGAACGCCATCAACACCATCCGCCAGATCTCGATGCTGGGGATCTACGCCATCGGCAGCGGCTTCGTGATCGTCACCGGCGGCATCGACCTGTCGGTGGGCTCGATGGTCGGCTTGACCGGCGTGATCATCGCGAAGATCTCGTCGCAGGCGCAGGGCGGCATGGGGCTGTCGCTGGGGCTGGGCATCGTGGTCGCGCTCGCCGTGGTGCTGCTGATCGGCCTCGGACAGGGCCTGCTCATCACGCGCCTCAAGCTGCAGCCGTTCATCGTGACGCTGGGTGGAATGCTGCTGATCCGCGGCGTTTCGCAGACCATCGTCCAGGGCGGCACGCTGAGCATGGGCTCGTCGCCGCTGCTCAAGCTGGCCAACGAAGGCCTGTTCAACGTCGGCGGCGATCCGCTGCTGCCCTACCCGGCGATGATCTTCCTCGGCGTGATCGCGCTCGCCACCTACCTGCTGCACTTCACGGTGTTCGGCCGCTACGTTTATGCCATCGGCGGCAACCGCGATGCCGCGCAGTACTCCGGCATCAACGTCAACCGGGTCGAGACCTCGACCTACGTGATCTCGGCGGGCCTCGCCGGCGTCGCGGGCATCTGCTACGCGGCCTACATCGGCCAGATGTCGCAGCAGGTCGGCGTCGCCTACGAGCTCTACGCCATCGCGGCCGTCGTGCTCGGCGGCTGCTCGTTGCGCGGTGGCGAGGGCACGGTGCTGGGCATCGTGATCGGGTCGGCGATGATGCGGGTCATCGACAACGGCATCAACATGTTCCAGCTGCGCTACAACGATCCCGACGGCGTCCCGCGCCTCTGGCGCCTGAACCCGAACTGGACCTTCATCATCGTCGGCGCGGTCATCCTGATCGCGGTGATCCTCGACCAGGTGGTGCACATCGTGCAGTCGGCGCGCCACGTGCGCCACGGAGCGGGGCCGACACAGCTGGCCAGCGGCGGTCCACCTCCCGCCGGAGCGCCGCCGCTCGAGCCGAGACCGGCGGCGCCGGAAACCGCGCGCTCCCCCTGAGCGCGCGGCGCCCGGCGCCGTCAGGGATTGTGGGCCATGCCGTCGAGGAGCGTGCCCAGCTGATCGAGCGCGCCCGAATCGACGTAGTGGGCAAAGAGCTTGTCGCACGAATAGAAGTCGTCGCCGTAGACGATTGAGCCGGATGCGGCGTCGACCTCGAGCGTGAGCTGCGACTTGTCGGCGCCGCAGGTCATCCGATCGGAGACGGTGACCGCACGGGTCGCGGCGATCGCCTGCGCGCGCTCGTCAGCGGTCAGCACGCGCGAGCCGGTCGCCGTGCTGTAAGCGTTCGGGTCGGTGTAGTCGTTGCCGGCGACCCTGCAGACGCTCCAGGCGAGCGATCCGGCGCCCACGTCCAGGTCGTAGCTCGCGTTGCTGAGGTCACACGACGCCCCCTGGGGTGGTACCCCGCCAAACCCGCCGCCCAGGTTCTTCCAGATGACGTGCTGAGCACCGTCGACGAGGACACTGTCGCCCGGAGCGGTGCCGTCTCCGTGAGAGCTACAGCCGGCGATGGCGATTGAAGCCAGCGCGAGAAACAACAATCCGGTGAGAACGGGATGGCGGCTCATGGCGATTCCTCCGAAGGATTCCTCGGCAACTTGCAATCGCGACGCCATGGCACCAAGTTCGGTGCCGCGACAATGAATCCAGGAATTTGGGCGGTAGCCGCATGCCCGGATCGGGGCGAATTGATCTCGCCGGACTCGAAAATCTGAGGCGCCTCGACAGGCGCCGACGCCGGTGTTCCGGTGCGTTCGAAACCGGCTGAAACCGGCTAATGTGCGCGCATGCCGATGCCCTCGCCCCCTATCCCAGGTCCTTCGAGCTCTGCCGCGCGCGCGCGCCGCGCCGCCGCGTGCGTCGTGGCCGGCGCCGCGATGCTCGCCGGCGCGAGCTGTATCAAGCGGACCGCACCGCCGCCGTCGTCGGGCGGCACGATGGCCGCGGGGGGCGCGGCTCCGAAGACATCGGCGGCCCAGGAGGCGGCCAACGCGCGCCTCGCCGGCGTGTCGCGCGTCGATCTGCTGGGTGGACAAGGCGTGGGCGCCTTCAAGGTCAGCGGCGACGCGCGCAAGGTCGACATGACCACCATCCCGGTCACCGTCGCCGGGGAATCGTTCAACCAAGCCCTGCGCGTGGCGGTCAAGGATGCGTCCGACCACGAATGGGCCGTGCAGCTCGAGGCGATGAACGCCGCGCCGGTCGACAGCGGCGACGCCGTCCTGGCGACGTTCTATCTGCGCAGCGAGACGCCCCAGCCGGCGTCGGTGGGTGAGACCGAGCTCGTATTCGAGCTGGCGCAATCGCCCTACACCAAGTCGATTCAGTATCCGGTCAAGCTCGGCAGCGACTGGATCAAGGCGCAGGTCCGCTTCAAGGCGTCGCGCGCGTATCGCGCCGGCGAGGCGCACATCCTGTTCCGCCTCGGGTACGAGCCCCAGGTGCTGCAGCTGGCGGGCGTCACCGTCGAGAGCTTCGGCAAGCAAGTGCCGATCTCGGCGCTACCGACGACGCAGGGGGCGGATCGCCGCCGCGACAAGACGCTGGTCGCGCAGGCGACGTCGGCGGCGACCGCTGCGCTCAGCGGGCCCCCGATCGAGGGCGGTGATCTCCGCTTCGACGTCAACGCCGCGCAGGTGATCCGGCCCATCAGCCCCTACGTCTACGGCATCAATTCCCAGCCCGGCGAAGGCGTCGGCACGACCGTGCGGCGCATGGGCGGCAACCGCGGCACGGCGTACAACTGGGAGCTCGACGTCTCCAACGCCGGCAACGACTACCGCTACTCGAGCGACGATTGGTCGTGCACCGTCATGGGCTACAACAGCTGCGCGCAGCCGGCGGCGCAATATCTCGAGTTCGCCGCGTCCAATCGACGCGCGGGCTGGGATTCGATCGCGACGGTGCCACTGGTCGACTATGTCCCCGCCGACAAGGACGGCCCGGTCGCCGAGAACGAGAAGGCGCCGGGGCGGCGCTGGATCCGCTCGATGCCGCAGAAGCCCAGCGCCTACGCCGCCACACCCGACCTGCGCGACGGCGTCGTCTACCAGGACGAGTTCGTGAACTACCTGGTGCAGAAGCTGGGCAAGGCGTCCGACGGCGGCATCAAGTTCTACGCGCTCGACAACGAGCCGGCGCTGTGGCCGGCGAACCACGTGCGCATTCACCCCGAAAAGACGACCTACGCGGAGATGGTGCAGAGAACGACCGCGACCGCCGCCGCGATCACCAAGATCGATCCGTCGGCGCAGGTCATCGGCGGCACGATGTTCGGGTGGTCGGAGTACATGACGCTGCAGGATGCGCCCGACGCGAAACTGGAGAACGCCAAGCTCGCGGGCGGCGCCGGCACCTACGTCGATTTCCTGCTGTCGGCGATGAAGCGCGCGGAGGAGCAGAACCATCGCCGGCTGATGCACCTGCTGGACGTCCACTGGTACCCCGAGGCGCGCGGCGCCGCACGCATCACCGACAAGGACGTGTCGCCCAAGACCATCGACGCGCGGCTGCAGGCGCCGCGCAGCCTGTGGGACCCGACGTATCTCGAGAAGAGCTGGATCGCGGCGACCTGGGGCAAACCGATCCGCCTCCTTCGCTGGCTCAAGGAACGGATCGACGCGAACTACCCGGGCACGCAGCTCGCCATGAACGAATACAACTACGGCGTCGGCGACCACATCTCCGGCGGGCTGGCCCAGGCCGACGCGCTCGGTGTGCTCGGGCGCGAGGGCGTCTACCTGGCGACGTACTGGGGCGACGGCGCCGGCAACGGCCCGCTGCCGAAGTACGTCAAGGCGGCGTTCCAGATCTTTCGCAACTACGACGGCAAGGGCGGCACCTACGCCGACACCGCGGTGCAGGCGGCAACGGCGACAGCGGGCGACGTCGAGAAGGCGTCGATCTTCGCCGCGGTCGATTCCAAGCACCCGGGAACGATGACCGTGCTCGTGATCAACAAGGACCAGCACACGGCGTTCAACGCCAAGATCGAGATCACGCCCGAAGCCAAAGGAATGCCGACGTCCGGGCCGTACAGCAAGGCCGACGTCTTCGGCTTCGACGCGAACGCCGCCGCGGTGCGCCCGCTGGCGGCGGCGGACATCGCCAACGGTCAGATCAGCTACCGCTTGCCTCCGCTGTCGGCTACCCTCTTCGTCTGCCGCCGCTAGGCGGCATTGCGCTTCGCTTATCTTCGTTTGTTGGAGCGGTCATGAAGCAACGTCGTTTGATTGCGCGTTTGGTGCTGCCTTCGTTGGCGCTCGCCGCGGCTGGTTGCGGCGCCAGCGACATGAACCAACCGGTCGATCCAAACGCGGCTCCGTTCAACGTCAACGTCAGCGTCGATCCCGGCACCCACTATCAGACCATGGTCGGGTTCGGCGCCGCGGTGGCGTTCGAGATCGGGCTGCTCGCCAATCAACCCAACCGGGCCGAGATTTACAACGCGCTGTTCGTCGACGGTGGGTTTCAATTGTTGCGCATCGCCAACTGGTATCAAAACAGCCAGGCCGGCGATCCCAACCACACGGGCCAGTCCAGCAATCCCAATGACATGGGCGACTTCAACGCGACGGTGTCCTTGGTCGCGGACGTCCGCGCGGCGCTGGGGCACGACCCGGTCATCCTGATGTCGTCGTGGTCGCCGCCGCCATCCATGAAGAGCATCAACAAGTACCTGGGGGGCACGCTGGGGCAGAGCAACGGCGCCTACCGCTACGCCGACTTCGGTCAATGGTGGCGCGCCTCGCTGGACGCGTACGCCGCGGCGGGCGTGGTGCCGGCCTACGTGAGCATCCAGAACGAGCCCGACTTCACGCCGACGGGGGGCAACGTCTGGTCGAGCTGCCTCATCGACGCCACCGAGGATCTGACCAAGCACGCCGGCTACGGGCCGGCGCTGGACGCGGTCGCAAGCGCGATCTCCGATCTGCCGTCGAAGCCGACGCTGGTCGGCCCCGAGGTCTCGGGCATTGGCGGCGGGACGATCGAGAACTATCTTCAGGCGCTGACCACGAGTGGCGAGCTCGATCAGCTGGGCGCCGTCGCTCACCACCTCTACAACGGCGGCAGCTCTTCGCTGCCGTCGTCGTTCAACAGTGGCATGACCACGCTGGCCTCGAGCGCCGACGACAAGCCGCTGTTCCAGACCGAGTTCGGGCCAAACCCCGCGGACATGTTCAACACCGCCTGGCTGATCCACAACGCGGTCACCACCGAAGGCGTCAGCGCCTACTTCTACTGGGACCTCATCTGGGGTGAGAGCACATCCTCGACCAACCCTTCGGGGCTGGTGAGCATCGCGGCGCCCACGGCGCAGACGCCCAAGGGCTACAAGATCAACGACACCTACTACGCGCTCCGCCACTTCGCGAAATGGATCGACGGCGGCTGGCAGCGCGTGGCCGCGACGCCGGACTCGACGGTGATCCGCGCGTCGGCGTTCGCGTCGCCCGACGGACAGAGCGTGACGCTGGTGGTGCTCAACACCGACACCGCCGAGCACACGGTCACGTTCGACCCCGGCACGTTCGCGTTCGGGACGTCGGCGGTCTATCGCACGTCGGGCACCGACGAGCGCACCGCGCCGCTGGGCGCGATGCCCGCGGGCAACGTCATCGACATGCCCGGACGCGCGCTGGCGACCGTCACGCTCGGCCCGTGACGGTCGGTCGTTGCTGGCTGCTGGCCGGCGGCTACTGCGTGATGAACTTGATGTCGTCGATGCGAATCTCGACGTTGCAGCCCGCCTGCGTGCCACCGTCGGGCGGGGCGGCGGAGTTGGCCTGCCACTGGATGCCGACCAGCTGCTTGGCCATCGGCGCCATCGAGGGGTTCGTGGTGAAGGCGGTGAACGGAAGAGTGATCGTCATCGGCGTCGCTGTCGGGATCGTCAGGTTCGGCGCAGCGGGGAACGCGTAGCACGAGCCCGCGTCCGGGTTGCAGGTTCCTCCCGGCGGGCTGGTCTGCGTCACCGGCCGTTGCTCCTGCGTTTGCAGCTGCACCTGCCAGACGCAGCCGTCGAGGCTGCCGGCCGTGATCGAGGCGGTGAACTGGAACGTGTTGAACGACGACGCGTCGACGCACGACTCGAACGAGATGCCGGCGCCCGCGTAGCTGCCCGGCGCCACCACCAGGTTCAGCTTGAGGTTGCGCGCCGTCGTGTCGACGGAGGCCATGCCGCCCGGCGTCGCTCCCCCGTCGGTGACCGTGGAGCCCACGAAACCGAACGGGCTGCCGCGCAGGCCGCTGGCGTCACAGTACTTCCCGAGCGCCGTGCTCCACTGCATCGCCGAAAAATCGGTCACCAGGCCGTCGCTGAGCATGACGGGGTTGGTGCAATCGAGGGTGCCGCCGTTCGGGCACTGGTTCACGACGACGCCGCCGGTGCCTCCGCCAGTCATGCCGCCGCTGCCACCCCCGGTCGTCCCGCCCGAGCCCGCCGAGGTGAAGCCTCCCACGCCGGTGGTGCCGCCCGAGCCGGGGCGCGTGCTGCCGCCGCTCGACCCGCCGCAGTTGGCGGTCAGAGCGAGGGCGGCCAATCCCCCCGACATCGCGACGAACATCGAAACCCTGACGATTCTGGTGATCGGCGCGCTCATGGGCATCATCCCTCGCTAAATGTGAAAACGCATTTCTATCAACATTCCCCGCGCCGAGACAAGTGATCGCGCGGTCAGGGCGTGCGCCAGAAGACTGCGGTCGCGATTGATCGCGGCGGCAGCGTGACCGCGCGGCCGTTGCCGGCGGCGCCCGCGGCGCCGGCGTCCTGCCAGGCGCGTGAGCTGCCCGGGTGAAAAGCCGTGACGTAAGCCGCGGAGCGCGCAAACGCGAACCCGCCGGTGTCGATGCGGACGCTCGCGGGTGCGGCGCCGGTGTTGAGGACGACGACGGTGATCTGGTCGCCCGCCGGCGACTGGTAGGCTGAAGCGCGGATCGACGGCCGGTCAGAGCGGGCGCCCACGCGCACGAAGCCGGGGTCCGTGAAGCGAGCGTAATGCTTGAGCGCGTAGTACTGGTCCCGCGGGTGGTAATTCCCGTCATTGACGGAAACCAGCCCGCCGCGCCCGGTCCAGATCAAATCCCAGTAGAGAAAGGCGACGACGCCTTCCTCGACCAGCGAGTTATGGATGAGCCACGCGGTCTCGAAGCCGCCGTCGATGCCGCGATCTTCGTCGGTCTGAAATTCCGTCTGATAGAGCGGCTTGTTGGTCGAAGCGGCGGCGGCCTGCATCTCGTCGATGAAGCTGTCGGGGCCGGGATTGCGCCAATCCCAGATGTTGTCAGGCCCTCGTTCGTAAAGATGGTGGGCGACGCCGTCGACCAGGCTCATGTCCATGTGATCGAGGTACTTCTGCAAGAGGCCCCAATGGATCCCCAGGACTTCGGGCGCCAGCAGGCGCGGGCGATGCGGCAACTCGGGGATGCGCGCGCGGACCGCGCGGAGCGCGCGATCGAAGCCCGGATATTGCGCGCTCTCGGTCGGGTCGAACTTGCAGCCTTCCCACGACGGCGGAATGAACGACAGCTCGTTCTCCAGCGTGATGTAGTCGGGCACGATCCCCAGCGTCGCGTAGTGGCGCAACGAATCGATCCAGTACACGGCGAACTTGTCGTAGACGAACTCGCCATTCTCGCGCGCGAGCGTGCAATCGAGGTTGTTGTTGCACTCCTCGCGGTGGTCCGCCTTGAGCGCGGCGGGCGGTGACCAGGACGACAGCATGATCTTGGGTGCGTGACCCAGCGCCTGCGTCGCGCGCCGCAGAATCTCCACTTCTTGCGAAAGATTGCCGTCGTCGGGCTTGCTGCGTTGATAGCGATTGCGAAAACGCAGGATGTCCAGCCCCAATTCGGGGAAGATCAGGTCGTAAATCCCCGCGGGAGGATTGCCGGTGACCTTTTCCAGGTGCCAGGCCAGCGACGCGCCGAAACCCTCGAGCGTCTGGTGGCGCTCGCCGGGCGTGATCTGAACCGACGCCGAAATCGCGTTCGCATCGTGATCAGCGGCGGCGGTCGCGGGAATGCGCGTCTCGCTGCGCCGGATGCATCCCGCACCGGAAGCCGCCGTGACACCCATCGCGCAAGCAACGATGGCGCTCGACCGCGTGAGTGCGAATGTCATTGCCGGGCATTTATCCCCGCGCCCTCGCCGCCGACAAGCAGATTGTCGCGCGCGTGAGCCATGAGGCTTGACCCCAAACAACCCGGATGGGAAGCTGCGCTCGCTCATGAATCAAGGTCGTCGCCCGACGCACGCGCGGGCTCGAGCGCCGGTGTCCGGCGCGCCCGTGCGCGCAGTGGTGTCGGCGGTGGCGATGGCCGGCCTCGGTCTGGCGTGCATCCCCACCGCGCCCGTGCCCACCGGCGGCGTGCCGTTCGCGCCGTCGTTCGAGGTGAGGCTCGGCGACTGCGCCACCGCCGAGCAGGGGCTGGAGTTCGCGCCGTTCATGATGAGCGACTTCGAGACGACGAAGAACGCGAGCGGGCAGCTGGTCGCGCAATACATGTACACGTACACCGACAATACGTCGACGCTCACGCCCAGCGGCTACCAGCAGGTCGTCGAGCCCGGCAAGCACTGCAGCGACGACCCGGGAAATAGCGTCTATCACGAGATCGGCGGACCGTTCCTGGGCTGGGGCGGCGGAATGGGCGTGGCGATGCAGCACATCGTAGCGGCGAACTGCGCGGCCCCGCCGGTGCCCGACTACTGCATTCCGGCGGGGGCACAGCCGGACGTCACCGGCCTCTACCTCGACGCCAGCCAATGGGACGGCGTCGCGGTCTGGGCACGTCGCGGCGCTGGCGGCCAGCCGTTGCTACGCGTGCTGGTGGGAAACAAGTACACCGACGACGACGTCAGCTTCACGATGTACAACGACGACCCGGCCCAGCCCCGCTATTGCGAGCGCGTTCGCGAATGCGCGTGCATCAACGGTCTCCCGTGCCTGTTCTCACCTGATTCGGACAACGGCGGACCGATGGGCGTGGTGCCGGGCGGCGGGCTCTACTGCGGCACGCCTGGCGTGGTCAACGGCTCGGACATCGTGGCGAGCAGCAGCGACCACCCTCAAGACACCAATACGTGTGGAACTACCCGGTGCAACGACCCGTATCCGGCGTATCCGAACATCGGCGTCGACAACGCGCACCCGTTTGGCTCGGATCCGGAGTTTGCCAATCGACCCTGCCGGCCGTTCACATACCGATCCGGCGTGACCAGCAGCTTCTGCTACAGCGACAACGACCCGCTGCCCGCCCAGACCGACCAGCAGTGCGGTGACCACTGGACCTATCCACTGGATCTGACCACCGACTGGCAGCTCTATCTGGTGCCGTTCACCTGGATGTACCAGCAGGGCTTCGCCAAGCGCTTCACGTTCTTCGATCTCAAATCGGTCTCGGTGGTTCGTTTTACCTGGGACGCCGGCCCGGTCGACTTCTACGTCGACAACTGGCGGTTCTACCGCGTGAAGCGGCCGGGCACCGACGCCGGCAACTAGCGGCTGCCTCGCACTCGCCGCGCTACCAGCTGTGGAGCGTGCCGTCGAGCTTGCGGTTGACCGGCAGGTACGCGGCGCTGTAGGGGAACTTCGCCGCCAGCGCCTCGTCGATGTCGACGCCCAGGCCAGGCGCGTCGCCGGGGTGAAGCGCGCCGTCGCCGAACACGTAGGCGTGCGGGAACACGCGATCGGTGTCGTCGTTGTGCGGCAGGTACTCTTGAATGCCGAAGTTGTGCACGCTGAGATCGAAGTGCAGCGCCGCCGCCATGCACACCGGCGACAGATCGGTCGCGCCATGGCAGCCCGTGCGCACGTGGTAGAGCTCGGCCAGGTGGGCGATGCGGCGCAGGTGCGTGAGGCCGCCCGCGTGCACCACCGTCGCGCGCACGTAGTCGATCAATTGCTCCTGGATCAGCTGCTGGCAGTCGTAGATCGACGAGAAGATCTCGCCGACGGCGATCGGCGTCGTGGTGTGGCGGCGGATCAGGCGAAAGCCCTCCTGCAGCTCCGCGGGCACCGGATCCTCCATCCAGAACAGGTGATACGGCTCGAGCTCCTTGCCCAGGCGCGCCGCCTCGTTGGGCGTCAGCCGGTGGTGCACGTCGTGTAACAGATGTACGTCGGAGCCCAGCTCTTGCCGCACGCGCGCGAACAGCCGCGGCACGGTGTCGAGGTACTTTTCGGTGCTCCAGACGCTCTCGACAGGCAGCCCCTTGGCCGCCGGCTCGTAGCTCTTGCCGACGATCGTCGCCGCGTGCGCGACGCCGTAGGTCGCGGGCAGCCCCGGGATCCCCGATTGCGCGCGCACCGCCTTGTAGCCGGCGGCGACGAAGCGCGCCACCGACGCCACCGTCTCGTCGACGGTGTCGCCGTGCGCGTGGCCGTAGACCATGACGCTGTCGCGCGCGCGGCCACCCAGCAGCTGGTAGACCGGCACGCCCAGCGCCTTGCCCTGGATGTCCCAGAGCGCGGTGTCGACCGCGGCGATCGCCGTCATGGTCACCGGACCGCGGCGCCAGTACGCGCCCTTGTACAGATAGTGCCAGGTGTCCTCGATGCGGCGCGCGTCGCGGCCGATGAGCAACGGCACCACGTGCTCTTGCAGGTAGGCCGCGACCGCCAGCTCGCGCCCGTTGAGCGTGGCGTCGCCGACGCCGTGAATCCCGTCCTCGGTGTAGAGCTTGAGCGTGACGAAGTTGCGCCCCGGGCTGCAAACGATGACCTTGGCGTCGACAATCTTCATTGGTTCACACCGCTGCTCGAGAAACCTCCGTCGACGACGATCATCTCGCCGTTGACGAAGCTCGCCGCCTCCGACGCCAGGAACACCGCGGCGCCCGCGCACTCGTCGGGGTGGCCGAACCGCTTCATGGGCGTGCGCCACAGCAGCTCCTGTCCGCGCGGCGTGCCGTCGAGCAGCGCCGCGTTGAGCGCGGTGCGAAACACGCCGGGCGCGATCGCGTTGACGCACACGCCGCGGCTGCCCCATTCGATCGCCAGCGACTTGGTCAGCGACACGACGCCGGCCTTGCTGGCGCAATAGGCCGCGACCTCGAGAAACGGCGCCACCGTGGCCACCGACGCGATGTTGATCACTCGCCCGTAGCCGCGCGCGAGCATCGGACGCCCGAAGATCTGACACGCGCGCAACGTCCCGGTCAGGTTGGTCTCGACGATGGCGTTCCAGTCGTCCTCGGCGAAGTCGATCGTCGGCACGCGCTTGGTCTTGCCCGCGCTGTTGACCAGGATGTCGACCTGGCCGAACGCCGCCAGCACCTGATCGCGCAGCCGTTCCAGTGACGCGCGATCGGTCACGTCGGCGCAGGCGCGCAACGTGCGGCGGCCGAGACGTTCAATCTCGCCGGCGGCGGCGTCGACCTCGGCGGGACGCCGCGCCGACGCCACGACGTCGGCGCCCGCGGCGGCGAGCCCGAGGCTGATCGATCGCCCGATCCCGGTGGTGCCGCCGACGACCACCGCCACCCGTCCCGCCAGGGAGACGGGCTGTGCGAAGGTCGCTGGCGGCGGCGTCACGCAGCCGTTCTTACCACCACATGCTGGCGGAGATCGAGAGCATGTCTCCGTCGGGGACCTGCGCCGGATCGACCATCGGCGGATCGCCGGTGCGCACCAGCGTGTTCGAGCCGTTGAACCAGTGCGAGTACTGGATGACGATCTGGTCGGTCGCCTGCCAGTCGGTCCGCAGGATCACGCGCGGCGAGACGACCGCGAAGCTGTAGTGCGCGTCGTCGGTCAGCGGGTCGACGCGATCGTAACGCATCGAAGCGGCGAGCCAGGACAGCATGCTGTACGTCGCCTCGATGCCGAGCTTGCGCTTGTCGGTTCCGCTCCACGGATGGCCGGTGACGCCAGCCATGACGTTGGCGGTCGCGGGATCGACTCCGGGATCGGCGCTGGTCACGTGCGTGAAGAGCCCGAACGCACTGACGAAGAGATCCGGACCGTCGCCCGAGAACGGAACCGGATAGCTGATCAGCTTTCCGATCGAGAGGTCGTACTGCCCGCCGATGGTGGACAGCGTGCCGGTGCCGCCGCTGTTGAGGCCGAAGTAGTTCTGCATCAGCCCGAGCCCGCCCGGCGTGTTGAGCACGCTGATGATGCGGCTGACCGCGCGCGACTGAAGCGCGTCGGTGTACGAGTAGGCGAGGTAGAGATGGCCGAAGCGCCCGGCGTTGACGCGCGCGTCGGCCGCGAAGATGTTGATGCGTCCGTCGGGCGCGGTGGTGCCCGCGCGATCGTCCATGCTGAACGCGCGCAGAAAGTGAGCGCCCACCGTCAGCTGCCGCCGCCAGCCGATACCCGCGTGCCCGTGCGCGACGAACGAGCTGCCGGCGCCGGGGTCGGCGAAGTTGTTCCACGCGTCGACCGTGATCGACTGCGACGCCTTGTTGCTCTGGCCGTGAATGCCCTCGACCAGGATCAGCGTCAGGTCGCCGAAGCCGATCTTCGCCGTCGCCTGCTCGCCCACGCCGCTGATGCGGGCGATGAGCGGCGTGCCGTAGCGGCCTTCATCGTACTCGCCGGTCGCGCCGAAGCGCGACGTGAACGCGCCGACCAGCGCCTGCAAGTGCAGCCGGCTGTTGATGGGCGGCGTGATCGACACGAACACGTCGGTGACGCCCAGCTGCGACGCCGGCTCGAGAAACGACGTCGACGCGTTGGCCTGCTTGGCGACGATGCTCACCAGGCCGGTGACCACG
>Ga0265320_10000856_pt1 | contig 22970 bp, 23 predicted proteins | sample 4827metaG_FD_202087 | JGI IMG/M metagenome (GOLD analysis project Ga0265320, IMG submission 202087) | Rhizosphere microbial communities from Carex aquatilis grown in University of Washington, Seatle, WA, United States - 4-8-27 metaG | ecosystem: Host-associated > Plants > Roots > Rhizosphere >...
TAACGGATTCTTACTGCCTTTGCTAGGAGGGTCAGGCGGTGGTGGCGAAAATCATTCCGGAGGGGGCGGTGGTGGCGGTGCCCTTCTTATTGCGGCGTCAAACTCAATACAACTCAATGGATTTATTGTTGCCGACGGCGGAAATGGCTATCGCGATGCCTACTCTTATGGTCCGCAAGGATTCTGCGGCGACGGAAGTGGTGGGGCAATTAGATTGGTAACCGCAAATCTAAGTGGAAACGGTATAATCTCAGCAGTCGGTGGTACTTTAGGGCCAGGGGCGGGACAAGGTCGCGTTAGGTTTGACGTATACCAAAATACTTTTGGCGGCTTAATTTCAGGCGTCTTTACCCAAGGCTTCCAGCCGATCATCATTCCCGTCTCTGGACAAGGCATTCAATTGTCCATTGCGAGTGTGGCGGGGGCGGCGGTGTCGGGGAGTCCGTCGGGCGTGCTGGCCAATCCCGATGTGATCATTCCCGCGCAGCAGAATAATCCGATTCCGGTGGTGGTGAATTGCGGCAATATTCCGCTCAACACGCAGATCACCGTGCAGGTGCAGCCGGCCAACGGGTCGCCCGTGACCGCAGTGGGCCTCAACAACGCGGGCACGCTGGCGTCCAGCACAGCCACCATCCTGGTGAACATGCCGCGCGGCGGCGGGATCATCTACGCCACGGCTGTCACCGGCATCGCGGGGGGCACGGCCTCGAATGACGCCACGCCGGACGCAAAGACCCCGGCGCTGGCCGCCGACACCAGGGCCAAGAGTCCATCTTACACTCAGACCGGCCTGACGGCGGATGGCGAGCGGTTTGTGGCGGTCGAGGTTAAGGCCACTTTTGGCGGCAAGCAAAGTCTCACCTACCTGACGAAATCGGGGATGCGCTATCCGGCGAATTGAGAAACGTCACGGAGTTGGAACCGCAGATTACGCAGATTAACGCAGATTTTTTAGCCCATTTTTCATCTGCGACAATCTGCGTAATCTGCGGTTCCTTCCTCTTATCCGTGTTATCCGTGCCATCCGTGGTCAAACTGAACTGCAAAATTTAGCATGAAACGGGCGCTCATTTTCCTCCAGGCCATCTTGCTGCTGGCCGCCCCGCTTGGCTTTGCCCAATCGAGCGCCCCGGACACCTTCTCGCCCGTCGCGAGCTACCAATATCAGGATTCGTTCGCGGAACCGGGCAACGCAACGACGATAACCAGCCTGATAGTCAGTTACCAATATATGGACTCGCTGGACGAGCCGGATACCTCAACGGTGATAAGCAGCCCGGTCGTGAGCTACCAGTATTTCGACTGGCCGGGAGACGAAAACCTGATTTTCACGAACAGCGCGAACGTCAGCTATTACTACAATAGCGGCCCGCAGATACTTACCCAGCCGGTGGGCCGTTACATTGAGGCAGGACAGGGTGTGACCCTGAGCGTAAGCGCCCAAGGCTCGGTGCAGTTGGGCTACCAATGGCGCTTGAACGGCGTGCCCATACCCAATGCGACGGCGGCGACACTCACGATCCCCGATGCGCAACCGGGCAACAGTGGAAACTACTCAGTGGTCGTGCACAACGCCTCGGGGAATACCACCAGCAACGCCGCACAAATCACCGTCTATCTCCCCGCCTCCACCCCCCAACCCGCGCCGCCCGTCCAAAATCCCACAACGCAAACGCTATCGGTTGAGCAAAGCACCGGGCTGCCACGCCCGGACGAAACACAATTGATCACGATTTACGCCAATGGGACGCTTGGGGCAAACGGACCAAATCCCAATGACATGACGATTGTGCTGACGCATGGATGGGATAGCGACCCGAGCATGTGGGCAAATATGACGGTGGCCTTGATCGCCCAACAACAAACGATGGGAGCCCATTGGAACATCGTGGAATGGGATTGGTGTGACCAGGCGAAGACCTTCCCCAACCTCGCCCTCGCCGAAAGTCGGACCGCCAGCCAAGGCGAAGCCCTCGGACAGTCACTCATGGACGCGCTCGGCGTGGATTACAATCAGCCCATCCATTTTATCGGCCACAGCCTTGGCACGCTGGTCAACTGCCGCGCGGCAGACTACATCCACGGGGATTTGCCCGATAGCCCGCCAAAGAATCCAGGAACCTATGAATGGCAAAACACGCAGATGACGCTGTTGGATGAAGCGGAGATCGCCGCGCCAATCAATGGATCATACGTGAATTCTGATATTCAGCACGGGAACCCGCTGCCAGGGAAGGTGATTCCCGACCATTACGCCTACGTGGATAATTATATTAGTGAGGTCGGCGTGGTGCATTCCGGAGCGGCGAATGTGTTGCTTTGGCGGAGTCTGGCAGTGCCAGGCATTAGTGATTTTATTTACACCCCTATTTTTGGTTCCGGTCGCCACGGCTATGGCGTGGAATGGTATACGCAAACCATCATAGATCCCCTTCCGAGTCCGAACGACCTCGGTGTTGACGGAACCGTCATGGGATTCTTTTGGTCGTTCGAGCTCTACAGCATTTCCGATGCTCCTGGGTGGGGTTCAAATTCCCAACAAAGCACATTTTTCCTGCAAAGCGATGACGGGAATGCGTCTCCCTCAGCGGTGACGATATTGAATGCGTCAGTGGCAGAGTCGATAAACCAGCTAGTGCAAAGCATCGTTTATCCGCTCGCGCAAGCGTATTTAGGTTTAAACGAAGGCAGCGAACTTGTCGAAAGCATTCCAGGAGATATCCAATACGCGGGCAACATGGCGGCGAACTTTGCGCAATCATTCACGGGAACCGGCAGCCAGCCGGTTTATCTCAACACCGCCGGTTCGACGCCCGCTTACTTCACCACCCCAACGCAACCTTCGTCGGCCACACCCGCAGCGCTCTGGGATTTCCAGTTCACGATCGCGCCGGGCGCGGCCCAACCCAATCAATTAAATATCCCCATGCTGGCGACCGCCATTGCGCCGGCGGAGGCAACGCCGAACGCCGTCTATTCGATCATTCCCGTGCTGGTGCCCACCGAGGCGGTGGCGATGTCCTTCCAGTATCAAATCACCGGCGCGGGCCCCGGCGATTTTATGACGATGGGCATCGGCTCCGAGAACGACTACACCATGGAGGCTCAGTATGTGACCGACGGCTTCTGGAACCAGTCGCCCGTCATTCAGGTGGCAAATTACTCCAACCAAAACGTGCAATTGGTTTTTGCGCTGAACGGACTCGCCAGTCTGCCCCAAGGCTCATTGAGCATTCGCAATATCCAGTTTTACATCCCACCCCGGCCACAATTACAAATCAGTCCGATGGAATCGGGACTGAATCTTTCCTGGCCTTTGTCGAGCATTGGCTGGACTCTGGAAACCACGACCGACCTCGCCGATCCCAATAGCTGGCAACCCGTCAATTTGACCCCGGTGAATTCGAATTACTTTCAGGGGGTTCAGGTCGATTCGCCGACACCAATACAATTTTACCGATTAACCAAATAAAAAATCGACGTGAATTCACTCGCAAGCGCCATATTGGGGTGCACACACCGCCACGCTTTGCCATTGTATGCGGCGGCGGTTGCGGCGATATTGGAGCCAGGAGGCGGACATGAAACACAAACCCATCCTCTACATTAAACCGGGCTGCCCGTGGTGCCGTGAGGCCATGGCTTATTTCTCGCAGCATGGCGTGGAACTGGATGTGCGGGACGTGAAAGAGAGCGAGGCCTCACTGCGGCGCATGGTGGAGATCAGCGGCCAGTCGCGCACGCCGACGTTTGAGTTTGGCGATTTCGTGGTGGCCGATTTTAGCATGAACGAATTTCTCGATGAGCTTGCACAAGTCCCGGAAATCAAAAAGGAACTCGGGCTGGGCGACGAGGAGGTCTAACTTTCGGCACGAAATCCCCTGATGAACGACCTTCCCTCTCCCAGCCGTCCGTGGTTTACCGCTGGCCAACGCCGTTTGCTGGCGCTGGCGGCGTCAGTGCTGGCCGGGTTGTTCCTGCTTTCCGTGGTCGCCCTGGCCGTCTGGGGGCTGCGGGCCTTTCTCGCAGAGTTCGGGCATGTCATCTGGCCCTTGGTCATCGCAGGCATCCTCGCCGTGTTGCTGCGCCCGGTGGTGGACAACCTGGAGCACACGCTCAAGCTCCCGCGAATGCGGGCGATCCTTTTACTATATTTTCTCGTGGTGGCGGCCTGCCTCGCCCTGGGGCTGTTGCTGCTGCCGCTGGCGATGAGCCAAGTGGTGGATTTGATGCAAGCCGGCCCGGATTCCCTCCGGCACGCCTTTACCCAGGTTAAAGACTTCCTCAGCCAATACCCGGATGTTTATCAGGCGGTGAAAAAATTTCTCGATGAAAACAGCCTGGTGACGAGGATCAACGAGGAGAGCCAGCGCATTTTGACGCTGCTGTTGTCCGCGCCGTCGACGGTGGGAAAAGTTTTTGAGTTGGCGGCCGCGCTCGCCGTGGTGCCGATCTATCTTTTCTTTTTGCTCGAGACCAAGCGCAACTTCTCGCGCGATTTCCGTGATCAATTGACCTTCCTGCCGCCGGCGGTGCGGGAGGACGTGGTGTTTTTGACCAAGGAGTTTGCGGGCATCATGGTGTCATTTTTCCATGGGCGGCTTTTAATCGGACTGGTGATGGGCGCGTTGCAGGCGGTTGGTTTCATGGCCATCGGCCTGCAGAGCGGATTTGTGCTCGGGTTGTTTTTCGGCATCCTCAACTTGGTGCCGTTTTTGGGGGTGATTCTCGGGCTGGCGGTGGTTTTGCCCGTGGCTTATATGCAGCAAGGCGGCGGGTGGGCGCTGGTGGTGGAAGCCGGCGCGGTGTTTGCCGTCGTGCAGGTGGCGGAGGCGTATTACTTCACGCCCAAAATCATGGGCGAGCGCACGGGACTGCATCCCATGGTCATCATCATTTCCATCTTTTTCTGGGGACAGGCGCTGCATGGGCTGCTGGGGGTCATTCTCGGCGTCCCTTTGACCGCGTTCTTAGTGGTGGCCTGGCGGCTGTTGAAAACCAAATATCTGCCGCAACACCACACCCGCCCGCCGATGCGCGGGACGTGAAGCCCCGGCTCACGGGGTCTTTGCGATTGCCTTTTGGGCGGGCCACTTTACGTTGCAAACCGAGCCATCCCTGACCGCCGCCCCGCCCCTTGCCGTGTCTGAATCCGCCATCGATTCCTCCGCCAACCCGCAGCACGTGGCCATCATCATGGATGGCAACGGGCGCTGGGCTCGCGCGCGCGGCCTGCCGCGCATCGAGGGACACCGACAGGGCGTGGAAAATGTGCGCCGCATCGTGGGCATCGCGCGTGAACTGGGCGTGCCCTACGTCACACTCTACGCCTTTTCCGCAGAAAACTGGCGGCGGCCCGCCGAGGAAGTCGGCGCGTTGATGGGCTTGCTCGAGATTTTTCTCGACCGCTACACGCGCGAACTCGAGGAAAATGAAGTGCGGTTGCGCACGATTGGGCGCATTGACCAGTTGCCGCCGCGCGCGCACGCCTGCCTGCAACGCGCCCTGGCCCGCACGGCGCACTTTACAAAACGCACGCTGGTGCTCGCGCTCAATTACGGCTCGCGCCAGGAAACCGTCGAGGCCGCGCGCGCCTATGCCGAGGCGGTTTGTGCGGGCCGCGAAAATCCTGCGGAATTGGACTGGTCGCGTTTTGCCAAATACCTCTCCACGGATGGCCTGCCGGACCCTGACTTGATCATCCGGACTTCCGGCGAGAGCCGCCTGAGCAATTTTCTGCTGCTGCAAGCGGCCTATGCCGAAATGTATTTCAGCCCCGTGTATTGGCCGGAATTCAGCCGCGAACACTTCGTCGAGGCGCTGGATGCCTTCAAACTCCGCGAGCGGCGCTTTGGACAGACCGGAGAACAAGTGCGCCCGCCCGCGCCCGAACTCGCCTTGCCCAAGTGATTAAACGCACCCTCAGCACGGTGGGTTTGTGGGCGGTTGTCTTCGGGACGCTCTATTTTTTTGGCGTGTTCGGCGGCGTGGTGCTGCTGGCGGTGTTGACCCTCCTGGCACAGTATGAATTTCAAGGTCTCCTGGAAAAGTCCGGACTGCCGCCGTGGAAGAACACCACACTGGCGTTAGGGTTTACCCTGGTGTTGTCCATCGGCTTGGAGTTGCCGGAAATTTTCTATCTTGCACTGGTAGCAATCTCATTTGCACTGGTCTTGGGTGCGCTGGTCAGTGTGCGGGAGCCGTCCAACAGTCATCGTCTGGCCGGCTCAGTGCTCGCCTTGGCCTACGTTCCGGGAATGATGGTGTTTTACGCGGCAATTTCGCTTATGGGTCGAAATGCGTATCCGGAATCAAAAGGTCATGGACTAGGCTTGGTGATTTGGGTGATTGCGGTCGCGAAATTCACCGATGTGGGAGGTTACCTGGTGGGTTCGATGATTGGGCGGCATAAACTCGCTCCGACAATCAGCCCGGGAAAAACTTGGGAAGGTGTGGGCGGAGGGCTGGTTTTGGCGGCGGCAGTGGCGTATCTTCCGGTCCGATACGCTCCGGAATATTTTGAGGCTTGGCTGACGCCGATTCGCGCCGTTGCCTTGGCCCTGCCAATCGGCGTGGCGGCGATTGTGTCTGATTTGTCGGAGTCGGCCTTCAAGCGCCGCGCGGGAGTCAAGGACTCGGGCCGCTGTATTCCCGGCATCGGTGGCGCGCTGGACTTGGCGGATAGCTTGCTCCTGGCCGGGCCGGTAGCGTATTACCTGTTCATACTGATCCAACAATAAGATACGGCCGCCTCGAAATTATCGCCGCCTTACGGCAGTGCCACGGGCATGGTGGTTGAATTCACCGGCTTGTTTTTATCGTCGAGGGTGGGAGCCGCCGGAACCATCGTGGGCATGGATAATTTCACCCACTGGTCCGAGCCGGGGGCCAGCCCACCGCCCGCCGCTTGAGCATTCAGAATCGACTCCGGAGTAAGATTGGACGCGCCGGAATTGGGCAGGACAGTCAATGCGAGGTCGGCGGAAGTTCGTGCCACCGACTCTGGTATTGCCGACGCGGAGTTTTCATTCGCGGCGGGAATGTTGGCGGCCGGCTGTCCGGTCATCGCGGCCTGGTAAATGTGGGCGCGTGCCGCGTCATCCGTGGCAGACTTGCGCTTTTGATCGGCGGTCAACTGGCTCAACACTTTCTGGTCAATGGTCACATCGGAACGCGCGAGAATGGGAACCGTGTCCCGGGATGTGCCATCTTCATTCACATCCCCAGTGGCGGCTTTAAGCAGCAAAAATAAACCCAGGGCGGCGAGCGTGGTAAAAAATGCCCCCATGAGCATCCCCACGGGAGAGTTAAAAAACGAGAAACTTTGGGGGGCGCTGGCGGAGGTGTCCGCGCGGCGGGCTTCGAGGTTGATTTTATCCAGCTTCACTTCATGGGCCGCACCGCGGTTCATTTGCCGCTCCGCCAGGGTCGCCACCGAGGCGTTGCGGTGCGCCTGAGTCTGCTTTTGCCTGACGGTGGTTGGCCGGGCGGGCAAAACCGGGTCGTTACGAGTGGGGGCCACGCTGCGCGCAGACAGAGCCGACGGGATATCCACCGGTATAAACGAAGCCGTGGGGCCGTTTCCCGTTGCCGGGTCCGAAGTTGTGGTCGCGCCACCGGCACGGGCCGCCAATGCTTTGCGCGCAGCCTGATGAAGCTCGCAGGCGCGCTCGAACTTGCGCCGCCGCAAGACATTGTGGCGGATCGCATCCTTCAGTTCCCCCAACTCGTGCCGGCCAATCTCGTTGTCGAGGTAAAGATTGGTCAGTTCCTCAAATTGTTTTTCCGTCATGCAGCTTGGTCGCCCAGAACCTGTTTAAGCGCCTCACGCGCCCGGGCGATGCGGCTCTTGACCGTGCCCAGGCTCAGGTTCAGCAATGCGGCGATCTCTTCATATGACAGATCTCGCACGTTACGCAAGGTCAGGATTTCGCGGTGGGCGGGGCTGAGGCTACCCATCGCAACCTCCACCCGCTCAAATAATTCCTGGGTGACGGCCTTTTTGCCCGGATCCGGCTCTTCGTCGGGCAGTACCTCGGCGAGGGTCAGGCCAGCTTCGGGGCCGATGGCGGCGTCCAGCGAGACGGCGGCATGGCGGCCCCGACGCCACCAGAACCAGTAGCGGTTGTGCGCCAAGTTGGTGGCTATTTGATACAGCCAGGTGGAGAATGCGGCGTCACCACGAAAGGCCCCCAGCCCGCGGCGCGCGCGCAGAAAGGTGTCTTGGGTGACCTCTTCGGCGTCCTCATGGTTTTTGAGGAGGCCAAAGACGCGGCGGAAAATCGGCTCGTGGTAACGGCGCACAATGTCGTCAAAGGCGCGGTCATCGCCTTGACGGAAGCGTTCGAGCAAAAGTTTGTCGGCGGCAAAGTCGGCGGAGCTCATGGTGCGTACAATATACCACCTCTTTGAAAAAAATGTCGCCTGCATTGTCAAACGACCCCGGAAACCTGATTATAATTTGTTTGCTTCCCTTTTCAAATCAAGGACTTGCCGAATGCCCCATCGAATGTAAAACCCTTGTCATGGGTCGTATGCGATATTCAAACGACCGTTTTAATCAAGGAAAGACCCCCAATTCGCCGGGACACAGTCAGAAAGCGGAGGGAGATGTTTCTGTACCGGCTTAATGGAAACTGACCTATTTATCCCAGCACCGGCATGGTCCCCGAAAATTCTGCTGCCAACGAACGAGCGATGGATGTTCCAATCGTGATGGAAACTATCCGGCCAAAAAATGATCTTAGTGTTCAGAGCGAATCGAACAACTTCTTATATTTCTCGATAATGATACCCCCCTAAAACATATTCGTCTCGTTGAATCAACTTCATCTACGCATTATCCATCGACCATTTTAAAGATTTAAGAACACTGCCTTAGCTTAATTGTAATAAGCAGCCACCACCGAACACCGCAAAAGCTGCGTGTCCGACTCCAGCGTTTAGTGTAACAATTTTAATAGCTTGCGAGGAAGTTGTTTGAGGGCGTCTTCGACGCTGTCGGCAATAACTTCATAAACCGGCCAGAACGAGGCCGCCCTTACCAACTTCGGAGTCGCTTCGGGATGCCAGACTGTGCAGATGAAGTTCGCGTCGGCCCCCAGCTCCCATTGGGCCAGCTTAATCCACTCGCGGAGCTTTTTTTCGCGAGTTGCGGGGTCGTTTCTTGTCTCATCGAACACCTTTTCCAGCTTGTCACCGAGGGGATCCCCGGGAACAAAATATCCCGTGTAAAACCCGTGCCCAAGGAGGGCGGCGGCTACCGATTGAGGAGCGCGGAGATGGATGACCGCCAATCCGCGGCGGGGAGGATTCCAAAACTTCCTCGGCAGCAACATCCCGGAGATGTCGGATTGGTTGGCCTCCTGGCCCGCCAAGAAAAATCGTGGCGCATAAACTTTGTGTGCCAGCTGCATTTCCGGGTCGCGCCCCATGATATGGTCGCCATTCGTGTTGGCGTTGAACGTTCCCCCACCTTGCCAGCGTTCACATAGTTTGGCCATGAATCCCCTGCGGGTGGCATAGCAATGACGGCGCTCGCAGTCGTTGCAGCGGAAAACTCCGGGTTTAACTAGCGTTGGCTTGCCATTATGGTGTAGATGCTGGCCGCCGAGCATGATTTGATCCCAGTCTGCGGGGACTCGCCGCAGAAACTTCTCCACCCCGATCCGAAAGTCATCGGCGAAACAGACATCATCTTCGAGGATCAGCACGCTATTGACGCCATCCGCGATTGCCTTGCGCATCACTTGTTGATGTGACTTGAGGCAGCCCCAAGCACCCGCGCCGCGCGGCCAGCCAGCCGGAGGCGGTGAAACCAGGCCATCCACCGCCTCAAATATTTCAGGTTGCTTGAAGGGCCATTGGCATTCGCGTAGGGCCTGCTTTACCCGCGCCAATCGGTCGGGTCGGCGTTTCAAATTGATGAGCACCACCCGGTCAAAATATCCTTTTAAGTCAAATTTCTTTCGAGAGGGCATGGCGCGAATTAGCTGGGGTTGCCGTATCAGTCAAGAATTTCGTCCACGAGACCCAGCCAGTAAGCGTCAGTCGCGGATAAGGAATTCTCCCCGGAAAGCAAGCGGTGGCAAAGGGTTGAAGCAAAATACCAGAAACCGAGCAGGCAAGGCATCACCCTGGTCAGCAAATAGGCTTCCGCCTTCGCGGGCTTGGTTTTCTTCAGTTTGGCATATTCTTTGGTTTCCGCTTTAGAGAAAAAGCGCGGGCCCACTGCGCGAATTAAGTTCCGGACTGTGGCCAGGTGCTCCCCGCGCAGATGGTCCCGGGCCAACAGATAATCCATCATCAACTCGGCTGCGGCGGTGGAATCCAGCGACCAATCTCCCGACGAACGGGCCTTTGCTTCATAGTCAATCACCGCCTTGCAAAGCCGGGCTTCCAGCGGGGCCAAACTCATACTATTTTGTCGGGGCACCCGCGCCGGGTAAAATCGATTAACGGCGAGAATCAGCTTTAGACGATCCAGCGATTCATAAAGCAATTTTTCGGCTCTCGGAGATGATAATTGCGGTCGAAGGGCATCAGCAAAATTTTTGAAGAAAATCCATGGGTTGTCTTGAACGAATCGGCTCTGCGCCGGCGGCTTTAATTCAAGATATCTTGCGGCCATTCTGGCGACAACTCGCTTTGCCAGTGTGCCAGCCACCTTCCGATTTTCTCGGTCCAGGCGCATGGCCATGGCCAAGGCGTATTCCCGCTTAAGTATCTTTATGCCGTTGTGGGGTTTGGATCTTGTTCCATGAAAAAGAATTCTGGCTCGTCGAGTGGCATAAGCAACATGGCCAGCGACCAACAAACACGCCGCCGCACTGCTGGCGCGGTGCGCCACCGTGATGATCTTGATATCTGCATTGGCCGGCTCCGGCGCATTGAACAATTCATCCAACTCAAAAAATGCCTCGATTTTTCCCCCGGGACTTTTAATTGTTATCGTGATTGGGTCAGGGGATTGCTCCAGCAAGGTCTTGATTTCGGCGGATAGCCGGAGGGCCCGATCCTTCGACAACGCGCCATGCATTTTTACCCGACGGGAAGGATCTGCTTGCAGCATCATTGCGGTTGAATCAGGCATCGACACAGGTATCCCAAGTGCGCCTCAAAACGCAATCCCATAAGAAGCCCAGCCGAGGGAATCGCTATTGAGCTGATACCAAGTTAATGCATGCAGTGGCGATTATTCAACGGATTAGACAAAGCAATGAGCCTACCGGTCATTTGAAACCATCCTTGGTTCGCAAATATGTAAAAAATGAAAATACGATGAACGTTAGCCACAATAAAGTAGCCGAAACGGATATGTATAGGGTGTTATACCCGGGTATTATAATTTCTAATCAAATTCGTCGAGCTGCGTTTATAGTTAGAGTATCTACTTAGAATAATATTTTGAACATTTAATTTGATATAACAGGTTTTGCGTGTAACTTGGGCGTGCTTGACGGATTTAAGGGGGGGGCTGATTCGGTTAGATGGCTTGGCGCTGGAAACAGCCAACTTAACTTGCATACTGCAGAATTGACGGACTGTGCTGTCGCCACTGCGGACGGCTGGAAATCCGCAGGCTTTCGCGGCGAGCACGTTACTTCCGACGAACTGCACACAAACCATGACTTTAAAGTCTTGTCGCATAATAGCATTGTGTTCGGTAACAGCCGTTCTTTGGCTTGATTCTCTCCACCTCCAATTAACCTTCAATTTTCACCACCATGAAAAAATCTTCCGTTTCTCGTCGTAAATTCTTAACCGGACTCGGGGTGGCCGCAGGCGCCGCAGCCCTTGCACCCGCGGTAAAGTCTCTCGGGGCTGGGCCGAATAGCAAGGGCAGTCTGCTGGATGCGTGGACGAGACCACGTGATACCAGGCTTTACCCGGTGCAGATCCTCAGCCGCAAGCAGGGCAGTTATCTCCTGCCGCTGGCCGAGCGACCTCTTTAGGCGGGGCAGAAGAAATGGCGGGTGGTAAATGGGTATTGCGTGAATAGCGCGACCTATTCCAAAGTACGATCAGTTTTCATTGTTTTTTGAGACTGCATTGGTTAAATATACTTCATGGTCTCCAGTTCCCGCAATACCTTCCGCTTCTGGCTGGTTCTTGCATTGCGCGTTGTGCTCCTCGCGGCGGCATTTGTCGGCGCTCGTTATTGGTCTCTTCGGTTGGCCGCAAGCGCGGTCCCCTTGCCCGCGAAGAGTGTTGCCATGGCTCGGGGTGTTTCCACCCCATCACCTGCGCCAACTAAAGTCCGGCCCGCCGTCGTCAATCTGCCCCAAGCCAAGTCCGACCTCCTCAACATTCTCCACGCACAAGGAGAGTATAACCGTGAGCGCGGCTTATTCTCCCTGGCTGCCAGTCTCGACCCCGAAGCGCTTAAAGAAGTCTTGGCCGATCTCGTAACGCAACCCAACATCGGAAATAACAAACAGGCGATAGCCATTTTGGCGGCGCAATTGGCTGAGTCGGATCCTCAAGCCGCTTTGGATTCGTTAAAAAACATTCATAATTTACGCGATAGAGGAGCTCTAGCGGCCGATGTCTTTGACGCTTGGTCGGCCAAAGACCCTGCCGCAGCCTTGGCGGCGATTTCCCAACTGCCGGGAGGTTACAAACGCGAAGTCTCGCTTCTAGCGATCTTCGATAATCTGATGATTCAAGATCCGAAATCGGCTCTTTCGGCTTTGCTAAGCCAACCCATAGATAGAGCATCCTTTGAGCTTTATTCGAGCGTGTTCGGTAATCTGACCAGCCGTGACCCATCTACCGCTGCCGCTGCCGCACTCAGCCTGCCGCCCAATATTATGCGCGATGCCGCGTTGCAAAGTACCGTCACCGCGTGGGTCGCGCAAGACCCCACGGGGGCGTTGGCGTGGGCAAATGGCCTGCCTGCCGGTCCGACGAAAAATGGGGTCCTCGACAACGCCATGTTAGCCCTGAGCCAACAGGATCCCGCATCCGCCGCCAATTACACCACCCAGCTTCCCGACAGCCCCATGCGCGATTACATGCTCAAACAAATCTCCGGCAACTGGGCACAAGCCGACCCCGCCGGGTTGCTGGCCTGGGCCCATGGAAATCTCACCGGCAATGACTATGCCAGCGCGGCGCAGAACGCACTCATGATTATGGGCCAGACCGACCCCGCCGCTGCCGCCTCCGCCCTGGCCCAGATTTCCGACCCCAACGTCGTCAAACCAGCCCTTGGACAACTCGCCTTTACTTGGGCTGCGCAAGACGTGAATGCGGCGCTGGCCTGGGCGCAATCCTTGCCCGCCGACAATGCCGCCCAGCGTAATTCGGCCATCTCCGGTGCCCTTGAATCCTGGAGCAACACCGCCCCGGATGCGGCTGCCTCCTACATCCAACAAAATCTCGCCACCGACCCATCTTTCAGCACCCTTGCCACCCAGGTGGTCAATTCTTGGGGACATTCCGACCCGCAAGCGGCGCTGACCTGGGCGGAAAATCTGCCGGCTGGCAGTGCGCAAAACAACGCCGTCACCGCTGCCATTACCCAACTGGCCAACTTTGACCCGCAAACAGCTTGGCAGGATGCCCAGCAACTATCCGGGAGTAGCGGCAACACGGCCATGGTGAACGTCATCAATGCCTGGGCCAACCAGCAACCTGAGCAGGCGGCCGCGGCCCTCGCCAATCTTCCCGATGGCAAGTCCCTCAACACCGCGACCGCCGATGTGGCCAAAAATTGGCTAAGTCAAGACCCCACCGCCGCTTCGCAATGGATAAACACCCTGCCTCAGGGTCCCGCCCGGGACGGTGCCGTTGAGCAAATCATCTCCTCCGTCGGCAAAAACGACCCGGCTGCTGCCTTCAACTGGTCAACCACCATCAGCAATGAAACGACCCGCAACGCCCAGGTCGTTAAACTCGCCGGGCAATGGTCGAGCATTAATCCCGCCGCCGCCGCCGCCGCCGCCCAAAACGCATTAGGCAACCTCACTAACCTGACCCCGGCCCAGCAAGCCGCCCTGCAAAAAGTCCTCGACAAAGCAACTGCGCCTTGAACCTATTCTTTATCACGGCCATGCAAACCAACCCCAGTTGTCGCCGCCGAAAAGCCATCGCGGCACACGTTATCTTACTGGTGGCGGCAATTGCCGCAGGTTGGTATTCTCCTGCTTGGCCAGGGTTCAATTCCACCAAAAATGCAGTCGTTGGGCGGAATGTACCGGTCAAAACCTCGGCCGCAAAACTGACCCAGGCCCAAGCCGACCTCGCCAAAATTCTACGCACGTCCGCAGGAATCAACCGTGAGCGCGACTTGCTTGCCTGGGCCGACGGACTCGACGCCCGAACACTCAAAGGGCTACTCGCTGGTCTGACGGCACATCCAGGTGTGGAACAAAACGAGAAAACCATTTCCATCCTGCTGGCCCGGTTAGTGGAATTGGACCCCGCAGCCACCTTGGATATATTGAAAAGCCAGCATGATCCTTATGTAAGAATGAAATATGCAGGCACTGCATTTGATGCCTGGTCCGCCAAAGATCCGCAGGTGGCCCTTGCTGCGGTTTCCCAACTGCCCGCAGATGATTTGCGTTATATGGCACGTAAACAGGTCCTCAAAAACCTGATTGATCAGGATCCGTCAGCAGCGCTTGCAGCTTTGCGCAATCAAACTGGCGAGCAAATGGCCGAGTACATGTACAAAGATGTCTTCAGTGAATGGGCCAACTATGATCCATCCGCCGCGACCGCCGCCGCGCTCAAGCTGCCACCCAGTTATGCCCAGGATCAAGCGTTGCGGGGTGTCGCCACCGCCTGGGCCGAGCAAGACCCCGCGGGGGCGTTGGCATGGGCAAATGCCCTGCCCGTCGGCCAACAGAAAACTGATGCCATAAATTCCGTCATTGTCGCCATGAGTGAGCAGGACCCCAATTCCGCCGCCAATGACATTCTACAGTTTCCCAACAGTTCAAACCGTGATAATCTCATCATTGGTGTTGCCAACCAGTGGGCGCAATCCGACCCCACCGGGTTGCTAACGTGGGCGGATAAAAACCTCACCGGCTGGGCTTTTGATCATACGGCGCAAATTGCGCTCAGGCAACTAGGCCAGACCGACCCCGCCGCTGCTACCGCCGCGCTGGCCCAGATTTCCGACCCCAATGTCGTCAGCCAGGTTACCCCAGAGCTTGCCATCGATTTTGCCGGGGAAAATGTTCAAGCGGCCATGCAATGGGCGCAGTCACTGCCAGCCGACAATATGGCCGTGCGCAATTCAGCCTTTTCGAATGTCCTTAGAATATGGTCAAACAACGACCCGGCGGGGGCGGCCTCCTATATTCAACAAAATCTCTCCACCGATCCATCCTTCAGCACCCTCGCCACCCAGGTGGTCAACACTTGGGGAAGTTATGAACCGCAAGCTGCGCTCACTTGGGCGCAAAACTTGCCTCCGGGCAGTGCGCAAAATTCCGCCATGGGCGCTGCCATCACGACGCTCGCCCATAGTGACCCCCAAACCGCTTGGAATGACGCCCAACAATTATCCGGTAGCGACATTGGTCAAGTTCAGGCCAATGTCATCTCTGCTTGGGCCAACCAAGAACCCGTCCAAGCCGCCGCCGCACTGCAAAGCCTGACTCCAGGGGACAACCTCAACACTGCCACCACCGATGTCGCCAAAAGCTGGCTCAATAAAGACCCCGCCGCAGCCACCCAATGGATCGGCACCCTCCCCGAAGGCTCCGCCCGGGACAGTGCCGTTACCCAGCTTATTGCAACCATCAGCAAAAATGACCCGGCAGCTGCTTTTAACTGGGCCGCGTCTATCGGCAATGGGACAACCCGCAACACGCAGGTTGTAAAACTCGCCGGGCAATGGTCTAGCATCAACCCCGCCGCAGCTGCCGCTGCAGCTCAAAACGCACTTGGTAACCTCTCTAACCTGACCCCGGCCCAGCAAACCGCCCTGCAAAAAGTTATAGACAAAGCACCTGCGCCTTAACTAGTCTTTTCACAATATGCTTCAATATGACATTGTTCAGCTCAAGGCTTCCGTGGCAGGAAGGCCTCAGGGCTATGTTGAATTCGTGCTCAAACACGGAAAAGTTGAGGGTGATTTTGTATTTATCAATGAAGCTGTGCAGAAAGATATTTCCCAACGATTCCCGCCGGAAAAATTTGAAATTGCCCAGCTTAAAGCCGACACTGAGCAATATCCCAAGGGATTTGTGGATTTTATTCTCTTGCGCGGGAAGAAATTGGGAAAATTTGTGGAATTGGATTTGGTCGCACTCGACGAACTTCATGAGAAGTTCCCGGTGCCGACTTTTGCCATGCCGAAGGAACCGACCCTGGCTGAAATGACCGCCAATTTTACCAAAGCCATGGGGAACTGGGTAGCCGCTGGGTTTAAAGTCGTTGAACGCGAGGTTTTTGAAAAACGTCACGCCATCTGCAAATCCTGCGAATTCTGGCTTCCTGACGCCCGCCTGGGGACCGGAAAATGCCGAAAATGCGGCTGTTCAATTTATAAACTTTGGATGGCTACTTCCAAATGTCCGCTGACGCCGCCTAAATGGTAAATGACGAACGTCGCCCGCAGAAGGGGCGGGTGTCTTGCGTGCTGACCGAATGAGGCTGGGTGCAGGGGCGGACTGAGCCTCCGCGGCCGCGTCGGTACAACCCTTCGCCGCCACCGGGCCAGATTTGTAAGTTGCCGCCGGTTAAACCCAGGCGTCCGGGTCATCGTTCTACGGCGTCAACGCGCGTAGATTATACTTGGGCGCCAACTAATTAATCGCGATCCGAGCTCTATTTTCAATCGCACCGCTGGAGATGGCGTAACGGGTGAGGCCAGCGGTGTCGTGGATGTTTAGCTTGTCCATCAGGTTCTGCCGGTGCTTCTCGACGGTCTTGACGCTGATGCCAAGTTCAGCAGCGATTCTCTTGTTCGCTGAACCCTCGGCCACGAGTTGCAACACCTCGGCTTCGCGGGAAGTCAGGCGGAAATTTTCCGCCTTCCGCGTCCCGTGATGCGTGAACGGATTTTCTGATTCACTGTGCAGGCGCTTGGTCATGGCCGCGCTGAAGAAGGTTTTTCCCTGGGCGACGGTCCGAATCGCTTTGGTTAATATCTCGACGGACTCCAGTTTTTCCAGGATACCCACCACCCCGACATTGCACATTTGCCTGATTTGTCCATCATCGTTATTCGCGGACAGAATGACCACCTTGGCCTTGGGATCATCGGCCAGGATTTGCCGGGTGGCTTCGAAGCCATTAAGTTCCGGCATGGCCAGATCCATCAAAATGACGTCGGGCCGCAGTTCCTTGGCGAGTTTCACGGCCTCGCGGCCAGTGCGAGCCTCGCCGACGATCTTAAAATGGCCGTCCACGTTCAACAGTGAGCAGAGACCCTTCCGCACGACGGTATGATCGTCAGCGAGCAAAACCGTGATTTGATTCGAGGCTGTCATGTTTTGCCGGGTTGATTGTTGAGGGGAAAATGGGTGAAGCCGGTTTTTAAGTATACCACGGTCTTCCCTGCATTTCCCACGCTTTCGCGAGAAAATTAGCCTCCCTTTGGCTCACGTGCGCGGCCTCCGCCCTAGGAGCAATGAGACCACAAACAACACGAGGAAGACAAGGAATAGCACCCGGGCGAACAAGGCGGCGGTGCCCGCAATGCCCCCGAAGCCGAGGATGCCGGCAATTAAGGCAATGACGAGGAAGATGATGGCATATCTTAACATGGGAGTGAAGGATTGAGGGTTTAAGGAAATGTCGGGTTAGTCGGACTTGGAACGGATCAGCAATCCGCCCGCGCCGACGGCAGCCACAATGGAGCCGCCGATTAACAGCCAGATGGATTTTTCCGTGGGCGCTCCGGTGAAAAACCGGGAGAAATCAGAACCCAGTGAATTCGAGGCGCCAACCCCGAAGACTATGAGCACGATCCCTGCGACAAGAAGGACGATGGATAGGATTTTATTCATGGACGGATGAGTTTGTGGTTTTTGAATAAATGGCGGAGGAAATGCCCTAGTGGAATTTTTGCCCCCGCCAATTTGTTATGCCGGAAGATACATGACTTCACAAAATCCGTAAATTGGTGGCCCGGCCTTATTTCACTAAGAAATATCCCTAGGATGCCCCCCAAGATACAGATGCTTGGAGCGCGTAATTGACCCTGGGGGGTGCAACATACTTTGGCTGGCAAATGGCAAATTGGTCGGCCACAATTAAGCCGATGAAGGATTACTCCCGGCTGACCAAGGCGGAATTGATCGAGCGTTTGCAAATGCTCGAATTGCCGCAGGCGGATAACGTAGAGTCTACGCGGCAGCGACTATCCACGCCCAAGGAGCTGGACGAAATCATCACCGAACGCAAACGGGCGGAAGTCACCGCGGCGCAATTAGTGTCTATCGTGATTTCCTCCGATGACGCCATCATTGGAAAGGATTTGCAGGGCAGGGTCATGAGCTGGAACCGAGGCGCGGAAAATATTTTTGGCTATACGGCGTCTGAAATGATCGGCCAGTCGATCACGCGACTGATTCCACCTGATCGACAGCAGGAGGAAGTGGAAATTTTGGTTCGGGTCCGGCGCGGTGAATACGTGCGGCATTTTGAAACCATGCGCGTGAGAAAAGATGGTCGGCGGATTGCCATCTCGGTGACGGTTTCGCCCATCAAAGATGACCAGGGCCGAATCATTGGCGCGTCCAAAGTCGCGCGCGATATCACGGAAAGAAAAGAAGCGGAAGCGCGCTTGAACGAATCCGTGAAGGAGATAAATGCACTGAAGACCGCGCTCGACGCCCATTCCATCGTGGCCATCACGGATGCGAAAGGCGACATCACTTACGTCAACGACAAGTTTTGCGAAATTTCCAAATATTCCCGTGACGAGCTTTTGGGGAAGAACCATCGCATCATCAACTCGCGCCACCATCCCAAGGACTTTTTTCGTGATTTATGGAAGACCATTACCCGCGGCAAGGTTTGGCGTGGCGAGATCAAGAACCGGGCGAAGGACGGCACTTTTTATTGGGTGGATACGACAATCTTTCCATTTCTTAATGAAGAAGGAAAGCCGGTGCAATATGTGGCCATTCGCACCGACGTGACCTCACGCGTGACCCACGAGCAGCGCCTGGGCCAACTTGCCCAGGAATTGGTGGACAAGAACAAGGAACTTGAGACGGTGGTTTATATCGCCTCGCATGATTTGCGTTCGCCTTTGGTCAACGTGCAAGGCTTTAGCAAGGAATTGGCCCTGGCTTGCGATCAGGTGAAGGCCAAACTGACGGGGGCCAAGGACAATAGTTCAAACAAGCAAGAATTGCGAAATCTTTTGGAAAACGACATTCCCGAGGCCTTGTCTTATATTCAGGCCGGGGTGTCCAAAATGGAGATATTGCTGGCCGGTTTTCTGCGGTTTTCCCGGTTGGGCCGGGCGGCGATCAAAATCGAGCCGCTGGATTTGAATACGATGTTGCGCGAAATCAGCCGCGCGATGGAATTCCAGATTAAGGAGGCGAATGCCACGCTGCAAATCGGAGACCTTCCTCCATGTTTGGGCGATACCGTGCAGATTAATCAGGTCTTTTCCAATCTTTTCGACAATGCTTTGAAATACCGCGACCCTAAACGGCCTTGCCGAATTAGTGTCAACGGCCATGTGGCTAATGGCTTTGCGTACTATGAAGTTAACGACAACGGCATCGGGATTGCGCCGGAACATCAGGCCAAGGTATTTGAGATTTTTCATCGCCTAAATCCGTCGGCCAGCGCCGGAGAAGGGCTGGGCCTGACCATCGCCCAAAAAATTCTTGAACGACAGAACGGGAAAATCCGGGTGCAATCGAAAACGGGCAAGGGCAGCACGTTCATTGTCGCCTTGCCAAGCCCACCGGAGTATCCTTAAATACCTCGGCCATGCCAAAAGAAAGTGTCATCCTAATTGCCGACGATGATGCGGGCCACGCCCGGCTCATCGAGAAGAATCTCCAGCGGGGAGGTTTGCACAACCGCATTTTACGTTTTGAAAACGGCCAGGAAATACTGGACTTTTTATTTGGCCGAAGCAGCGGAAAAAAGCGCAAATCCGGCACGCCTTACCTGCTGCTATTAGACATCCGAATGCCCAAAGTTGACGGGGTTGAGGTGTTAACCCAAATCAAGGCCGATGCCGGGCTGCGTAAAATGCCGGTAATCATGTTAACCACCACCGACGACCCGCGCGAAGTGGCCCGATGCCATCAATTGGGTTGCAGTAGCTATCTCGTCAAGCCGGTGGACTACGAAAAATTCTCCGATGCCATCAAGCAACTTGGGCTTTTTATCAGCTTGATGCAAGTGCCGGACCTTAATGGGGTGAAATCCAACTAATCGAAGCGATGGCTGCCGCCTCCGCACCAACTTTGGTTTTGATCGTTGACGACGACGCGGGTTTGTCACGATTGATGGGGAAAGCCCTCGACCGTGAAGGCGTTGCCACCGTTACGGCCAATTCGGGCCGAGGGGCGCTCGCCTGGCTGGCCACGAACACGGCCGATTTGATGCTGTTGGACCTCAAACTCCCGGATATTAAGGGCAAGGAAATCATCAGTCGGCTGGCCGATATGGGACGCTCGATTCCGTTTGTCGTCGTCACGGGCCAGGGCGACGAACGCGTGGCGGTGGACATGATGAAAAACGGTGCGCTGGATTACTTGATCAAGGACTCCAAGTTGATGGAATTCATCCCCGCCGTCGTTCGCCGGGTCTTGACCCAACTGGAAAAGGAGCAGCGGTTGCAGCGGGAAATTCTTGAAATCAGTGAACGGGAATTGCGCCGCATCGGGGGCGATTTTCACGATGGCCTGGGGCAGCACCTGACGGCATTGGAATTATTTGCCGCCGCCTTGCTGAGCCGGGTGCGGGAACAAGCACCACCCTTGACCAAGCCGTTTCAGGATTTGAGCAGCCAGCTTCGCCTGGTCGTGCGCGAGGCGCGCGCCCTATCCCATGGGCTGGCCCCCGTTTCGCTCGATGGCCACGGCCTGGTTTATGCGTTGCGCGAATTGGCCGACCATACCCGCACCCTGTCAAAAGTGGCCATTAAATTCATCGGCAACCCGGAAATCCAGGTAACCGACGCCACGATCGCCATTCACCTTTATCGCATTGCCCAAGAGGCGGTGCACAATGCCCTCAAGCACAGCCATGCGAAAACCATGAGCATTTCACTCCACCAGCATGGGGATGAATTAAAAATGACGGTGAGCGACAATGGGCGCGGCATTAACCCCGTGGCCCAAGGTGACAGTGGCATCGGGATGCATATGATGCAATACCGGGCCGATTTAATTCGAGCCTCGCTTAAGATTGTATCCAACCCTAAAAAAGGCACGCAAATCAGCTGCACTGTTCAACCCGCCCCATGAAAGCCAAAGCCTCCCCCACTCGTCACTCCTCCGTAAAATCCGGCGACAACGCCCGGCCGTCTGTTGCAACCGGGCGCAAGAAAATTTTGCTGGTGGACGACCATCCGATGATGCGCGCCGGGCTGGCGCAACTGATCAACGTGCAGCTCGATATGAAGGTCTGCTGCGAAGCCGGCAGCCCGGCCGAGGCCCTGAGCGCGATTCCCAAGCACCAACCGGACTTGGTGGCGACCGACATGACGATGCCGGGCCGCAGTGGGATTGAATTCGTCAAGGATGTCGCGGCGCTCCATGCCGGGCTGCCCATTCTCGTCGTTTCGATGCATGACGAGGTGGTGTATGCGGAGCGCGTGCTGCGTGCCGGGGCGCGGGGCTATATTATGAAGGAAGCTGGCGGCGAAAAGCTGCTCGCGGCCCTCCGGCACGTGCTGGCCGGGAATACTTATCTCAGTGAGCGCATGTCGGCGAAAATGCTTGATGCCTTGACGACGCGCCGACCGCGTGGTTCCGATTCGCCGATTGCAAAATTGAGCGACCGCGAATTTGAGGTTTTCCAACTCATCGGTCAGGGCCAGAGCAGCCGCGAGATTGCGAAGCATTTGCACCTCAGCCCCAAAACGGTGGATGTGCACCGCAGCCACATCAAGGAAAAGCTGGACTTGAAGGACGTGACTTCGCTCGTGCGCCATGCCGTCCGCTGGGTGGAGACACAGGGCGGTGCTGCGGAGGCTAAATAATCGTCATCGGTGTCCCGTGGCATTACTACGCTAGGGTGATCATAAGCGGGGCCACTACAACTAGCGAGCGGCATGCCAGTCCAGAGATTGGCTGGTGTGGTCAGATTGCCATCCAATCAAAAACTTCTATAAGTTACCTCACAGCGTTCAAGGTCGAGATTTTAAAGAAACTCACGGCAACAACGGCCACGGCAACCCTCTTCGCGGGTGAATTCGATTTCGACCTCGTACTCGTTCTCGGCCATCAGGGCGAAAATTGCGAAAATTCAAAGTGGTGGAAGGGGAGGTTTCTGAATCCTTACTGCGAATTATTGATCAAGAGCAAATGCTAGGGTTCCGTACCCTTCCTGGACAAACGTCGTTTATTACTTGCGTGCGAACTATGCACTTCACAAAGCGAAACTCACTCGCGATAAAATATCATGGCTGAATAATCGAGCTATTTCTTGATTCGTTTTTTCTGTATCTTGCTCACTGGCTTAACCTTCACGACCTCGCGCATCAGGTCATCAAACGCACTTTTTTTGCGCTGTTTTGGTAAGTTTTTTGGGTTCATAAGGCAAAATTTGCATGCGTATTCGCGTTCATAACATTATAATAATCAACGTATTGGAGGATTGTATTCCTACTAGAAGGAGAGATGGAAAATTACCGAAAGACAAAATATGGGGTTGCGGTAATTCAGGTTTCTGCCATGTTTTGGCTCGTTGGTGTGTTCCTTCTTAATGGTGTTAAAAACAAAGCGCGGAAAGCAGAAGTCCCAGCCTGACCGCGCTAACAAAAATGCGCCCGGTTCAGTCCAACTTTTGAAGGGGAG
>Ga0265320_10000857_pt1 | contig 22969 bp, 18 predicted proteins | sample 4827metaG_FD_202087 | JGI IMG/M metagenome (GOLD analysis project Ga0265320, IMG submission 202087) | Rhizosphere microbial communities from Carex aquatilis grown in University of Washington, Seatle, WA, United States - 4-8-27 metaG | ecosystem: Host-associated > Plants > Roots > Rhizosphere >...
CGGGTGCTGTGAAAACACCAGAAATGTCACCACGTGGAACTCGACCACGGCGGCGTCGTCGTCGCAACGCGCGGCGGCCTCGCGAATGTAGGGTGTCGCCGCGTCCCGTCGCCCGTTGCGCCCGCTTTCGCGCCGATCGGCGTTTCGACGTGATCGTCGCCGTGGAGTACGCTCGCGGCGTGGAGCTCACACACGGCGGGCGCATCACCTTGCGGCTTGCAAATACGTCGGAACAGGCCGTCGACTACGTCGGTGATATCGAAACGACGGACGGAATCTTCGTCGTGCGCGCACGGATCGCGATCCAGGACGGCGCGGTCGATATCGCGTGCGAGCCGAGCGCCGCCCCGGATTGGCTCGAGCAACTGTGTCACGCGATGCTACGCGGCGCGTGGCGCGCGAGCGGCGGCACCCGATTTCCACGCCGCATCTCGCGCTGGCGAGATCGCGCCGGAGACGACGACGCTCCATGAATCCACTGATCGCGCTCCTCACCGATTTCGGGACGCGCGATCCGTTCGTCGGTGTGATGAAGGGCGTCATCTTGGCGAGATGTCCCGGAGCAGCCGTCGTGGATCTGACGCACGAGATCCCGCCGCAGCGCATCGAGGAAGCGGCGTTTTGGCTCGAGAGATGTTTCAGGGGGTTCCCCGAAGAGACGGTCTTCGTCGCGGTGGTCGATCCGGGCGTCGGATCGTCGCGTGCCGCGCTCGTCGCGCGCGCGCACCGCAGATGGTTCGTCGGACCGGATAACGGAGTCCTCGCGAGCGCGCTCGAGCTCGACCCCGCGCGACAAGTGCGGCGCATCGACCCTGCTCGACTCGGTCTTCCCACGCCGAGCCGGACGTTTCACGGACGGGACGTCTTTTCGCCGGTCGCAGCGGAGCTTGCCAGCGGACGGCTCACGCTCGACGCGTTCGACGTCTCAGAGACGAGGTCGGTTCCGTTCGTCGCGCTTCCGAAGGGAGCTCCGGTGGTTCGGGTCGATCGAATCGAAGGAAGGGTCGTCACCGTCGACCGATTCGGCAACCTGTTCACGAACATCGCAGCAGGGCTCCTCCTCGATCGCGGGGCCTTCGCCGGCGCGGTCGTCGAAGTCGGCGGCGCGTTTGCCCCGCTTCGCGAAACGTATTCAGACGTGGAATCCGGTGCGCTCGTCGCGCTCGTGAACGCCTTCGACGTCCTCGAAGTAGCAGAGCGCGACGGCGATGCGGCGACGTCGCTCGGCGTCGGGCGCGAGGCCACCGTGCTCGTGCGTGCGCGACCGCGGGATCGCGCGTGACTTCGCGGGACGCTGGCACCGGACGCCGACATCGCGCATCCTGAGGGGGATGCGAGCGAGGTTTCGGTCCGTTCTCCTCGGGCTGATCGTATTCGCGTGCGCCGGACGAACCGCTTCGACGGGGCACCCTCGCGAGGGGACGCCGCGCTCCACCGACGTCGCGACCGAGGATTCGTCTCCGGGGACGGCGCTCGCGCGCGGGTGGACCGCGTACAAGACGAGTCGTTACGCCGCCGCGGAAACCGCGTTTCGCTCGGCGCTCACGGTGGATGCGCCGAAGGCGCGCGAAGGCTTGGCAACGACGCTCCTCGAGACCGGTCGCTACGCCGACGCCGCGGCGGTCGCCGCCGACGCCGCCGGTGCGCCCGAGGGAGTGGCACTCGCGCTCGTGCGTCTCCGCGGTGAAGCGCTTCGCCGACAGGGCAAGCTCGACGAAGCGGAACGCGTGCTCGCGAGCGCCGCCGGCGCTCCGGAAGCACGCGAGGTTCGACTGCTCCTCGGTCAGGTCTTGCTCGAACAAGGCCGCCGCGACGAGGCCGAGCCCGTCTTGATGACGCTCATCGAACAATACAACCACGACGCGATCGACGCGCATGCGCTCCCGCTCGTCGGGCGCGCCGCCTATTTGCTCCGGAGTCCCGCCGACGCGAACGACGCGTTCAACGAGGCGGAGCGCGCGGGTCCGGCGTCCGCGGAGACGCTTCTCTGGCGCGCCGAAGTGTTCCTCGAAAACTACGACCCGGGTCACGCCGAAGAGGTGGTCGCCGAGGTCCTCGGTACGGCGCCGCACGATCCCGAGGCGCTCGCGTGGATGGCGGAGGTGAAGCTCGCGTCGAACCTCGACTTCGAGGCGGCCGAAAAGCTCGCCCGCGAAGCGCTCGCTCAAAATCCGAACCTCGCGCACGCCCATTTCGTCCTCGGCGGCATCTCGCTTCGCGACATGGACCTCGACGGCGCCGAGCGACACATCGCCGACGGCCTGCGCGTCAATCCGCGCGACCTAGACTTACTGAGCCTGCACGCCGCCGTGCGGTTTCTCGCCGACGACAAGCCCGGCTTCGAAAGTGCGAAGAACGACGTGCTCTCGAAAAACTCGCGCTATTCACGCCTCTATCAGATCATCGGCGAATACGCCGAATGGGAGCACCGGTATCGCGATCTGGTGGTGATGATGCGCGAGGCGCTCCTCGCCGACCCCGAAGACGCCAAGGTTCGCGCGCAGCTCGGGTTCAACCTGATCCGGGCCGGTGAAGAAGCGGATGGCGTCGCGGCGCTCCAGCGAGCGTTCGCCGCCGATCCGTTCAACGTGCGCGTGTACAACACGCTGAACTTGTACGAAAAAGAGATCCCCGCGCATTACGTCACCGTCCCCCACGGCCGTTTCACGGTGCGCTATCACGACGACGAGCGCGCGATCCTCGACCGCTACGTGCCTGCGCTCCTCGAGCAAGCGTGGGCCAAGATGGTGAAGGAATACGACTTCACCCCGACGACGCCGGTCGGCATCGAGCTCTACCCCAATCGGGAACACTTCGCGGTTCGGACCAGCGGTCTCCCGCAGACGTTCATTCAGGGCGTGTGCTTCGGGCAGACCCTCGCGGCGATGAGCCCGAAGGTCGAACACTTCAACATCGGCATGACGCTCTGGCACGAGCTCGCTCACATCTTCCACATCCAGCTCTCGAAGAACCGCGTCCCTCGGTGGTTCACCGAGGGCCTCGCCGAGTACGAGACGCTGATCGAGCGACCCGAGTGGCGCCGAGAATACGACGCTGCCCTCTTCGCCGCGCTCGCGGCCGGGAAGATCGAGCCGCTCGCCGAGATGAATCGGGAATTCTCTCACGCCGAAGACATGGACGACATGGCGACGGCCTATTATGCGTCCACACAAGTGGTCGCATTCATCGCCGACAACTACGGCATGCCGAAGGTGCGGCGCATGCTCGAGCTTTGGGGCCAAGGAAAGCGCACTCCCGAGGTGATTCGCGAGGCTCTCGGCGTCGAGCCCGACGACGTCGATCGGAAGTTCCGCGCCTCCCTCGACGCGCGGCTTTCGCGCTATAGGGGCCAGTTCGTCCCGCCGACGCGTCCCGTCGACCTCGACCAGCAAAAAGAAAAGGTCCGACTCGCGCCGGGCGATCCCGAGGAGCTGTCGCGACTCGCGCTCGCGTACATGGGGGTCGGCGACGAGAAGGGCACGACCGACGCCCTCGCGCGCGCGCTCGCGATCGATCCGAAACACGCCCTCGCGCTCTGGCTCAGGGCTCAATTCAAGAAGACGCGGAACGACCGCCCCGGCGCTTACGAGGCACTGAAGGCTCTCCTCGCCGCCGGCCACGACGGTTACGGCGTCCGGATGGCCGTGGCCGATGTCGCTCCCGGCGCGGCCGAAAGAATCGCGGCGCTCGACGCCGCGCGGAAGCTCGACCCGACCGAGAGCTCGCCGCTCCGCGCGCTCATCGAAATTTACGGCGAGCTCAAGGACGAAGATCGGCAAATCGAGCTCCTCCGGAGCCTGGTGCTCCTCGAGGAGAACGACGGCGACGCCTACGACCGACTCCTCGAGCTTCTGATCGCGCGAAAAGGTTTCGACGAAGCGAAGCGCGTCGGACAAGCCGCGGTCTACGTCGACATCGAGAACGCGAAGACACACCGGCTCTACGCGGAGGCGCTCGGCGGCGCGGGGGACGCGAAGGGCGCGCGGTTCGAGCTCGAGACTGCGGTGCTTTGCGCGGGCGATCCCGGCGAGCTCGCGCTCGCACAACGCGAGCTCGCCGACGTGCTCGAGAAAGCAGGCGACCGCGCCGGCGCGTCGGCTCACCGAAAAGCGGCCATCGATCTCGCGAGCCAGCCCAAGGACTCGCCCGGCTCGAATTGAGTGCGGCCCTCGAGGCGCGGAGCAGGTCCCGACCGGTCGTCGCGCCGTCGATTCGAGCTTCGCGACTTACTCGTCGTCGGTGCGCTCGGCGCGAAGCCCGAGTGCGCGCGCTTTCTTGTAGAGGTGGCTGCGCTCGAGCTCGAGCGCGCGCGCCGTCGCTGCCATCTGGCCGCTGTGCGCCGCGAGCGCCTCTTGCAAGATGGTCCGCTCCGCTTCTTCCGCGAGCACGCGGAACGGCACGCCGGGCCGGTAAAGCCCCGCAGATCCCGGGGACGCGTCCATGCCGAGCGCATGCCCGACCTCTTCGTCGCTCACGCGGTCGTCGGGCGAGAGGATGACGAGCCGTTCGACCAAGTTCCGAAGCTCGCGAACGTTGCCGGGGAAGCTGTGGTGAACGAGCGCCGCGAGCGCGCCGTCGGTCAGTGTCACGCCGGGTCGATTGTTCGACTGCGCGGCGACCGCGAGAAAACGCCGAGCGAGTTCCGGGACGTCTTCGCGTCGCGCTCGGAGCGGCGGCAGCGATAGCGGGAGCACGTTCAGCCGGTCGAAGAGATCGGCGCGGAAGGCGCCTGTCTTGCAGGCCTCCGGGAGATCTTTGTTGGTCGCGGCGACGACGCGAACGTCGACGCGGATCGTCTCGTTGCCGCCCACGCGCTCCACTTCCGACTCCTGCAATACGCGGAGCAGCTTCGCCTGCATCGCCGCCGGCATGTCGCCGACCTCGTCGAGGAACAGCGTCCCGCCGGAGGCCCGCTCGAACTTTCCACGGCGGAGCTTCGTCGCTCCGGTGAATGCACCCGGTTCGTGCCCGAACAGCTCGCTCTCGATGAGCTCGGCGGGGACAGCGGCGCAGTTCAACTTCTCGAGCGGTCCCTTGCTTCGCGGTGACGCGCGGTGCACGGCGCGCGCGACCAGCTCCTTGCCGGTGCCGCGCTCGCCGGTGACGAGCACGGTCGCCGAGGACCGTGCGGCGCGCAGCACTTGCTCGCGCAGCTTCTTCATCGCCGAGCTCTCGCCGATCAGCTCGTCGAAATGGCCCGCCTCCGCCTTCAACGCCGCGGCTTCGGCTTCGGCGCGGAGCAGCCGGAGCGCGTTGTCGACGACGAGGAGCAGCCGATCGGTCGACAGCGGTTTCTCGAGAAAGTCGAGCGCGCCGAGCCGCGTGGCGCGAACCGCGGCTTCGATCGACCCGTGTCCGCTCATCACGATGGCGGAGACCTCGTTGCCCGACGCGCGCACCCGCTCGAGGAGCTCCACGCCGTCGCCGTCGGGAAGTGCGACGTCGAGAAGGATGACATCGTAGTTCCCCTTCTGGATCTTCTCCTCGGCGATGCCTACACCACCCGCCACGTCGACCGTGTACCCCTCCAGACTGAGCGCCTTCTTCAGCGTGCTCAGAATGGCCGCTTCGTCGTCGACGACGAGAAGATGACCACGCGCCATGGGACAGAGACCGTACCATCGGTCGGGTCGTCTGCTACTCTGGAAGCACCATGGCCGCGCAACAGGCCGTAGCCACCGGCACTCTCGGGGGCACGCCGATCGCCAATCTTCTGATCTACGTGCTCGATCGGCGCCTGACCGGCACGCTCGTCATCGAAGATCATCGGTTTCTGAAGAGCGCGGTTTCGTTTCGTTTGGGCGTACCGTTCAAGGTCAAGATCGCCGAAGAAGGGCTTTACCTCTCCGAGGTGCTCGTCGATCTCCGCCTCATCGACTCGGACGTCGCGGCGAGCTCTTTCGAGTCGGCGCGCGCGCTCGGCCGCCTTCACGGGCAATCACTGCTCGACGAGGGCTTGGTCGAACAGGACGCGCTCGGCGAGGCGCTCGGCGAACAGGTGCTTCGCAAGATCGAATGGCTCTGCAAGCTCCGTCCAGAGAGCATGTACGGCTATTACGAGGGCGACGACTTGCTTCGAACCTTCGGCGGTGCCGACGGCGCGACGATCGAGGGGCTCGCCGCGGTGTGGCGTGCGATTCGCGCGCAACCCGAGGTGGCCGTCATGGACGCGACGCTCGACCGACTCGGCTCGAACGAGATCCGTCTCCACCCGCACTCGCGTGTCGCCCGGTTCGGCTTCGACGCGCACGAGCGGGGATTTCTGGATGTCCTTCGCGCCAAGCCACAGCCTTTGCAGAGTCTCCTCGCCACGGGCCTGCTCGCCGAAGAAAAACTGAAGCGCGTCGTGTTCGCGCTGGTCGCCACGCGACACGTCGACCTCGGCGCCGGGTTGTCGCCGATCGGCGTCAGTCCGTCGTCGATGACGTTTGCCGCGCCGCGCGAAACGCGGCCGTCGAGCCGCGACTCGAAGCCGTCGATCGCGCCGCGCAGCGCTCGGCCGCCCGCGGCGAGGCAAACCCAGCCGGGCGCCAAGACCGATGCGTCGCGCCGTTCCGACGAGGAGTCCGCGGCCTTCCGGCGTGAAGTGCTGGAGCGCAAGGAGACGATCGGCTCGGAGAACTACTACCAGATCCTCGGAATCGAGCGCGACGCACCGACGTCCGCGGTGCAGGCGGCGTTCTTTCACCTCGCCAAACGCTGGCACGCCGATCGTGTCGGGCCGGAGCTCGCCGACGTGCGCGACGTAGCCATGCGGATCTTCGCGAAGATGTCGGAGGCGCATCAGGTACTCACGAACGAAGACCGCCGCCGCGAGTACGAGCGCCTGATGAACGAGGGCGGCGCCTCGGACGACGAGCAGGAAGAAGTGCAGCGCGTGCTTCGCGCCGCGACGGCATTTCAGAAGGCCGAGGTGTTGGCCCGTCGCGGCAACCTCGACGAGGCCGAGAAGCAGGCACAGCTCGCCGTCGAAAACGATCCCGAGCAGCCGGAATACGTGGCGCTCTACGCGGACCTTCTGTCTCAGAGGCCCGAACGTGCGGAGACCAACTCGTACGCCGACGTTCTCAAGATGGTGAACGAGGCGCGCAGGCTCCAGCCGGACAACGTGAAGGTTCGCCTCTACCGCGCGCGCGTCTTGAGGCGATCAGGCGACGGCGAGGGCGCTTACAAGGAATTTCGCAACATCACCGAGCAAGATGCGTCGAACGTCGAAGCGGCGCGCGAGGTCCGTCTCTACGAAATGCGGCGCGGAAACCGACCCCCCGAGGCCAAAAAGGGCGCCCCCAACAAGAAGGTCGACCCCAAGGGCGCGCCCCCGCCGGCCGACAAGGGGAAGCCCGCGGCCAACAAGGATCTCTTGAACCAGGACATCGGACAGCTGTTCGGAAAGCTGTTCAAGCGGTGAGCCGGCTGCCTTAGGGGGTTGAACGGCGCGCTACCGCGTGCCGATCGATCGACGCACGGTGACGGAGCGCACGTCGACGGTTTCGCCGGTGCCGACGATGGACACCGAGACGCGCCCGGCGTCGCCAACGCAAACCCGCGTCTTATTCGCGACCGTGAGACGAACCTCGGCGCCGATCCGGTCGAGCTCGGCGGTGAACGGAGGATCCGGCGTCGCGGGCCATGGACACGAAGCGTCGCCGTAGTTGCGATCGGCAAGCGCGATGGTCGGAGGCGGTCCGGCGCGAACGTCGACCGCGACGCTGACGTCGGCGTACGTCGTATCGGTGACGACCAACGTCGCGCCTGAGGCGGTGAGCAGGACGTCGCCGTCGTTCGGGTCGCGGGCCACGTCCGCGCCGAGCGGACGATCGAGCGACAAGCCGTCGGTGCTTCCGAGAAGGAGCGGCGCGACGGCGTCGGTAAACGGACCGCGCGTGCCGTGCCGATAGGCCGTGAGCGAGGGCAGATCGCCGGCGTTTCCACCGCCGAGCCAGACGAGGAGGCCGGCGTCGGTCGCGACGCCGCGCGTGTTCGGATCCTGCGGAACCGTCACCGGCGTGTCGGCGGGCACGAAGGTTCCTTCCCAGGGGTTGAATCGACGGAGCACGCGGCTGCCGTCGGGGCCGTCGGCGAGGAGCCAGGGGCGTCCTTCTTCGCCGGCGACCAGTAGCGGCGTGGCCGCCGTGACGTCGAGCGCGTCGGGCAAAACCGTGGGAGTGCCGTCGCGCGTGAGCCAGAGCACTTCGTCGGACGCGCAGCCGGCGCCGCCGTTGCAGGTCGCGTCGCATGGTGGGTCGCCCGCCCCGAGGAGTCGACACCCGCCGACGACGAGCACGCTTCCGCCGGGCATCGCGGCGAAGGCTCGTCCGATCGTCGCGGCTTCGTCCGCCGTCGCGAGCGCCGATGATTCCTGATCGACGCGGGCGCCGTCGGCAGTGAGCCACTCGAGGAGCTCGACGGGATCGTCCGACCCGTCCACGCCGGCCGCGACGAGCACACGGTCATCCGACAATCGAATGGCCGTTGGATTTTTTCTGGCAACCTCCAAGTCGGTGAGCCCGCTGATGCGATATTGCCGGGTCAACGGCGAGATCGCTTCGAGGGTCCGCACCGGAATTCCGTCGGTGCCGACGCCGCCGACGAGCAACGTCTCACCCGACGCGAGCACGACGGCCGCGTGATCGGCGCGCGGGCTCTCGAGCTCGACGCGGCTGTCTTGAAACGAGAGCGACGTCGGGTCGAACACGTCGGCGGAACCGAGAGGCTCCGACGTTTCCGGATCGCGGCCGCCGGCGACCAGCAGATCCGCGCCGAACTCGGTGGTCGTCGCGGCTTGTCTCCGCGTGCGCGGCCCTTCGTCCGACGGAATGACGGTGGTCACTCCGGTGTCGACGTCGAACGCGAGCGCGGACGTCGCGTCCGAAGTGGCGCCGCCGGAGACGAGCACGAATCCGGAATCGGGGGCGACGCCGAAGGACTGACCCGACGCCTGAGTCGGGTAGCTCGGGCTCCGGGCGAGCGTGCAGGTCGCGCCCGCGGGCCACAATGACACGCCGACGTCGCCGACGTCGCCGGTGTCGCTGACGTCGCCGACGCCGGTCCATTCGCCGAACCCGTTCGTCGCATCGGCGACGACGGCGCGAGTTGCGACGGGAATGGTGAGCGGCGCGGTAGCCCCGGATTCGTCGAGCACGGCATGGGTCGTGAGCGACGGATCGAAGTCACCGAGCGCGTCCAAGTTGATTTGCGTCAACGGGGCGTCCGCGGCCGGCGCGCAGCCCCGGACCCAATGCGCCCGGATATCTCGCAGGTCTTGCCGCGGCGACGCCGTGCATCCGGCGACGAGCCAGACGCCCGCGATAGCAGTACGATGGGAACGGCGCTTGTTTCCCCAGATCTTCGGAAAATACGTTTTGGAGCGCGAGCTCGCTTCCGGAGGCATGGCGATCGTCTATCTAGCGACGCTCCGCGGAGCCGGCGGGTTCGAGAAGCGCCTCGTCGTGAAGCAGATCCGCGCCGAGCTCGCCTCCGACGCGGCGTTCGTCGACAGATTCGTCGCCGAGGCGAAGACGACGGTCGAGCTCAGCCATCCCAACATCGTGCCGGTGTACGAGCTGGGCGTCGAGCAAGGCGTCTACTTCATCGCGATGGAGCTCGCTTTGGGCGTCACCCTCGCCGAGCTGCTCCGGGAGTCGGGGCGGCTCTCGCCGGAAGAGGGCGCGTACCTCGGCGTGGAGATTTGCCGCGCGCTCGACTACGCGCACCGGAAGATGGGCATCGTCCACCGGGACGCGACCCCGCGGAACGTGCTCATCGACGAAGAGGGCGCGGTCCGGCTCATCGACTTCGGCATTGCGGCGCCGGTGTCGACCGACGGCTCCGCGCGCGAGCGGGTCTTCGGTTCTCCGGGGCACATGCCGAAGGAGCAGCTTCGCGGGGGGCGCCTCACCCCGGCGACGGACGTGTTCGCCGCAGGGGCGCTGCTCTACGAATCCTGGACGTCGGTCGCGCCATTTCGCCGGGCGAGCCGCGCCGAGAGCGACGCGGCGCTCGAAGCCGTGCCGCCGAAGCTCTCCGACGTCGATGCGCGGCTCGCTCCGCTCGACGACGTCATTCTTCGCGCCGTGGCCGTCGAGGCCGGAGATCGGCCGCAAACCGCCGACGATCTCGCGCGCCCCCTTCGCGAATTTCTCCGGACGGCCGACCTCGGCGACATCGCCCGGCGTCTCGGCGAACGCGTGCAGGTCGCGCGCGAACGCGGCAAAGCCCCGCAGGCCGAGCCCATCACCGCGGACGAGCGGAGGACCGGGGCGCGCCCGAGCGTCCCTCCGACGCCGGTCACGCCAGCGACCCGCGCGCCGAAAGACTTCGTCACCGAGACGTTCGCGACGCGCGAAATCGTCGATCCGCGCACGTCGCGACCGCCCCCGCCGGACGGTCCGACGCCGTCGTCGCTCCCGCTCACGGGCGACGCGGGGGCGCTCGGAGCGCTCGAAACCCGCGGAATACGCCTCGATGCCGCGTCCGACTCGCCGGGAACACGCGACGCCACGGAGCGCGTTCGCAGCGGCAAGTCGCCCAACGGAGCGCCGCGCCGCCGCGCGTTGGTATTTCTGTCCCTCCTGGCCGTCGTCGCGACCACTGGGGTGGTCGTTTCCACAATCCGTGACCGTCCTTCGGTGCGCTCGGCGACACTTCCCGCGACGTCCGTCGCGACGCTCGGTGCCGAGCCGCGAACCGATCCGCGCGCCGGGGAAGGCGCGCCGACAGCGGTCGTGCCCGTCGCTCCCACGACCGCTCTCACCGAGGCCTCGGGCGCCCCCGTGGCGTCGCCCTCCGGGGCTCCCGTCGCGATTCCGCGGCCGGGACCGGCCGTGCCCTCCGCCTCCGCACGCCTCGCAGGGTCCAATGAAGCGAACGGCTCTCCGGAGACGTCCGAATCGTCGGAGACGTCGCCGCGCTCGCCAGCGGCGGTGTTCAGTCTGACCTCGGATCTGCCGGCACGCGTCGTCGTGGACGGAGCCTCGGCGGGAACCACGCCAATTCGCAGCTTGAAACGCCCTCCGGGCGCGCACGTCATCGTGTTTTCGAGTGTCGAGCTCGGGGAACGACTCACGGCGAGCGTCGACGCGAAGCCTGGGCAGACCGTCGGCGTGCACGCCGAGTTCACGCGCCCGACGCCGATGCTGCGGATCCGGTGAGACGGACGGCTCGGGACAACTACTCCCGAGCTTCGTCGACGAAGCTCGGCGCGAGCGCGCCGACCCGGCGCAGCGCTTCGTAGAGTGCAATGGCCACCGAATTTGCCAGATTGAGAGACCGCACGGCGCCGAGAGTAGGAATGCCGACCACGTCGTCGGAGTAGCGCCCGAGGAGGTCGTCGGGGAGACCGACGCTCTCTTTTCCGAAGACCAGCGCGTCGCCTTCGGCGAACGGGACGTCGAGATAACTCCGGCGCGCCTTTCCACTGAAGAGCCAGAGGCGGCCCGGGCGCTCCGGAGCGGCGAGGGCCGCTTCGAGCCCGGCGAACGAATCGTGGGTGTGGAGCTCGACGAGCGGCCAGTAGTCGAGGCCGGCACGGCGCACGGCGTGGGCGTCGATCGAGAACCCGAGCTTTCCGACCAGATGCAAGGGCGAGCAGGTGGCGGCGCACAGCCGGGCGACGTTGCCGGTGTTGGGTGGAATCTCGGGTTCCACCAAGACGACGTGGAAAGGGCGCTCTCGGGCGGTCGCGCGGAGCCGATGTGTGTGCGTGGGCTCGGCGACGAACGGCATTCGAAGGGCTCTTTCGAGCGGACCTTCGCACGATAACTCGCTTCGCGCTCGCCGAGGGCGACGCGCGCGACGCGACGCTGGCCGAACGCCGCCTGGTCGCCTTACTTTTCGCGTGCTTGACGGCGCTCCCGCCGCGAAAGTAGCCTCGTCCTGGCGGAGTGAACCGTGGTTAAGCGCTTTCACCTGTTCGGTCTCGGTGCTGCGGGGAGCCTCCTACTCCTCTCGCCAGCGGCATCCGCGAGCGACTCGATGAATCCCGCGCTGAGTCGGCTGGTGCTCGACCACCGCTGTAACGCGACCAACGTCGGTGACGGGTCGTACCAAGCTTATGTCGCCAACCTTGGCAAGCCGGACAACATCGGACAATTCAACGATGGACCCGACCGCGCGCTCTATTTCAATTCGACGGGACGCGACTCGTGCGTGCCGGACAACGTCGCGTTCAAGAGGCTCATGAACCAGTGGGGGTTCGCCCTCGCGCCGACCGCGATGCACCCCGCGCGCACGACGGGCTACGGCGGCTTTCATTTCTCGATCGAGGCGACGTACACCAGCATCAACAACGGCGCGGACTATTGGAAGCTCGGCACCGAGGGACCGCGGGATCAGTCTTCGAACAAGGCCTCGGAGATCAACGCGAACCCTCCGGGCGTCATTTCGACGTACTCCGCGCGCGTCCGAAAGAGCTTCGGCTTCGGTCTCGAGGTCGGCGGCCAGGTCGGCTTCATGCCGAGCACCACGATCCTCACGGGTGGCGCGGACGTACGCATGGCGATCCTCGAAGGCTTTCGCACGGGCGCGCTCGGGTACTTCCCGGACATCGCCGTTGGCGCCGGCGTGCGCACGATCACCGGCACGCCCGAGTTCCAACTGACGACCGTCGGCCTCGACGTGCAGCTCTCGAAGCCGTTCACGATCGCGAGCCAATCGGTGCTGACGCCGTGGGTCGGCTACCAATACCTGTGGATCTTCGGCGACTCGGGCCTAGTGGACACGACGCCGGCGACCGACGCGGTCGGCTATTGCCGCTACGCCGGCACGAACTCGCCGGGCAACGCCGACCCCACGAAAAAATCCGGCTCGAATCAGATCTACGACGGCCAACCCGTCTGCGCCGGAGGCTCGCCGCTCGACTTCAACAACAACGTCGTGTTCGACAATGCGCGCCTCGAACGGCAACGGATCATGTTCGGGCTGTCGTATCGTTACGAGATCGTGGAGTTCGGAGCGGAGTTCATCACCGATCTCGTGAGCCCCTCGGACGCTCAGGTGGGCGGCGACAGCACTCAGGTTCCGACCGGGCCGGGCACCTCGAAGACGGTCACCGACAAGCAAGCGCTCGCGGGCGAGCCCCGTCAGTGGACGCTCGTGCTCAATCTCGGCGCCGCGTTCTAGAGCCGATCTCGTTTAGGAGATGGGTGCTCTTCGTCGTCTTCGAAGGCTCTGCCCCTCGCCCCGACCGAGTGAATCGGATCGGGGCTCCACTCCCCGGTTTGGGGCCCACCGCAAACGGATGCTTGGGGCGCGATCACGCGGCTTGGATGCCGCGCATCTTCGGGTGCCAGGAGACGACGCGGTTTCGCCCGGTGCGCTTCGCGGCGTAGAGCGCTTCGTCAGTCGACTTGAAGAGGGCGTCCCAGTCGGCGCCGCCGCGCGGATACGTGGCGACGCCGATGGAGCAGGTGACGCGCAGCGAGACACCTTTGGCGTGAAACGTCGTCGCGGCGAGCTCGGCGCGGATGCGCTCGGCGAGGAGCTCGGCGCCCTTGGCGTCGGTCTCTTCGCATACGACCGCGAATTCTTCGCCGCCGAACCGTCCCACCGCATCGGTGTCGCGCTTGGTCCGGCGAAGGACGTCGGCGAATCCCTTGATCACGAGGTCGCCGACGTCGTGGCCGTGGGTGTCATTCACCTTCTTGAAGAAGTCGATGTCGCAGACGAGCGCGCTGAGCGGTTTCTCGAATCGCTCGGCGGATTTGATCTTCTGTTTGGCGAGCTCGCTCAAAGTCCGCTTGTTGAAGAGCCCGGTGAGTCCGTCGGTCGTCGCGAGGTCTTCGAGTCGCTTCACCATGCGCGCGTTGGCGAGCGAGACCGCGATGTGTCGTGAAAGGACCTCGAGGGTCGGGCGAACCGAGTCGCCGAATGCGCCCTTTTGGTTCGAGCCGAGCACTAAGGTGCCGAGCGTGTTGTCGTGGACGACCAGCGGTAAGACGACCAGCGCCGGCATGTCCGGGGGTCGGATCTTCCGCGTGAAGACGACCTGACGCGCCGGATCGTAGTCGCCGCGATACGGGAGCGGATGTCGATTCGCGACGACCATCGAGACGAGGCCGCCGTTGTGCCGAAACGTTTGCCCAACGAGCTCGGCCGCGCCCTCGCCGCTCGCCGCACAGATCTCGTGCTCGCCTTCCTTGTTCTGGCGGTCGAACAAGGTGACCACCGCGAAGTCGAATGCCGCGAATTCGCGGGCCGAGCTGACGCCGGCCTCGATGACCTGCGCTTCCGTCGTCGCCTCGGCGAGCAGATCGACGGCGCGGTACAGCTTGCCTTGCTCGACCTTCGCGCGCTCGAGCTGCACGAACACGCGCTCGTTCTCGATGGTACGAAGGACGAAATCGGTGACGCCGGAGAGCAACGTCAAATCCGACGCGGAGAACCCTTCGGCGTGCTCGCGGTCCACGACGAGGAGGCCGCGCGAGTGCCCGTGTTCGCGCACCGGCACGACGCACACCGATTCGATCGCGGGCGCGACGGCATAGAACGGCACCTGGCGGCGCACGCGAGAGCCGAGGAGCGTCACCGATTCGCCGCTGCGGAGCGCCGCGCCGAAGAGTCCCTCTGCCGCGTGGAAGGGGCCGCGCACGATCTCGGAGTCGTCGGTCGAGATCTCGCGGAGGAGCAGCGCCGACTCTTGTTCGGTGCTCCACAAGAGCGCGGCGCTTCGCGCCCCGACGGCCTTGCGAACCAGCGCCAGGGCGAACTCGAGCGTCTGATGGATCTGGTCGATGCTCGAGCGGAGTAAGCGGTCGGCGTCTCCGCGCGGCACCGATGCCCGCGGGCTCGACGCGGGCGGGGCCGCCGTCGCGGGGGCACCGATGAGTCGATACGACCGTGCGTCGTCCCGCATCTTCTGGAGCTCGCCGTCGACGTGGGCGCGCGATAGGCGCCGCACGCGCGCGATCTCGGCGCGAAAGACGAAGAGGTTCAACGTCGCGAACGCGGCGATCAAGGCGGCGTGAGGGACGAGCGACCCGAGCGAACGATCCGGCAACGTGACGTCGAGCGCCGTCTCGAGCGCGATCGCGGAGACGATGGTGACGATCGCCGCGGGCGGCTTGGTGAACCCTGCCGCGAGCATGACGAGCACGTAGACCGCGGGGTAGTACGGCCCATCCATCGACCCGGGCGCGCGGAGCACGACCGCGTACGTCAAGACGACGAGGTGCGTGAACAGCTCGAGATCGTATTGAAGCGTGTCGGTCGACCCCAGCCGGCGCAGTCGGCGTCGAGTGCGAACGAGGAGCGACAGCGCGAACGCCGCTTCCAGAATGGTCGCCCAAGGGGGCGGCAGCGGCTCACCCGCGAAGCGCACCAAGCAGACGGCGAACGCGAGCGCGATGGCCGTCCCGAGGCCGCGAGCCACGGCCTTCTCGGCAGTGAACGCAGCGCGCACGACCGGATCCATCCGCACGGCCCGTAACAGACCGAATCCACTGCGGCCCACTTTCCGGAACGGCGCCGATGTGGGACACCTGTGGGACGTGCGGCTCGGCCTCCGGCTACAGATTTTGCTGCTGCTCGGCGGCCTTCTTCTCGCTGCTTTTTTGCCGCTCTTCTACGCCGTCTCGACCTACACGAGATACACGCTTCGCGAAGTGCGGCAAACGACCGCACGCGCCCTCGGACGCGCCGTTGCCGCGCACGTCTCCGAAGCGCGCGCGCATCGTCCCGCGGCGGACCTCGAGCCGCTCCTGGCGGCCGAAGTCGGGAGCGGCGGTGTCGAGGCCATCACGCTCCTCGACCCTTTCGGCAAGGTGGTGGCGCGAGCCGGCGATCTCGCCGACGCCGCGCAAGTCGCCGGCATCGATCCGAAAAAAGAGGCGGCGTTCCACTTATCGACGTCGCGGGGTCGTGTGATCGTCGTCGTCGTTCCCGGTCCGGAGGGCGCCGTCGTCGCGCTGCTCCGCGCCGACGAAGAATCGGCGAAGGTCGAGCCGCTCGTGCGCCTTTCGGGGCTCTACATGGGGCTCGTGGCGCTCGCTCTCCTCGTCGTTTCGTACTTCGCGCTGACCCGCTCGATCGTCCTTCCCCTCGACGAACTGTCGCGTGCGGCAGAACGCGTCGCCGGCGGTGCGCGACGGCTCGACGTGCCGCGTTCGGGGGCGCGCGAGCTGGTGGAGCTCGGCACGAGCCTCAAGCGGATGACCGAGCGACTCCTGAGCGAAGAAGAGGCGCTCAGGAAAAAGATCGACGAGGTCGAGCGCACGACAGCGAGTCTTCGCGAGGCGCAAGATCGACTCGTCCGTTCCGAGCGGCTCGCTTCCGTCGGTCGTCTCGCCGCGGGCCTCGCCCACGAAATCGGAAACCCGATCGCGGCGATCATGGGGATGCAGGATCTGCTCGTTCAAGGCGGCCTCGAATCGGAGCAAGAGCGCGATTTTCTCGTGCGCATGCGGAGCGAAACCGAGCGCATCAACGACATTTTGCGCGACCTCCTCGATTTCGCGCGTCCCCCTGCGAGCGGGCTCCTCCGCGAACCCGGCAACGTCGAGGAGGCGATCGACGACACCGTCGCTCTCGTGACTCCCCAGAAATCGATGCGCGACATCGAGGTCGTCGTGGCGGTCACCCCGCGTCTCCCGCTCGTCACGTTGTCGCGCGAGCGTCAGGTCCAAGTCCTCCTCAACCTGCTCATGAACGCCGCCGACGCGTGTGGTCCGCGCGGGCACGTCACGATTCGCGCCGAGGGATCTCCTGTGGGCGTGCGCGTCGTGGTCGAAGACGACGGTCCCGGCGTGACGGCGGCGATCCGCGAGCGCCTGTTCGAGCCCTTCTCGACGACCAAGGAAATCGGCAAAGGCACCGGTCTCGGACTCGCCGTCTGTCGCGGCTTGGTCGAAGCCGCCGGCGGCACGATCACGCTCGACGCCGATTACACCCGAGGCGCGCGCTTCATCGTCGACCTGCCGCGCGCGCCCGAAAACCCTGCTGACCGCAGCTGAGGTACTTTTCGAAGCAGGCGCAGAATTTGAACCGCCCAGACGAAAAGACGCCGAAGGAAAGTCCCGGAAAATTGCGGAGCCGCCGCGCCGTCGCGTCCGTCCTCGTTGCCGCGCTCGCGGTTGCGTCATGTGCGCAGCGGCGATCGGCGTCGGCGCCTTCGAGCGACGCGGAGCCGCCCGCGAGAACGCAGCGGGAACGGGCTTCGCCTGTTGTTGGTCCGGATTTGAAGACGCGCGGTTCGGAACGCCGTGATGCGACGGGGTCCGACGCGAACGGCCTCGTGACGCTGCCGGTACCCGGCTTCGAAGCGGCGTTCGTGTCGTTTCCGGCGACGCCGCGGTTTTCGGCGCCGGTACTCGTCGCGGCGCACGGCGCGGGCGACACGCCGGAAGCACTCTGCGAAACCTTTCGACGCCTGCTCGGCGATCGAGGCGTCGTCTTGTGTCCTTCGGGGCCGCGCATGTTCGCGCACTCCGAAGGACGGTACTTCCCGAATCACCCCGCGCTCGAGCGCATCGTGCTCGCGTCACTCGACGCGCTCGCTGCCGCCTATCCGCGAGGCATCGACGTCACGAACGTCGCTTACGCCGGGTACTCCCAAGGCGCGACGATGGGCGCGCTCATGCTCGTCGCGCACGGCGATCGTTTTCCGCGGCTTCTCCTGATCGAAGGCGGCGGCAAAGATTGGACGCTCGCCCGGGCGCGCCAGTTTCGAACGGGGGGTGGTCGCCAAGTGCTCTTCGTCTGTGGCACGACGAGTTGTCGCACGCATGCGAAAGGCTCCGCGTCGCTGCTCGACGCCGCGGGCGTCGCCACGAGCGTCGTTTCGGACATCCGCGCCGGACACACGTACGAAGGGCCGGTTCTCGCTCTCCTCGAGAACAATCTGAACGCGTTCTTGAGCGACGATCCGCGTTGGTCATCGCCCGACCGATAGCGGCGAGTCACTCGTCGGCGAAGAGGTCGTCGAGCGGGCTCACGCGGAGGCCGCGCCGCTGGATGCTTTCGAGAATGCGGGGCAGCGCGTCGATCGACGCCGGGAAGCGATCGTCGTGCTCCGAGGCGTCGTGCAAGAGCACGACCGCGCCGGGCTTGAGCCCGCGTTCGATGCGCTCCGCGACGCGTTCGGGGACGGCGCTCGCGAGACCGTCGAGGCCGCGCACCGACCACGCGACGGTCTCGAGGCCGGCGCGCTTCACGCCGGCAGCGGTGCGGGGGCTCAGCTGGCCGACCGGCGGTCGAAACCAATGCGGACGAGCGCCCGTCGCGCGCTCGATGACGTCGCACGTCTTCCGGATGTCGTCGGCGACGGCCGCGGGCGGCTTCAATGCGTACAGTCGATCGTGACGGTAACCGTGCGCGCCGATCGCGTGGCCGGCGCGCACGATGTCGCGAACGACGTCGGGGTGACGCTCCACCTTCTCGCCGATGACGAAGAACGTCGCTTTCACGCCGGCGCGCGCGAGGTGTTCCAGGACTCGGCGCGTCGTCACCGGGTGCGGACCATCGTCGAAGGTCAGTGCAATCTCCGGCCGCGACGAGTCCCCTCGATACAAGACGTCGCCGAACATCTCGAGCTGCGGCACGAGCACGCCGGCGATGACGAGCGCGAAATAGACGGCGAACGCGACGTACGCGACCTCGAGCGGAACCGGACCGATGAGGAGCGACCGCGCGCACAGCGCGAGCCCACCGAGGCTCGCCACCCAGAGCGCGATGCGTCCCGCGGGCATGGACTACCGTTCGCGGGGAGAACGACGGCGGAGCTCGGCCTCTTCCTGATCGTCTTCGAATTCGCCTTCGGCCCGCTCGAGCGGCGCGGCGAGACCGCGGTCGTCTTCGACGCGGTGACGGCGTTCGGGGACCGTCTCCGGGCCGACGGCGTCGTCGATTTCGAACACCAACCCGAGCGCTGCGCCGAGCAACGGCAATGCGGCGACCGGGACCGCACCGATCGGGCCCGCGCCGAACGCGCCGAGGTCGACATGCAGCCCGCCGACCCATTTACGGAGACCGAACAGCGCGACGCTCGCGACGAACGCGCCGACCAGCGACTTGAGAAGCCCCTCGAGTCGTGCGGCCTTCGCCCAGATCGGCCGTCCGGCGACGAGCCCCGTGACGGCCCCGACGACGACGGCGCCCAAGTAAATACCGAGTGCAGCGTTCACTGCGGGCCCGATCCTGGCGACGAGAACCGCGATGACCGCGCCGATGACGAGTCCCTCGCCGAGCCCGAGCCCGAAACGCTTCAGCATGCTGTCCCGCCGAGGCTCACACGGCCCTTCGCGGGTGGGAAGAGCCGGTCTTTCGGTATACTCGTCGCCCCGCGTCCGTCGCCGAGCGCCACGTGCTCTTCAACACCCTCGCGTACGCCAAGTTTTTTGCCGTCGTCTTCGTCGTCTCGTGGCTTTTGGCGCGGGCGCGGCGACTCCGCGTCGTGTTCTTGCTCGTCGCGAGCTACTTCTTTTACGCGGAGTGGAATTGGCGATTTCTCCCGCTCTTGTTCGCTTCGTCGACCGCGGATTTTCTGCTCGGCAATGCCATAGCGCGCGCGGAGGGGGATCGCCAACGGAGGCGGTGGCTCGTCGCGACCGTGGTGATGAACCTCGGTGTTCTCGCGGTCTTCAAGTACCTCGATTTCGGCGTCGAATCGGCGCGCGCGCTGCTGGTCGCGCTCGGCTTCGAGCCGCCGCTGCTCGCGCTCCGCATCGCGCTTCCCATCGGCGTCAGCTTCTTCACGTTCGAATCGATGAGCTACGTCATCGACGTGTACCGGCGCGACATCGAACCACACCCGAGCTACGTCGAGTACCTCGCCTTCGTCGCGTTCTTCCCGCACCTCGTCGCGGGCCCGATCGTGAGACCGCGCGATCTCCTTCCGCAGATCGCGTCGCCCGCCCGCTGGGACGAACGCGGCGCGAGCGAGGCATTGTTCATGATCGCGACGGGGCTTTTGAAGAAGGTCGCCATCGGCGACTACTTGGCCGTCAATCTGGTCGATCGCGTGTTCGACGCGCCCGCGCAATTTTCGGCGCTCGAGTGCTACGCGGCCGTCGTCGGCTACGCCGTTCAAATTTACTGCGACTTCTCCGGTTACACCGACATCGCGATCGGGTGCGCGAAGCTCCTCGGGATCCGGCTTCCGCAAAATTTCGACAGCCCTTATCAGGCCGTCGACGTGCAGGACTTCTGGCGACGCTGGCACATCTCGCTCTCGACGTGGCTCCGCGACTATCTCTACATCTCGCTCGGTGGGAATCGGAAGGGGACGGTGCGCACGTACGTGAACCTGATGCTGACGATGCTGCTCGGCGGTCTGTGGCACGGCGCGAACTGGACGTTCGTGGTCTGGGGCGGCCTCCACGGCGCGGCGCTCTGCGTGAATCGTGTGACGGCGCAAGCGCGGGCGCGGCGCGGTGCGGCGTCGTCGCGCTTGCCGAACGTCGTGCGCGTCCTCGTGACGTTCCACTTCGTGTGCGTCGCCTGGGTGTTCTTTCGCGCGCCGACGTTCACCGCGGCGCGACGGATGTTCGCCGAGCTCGCGACGCTCAGCACGTTTCATCCGAATCTCCCGGCGTCCGTTCTTGCGGTGCTCGCCGTCGGACTCGCCTCGCACTGGGCTCCCCATCGAGTCGTGACGTGGGTGAAGGACGGCTTCGTGCGGCTCCCCGGTCCAGTGCAAGGGGTCGCCTTGTTTGCGGCGGCGGTCGCGCTCCGGCAGATGGGTGAAGCCCGAGCCGTGCCGTTCGTGTACTTTCAGTTTTGATGAGCGACGAGCCAGGCGACCCCCCTCTCGAGACGACCGATGCGTCGCGCTCGGGTGGCGGCGACGTTCCCGAGATGAGACCCGAGGAGAAGCCCGCGCTTCGCCCCGACGGCATGGAGCGACCTCGGTTCGTGCTCGATTTCCCGGACGATCCTTCGCTCGCGGCGCTCTCGCGGGCGTTCGAGGAAGGCAACTACGCCGTCGTTCGACGTGACGCCGAAGCCGTCGCGCGCGCGGCGACGGACCCCGCTGTCCGCGACGCGGCGCTCGAGCTCCGGCGCAGGATCGAACCGGACCCGATGGTCAAATATCTCCTCGGGCTCGCGTTCGCGCTGCTCGTCTTTCTGACGATCTGGGCCTATCGACAGTGACGGCGAGTGCGTGCTTGTGGCGAGTGCGCATCGTCCACTATTGAGGGGCATGGGCAGTGAAGGCGCCTCCGTGTTGCGCGTGAAATGGCACGCGCCGAGCCTCCTCGCGTCGGCGATGTCGCTCTCGGCCGCGTGCACGCCGCATTCGCAGGGCGCGGCGGGGCCGACCGAAGTCACCACTCCCCTCAGCGACGGTGTGGTCGAGCGCCTCATGCCGCTCGAGGACCGCACCGTGTACACGTACGACACGCACTCCGAAAACAGCGCCGAGCACGGCGTGCTCATCGTTCAAATTTCGCGACCGCGTCCGGATCGCGCCGATCTCCGGATGGGCTCGCATACCGAGCGGCTCCAGCTCGAACCGGGCGCGATCACGTTCGTCGAGGGCGGCTATCTTTTGAAATCGCCGATCGTGAAGGGCAGCCGATGGCGGAGCAAGTTCGGCATCGTCGACGTCGTCGACGCGGACGAACAGATCGACGTCCCGGCGGGTCGATTCGTCGGCTGCGTGCGCACGGTCGAGCGCGAAGACGGCACCGGCGGCTCGAAGCAAGTGACGTCGGTGTACTGCCCGCACGTCGGGCTCGTCCTGCTCGACGCCGAGGCCGTCGGTGATCAGGGGTTGAATCGCGAAACGGCGGTCTTGAAGTCGTTCGGCGCGCGCGTCGATCTCACCAATCACGAAGTGACGACGACCACCGAAGACGACAAATAGAACGAACGTCGATCGCGGCGCGCGTTGCGTCTCAATTTCCCGTTCCGGCCTCGGGTCGCTCGAGCACTTCACGGACGTCGGTGGTTTCGACGCCGCATCCGTCCCCGAGGAGCTGGCCCAAGAGGTCGTCTTCCAGCGGAGCGTAACCTTGCCCCGTCACGTCGATCGTTGCGTTTCCGCCGGTCCAGAGCTGGCAAAGGATCGCGACGGGCGGGCCCCCGTCTCCGGCGTCATCGTCGGTCTTCGGCGTACCGCAATTCACGGCGGGCAACGGCCCCTGGTCGATGACGCTCGTCGCCGTGCGACAGCAGACGTCCACGTTGCCCGCTCCCCTGTGAACCAGATCGAACGACTCTCCCGTGCTCCCGTTGTAAGTCACGACGAGACTCGTGTCGCTCGGGAGCGCGCCGTCGACGGCGGTCAGCTCGACGCGAAATGGCGGTTCCGGACGCGGACACGGCGTCTCTCGCGTGTGCGTACATCCACTCGAGGCGGCCACCGCGACGACGACCGCAAACCGACCAAGAGAGCGCCTCGGCAATGGCCGTTACCCTTCGCGACTTTGCACTCTAGCTAGAGTTATCCGTCGCTGCGAAAAATGAAAGAGCCGACTTCGGTTGGACGAAGCCGGCCACTGAATGAAGAAGCCGACCCCGCTTGGACGAGGTCGGCTCCTGGTTGCCCTACGCGCGCGAGGCGCGTCGGACTCGCGACTTAGAACTCGGGGTGGCCGTGTCCGCCGCCGCCGCCAGCTCCGTGCGATTCCTTCTCCTTCGGCTTCTCGGCGACGAGCGCCTCGGTCGTGAGGAGGAGGCCCGCGACGCTCGCGGCATTCTGCAGCGCCGAACGCACGACCTTCGCCGGGTCGATCACGCCGTCGGCGATGAGGTCCGTGTACTTGTTCGTCTGCGCGTTGTAGCCGAACGCGCCCTTACCCTCGCGCACCTTCTGGAGGATGATCGAACCCTCTTCGCCCGCGTTCGCAGAGATCTGACGAAGGGGCTCTTCGAGCGCGCGCCGGATGATGGCGACGCCGAACTTCTGCTCTTCCGGCACCTCGAGCTTCTCGAGGGACTTCTGAACGCGAAGGAGTGCGACGCCGCCGCCGGGGACGATGCCCTCTTCCACCGCCGCGCGGGTCGCGTGGAGCGCGTCTTCGACGCGGGCCTT
>Ga0265320_10000858_pt1 | contig 22965 bp, 25 predicted proteins | sample 4827metaG_FD_202087 | JGI IMG/M metagenome (GOLD analysis project Ga0265320, IMG submission 202087) | Rhizosphere microbial communities from Carex aquatilis grown in University of Washington, Seatle, WA, United States - 4-8-27 metaG | ecosystem: Host-associated > Plants > Roots > Rhizosphere >...
CCCTAATCCCAAATGGACTCACCATCCACCCTTGTGGGATGCCCATTTCAGCAAAACAAGAGCGGCGCGGTGGGGGCACCGCGCCCTACCCAATCACCGTTCAGGGGTAGGGCGCGCTGCCCTCAGCGCGCCGTTTCAAATGAGCACGAAACTCACTTCAAACCTTCAATCGTTGGCGCTCACAACCGCGGAATCAGCATCCCGCCATCGACCATGATGACCTGGCCGGTGGAGTAGGGGAAGTCGCCGCGGGCGAGGGCGGCGGCGGCCCGGCCCACGTCGTCGGGAAAGCCCCAGCGGCGCGTGACCGCGAGGCCTTCGTCAATGAGCTTGTCGTACTTGGCCGTGACCGCGCTGGTCATGTCGGTCTTGATGACGCCGGGGCGGATTTCGTAAACGGGCAAATTGAATTCCCCCAGGCGCGCCGCAAACAGTCCGGTGACCATACTCAGCCCGGCCTTGGAAACACAGTACTCGCCGCGGTTCACCGACACCACGGTGGCCGAAATGGAACTCACGGTAATGATGCATCCGCGATAATTCTTCGGGTCGGATTTCTGCTGCGCAATCATGTAGCGGGCGACGGCCTGGGTCAAAAAGAAGGCTCCCTTGAGGTTGGTGTCGACGACGTGGTCCCAGCTTTCCTCGGTGGTCTCGAGCAGATCGTGCCGGACTTTGGGAGCAACCCCGGCGTTGTTGACCAGCACGTTGAGGCGCTGAAATTTCTTGTGCACAGCCTCGAGAATGGCGGCGCGGCTTTCCGCCGTGGCGATGTCGCCCCGGCAGTAAGCCACGTCCGCGCCGAGCGCGCGCAACGCCGCCAGCGGTTCGCCCACCTGGGCTTCCTCGCGCACGCCGTTGATGGCGAGGTCGAAGCCCGCGCGGGCCAGATGTTGCGCGCAGCCGAAGCCGATGCCCCGGCTGCCGCCAGTGATGAGGGCGACGGGTTTCATTTGATTTTCGGCACGTCGACCCACGCGCGCTTTTTCCAGGATTGCAGGCCGAGTTCGGCGAGCTGCACGCCCTTGGCGCCCTCGAGGAGCGTCCACGGAAACGGCGAGCCCAAAACGACGTGCTTGAGAAACAGTTCCCACTGGGCCTTGAATGCGTTGTCGTATTCCTCCTGGTCGGGCATTTCGCTCCAACCGTGAAAAAAGGGAATGGGCTGGTCCACGTCGGGATTCCATGTCGGGCGCGGAGTGTTGCCCGCATGCTGGGTCCAGCATTTGCGCAGACCGGCGACGGCGCTGCCGAGCGTGCCATCCACCTGCACGGTGAGCAAATCGTCGCGCCGCACGCGGGTGCACCAGGAGCTGTTGAAATGGCAGATGACGCCGTTCGTCAGTTGGAAGGTGGCGTAAGCGGCGTCGTCCGCCGTGCATTTGTATTTCTTGCCCTCTTCGTCCACGCGCTCGGGAATATGTGTCGCGCCCAGGCAAGAGACCGACTCCACCGGGCCGAAAAGATTATCAATCACGTAGCGCCAGTGGCACAGCATGTCGATGATGATGCCGCCGCCGTCCTGGTTGCGGTAGTTCCAGGATGGACGCTGCGCGGGCACGCCGTGGCCCTCGAACACCCAGTAGCCGAATTCGCCGCGCACCGAGAGGATTTTGCCGAAGAAGCCGGTGTCGATCAGCCGGCGCAGTTTCACGAGGCCGGGCAGCCAGAGCTTGTCCTGCACGACGCCGTTTTTGACGCCGGCTTTCTGGCAGACCTTGTACAACTCGAGCGCTTCCTTCGTCGTGACGGCGGTCGGTTTTTCGCAGTAAATATGTTTGCCGGCGGCGGCGGCCTTTTTCACGGCGGCGGCGCGCTGCAAGGTCCCCTGCGCATCGAAGTAAACGCTGTATTCCTTGTCCGCGAGCGCCTCGTCGAGATTGGTGGTGAACCGCTTGGCGCCCGATTGCTGGAGCAGCTTTTGCAGTTTCACCGGATTGCGGCCGACGAGCAACGGGTCGGGCATGATGTATTCGGTCGGGCTGACGCGCACTCCTCCCTGCTTGATAATGGCGGAGATCGAGCGCAGGAGGTGCTGGTTGGCGCCCATGCGGCCCGTGACGCCATTCATGATGACGCCGACGCGGTGGATTACGGTATTATGACTCATAGAAGGGACACACGATTAAGTGTGGGTGAGGTAGGCTTGTTTGATTTGGGAGAGAAATTGCGCCTGGTCGGTGGCCCAGAGGCGGTTGGAAAAAATTTCGACTTCGTTAAAACCGCGAAATCCCGCGGCTTCCACCCATCCGCGAATTTGTTTTAAGGGAATGCAGCCTTCGCCCATCAAGCCGCGGTCGAGCAGAAAATCCGTGGTGGGGCTGCGCCAGTCGCACACATGAAAAGCGAGCAATTTGCCCAACTTTCCGCAGCGGGCGATTTCCGCCTCAAGTTGGTCATCCCACCACAGATGGTAAACATCCACCGCGACGCCGACAAAGGCGTCGAATGGCGCGGCCATGTCGTTAGCCTGTTTTAACGTATTAACCGCGGAGCGCGTGTCCGCGTACATCGGATGCAGCGGCTCGATCGCGAGTTTAACCCCCGCCGCGCGGGCGTGCGGCAGCACAGCGGCAATCCCTTCCGAAATTTGGCGGCGGGACTCCGACAACGCCTGACCGGCGACGGCCCCGCAAACCAGGACGATGAGCGGCGCACCGAGGGCGGCGGCTTCATCGATGCAGCGGCGATTGTCGTCGATGGCTTTTCGGCGGCCAGCGGCATCGGCGGCAGGAAAAAATCCGCCGCGACATAAGGACACGATACTGAGGCCGGCGTCGCGTAATTGCCGACCGGCTGCTTTGATGTCGCGGTTCTCCAACGTGTCGCGCCAGACTGTGATGCCCTTTACGCCGGCCCGCGCATAGTTTTCGCACGCCTGCTCCAGCGACCACGGTTTCGTGGTGATCGTGTGGACGCAGAGGCGCGAAAAATCAGTGAGGACGGAGGCGGACATGCCAGAAAGTCAAAAGTTAGAAGGCAGAATGTAGAAGGAAGAAAAGCTCCGAGATTATCGCGGTCCAAAGAAGGTGTAGTAGGGCTTTTTTTCGATGATGCGTTGCAGGTACAGCGCGCATTCACGGGCGTGGTAATCGCCCCACATGGAGGATTCGCCGCGCGGAATTTTCGCGCCCGGGGGCACGTAATCCCAGCCGTTGGGCCGGTGATAAATCGAATGCAGCAGGAGTCCCTGATGGGATTTCACCGTGCTCAAATACGGTTCATCCAGCAGGGTGCGAAAGACCGTCAGGCCCGCCTGCCAGTAACGCGTGCCCGTTTTGGACTGGCCCTTTTCACGCAGGTAACGGCCGAGGCGCAGGAGACCTTGGGCGGCGATGGCCGCGGCCGAGCTGTCGATGGGTTCATGGTCGTTGAACGGATCCGAGGCGCGCTCCAGATAATCGCCGAGGTGCACCAGGCCGGGCGCGCCGGTGTCCCAATACGGCACGCCGTCGGTCGGCGTATTTGCTAGGTAGAAATCGGCTGTCGCCGTCGCGGCCTTGAGCATGAATTGCTCAATTTCGCGCCGGCCGCCGAGGGGTTTCAGTTCTACGTCGGGACGCGTGGCGATGAATTCCAGTTGCTCCGCAAAGCCCACCAGTGCCCAAGCCAGCCCGCGTGTCCAGGTGGTGAAACCGGAGTAGCCCTGTTGGGAATTCGGGCAGCGAAAGGCGCCGTCGTTGACGTTGAACACGCACTCGTGCGCGGTGCGCCCGCGGACATCGTAGGTGTCGCGGCCCGTGCCATAAAATACGGAATAATCGGCCGTCGAGCGCGCGTGCGCCACGGCGCGTTCGAGCAGGCTGATGCGCCGGTCGCCCTCGCTGCTCAAATTGTGGCCCAGTTGATGACTCACTGAGAGGGCGCGGCACGAACGAATCGTGTCCACGAACAGCGAATGCGGCCCGTTGAAGGAATAAATGTAGCCGCCCTTGGCGTGGGGCGTCCACCGCGCGGCCTGCACGGCTCCGGAAATTTTCAGCGCTAGTTCGTAGAATTGCAGTTCGCGCACATTGGCGGGCAGGCGTTTTTCCAGGAGCAGGCGGCGGAGGTTCCCGTAAGTGGAGACATTGTTAAAGCCGTGGTCATGCACTCCCGTGTGTGAAACGTGCGGGGCCATGCGCGCGATGGTGTTGTCACGTCCGATTTTCAGGAAGCGCGCGTCGCTGGTGGCGTCGAACTGCAAAATGGCCGAACCGTATTGAAAGCCCTGCGTCCACTCGGTCCAGCCGCGTGCGGTGTACGCGCCGGCCTCGGTAAACACGGGCGAGCCGCGCTCCGGATCGAAATGCTTTTCGATCAGCAGAATTTTTTCACCGGAGAGGCGCCAGAAGCGCGCCAGCGCGGACCGGAGGTCGCCCGGGGTGAGGGCGGGGTCGATTTTTAACATGGGGGAAGTTAAAGTTTAAGGTCCTGGGCGAGCTCGATCGCTTCGCGCGCGAGCAGGGTGACGCGGGCCCAATCGCGCGCTTTGATTAATTCCGGCCGCACCATCCAGGTGCCGCCGCAGGCCACGACCTTCGGAAAGGCGAGGTAGGATTTGAGGTTCGAGGCCTCGATGCCGCCGGTGGGCATAAACCGCATCATAGAATAGGGGGCGGCGATGGCCTTTAAATACTTCACGCCGCCGCAAGCTTCGGCGGGAAAAAATTTCACGACGTCGAGGCCGTGCTCGAGCGCCATTTCCACGCTCGTCGGATCGCTGATGCCCGGAATGATGCTCAAGCCGTGCGACGTGCAATAGCTCACCACGCGCGGATTAAAGCCCGGCGTGACGATGAATTGCGCGCCGGCGTCGGCCGCCGCCTGGGCCTGTTCCGGTTTTAACACCGTGCCCGCGCCGACCAACATGCCCGGCACCTGGGCGAAGGCGCGAATGGATTCCAGCGCGGCGGCGGTGCGAAAGGTGACCTCGGCGCAGGGCAGGCCGCCCGCGAGCAGGGCTTCGGCCAGCGGCTGGGCGTCGGCGGCGTCTTCCAGGGCGAGGACGGGGACGACGCGCAATTGCGCCAGGCGGGTGACGACTTCGGCGGTTTTCATGGGTAATAGGGAGTGATAAAAATTAGAAACGGTTGGGTTTGCGCAGGTGGATGAGCAGCAACTGCGATTCCTGCCGGGCGTGGTAGGTGTGCGGCTGCACGGCGTCGAACTGCACGGCCTCGCCCGCCGCCAGCAGGCTGGTGCCGAAGGGGAGCGTCAATTCAATCGCCCCGCGCAGCACCCAGCAGATTTCAAATTCGTCGGAATGCATCTCCGGCTTGGAGAGGCGCGCGCCCGCCGGGGCGTCCGCCAGAAACGCCGCCACGTTGCCGTAGGCGATTTTCCGAAAGGTGAAGCCCGACGACTGATAGCTGCTCGACTGAATCTTGTGCGCGTTGCGCGATTCCGCGAGGCCGAGCAAATTCGCGGCGGTCAGGCCAAACACATTCCCCAGCCGGTGCAGGGTTTCGAGTTCGGCGGAGGTCTGGTTGCGTTCGAGCTTGGAAATGACCGCGAGCGAAACGCCCGCGCGCGAACCCGTTTCGTCCAGCGTGAGCCCCGCCTGCTTGCGCAATTCCCGCAGCACGCCAAAGTCGTACATCGGCGGGGCGGTCCGGCGGGGGCGGGCGGACTTGGAGGCCGGCGGAGGCACGGCCTTGGCCGCACTCGCGCGGGTCTGGCGCAATGGGGACATCGCCCAGAGCCTAAACGCCCATATTTATCTGGCAACAAAAAAGGCGGCGAATTTTAGCTTGTAAGAAAATTATGAAAAGCCGCCTTTTCGTTCTAAATTTGGGCAAAAACCACGACTCTGGGAAAAAAGGGAGCCGGCGGTCAGACTCGAACTGACGACCCACGCATTACAAATGCGTTGCTCTACCAACTGAGCTAAGCCGGCGTAACTATCCAGAACCGGATTATTAGAGCAGGCCGAGCGTGCGGGCAAGCGCAATGCGCGCGGGCCGCCGGGCCCCAGGAAAATGATTTGCCCACGGGGCCGCCGCGCCGCCAAGCTTCCGCCAGTGACCATTTATCCTGCCATCGATTTGAAAAACGGGCGGTGCGTGCGCCTCGCGCAGGGCCGCGCCGACGCCGAAACCGTCTATTTCGACGACCCCGTTGAGCCCGCGCTCGCATTTCAAAAAGCGGGCGTGTCCTGGGTCCACGTGGTGGACCTGGATGGCGCGTTCAGCGGCATCCCGCGTAATCTCGCCCAAGTCGCGCGCATTGCAGCGACCGGTTTGCAGGTGCAACTCGGCGGCGGCATGAGAACGCTCAATGATGTAGAAGAGGCCTTCCACGCCGGCGCGCGCCGGGTGGTCATTGGTACCCGCGCCTGTCACGATCCGGCTTTTGTACAGGGGCTCGCGCAACGCTTCGGCGGCGAACGCCTCGCCGTGGGCATCGATGCACGCGACGGCTTGGTCGCGACGAAGGGGTGGGTCGATGTCTCCGCCGTGCTGGCGGGCGACCTCGCACGGCAAGTGACCGGCTTCGGCATTCAGACCATCATCCACACCGACATCGCGACCGACGGCATGTTGACCGGCCCGAATTTCGCCGCGCAGGAAACGTTGTTGCGCACCTGCCCGGCGCGGCTCATCGCTTCCGGTGGGGTAGCCACGCGCGAAGACGTCTTGCGCTTTGCGCAGATGGCCAAGCAGTACCACCACCTCGACGGCGTCATCGTCGGCAAGGCGCTGTATGAGAAGAAAGTGGATTTGGCGGATTTGCTGAAATTGGCTGCGGGCGGCCAAGCCTGACGCCGGCCCGCTCTGCCATGATTTCTCCGCCTCCGAGCAGTCCGGGTCTGATTGATCCCAGCGAACTGCCGCGGTGGATCCTGCTTTGTAATGACGACGTGATTGTCGTAAACAAACCCGGTTCGGTGGTCTGCCATCCATCGAAACAAGGGCCGTGGTCATCGCTGGTCGGTGCGTTGCGCGAGCATTTGGGAGCGGAGACGCTGCACTTGGTCAGCCGCCTGGATCGGGAGACGAGCGGCGTGGTGGTCGTGGCACGGCATCCGGCGTCAGCCCGGCGTTTCCAAATGGCGATGCAAAACCGCCAAGTGGGGAAAACTTACCTCGCCTTGCTTTCGGGAGAAATGAGGGAAAAACATCAAGTCACCGCGGCATTGATGCGCGACACCGAAAGCCCGGTGGCCATTAAACGTCGCGTCGCGGTGGCGGGCGAGGCCGGCGCCGAATCCGCGGAAACCTTTTTTGAACCGCTGGTGGCCGCGGGCGGTTTTACGCTGGCGAAAGTGATTCCGCATACCGGACGCACCCATCAAATCCGCGTGCATGCGGCACACTTGGGTCATCCGATCGTGGGCGACAAGCTCTACGGGCCCGACCCAACGCTCTACCTCGATTTTGTCACCCAGGGCTGGACGGAGCGCCACGCCGCCATGTTGCCGCTCTCACGTCAGGCCCTGCACGCGGCGCGCATTCGCTTTCTGGAACCCGGACTCGGCGATTTCACCGCGCCGCCGCCGGCAGACCTGATTGACTTCGCACGTGCGAAAATGGGGGTCGACCTTATTGCCAGATGGGAAAATCCGACCGACGCAGGTCGCTGACTCAACTCGCCACCGCGCCCAGTCGGCCATAACAAATCTCGGTGCTATATTCGAAGCGAACCAAGCCAAGCTCCTGATGCTGCTCAAACAGCCCGCGCAACCCGGCCATCATGGGTTCATAATTGAGCGAGCCGGGAAGCGGAGCGTAAGACGAAGACAGCAAACGCCCGCGCAGTCCGGCGAAATTGAATTCCTGAAAATGCGCCGAAGTGACGTGGCGCGAAAAGGGGTGGGGTGAGAAAAACCGGGAAAGACTTGCGGAATCGTTGGCGACTTTCGCCCGCCGGGCCACCGCGGATTGATCCTGGCAGAATTGCTCGAGCAAAACCTCGTAGGCCCGCAGAAAGGGCGTGGTGTCAATCTTGCGGTCATTCCACACCAGCGCGACCCAACCAACGGGCCTGAGAATGCGTTGAAACTCACGCTTAGTAGCCGCGGGCTCGAACCAATGGAAAGCCTGTCCGGCCACGACGAAATCCGCGCTCGTCTCCGGCAAGGTGGTGGTCTCCGCCGTGCCGGCGACACTGGTGAAATGGGGGAATCCCGCCAGATAGTGTTCACCGGCGGCCCGCATCTCCGCATTCGGTTCGACTCCGTAAACGCGATTGCCGTTGCTTAGAAATAATTCCGACAAAAATCCCGTGCCGGACCCGATGTCCGCGACTACGTGCTCGGGACGGAGTCCGAGGCTTTCACGGAAAAAATCCACCACCGTGTCCGGGTAGTGCGGGCGATATCGAACGTAATCCTCCACGCGGCCGGAAAAACGGCGGGTGCTGTCCTGGTCGGATTCTGCCATCGGCAACTACGGTTTGGGCTTGGCCGTCCAGATGGACATCAGCTCCGGCGAGCCCTGCGTGCGGATGCCGTTGTCGTTCAGGATGTCCTCGGTCGCGGCGAGCATGTCCTTGCGCGGAAACACCAGCGTCTCGATGTCGCGTCCGTAGAAATCAAAAACGGCGTAATCGTCCTTCAGGTCGCGCAGCACTTCCACCAGTTGCTTGAGGCTCGTGATCTTGGTGCCGTTGACTGATTTCACCACCCACGAAACCGGATCGGAATAATTTTGCGCCAGCTTGCTGGAGAAAAACGGCGACGAAATGACGACCAGTTCCTCGCCGGGCGCGGCCGGGCGGTCACCGCGGCGGGTGAGCAGGGGGCTGCCCATCATGCCGAGCATTTCCGCGCCGGAACTGCTGCCCGTGATGCGGTCCGCAAATTCCGCCGTGGCGGTGGAGAACACCAGCGGTCCGTAAATAAAGTACGACGGGTAGCCACCGTCGAGGCTCTGGATCAGCATCGGGCGGGTGGTGGAGACGGGCAATTGAATGTTCAGCGGCTTGCCTTCACGGAGCACGGTCAGCGGCACTTTGCCGTCCGTGGCGAGCTTCTGGATCAAATAGTCAAAGCGCACGCGGAGGTCGCCCACGCGGACCATGCCCTCGTCGTCCACTGTGTAGTCGCCTATCTTCGTGATCACATCCCAGGTTTTCAGCGGATAATTCGGATCCGAGCTGTCGGGATGGCGGACGATGTTGCCGTCCACATTTTTGTCGAGCTTCAGGTAGGGGCGCAGTGCCGGATTTTCCATCGTCTGGATCTCGTCGTACATGGCCGGCTTGCCGTCGTAATGGCCGTCGGCGATGTCTTTCAGGAAAAGCGCAATCTCCTCGCAGGGGATGATGTAGCCGATGTTGTCCGCGCCGCCGAGGCGGCTGAACGCGAGGCCAATCATCTTGTCGCCCGACACCGCCGGGCCGCCGCTGTTGCCGGGGTTGATGGCCGCGTCAATCTGGATGCGCAGGCCGGAAACGGGAAAATTATACGGCGCGAATTCAATGCGCGAGACGATGCCCTTGGTGATGGAAAGATTGGTGCCGCCCGTGGGGAAGCCGTAAACGAGCACACTGTCCTTGATGGCCGGCAGCGCGTCCGCCCACGGCAAGGGCGGGCGATTGTCAAAAAAAGTATCGTCGTCAATTTTCAACACGGCAAGATCGATGCCCGGCGCGATGGCCTCGACCGTCGCGGAAATCTTGTCGCCGGACTGGTTCGCCTGCACCTGCACCTGGCTCGCATAGAGCACCACGTGCGCGTTCGTGAGAATGCGATGGCCGGGCAGGATCACGCCACTGCCGGTCGCCTCGCGCGACGATTGCTTTGTCCACGGATGAAAAAGGTCGGGGTAGCGCAGCGTCGAGAAAATCTTCACCACCGCGTTTTCAATCGAAGGCGAGGCCGCGACTGCGGGCGCCGAGGGCGCGGCGGCGGGGGCCGGAGCATCGGCGGCTTGGGCGAGGAGCGCCCAAAAGGCGAACGCAGTCAAAATACTCAGGCGGACGGTGGCGGGGAAAGTTCGAAACATGGGAGTGGGAGACAGGTGGAGGAAAAAGAATAATCCTTTAGCCGGCGCGCACGGGGCACAAGGCTAAAAAGGGGTGCGGAGCGGGGGTTTTATACGGCAATTTCGACCCTGTGCAGTAGGGAGTAGCATGAAGCTGGATTCTATTTTATCCCGTGCGTGGAGGAAGCCGCGCCACAGTTCGACACCGAGAGGAAAGTATTGTTTCTTGCCGTTGACGGAAACTGCGACAACTATCCATCCCAATAATTTAGCCCCATGCTTCCCCTGCGGTGTTTTTTTGCGCTAGTTCCCGGTTTGGCTGCCACGACTTCGTTGCTGGCCGCCGACTACAAAATCGTGGTCGCGCCAGCGGATTTCGACCGCGCGGCGGAAGTGGTGACGGTGGCTTTGCCTGCCGACGCCCCCAAGCCCGCCGTGCTGCGCGACGCCGGCAATCAAACGCTCTCCCTCCAAGTGGATGAGAAAGGGAACGGCACGTTTTTCATCGCCGCGCAAAAAGCCGGGCAATCGCTGACCTACTCGTTGGTCGCGGCGCCACCCAAGATTTCCGGAAATGTCGTAGCGGACAATTCCACGGCGATTGGCACGAACACGACTAGCACTTCACCAGTTACCGCCAACGTCTCCGCGGGGGTCGAGGTCACGAAAGAACCGGGCCGCCTGCGCTTGGCGGTGAACAGCCAGCCGGTCTTCTATTATCAGATGGATTTGGAAAAGCCGCCGCGCGACGGCGTGGACCCGAAATTTCTGCGCGGCGCGTTTTTGCACCCGGTGTATTCTCCCGCAGGGAAGCTCGTCACCGATGATTATCCGACCGACCATTTTCATCATCATGGCATCTGGGTGGTGTGGACGGATACGCTGTTCGAGGGTCGGAATCCGGATTTTTGGAACATGGGCCAGGCCAACGGCGGCACGGTGGAATTCGTCGCCCTCGATAAATCCTGGAGTGGCCCGGTGGCGGGCGGCTTCGAGGCGCGGCATCGTTTTGTGGATCGCATGGTGCAGCCCGCCGTCACGGTGCTCGATGAGCGCTGGCAAGTCACCCTCTACGCCGCCGAAGACGTGAACGCGCGCGTGTTCGATCTCGCGTTCACGCATACCGCCGCCACGAGCGACCCGCTTACGCTGGTCACCTACCGCTACGGCGGACTCGGCGTGCGCGGCGCGGCCGAGTGGCTGGACAAGGCGAATTGCGTCGTCCTCAACTCCGAGGGGCTGACCGACCGCGTAAAGTCCGAGTACCAGCGCGCCAAGTGGTATTTTATGGGCGGCAAGGTCGGCGGCGCGCTCGCGGGCATCGCCATCCTCGACCACCCGGATAATTTCCGCGCCCCGCAGCCAGTGTGGATGAATGCGGACCAACCCTTCTTTTGCTACGCGCCGGAGCAACTGGGCGATTTTCAAATCACCAAGGACAAACCCTACGCCGCGCACTACCGGTTCGTCGTGGTGGACGGCCCGCCCGACGCAAAGTTCCTCGAGGCTTGCTGGCAGGGGTACGCCCATCCCGGTGTGGCCACCGTCACTCCGCAGTGAAACGCGCCGCATGAATCCCCCCGAGTCCACCTCCTCCCGGCGCGGGCTGGTCCTGCTGGCCGCGTTTCTCGGCTGGATGTTTGACGGCCTGGAGATGGGGCTGTTCCCGCTCGTGGCGGGCCCCGCCCTCGGCCAGATGCAGGCCGCGGCGGGTTTGACCGCCGACAAGGCTTTTATCGGTCATTGGATGGGAATTATCACGGCCTGTTTTCTGGTCGGGGCCGCGGGCGGCGGCCTGGTCTTCGGGTGGCTGGGCGACCGGATCGGCCGGGTGCGCGCTCTCAGTGCGAGCATTTTGACTTATTCGCTTTTCACCGGGCTGGTGTTTTTTGCGCAAACCCCCCTGCAGCTCGGCGTCTTGCGGTTCATTGCCGCGCTCGGCATGGGCGGCGAATGGAGCCTCGGCGTCGCGCTCGTGATGGAAGTCTGGCCGGAGCGCCTGCGCCCGTGGCTGGCCGGCTGGATCGGCGCCGCGGGCAATCTCGGTTTTCTCCTCAGCGGCCTCCTCGGGCTGACCTATCCCGTCACCGGCAACAACTGGCGGTGGATCATGGTGGCCGGCGCCGCGCCCGCGTTGCTGACGTTTTTCATCCGGCAATGGGTGCCGGAATCCGAGCGCTGGAAAAATGCCACGCACGCTTCGCCGCCGCAACCGCTTCGCGAAATTTTCTCTCCTCCGTTGTTGAAGCTGACCGTGCTGGCCTCGCTGCTATCGGGCGTCGTGCTCATCGGCACCTGGGGCTCTGTGCAATGGCTGCCCTTGTGGGCGGACCAGCTCGCGGGCGCGTCTTACCCCAAGGCGAAAGCGTACACGCAAATCGTCTCGGCGCTCGGCGCGGTGCCGGCGGGCCTGGTCGGCGCGTGGCTGGCGCACAGGTTGGGGCGGCGCGCCTCCTATGCCCTGTTGTGCGCGGGCTCGCTCGTGAGTTGCGCGGCGATGTTTCGCGATGTGGCGAGTTTTGGCCCGCCGTTTTTGGTGATGACCTTTGTCGTCGGCGGCGTGACGGCGGCGTTTTTCGGCTGGCTGCCGCTCTATTTGCCGGAAATTTTTCCCACCCGCGTGCGCGCCACGGCGCAGGGCTTTGCCTACAATGCGGGCCGCCTGCTCGCGGCGGTCGGCGCCCTGCAAATGGGCGTGCTCACCGGGTACTTCGGCGGCTACGCGAAAGCCGGGGGCGTGGTCACGCTCATCTACGCGTTCGGGTTCGTGCTCATCTGGTTCGCCCCCGAAAGCCGCGGGAAACCACTGCCGGAGTGAGGATTAGTGGTGGCCATGAGAGATATCCTTTCCGTCGACAATTTTCCCCCGCCATTTAGGAAGCATCTTTGAAATCGATTCCCACAGGGAGTCGGGTTTTTGAGGCGGCGGCGGTAGGCTCGACAAGTCAATGTCGTCGCTTGTGCCATCTATCCCGTCTGGGCCAATTGACCATAAATCGTAAAGTCCACTGTGAATGATTCCTGGATAGCGGTAGCGAAATTCATTACCCCAGAGATCATGGGGAATATTTGGTCCGACGAGGTACGGTCCACGCCAGCCCCTCACTCGAAGCGGCGGTGAGATCAGAGCCTTCAATCCTTCGTTAGTGCTGGGATAGTTGCCAATAGTCGTCCGGTAGGCCAACAGAGGTGTCGTAAAAGAATTATCTCCGAGAGCTTTTAAAAGTTGTTGTCGGCTAGTGCTGGGCTCCTTTGTAAATGCTGAGTTGTATAAGCGGTAAGCGATCCAACTGCTGAGCAAAAGCGTGCCAACAACCAACATTGTCCATAGCCCTATCGACTTAATAGAACGCTTCAGTGTCTTGCGCTTTAGTTCTATATAAGACATTGCCATTTTTATTGTTGAACCAATGGGCTTTTCACCAATTGCCGGCATCATCTGCGGTGCCGTCCTTTTTATCCGGCCCTGCTGACCAGCAATCATAACTGCCGGGGTTGTAGTTGCCGGGAAAGCGATAACGGTAAGGCGTGCCCCAAGGATCTTTGGGTGCCTCGGTCGCTTGCATGTAAGGTCCTTTCCAGCCCTTCACTCCGGCGGGCGGACGAAGCAACGCCTCAAGGCCTTGTTGCGTCGTGGGATAATTCCCGGCATCGTGACGATACGCCTCCAGCGGTGCTTTGATGACAAAGCGGACAAAGGATTCATCTACATCCATGCTATGGCCGCCGAGCAGGGAGCCAAGATTCGCGAGAACTAAAGCCGCAAAGACCAGAAACAACGCGACTCCCGCGAGAATCCGTGTCCTCGTACCGCCAAATAATGCACGCTGGTAAGACATTTTAAGGAGATACCTTGGCATTACCAATTGCCGATATCATCCGCCGTGCCATCAATTTTATCCGGACCTGAGGACCAGCAATCATAGCGGCCAGGATTATGGACTCCGGGAAAGCGATAGTGGTAAGCGGTGTCCCAGGGATCTAAAGGAATCACTTTCGTGACGAGATACGGGCCCTTCCAGCCCACTACTCCCAGCGGCTGACGAATTAGAGCCAGGAGGCCGGGCCAAGTGTGGGGATACGAGCCGGTTGTCGTGCGGTAGGCCTGCAGAGGAGTATCAATGACGGCGGTGACAAAAGATTTGGCCACGTCTTCCGGGCCACCGCAAAAGCAATCGTCGGACTTGGTCCAAAACCACCAGCCCAGCGCAGCAAACAAAAGCCCGACCACGACAATCCAATCGAAAACACTGCGGGAAATTCTGCGCAAAGCGGACATTTAAATAAGGAAAACCGCGCACGCTGCTTAGAGTTGCGATAATGGCCAATAATGTCGGATTAATTTCGATATGAAAAATGTCCGTTTGAAGGCGGTTGAAGCTGAACTCCTTGCGCTACCAATTGACAATGTCATCCGCCGTGCCGTCCATTTTATCCGGGCCCAGGGACCAGAGATCGTAGCTGTCGGGGTGGTGAATACCGGGAAAAAGGTACTGGAGCGTTGTTCCCCAAGGGTCTTTCGGGACCTCGTTGGTAAGGATATAGGGCCCCTTCCAGTTCGCCACTCCGACAGGCTGAATAAGAAGTGCACGCAAGCCCTGTGCGGTCGTCGGAAATCCACCAGTCGAAGTTTTGTACGACAAAAGCGGTGTGGTCATGACGTTGTCAACCAATGAGCGCGATGTATCCCGCGGGCCGTCAAAAGGGACGTAAGTTAGCAGTAGAAAGTGGCGAACGGCTCCGGCCAAAACGACACAGAGCAACGCTCGGCTTAGCCAGGAAATGGAGCTGGATTTGTGGGTTTTGCCGTCCATATGGCATTTGTTGATGGCCTCGCGAAAATGAAGCTACCAATTGCCAATATCGTCCGCAGTACCGTCAATTTTGTCGGGGCCGGACGACCAACAATCATAGCCGGTTGGATTATGGATGCCGGGGAAACGATAGTGGTAGGCAGCACCCCAGGGGTCTAATGGAATCTCTCGCGTAATGAGATAAGGGCCATTCCAGTCCGTGACTCCGTCAGGTCGGCGGACGAGGGAAAGCAGGCCTGGCCAAGTCGGTGGGAAAGAGCCGGTATTTTGGCGGTAGGAGAGGAGCGGAGTTTCCAAAACTTCGTTCACGAACGTTTCCGCAATTGATTTCGAATCACTTCGAGCAAAATCACTGGGTTTACACATGGCAAAGTAAGCCACGATCAAAAGAATAGCCGCCACCGTGCCGCAGACCCGGAGCGTCGAGAGCAGAAATTCAAGAATTCGATTTCTCTTAGGATCTCGCTCAAGGTGCTTTGAGACTGATTCCCCAACGCCTGGATCAAGCGAGGACATGCAAGGGATTTAACCCATGAGTTATTGAGGAAGTTGCGAGAAAGTTCAAAATGATTTCTTAATAAGTGACTAATAAAATCTAACCCAATCCCTCGAACATCGCCTGCACATTGTCCGCCCAGGTGCGCTGACGGGCGCGGCGGCGGGCTGCTTCACCAAGGCGGGTGCGCAGCGCGGGCTCTTGAATTAATTGCGCGAGTGCTTTGGCCAACGCCGGCCGGTCATCGGGTTCTGCCAACAATCCGGTGACGCCTTCGGGCACGGCCTCGGGCACGCCGCCGGTGCGGTGGGCGATCGTCGGCAATCCGTGCGCGGCTGCTTCCAGATAAACCAGTCCATAACCCTCTAGACTCGGGCCGTGCGGCACCGGCGTCATCACAAAAATATCGGCGCCGGCATAGGCCGCCGACAACGCGGCGTCGGGCACTTCTCCGAGAAAACGCACCACGGCGCCGCAGTCACGCGCGAGTTTTTCGAGATGCTGTTGATAAGCGGCCTGCACGACTGGTCCGGCGATGCGGTATTCCACGCGCGCCCGCAACGCCGGCGGCAGCAGCGCGAGCGCCTCCAGCACGCAATGCTGGCCTTTGCGCGGGTGCACCCGGCCCACGGTCAGCAAAACGAGCGGTGCGTCCGCTGGCCTGGTGGGGCGGGGCGGAATCTCTGTCGGAAAATCGCTGCGCAACGCGCCCGGCACCACCACGATTTTCTCTGTCTCGACGTGAAAATGTTTGGCCAGCAGCGTGCGGTTGAATTCGGATACCACCCCCACGCGGTCGGCGCGATTGAGGAGCTTTTGAAAAAGAAACCGGCGATGGGGCCGCCGCGCGAAACGCAGAATTTCCGAGCCATGCAGCGTGAGAACGAGCTGGCGAAACGACAGCCGGCGCACGGCGTGCAGGTACATCGCCGTCAGCAACGCGCCCGGTTCCGGCAGCCACAGTAGCGAGTCTGCCAGTTGCGCTTGAGCAGGCCTGAGCGCGCGGGCCAGGGCGAAGCGGTCGCTCCAATCCTGCGAGCCGCGCATCGCGACGGGATGCAGGGCAAACGGCCAGGGGCGCTCGCGCAGCGCGGCATTTTCCGGCGTCCACACGTCGAGCGCATAGCCGAGGGCCGCGGCGGCACGGGCCGCCTCCTCGACATATACGGCGATGCCGCCCCGGTAGGGAAAGAATTCGTGCGTGAACACGCAGACGGGCGGAAGCACGGGGGAGGACATGAAACAGGGCGAGATGATGCAGCAGAAACCACCGAAGCGCCAAGGCGCAAAAATACGGAAAAGAAAAAAAAGTTCGGACAGAATTAACAGAATTTCAGGAATTGAAATGAATGTAATGCCAATGCGCCCCATCTCAATTTTCAATTCTGCTAATTCTGTCCAAATCTGGGTTGCTTAAACATCACTTTGCCTTTAGCTCGCCAAGGCGTGGATTTTTCTCCACTTGAAGAATCACATGCCCACCCTCGCGGAGCGTTGGAAATACCGGACGGCCCTGGTCACGGGTGCGAGTTCCGGCCTTGGCCTGGCCTTTGCGCGGATGTTGCGGGCGGAGGGACTCGAAGTCTGGGGCACCAGCCGCACGGTCGCGCGCATCCCCGCGCGGGAGGGATTTCATCCGGTGGCGCTGGATTTGTGCGAGGAGAAATCGATTCACGCGGCGGTCGCGCAGGTGCGTCGCGAGGCCGGGACGCTCGACGTGCTGGTAAACAACGCGGGCGCGGGGGTGTTTGCGGGTTTCGCGCATTTTCCCGAGGAGGCCGTGGCTGCGCAGCTGCGGCTCATGCTCGAAGGGCCGTTGCAATTGGCGCGCGCCTTTTGGCCCGAAATGCTCGCGCGAAAACGTGGGGCGCTCGTCAATGTCGCCTCGCTCGCGGCGGAATTCCCCCTCCCGGGCCTGAGCGTTTACACCGCGGCGAAGGCCGGCCTCGCCGGATTTTCCAAGGCGCTGATGCTCGAGGCCGCGGGGCGGGGCGTGCAGGTGCTCGATTTTCAGCCCGGTGATTTTAAGACGGATTTCAACCGGGCCGCGCAGCGGCCCGACGGCGGCGAGGCGTGGGAGACGCGCGCCTGGGAGCGTTTTGAAAAACTGCTGGACGAAGGCCCCGCCCCGGAACGCGCGGCGGCCGACTTGCGCGCGGCGCTCCTGAAAGGCCGCAGCGGCACCGTCGCCACCGGGGTGTTTTTCCAGGCCTGCGCGGGTCCGGCGGCGCAACGCGTCCTCGGCGGGCGGGTGACGCGCTGGTTCCTGCGCAAATACTACCGGCTGGATAAGTGAGCCCAACATGCGCATTGTCATTTTACAGGATAGATTGAGATTGGGTGGCACGGAGGTGCAAGCGTTGTCGCTGGGCCTGGCGTGGCGGCAGGCCGGCCACGCAGTGCACCTGGTGGTGTTTCGCCCCGGTGGCGCGCTAGCGGACTCACCCGCTGCCCGGACGCTCGCCCCCACTGTCCTGCAAAAGCGTGATTGGCTGCTGGACGGATTCGCGCCCGGCTTGAATAAGACGGTGGCCGCCCTGAAGCCCGACGTGGTCGTGGCGTTTGGCCGCGAGGCGAATGTGAAGCTGGCGAAGTTGCGTGAGTTGGCACCGCGGCCCCGCCTCGTGGGCACGCTGCGCAGCGGGCGCGGCCAGCCCGCGCGTTATTGGCGCGCGTTGCAAGCGGTCGATGCCGTCGTGGCCAATGCCCATTGGGCCGGGTCCGAGGCAGCGACGCAGGGCATTGAGCCCACGCGCACGGCGGTTATTTACAACGGGTTGGCCCGGTCGCCGATTGTCACCGATGCCACCGCGGAGCGGACGAACTGGCGGCAGCGCGCCGGCACGCCGGCCGAGGCCGTGGTGTTTTTATGTGTGGCCGGATTTCGCCTGGGCAAGGGCCAGGGTTTGCTGTTACGCGCCGCGGCGCAATTGCCCCGCACGTCTTCCTGGCAATTGTGGTTCGCCGGCGAAGGCCCCTGCCTTTCCACGTGCAAAAGTCTCGTCAAGGAATTGAAATTGCAGGAGCACGTGCGGTTTGCGGGCCGGGTCGATAATCCCGCCGGCCTCTACGCCGCCGCCGATGTCGCGGTGCTGGCCTCGGACGCGGAGGCGTTGCCGAATTTTTTGATTGAAGCGCAGGCGGCCGGATTGCCGGTGGTCTCCACCGCGGTCGGCGGGGCGACGGAATGTTTCGCCGAGGGCGTCACAGGTTGGGCGGTGCCGGCGGGCGATCCCGCAGCCCTAGCGGCGGCACTGTTACGGGCGCTGCAAGACCCGTCCTGGCGCGCGGCGGCCAGGGCTCCGGCCATGGCGCGCGTGCAGGAACTGTTTGACGCCGGGCGCAATGCCGCCAAGTGGATCGACGTCCTGGCCGGCCCGCAGTAACCGCAGCCCCCGTCTCAGCGGATTGGCGGTAGTGTTAACTCAATTATTTTTGGCGGCGAGAAAGGGATTGTTGCCGACAATATTGGGCGCGGTCTGGCCGTTGGCCAGAATGGCGGAGGTCCAGCATTGGCCATTCGTGGTGTCCAGAATAGCCGTTTTGCCTTCCGGGCCGACCATGAGTTTGTAACGGCCGGCGATGGGGGGATTGCCGGTGCTGGCGCCGGTGCCAAAAATGAGCGCGGCCACCACGGCCCCGCCCACGAGAAGACTCTTCAGGTCCAGTTCGATTTTGGTTTTCATGCGTATTTGGGGGAAGTGAGGAAATGTATCATTAAATGATTTAAAAACATCACACTGGCGAGGTGGACGCTATCGGCTTTGGTGTTGTACGGGTGGAGGTTCTACCGGTGCAGCCGCCGCCGTCGTTACGCCCGCTGACTTAAAGATGGGGTCAAAGTTCCGCTTGGCCTCCTGCATTTTGAGAAAACGAGCCAGCGTCTGCTGATAATCCAGATCCTTGACCGAAAATTGACCAGACTGGGTCTGCTTCCCTTGCGTGGCCGTGTAGTTGCAAATGCCGTCGGTAATGGAGGCTTGGAGTGTCCAGGCCGGGTCGACGGAAAGCGGCACATTTTGTTCGGCCAGGAATTGATTGGCTTCGGCGAGCGTCGCAGGAAGTCTTTGGTTTTTGGCCCAATAGAGCTCGAGGGCAAAGCCAATTTTTACCGCCTCGACGATGGGGCGGTACACTTGGAAGGCCGCGCGATCAAGGTCAGCGGATGAGAGGCACCCGGACAGCGGCCCCAACGCGCCCAGGATCAAGACGGCGGCAAGCCAGTGAAGCAGAGGCCCAAAGCGATTCTCCTTCATGGGATAGGGAGATTTATCCAGGGTACCGGGTTACGATGCGGCCAAGATAAATCAGGCTTTGAGACATTACAAGATAGATGCCCCGCTCGGTTTGAGCCTGGACTCGCCGCAGGTCTCGCTGGTTTTTCATTTTCAATTTTCCCTTTTTCCTTTTGAATTAACTTTGATCCATGTCCGCTCCCTTCCGCTGCCTCGGCCTCGATTATGGCGAAAAACGCTGGGGACTGAGCTATGGCGATGAACTAGGTCTCGCAGTACCGGTCACTGCGGCGGTCGCGCCGTCGCCGAAGGAGCGTTTCGCGCAGGTGGCCCGCGAAATTGCCGCGCGGCGCATCACTGAGCTGGTGGTGGGTTACCCTTACAATATGGACGGATCGGTCGGTTTTAAGGCGAAGGAGGTGGATGCTTTCATTGCCGAATTGGAGAAGCGTTTTAAATTGCCCGTGCATCGCGTGGATGAGCGACTCACGTCGCACCAGGCGGAGGCGGAGGCGCGGGTCACTGCGCGCCATCGCGACCGTTCACCGGCGGCCCGGCGCGGTGCGCGCGCCACCGGCGAAATCGATTCCCGCGCTGCCACCCTCATCCTGCAGGACTTCCTCGATGCGCGGTTGAACCTGCCGCTGCTGCCGCCGGACCCGTAGTTTTTGCTTTCGCCCCGGCGCAACTCCGCACACGATGGGGTTTTCCATGCGTGCCACGCCTTTATTGCTGGGTTTGAATATCGACCATGCCGCCACCCTGCGGCAGGCCCGTTACCGCGAGTTCGGTCGTGATTGCGGCCAGATGGTCGAGCCCGATCCCGTCACCCTGGCGCTCCTGGCCGAGCGCGCCGGAGCGGACGGCATCACCGTGCACTTGCGCGAAGACCGCCGGCATATTCAGGAAAGTGATGTGCGCCGTTTGCGCGAATGCATCCAGACGCGCCTCAACCTTGAAATGGCCTGCACCCGGGAAATGGTGGCGCTGGCGCTCGAGTTGCAGCCGGATTTTGTCTGCCTCGTCCCGGAGGGCCGCGAGGAAGTGACGACGGAAGGCGGCCTCGATGTCGTCAGCCAGCGGGCGCGGGTGGAGGAGACAGTGAAGCCGCTTTTGGCCGCGGGCATCAAAACGAGCCTTTTCATCGAGCCCAATCGGGAGGCGCTGGAAGCGGCCGCGGCCATCGGCAGCCCGTTTGTGGAATTGCACACAGGCAGCTACGCGCACGCCTATTACGGCCCCGCGCGGACGACGGAACTGAATCGTCTCCGCCAGGCCGCGACCCTCGGGCACGACCTCGGCCTGACGGTCAATGCCGGCCATGGCATCAACTACGTCAACATTGCCGATGTGCGCGAAATCCCCTGGCTTTACGAGTTGAATATCGGCCACAGCATTTTGTGCCGGGCGCTGGCCACCGGACTCGAAGAAGCCGTGCGCGAGATGAAGGCGCGCATGAATGGCCAACTCCGCTAAATTTCCCGTGCACTCCGATGTCGCAATGGCGGTGGGCCGCATCGTGCTCGGCGTGGGCACGGACATCGTGGACGTGGCGCGTGTGCGCTCTGCCATTGAGCGCCATGGCGAGCGCTTTTTGCACCGGCTGTTCACGGACGAGGAAATCGCCTACTGCCAGCGCCATCGCGACCCGCATCCGTTTTTTGCCGCGCGCTTTGCCGCGAAAGAAGCGGCCTCCAAGGCTTTCGGCACAGGCATCGGCGGCGGCTTTGGCTGGAAAACATTTTCCATCGCGCACAACGAGCTCGGCGCGCCCCTCGGTGTCCTCGACGAGCCCGGCCGCGCTCTGCTCGCCGCGCGCGGAGGCACCGACTTGCTGGTTTCGCTGAGCCACACGGAATCGCTCGGTCATGCGGTGGTGTTACTGGTGAATTAGCATTTTTATCCACAGATTTCACCGATTCACACCGATTCAATGATTGGATAAGTTTGGTTTCTTATCTGCGAAAATCTGTGTAATCTGTGGAAAAACTCACCGTGTCTCCCGCCCATCCCATCCTGAGCTGCGCCGAAGCCCGCGTGCTGGAGGAATGCCTGCTCGGCGCCGACCCCATGGCTGCATGGGCGGCCATGCAGCGTGCGGGCGCGGGCGTGGGCGCGGCGATCCTGCACGATTTTCCGCAATGGCGGCCTTTGCCGCGGAATCCCCGCGTGCTGGTGCTGGCTGGTCCGGGCCATAACGGGGGCGATGCCTTGCTGGCGGCCTTGGAAATCCTCAAAGCGCGTCCGCGCGGACAAGTGACAGTCGTGTTGCTCGAGGCGCCGGAGAAAATGAAGCCGCTCACCCAAAAGTCCTGGACGGCGCTGGCAGACCGTGGAGTGACGGACCTAATCACACCCGCCGCTTTTCTCGACCGCATGCAGGCGCGGGAAACTTGGGATATCACGCTTGATGGACTTTATGGCATGTCGTTTCGCCCGCCCTTGCGCGCGCCCGCGCGGGAATTGATTGAAACCGCGAACAACGCAGGCGATGCCCTGGGCTTTCGCGCGGCGGTGGACGTGCCCAGCGGGGTGAGCGATGGCGCCGGCAATCTCGCCTTTCGCGCGGACTTCACCTACGCCACTGGCATCGTCAAAGCTCCGCTCTTTGCGTCAGCCAACGCGGCCTGGGTCGGACGAATTCGTTATGTGGACATCGGATTTTTCGATAAAATTTACGAGGGCGCACACGCAGGCGGGGAAGATTTTCTGACGCCAAGTGTACTCGCGCCCTTGCGGCGTTTGCGGCCCAGCGCGGGCGACAAGCGGACCTACGGGCACCTCCTGGTGGTCTCGGGTTCGCGTTCCTATCCCGGCGCACAAATGCTCAATGTGCTCGGGGCGCTGCGCGCGGGAGCGGGTTTGGTTACGGCGCTCGTGCCGGCGGCTCAAGCGGGCGCTTTTGCGGCGGTTCGGCCCGAAGCCATGTGGCGCGCCTGCGCGGAGGAAGCTGACGGCGGCCACGGCGCGGCGACCTTGCTCGCAGCCCGCGAACTTTGGCCGCGCACCACCGCAGTGCTCGCCGGTTCGGGGCTGGGGCGCGGGGCGCACACACAAACGATGCTGTGCGATTTGGTGCAGGAGTGCCCGCTACCCATGGTCTTGGACGCCGATGCCTTGATGCCGGTCGTGCTCAAGGCCGTGGCGAAACGTCCGGCCAAGGCCGGTCCGATAATTCTAACTCCCCATGCGGGAGAATTTGAGCGTCTCGCAGGCAAAAAGGCTGACCTGCCGGACTTTTGCCGGAAACACCAAGTCGTCGTGATTTTAAAAGGCCCGGTGACGCGCATCGCCGACGGCCTTCGAGTCTGGTGCAGTACCTTCGGCGGTCCGGTGCTGGCCCGCGGCGGCAGTGGCGATGTGCTGGCCGGCCTGGTGGGCGCGCTGCTGGCGCAAACTCCGACGGAACCTTTTCTGGCGGCGGCCCGCGCGGTCGCGTGGCATGGCCTGGCCGCTGAGGCGCTTGCAAGCGCCCGCGGCGAGACTGCCGCGCTCACTTCCGAGCTCGCGGC
>Ga0265320_10000859_pt1 | contig 22965 bp, 17 predicted proteins | sample 4827metaG_FD_202087 | JGI IMG/M metagenome (GOLD analysis project Ga0265320, IMG submission 202087) | Rhizosphere microbial communities from Carex aquatilis grown in University of Washington, Seatle, WA, United States - 4-8-27 metaG | ecosystem: Host-associated > Plants > Roots > Rhizosphere >...
TGGGATAATTGATGGGGTCACCGGTCTTCTTCTTTGTTTCCAAGGCAAATTCCTGGGCGGCAGCATCAATTTGACGAAGATTGTTGATGCAGGCATTTGCGGCGCTGGTACTTCCTGCTTTGATGAAAATGGGGGCACCAGATATCAGACTCACGATAAAGAGAAAGAACAGGAGGATTAGAATTCTGGGCTTTCGCGACAACGGTGAATTCCTTCGGACAATCAAAAACCAGCCGGTACCGAACAAACTTATGGCCAAAGCCGCCGAGACTGAAGTGAAGCAAAATGCCAGCGGCGGCTCTAGAGCGGTTTAATTAAAACTGTGGCCTTCAAAATCACAAGAAACGCCCGAAAACAAAGCAGATTAATTGTTTCATACGGCTACAAAGTGACTGAAAATGCTCTAGTTCCCTGAAAATAGAAAATACGAGCACCGCGAAATAACCCGGCAAAAGAGCCGCAACGAAACAACCAAATCCGACGATAATTTTGACCGTTCGCATTCAATCTTACCAACACCACGCGAACCATTCCGTTGCGACATCTATCTTCGGCGTCCGCCGGGGGCGAAGTGGTAGCCGCCATGGACGCGACCGCCGCGCACCTTGCCGGGAAAACCGCCCGCAGGCTGGCCAGGTTTCGCTTCCTCAAACAACGCCGTGTAGCGGTAATTGAAACCCTCCAGCTTTACGCGGGGAATTTTCTGGCTGATGAACCGTTCGATGGCGAACACATGGCCCGCATCCTCGGCGACCATGATGGTGAAGGCATCGCCGCTCGCCTCCGCGCGGCCCGTGCGGCCGATGCGATGGATGTAATCCTCCGGATGCTGCGGCACGTCGTAGTTGATGACGTGGCTCACATCCGCGATGTCGAGCCCGCGCGCGGCAATGTCCGTGGCCACGAGCACCTCGAATTTGCCGGAGCGAAAACCCTCCAACGCCTGTTCACGCTCCTTCTGGGTACGGTTCGAGTGCAGCACGGCTACGGCATGATTGTTCCTCTTGAGCAATCCGGCGACCCGGTCGGCGCCGTGTTTCGTCCGGCAAAAGATCAGCACCGAGTTGAAATTCACGCGCTTCAGCAGTTCGAGCACCAGGTCGGATTTTTGCTGGTCGGAAACGGGATAGATGACGTGCTTCACCGTTTCGGCCGGCGTCCGGCGCGCGCCGATTTCAATCGTCTCCGGCTTGTTCATCGCCCATTGGATGAGCGTCTCGATCTGCGGCGGAATCGTCGCCGAAAACAGCGAGGTGTGCCGCTGGCGCGGGCAACGATCGACAATGCGGCGCACATCGGGCAGAAAACCCATGTCCAGCATCCGGTCGGCCTCGTCGAGCACGAGAAACTGCACCTTGTCCAGCCGCAGCGTGCCGCGCTCCAGGTGATCAATCAGTCGACCGGGCGTGGCAACAACGATGTCCGCGCCGGCGCGCAACTCGTCCATCTGCCGGCCATAACCGACGCCGCCATAAACGACGGTGACCTTCAAATCGGCGAATCGCGCGTAATCGCGGATGGCGGTTTCCACCTGCGCGGCGAGCTCGCGCGTCGGCTCCAGGATGAGCGCGCGCGGACCGGGCGCGTGCCGGTCCAGTTTCGTCAGAATGGGCAGAGCGAACGCAGCGGTCTTGCCGGTGCCGGTCTGGGCGCTGCCGATGACGTCGCGTCCGGACAACACCAGTGGAATGCCGCGAAGCTGGATGGGCGTGGGCGTGATGTAACCCGCCGCATGCACTCCTTCAAGAACTGCCGGAGATAGACCTAACTTGGTAAAAGCCATATGGCAGGTTAGCAATGTACAGGATTAAGGAAAGCAAGGATTTCAGGTTGGAGGGGTGAGTTCCATGAGCTCCCAATTTAAATAAAAAAATGGGGTCTCGCCGAGCTCAACCCTCCGATTTTATGAAGGCGACGGGCTCTCGGCCGCCGGTTCATTGGCGGGCGCCTCGGCGGCGGGTTCGCCCGGCGCCGGAGTTTCCGCCGCGGCTTCAACGGCCGGTGACGGTTCCGAGGGAATTTCTGCCTCGGTCAATACCGGGGCTTCTCCCGCCGGATCCACCGTGGTCGTGGTGGTGTCGCCTTCCGTCGCCGGTTTTTCCCCGGCCGTTTTCTTTTCCGGCTTCGGCGGGCGGGGCACCGGTTTCTTGGCCGTGTCCATCCGGCCGTCCGCAAATTCCAAGACGTGACCCTGGTGCACCAGCCAATGCAAATCGGCGATGATGGCGGTCTGCTCCGGCGTCGGTTCATCCGACACGCGCGGCAGGCTTGGGGTTCCGCCTTCCGGCGGTTTTTCTGCGCCGGCAGCCGGCGTCGCAGCGGCACCCTCATTTGCGGCCGGCGCAGGTGCAGCTGCCGGTGGTGCGGCCGGTTTAATTTCAATGATTGTCGGCTTTTTGGGTGACGGGGCCAGCGCTTCGATCAACTGCCGGCGCGTGCATTTGGGATGCGCGTTGATGTGGCCGACGATGCGCTTGATGGTTTCCGAAACCGGCGTGGTTTCGAGGTCGAGAAACTGGGGGCGGGCGACCGAGACGTGCGTGAAGGTCTTGTTGACCTTGAAAAAATGCAGCCCGTGCGTGGCGAACTGCCGACTGAGGCCCGTGGCGAGCTGCAGCGGGAAATATTTCTGCCGCTCCCAATCGGTGCGCACCAGCCGTTGCAATTCCCGGCTGCGCAGGTTGCGGCTCAAGACACCGCCCACGATGTGCGATTCCGCCGGCTTGATGATGGTATCCTTGTGCACCGTCCGGAAATGTTTCTCCACTTCCTCCAGGCTCGGGAGCTTGAGCGGCTCCGGCACGTTGAGGCAGGTGTATTCGGTCTTGAAACTCTGGTCCTCGATCCACTTTTTGACAACCGCTTCGTCCTTCACAATTCGCACGCGCGCCTTGAAGGCCTCGAACGGCATCCGCGAAAACCGTTCGGCGTGCAGCTTGCGCAACTGGTTCTGGTAATCGTGATAATTCGGCGGGCCGAGAATCACGCCGCTCATGCCGCACTGGGCCACGAAGGTGTATTTGCCCTTCGGGGGCTCGGTGGCCGTGCGTTCCGCCTGGTAAAACGTGGCAAAATGGACCTTGAGCACGTGCGCCACCGCCTCGGCCTCGCTCAACCACGGCGTGTCGTCGAGCGCACATACGAACAGCGTCTGCTTGACCGTGCCGTCGGCGTTTTTCTTCACCCCCAGCTGAACGGCATAACGTTCCGGCTTCACCAGGACGATCTGCGCAATCTGGAACAGCGGATAGGCGCGGCCGGTTACCTTGATCTGGCGCGCCAGCGACTCGACGCCGTTTTCGTCCGGCAAAAAGGTGACGGTGATTTCCGGCAACGGCGCGGGCGGTTCAGGCCGCTCCCGGCGTTCACCCCGGTCATCGCGCCGGGAAGAACCCGGCTTACGATCGCCGAACCGGGGCCCGGAACGCGCCGGGCGGGGGCCGCGGCGCTCGCCAAACGAATCACCCCGCGGACCGCCCCGGCGGCCTTCACGTTGACGGTCATCGCGTCCGGCGGGTTCGCCGGCAAATTTTGCGTAGGGATTGGGGCCGGTCTTCTCCTGCGCCCAGGCGGGCAGGAAAAGCTTTTCCAGATCAATTTCGACTTCAGAAATGTTGCTCATGTTGAGCGCAGGCACGTGATTACACTGCCGCGCGTTTGGCAAGAATAGCATCTACAATCTTTTTGGCCAGCGCTGGTTTTTCAACCATCGCCTTCTGCGCAGCTTCCTTGCCCTGGCCAATCAATTCGCCCTCAAATTGAAGCCAGGCGCCTTTTTTGTCTACGACGCCGTTTTCGATGCCCACCTCGAGAATGCTGCCTTCTTTGTTGATGCCGTGGTTGTAGATAATGTCGAATTCGGCCTCGGCAAACGGCGGCGCCACCTTGTTTTTCACCACTTTCACCCGGACGTGATTGCCGGTGGCGTTGCCGGCGTCGTCCTTGAGCGTGTCCTTGCGGCGGATGTCCAGCCGCACGCTTGCGTAAAACTTCAGCGCCTTGCCGCCAGGCGTCGTTTCGGGATTGCCGAACATCACGCCCACCTTTTCCCGCAACTGGTTGGTGAAAATACACGTCGTTTTCGACTTGCCCAAAATCGCGGTGAGCTTGCGCAAGGCCTGGCTCATGAGCCTCGCCTGCATGCCCATCGTCGCCATGCCCATCTCGCCTTCGAGTTCGGCCTTGGGCACCAGCGCGGCGACGGAATCAATCACGATCACGTCCAATGCGTTCGAACGGGCCAGCGTCTCGCAAATCGTCAGCGCTTCCTCGCCGGAATCCGGCTGCGACACGAGCAGGTCGTCGAGATTCACGCCGAGTTTCTTGGCGTAACCCGGGTCCAGCGCGTGCTCGGCATCGATGAACGCCGCCAGGCCGCCGGCTTTTTGGGCGTTGGCGATGACGTGCAGCATGAGCGTGGTTTTGCCGGAGGATTCCGGCCCGAAAATCTCGATGACGCGGCCGCGCGGGATGCCGCCGACCCCCAGCGCCAGGTCCAGCGCCAGCGCGCCGGTGGGGATCACTTCAATTTTGACCAGTGCCCGGGCGTCTCCCAGGCGCATGATGCTGCCTTCGCCGTAACTCTTGGTGATGGAAGAAATGGCGGCATCGAGTTCGCGCGAATGCGCGGAGGCGGCCTTGGTGTCCTTGATATCCTTGGTTTCCTTCGTGTCGGCGGTGGGTTTTTCGGCAATTTTCGGCGGCATAACTATCGGAGCCCTTCGTTGTTGGTTGTACGAAAAGGGATGGTAATAAATCGCCGGAAAAGTGTCAAACGTCGGATGCCTGATTTTACCCTATACCGCTGTTTTTCCAGGCCGGGCCGCCTCCGCCGACAGGATCAGTACCATCACCAGGTCAGGGTTGCGCGGGTGTGATCAGCTGGTAGAAGCGAATTCCCTGGGCTGGCCCCGCGTCCGTAATGATTTCCAAACTGTTGGTAGGACGGACCGGCACATCAGCCAGTTTGTTCCATACCGCATCCTTCAGGGTCGCCTTGTAGAGCACACTGTAAGTGTGGTTCGACACCGATGGAAATTGCAGCGAGACGCTGCTTTCATTGACCAGGATATTCAAGATTTTTAAACAACTGGCCGGATCTTGAGGATTGGTTCCGGCCAAAAACTCCTGCCAGTTACTGGCTCCGTCATGGTCCGGGTCCTGATCGGCATCGGGAACAGTCCACCTGGTACCGTGGGTGATTTCCCAGCTGTCGGGCAGGCCGTCGCCGTCAGCATCGGCACCGGCGTACCATTGTCCCGGCGTCGGCCCGGCGGCGACCCAGTTAGTGGGATCATTCCCGTAAGCCAGGGCATTCAAACGCTGAAGCGATGAACCGCTGCCGTCTGCGGCCGCCGGCCACGGGGATTTGTCGTTGTATCGGACCGCCTCCCGGGTGACATAAGGGACACCACTGGCATCGGGCGCATCCGGCGCCTGCAGCTCCAACTGCTCGCCGCCGTCCTGTAAAACACCGGTGAAGGGCCCGAGGATTTGTACGCTTGCCGGGACGGCGTATTTGGCCCGGAAAGCGGCGGGGTTGGTGGACACCACCAGTAACAATTGGGCGGGGCCGAGCGAGAGATTTGTTGGAAATAGATAGGCAATTCCGCTCAGCTTCCAGGTATTGGTCGGGTGGGCCGGATCAAACAATGGCACGGTGTTGCTGCTGATATTGAACAGCTCGATGAATTCGTCGCCCTGGCTGTCAGGATGATAATGAATCTCATTGAAAACAACCGGGCCAATGCGGGGGCCGGAGTTGGTCGTGCCGGGCGTGAACGAAATTTGCGCGGGGAACTGTTCCTCGCCGGCGCTATTCACGTAGCGCCCAAAACCCACGCCGTTGAACGAGGCGCCAAAAATCAAGCCATGGCTGTAGCCGGTAAGCTGGGAGTTGGTGGCGGAAAACAAATAAGCACTCTCGCCGTCGGCGCTCAGCGCAAAACTGTTGCCTATGCCGGGTGTGGGATTGAACTGGTGCTCATCGAAATACCCATAGCCGCCGGCCGCCAAAATCGTCCCGTCGGGGATGCGGTATTTCGTTGGCACCCCCGGATCGTCAGTGAGATACCAGCCGCTGATGTCCACATTCGTACCGGCGGGATTGTAAAGCTCGATGGTGTCCACCTGTGGTGGATCGGTATGCGCAAGCACTTCGTTGATTACAATCGACGGGATGCCGGCTGACGGATCATCCGCTCCGGGTGAGCCACCGGGCTGTGAACTGGCCCGCCACTTTGCGCCCTCATCGGGAGCTTGTGTCAGCCCCGGATTCAGGGGAACCAGCGAAAAGCCAAAGCCGTCCGCCGCCACCGGCCAGGGCGCTTCGTCATCGTAGGTCACCGAGAAAATGGTAGCTCCAAGCGGATGGGAAAGGGTCAGCGCTTCACCGCCATTGTCGAGCTTGCCGGTGAAAAGTCCATTGAGCGGCACCCCGGGATATTTCGCGCCGAAAGCCGCCGCATTGCGTGCGAGCAGGAAGAACTGCCCGGGCGCGAGCATCGTGCCGTTGGTGAAGATGAAGGACACTCCGGCAGTAAAGCTCAGGCCGGACAGATTCAGGGTGTTGGTGCCGACATTTTTCAACTCAATGAAATCAAATTCATCGCCATTCGTTGAACCGACATTGGGCGCGTGATACATGATTTCGGTCAGGGCCAGCCGGCTGAGGTCCTGCGGCGGATAAAACGAGGCCTCCACGAGGGCGCTCCATTGGCCGCCACTCAACACCCGGGCACGCACGAACGTCGTAGCATTGATGATTACCGGGGCGCTGTAGGCCTGTGCGCCGGGGGCGACGGCTCCCGTGCCGTAAACGCGCGGGTCAGAGCCGTCCAGCGTATAGAAGACCGTGCCGCTGCTGTTGGTTTGGCTCATGACCAGGCCAAAACCCGCCGGCACCGCACCGCCATATTGGTTGAATGCCGGAGGGAATATCACCGGATATAATCCCGCGCTGCGCAACTGACCCAGGACAATGTCCCGGCGCTGCGGGAAGAACGTTCCCATTAAAAAGTTGTTCTCGGCCACCCAATCCCCATTGCGAGTATAGGGATGGCCGGGGTTGGCCACATTGTTCAGGTCACCCCAGCGGGCGGACTCGTCCACCACAGCATTGGTGATCACGGCGACAAGGCGGGCATAGCGCATCTGGTTGGTGGCCACGCTCAAGGCCCCGCCGGTGAAAAAATGTTTTTGCACCCGGTCGCCAAAACGGACGCGAAACTCAGGATTGGCCCGAAGCCGGGTGTAAAGCCGCTTGGGCGTGTCGGGAGCGTCCACGTCAACCACGTTCACCCCCAACAGGTCGAACCCTTCGAAAGCATGACCGAGACACCATTCATTGTCCCACGCGGCGAAACCAAACGGCCCGGATGGCGTGCGCTGGTGCCAGGCAAAACAATTCTTCCCCGGCCCGTCCTCATTTCCGATGTAAATGTACAGAATCATATAGTCAATCAGGTCATCGATATCCACATACTGCTGGATGTTCCGATAGGCCGTATCGCTGCCGAGCCCGGCCTCTGCCAGAGCTACGAGTGAATCCCACGCGGTGGTGTCGCCATCGATCACTTCAATATCGTTATTGAACTTGAGGACGTCGTAATTGGTCTCGTTCCCTCCGCGGTGGAACGCCACAAAGGCGGCGTTGATGTGTTCCACCGGGTTGTAAAGACCCCAGTAAAGCCCGTCGACGTAGAGATGCATCGCCCCGCCCACCGTGCTCAGATGCCCCATTTCAGCGAGCACGCGCCGGGACCACTCGTCGCGCAGATAGACCCCCTCGCGGTTGTCGCCTCCCGGAGAAATGGTATTGATCCAGCCGTCATTCCACTGGCCACGCAAGATAAGGGTATCAAAGCTTGTCACCGGGTTGTCTGGCAACAGCGGAAATTGCAATGTCGGCATGCCGTAGCGCCCCCGGAAATAAACATTGAAGGATTGTTTGACTCCCTGGCGGCTGACGCCGCCGTGGATGCGCAGGCCCGCGTCGTACTGAAAATTATCACCGGTGCCGGGATTGATGTATTCGAATGAAACGGGCCGCTCCCAGGCATCACCATCGTTGCCGGGGTGCGAGTAAATGCCGTTTACCGTGTCCCATAGGTTGGACTTGTCGGTGACCAACGAGAGGGTGGGGACATCCAGCAGCGCCGGCTTGAGCAGGGTGGCGTAAGCCGGATTGGCAACGACCTCCGGGTCCATTTCGTAATCTTTCGGCACTTCACCCCAGCTTGTCGGAAAATCCGCCGGTTGGACTGGCTGCTGTAACACGTCGTTTAACCAAATGTAACTGTGGGTACCGATTTCCGACGGAACGAAGCCGTCTTTGAATGCCGCCGTGCGCAGCACCGTCGTATGGTTGATCGGTATCGGCCCGGTGTATACCGCGCCGCTCGTGGCCGTCGGCACTGTGCTGTTGGTCGTATACCGGATGACTGCTCCAGGCGTTTCACAGGTAATTGTCACGGCAAAATTGGTGTCGTAGAGACCCCGTTCCGGGCTGAACGCTGGAGCAGCAACGAATCCATCCAGTGGCGTGCCATTGCCGGCCCCGGGGGTGGGCGTCATGAAATAGCCGGTTTGGCCCGGCACAATTTGACTGTGCCCGGACGTTTGTGACGGCGGAGTGAAGCCGTATTTGTTCATCAAATAATTTTCCACCCCGGCACGCTCGTCCGGTGTGAGCACACGCCGGAAAAGGATGATCTCCGCCACGTCGCCAATGAAATACCCGTCCGGCGTGAGGTTATTAAACCCCTGTCCCTTGTTGTCCACCCGGGCGCCAATCGCCAACGGGTCCGAGCCGGTGTCATAGCTGCCCGCCGCCGCCCAATTTCCGGCGGCGTTGGGGATCAAGACACCGTTGGTGTAGAAGCGCACGTTGGCGCCGGCGCTGCCGGTGGTCAGCACTTCGGCGGTAGCAATGCGATACTGGTTCTGCACCAGCACGCCGGGGCCGGTCGAAGTCGAGTCGCCGCTGCCCCGATGGATTGCCCACGCGCCCGAGGGTTCGACTTGTCCGGCGTCCTGCCCCAGTTCATAACTGTCCCCGCCAACGCCCGGCGCATGGTTCACCACAAAACGTTGACTCCCCGTGATGCTGGTAGGTTTGAAGACCACAAACGCCGCCAGACCCGAGCTCGACGTGGTAAAAAGCTGGAGGTTCAGGTCCGAATCAATGATGTCCGTGCCGTCGAAATTCACGGCAGCCGTGCCTGCCACCGGGCCGGGGACCCTCAGCGGATCATTGGCTGAAGCAAGGGGATGATTGGCATGAAACACAAAGGCGTTGGCTGATTGGTCCAGCCACGCCGTCACGTTGCCCGCCAGGTTGGTCGTTAACCCTGTGTCGGCACGCAGATAAACGTATGGTCCCAGCGTCCCCGGGTCTATCGGTGCAGCCGGCGGCCCGGTTTGCACGATATTCGTCATCCCCAGCCCGTAGGAACGATCGGTCAGTTGTGGTGGAAACCCTGGTGCATATTCGTGTGCAATGGTGACGCCGTCCGGTTTCACGAGCGCGAGGTATTCGCCATCGCTGTTCAGCTGAAAACTGGCGTGCAATTCCGCGCCGGCCACGGCACGATTCTTGCCGGAGGCAAACACTACGAGAAAACTGCCGGAAGGGAGATTGGTTGAGGGAAAGGTCCACTTCGTCAGGTTCGCCGGATCATCGGTGAGATGCCAGCCGGCCAGATTGACGGCATTCGTGCCCTCGTTGTAGAGTTCAATCCAGTCGGAACTGTCGCCGTCCTGATCCTGAATCGTTTCCCGGTTTGCGGCCATGAACTCGGTAATGAACAAGCGCTCCTCAGCCCTCAGACTGCTGGCCAGAACCGTGAAAACAACGCCCAGTGAAAAATATTTCAGCCAGCTTACTCGCCCTCGGCTGGCCAAAGTCCTGAGCATCATCGCAGCTTATTCTACAACCACCGTATAACCAAGTCAACGATGATTCCCGTTTCCCGGGCTGGCGGCACGGATTAATTGGCTTTGGGCGGGACCGGCCCGCGGTCCGCGCGGCGCTGGAAGATTGCCAGCCACGATTCCGCCTCGGTCAGCACGTTGGTTTGCGGTCGGTCAAACCATTGGTATTGCGCCGGGCCATCGGGAGAAATTTCCACCAGCCCCACCAGCTGGAGTTGTTTCCGTTGATACCGGTCAAACCACTCAAAGATCGCGGGATCAACGGGAGCGGTGCTCTGCACCCAGGAATTGCGGACATTGACATAAACGACATATTCCGGGCGGGACTGTTCCACTTCCTGGATCATCTCGGTTTGCATGGCGGCGGCATGCGGTTGGGGCTCCACCAGCGGGTAGGTGCAGATATAGCCGGTGGCTGAACGGCGCCGGCTGTAGAAAAATATTTCCGGCTCGGAACCGATCACCGCCACGCGGGCATCCGGGGCGCTGTGCCCGGCCAGGTAGCGGCCAATTTCCACCGCTTCCGGAAAAGGACAGGTGCCGTAAATCGCATGGCTGGCCTGCGCCGGTGACAGGCGAAAGTAAATGTCGCTGCCTTGAATCAGCGAACCGGCGGCCACCGCGGCAAAAACCAGGGAAGGCAGCACCACCGGCGACCGGGGAAATTTGAGCCGGGCCAGCCAGCCAGCAGCCATATGAAAGGCCACCGCGGCCAGCAAGCCCGCCGCCGGAAGCAATTGAATGAAATAATGGCCGCGGAAATACCCGCCCGGACATACCGCCAGAAACGAAAAGAAGGAAAAGCTGACGATGAAAAAACGCCAGCGGTGAAATGACCGGTTACCGGGGAGCAATATCAAACCCAGAACCGCGGCACTCCATAATCCGGGAGCGGCAGCGAACTGCAGGCCAAGGTTGGCCAACATCCATTTGATCTCAGGCCCAAGATTGAACATCGTGCCATGCTCGCCGGCATACACGATCGTCCACAGCCAAAACCGGCCAAATTCGCCCCGGAACGCAAGTACCAGGCAGGTCAAAACCAGCGGCAACCCCCCGCCCAGCGCCAGCCAGCCCAGACGGGCCATCAAGCGCCGCCACGCGACCGGTCCCGATGAAAATTCCCGATACCCCACCCAGCTGGCCGCAAAAAGTCCAAACGCCGCGCCCGACTGTTTCATCAAAACCGCCAGCCCGATGAGCAGCCCGGCGGAAACAATCCGTGCCGGTGATGTGCGGTCGTCCAGATTCTGTAATAGAACGATGCCCGCCAGCGCCGGCAACATGACAAAGTGGGTGGCGTGCGCGGCCAACCCCAGCATGGTCGGAACAATCGAGAGCAGGGCATACGTGCCGGCGGCGACCACTCCGCCGGCATTCCCGCAGATGCGGCGTCCCAGCACGAAAACCAGCAGCGCGCTGGCGAGATTGATCAAAATCACCCCGGCATGAAGGGCCCTGGCCGTCTGCCCTAACCCGGCCAGGATGAACGCGTACGCCACACACGTGCCGGGCAGTTTCAGCGTAACGTTGTAAGCCGCCTGGTACGGCGAAACCCCTTGGAGCAGCAGCTGGCCTGCATAGGCATATTCCCCCTCATCGCGCTCCAAAGGCAGGTCCAACAGACGGATCCGGATGGCCGTCACCACCGCCAGGATGAGGAGCAGCAGCACCAGAGTCCAGGTTGCCCTGACGGACCGAAGATTCCCCGATGATGGTTCTGGACGTTCGACCATTTGTCACCGCTCTTCCGGACGTCGTGCGGCGACCATCCATTATGCTTTGTGCCCCGGGAGAGCCAGCAAAATATCCGCTATCCGGCAACGTGACCGGCCTTGGATTTTTGAAATCCCGAACCAGCCGACCTCCTTTGCCGGCTGGTCCGGGCGCATCCGGGACTACTCGTTTAATCCCCAATGATTGCTGCCGGGGTCTTCGGGGGCGTGGCTCAACAGCGCGAGCGACGAATTGGCCAGGCTTCCGGAGGTCGGGCTGTAGGTCCGCGGCAACAGCGGTAAAAAATCCATCCGCAACCGATGAGCGGCATATTGCAGCCGGGACAAAAGCGCTTCCACCGCCAGACCGGCGCCGGAAACCCCCGCAATCGCCAGTGCCAGCGCCCCTTCCGTCTTCGTTCTGGCTGTCACACACGCGTCCAACCAGTGGCTGGTCTCCGGAGCCAGGTCACGGCCCGGCAGGGAAAATAAAATGATGTCCGCCCGGGCCACCGCCTCGGCCGCCCAATGAGCCGAGGCCGGATCCTGCAAATCTTTGACCTTCCAAAAACTGAAGGCAAAGGTCAGTTCCGTCCCAAAACGGCTGACAATCCCGCCGCAAACCTCCATGGCCAGATCGTGAGTCACCGCGTCCTCGTACATCACCAAAAAATAACACGGGTTGGCCCCTTCCAATGGAAGCGTTTCCTGTACTGACGTTGTGGCACTCATGCTTATTCACTTTCTCCAGCGCTGGTGGCGGTCAGGCCCTGATTCAAAAGACAGCCACCAAGGGTAAGACTTTTAATATTGTGGATTACAATATGATATAGCGAATCTCGTGTCTGATTCTGTCCGATACAAGCACAAGTTATTCACACCTGTTCACAGGTCATGCACAGCCTGTTCCCCGGGCCGGGAAAATGCCGGGCCGATGAAAAAACGGCCCCTCATCACCGTGAGGGCCGGGCATTGGTCCCGGTATTCAGCTGGTAAAGGATGAATGGCACGCGCGTCTGGACGCTTTGGTACTGATAGATGTCCGGCTCGGGAATACTCCCGGCCTGGACCGAATCAGGCACCGGGATGGTGACTCGTTCATAATGCGACCGCAGGAAATCCGGCAAGGCCGCTGCCGCCTGCGCCACGACTCCCGAGGCGCTGTCCGGCAGAATCCAATCCGGCAAACGTCCCTTGGGCGGCGCCATCAAAACACCATCAATGACCGCCAGCCGGGTATAAAACCTCAGGGGAAACTCCGGGTCGAACGACAGGACCATGTCCCCCGGATGCGCCTCCCGATTGAAAAAATCTACCACGGCGGTAAGACGATCGGCATAGGGCACCGACAGGCCCCGCACATATTCCAGGAGGGGAAGGCGGAAAGTATGTGCGTCCCGGAAAGGATAAGCGGTGACCAGGGCGCAGGCATTGCTGAAGGCCAGGACCGCAACCAACAGGACCGCCGGAACCCGCCATCTGACGCAGCGGAAAATCCAGGCGACCGCCAGCACACCCGCGACCGGCAAAAGTGGCAGCAGATAACGAAGATAGAAACCGGGAGCGACCAGAATCACGGCCAGGTAGGACGCCATCAGGTACAATAGAAAACGTTCCCATTGCCCCGAACCGTCCGATTCCATTGCTGGCAGGGCCGGCCGGGGCCGCCTCAAACCGAAGAGCGGCAACAACAGGAAGCACAGCGGAATAAAGTGAAAATGAAACTCCGTCAGATAGCCCAACGCCTTCGCGAAATAATCTTCCCGGCCGATCGCCTGGGTTTGGCCCCAGGGATGCGCATAAACCAGCCAGGGCAGGCCGGCCAGAATCAAAATGCCCGGGACGGCGGCCACGCGCAGCAGGGCGGGCATTCCCTGCTTGCGAAGCATCCAGGCCAGCAACAACAACGCCGGCAGGTTCGCCGCTGCCACGATGTAGTTGCTGTAAAATTGCAGGGTCAGGGCCAGGGCGGCGAACCAGAGACCCCGGGGGTTCCGGACCAACAGCTGGTGGATGCCGTAAACCAGCAGGATTTCCGCAAAAACTGAAATCGAATAATAGCGGCATTGGCGCGCATGGAGCAGAAAAACCTCCGAGGTACCCAGCAGCACCACGCTGGCCAGGGCCACCCAATGGTTGCGGTAGATTTTGTAGCTGACCAGCGCCAGCGCCACCAGGCTGCACCAGCCCATCAAGGCAAAGGGCGCCCGGGCCGCCCAGGTGGTCGGACCCAAAACAATGAATGAACCCGCCGCCAGATACTCCTGCAACCACGGCGACCAGATCCAGACATGATTCCGGTTTTCGTCTTTCGGGCCATGCAGGAGAATGTAATTAGTCCCATCAAAAGTCCTCGGGACGCCAAACTGCATGACGTTTTTTGCCAGTACCGCCGTCTCCGCCTCGTCGCCCCACAACAGATGATTGTCCAGATGATAAAACAGGAGGAAGCCGGCAAGCGCCAGGATCGTGGCATAACTGCCCATGACGCAAAACCACCCGGCCCCTTTGGCATTGTCCATAGTTCAGGGCCAGTTTGTTTCGATCAGTATCGAAATTCAAATGCGAAATCCGGGTAGTTTTTTGCCGCCTTCATTTTTCAATCGCCACCTCGGAGATTGTCTGGCCGGTAAGAGCGAAACGACACCGTCCCCGCCCGGCTCTAACCCCCACACCGCCAACCCAATGCGAAAAGGACTTGACGCGAGATAGCAAAATGATATCATTGCGATACCAAACAAGAAAGACTGTTTATGAATACAAATCCTGCAAAACCGGCGAGTAACGAAATGCAAACCAATGCGGTCGGCGGTTGGCCGATGTTGTTCTTCAATCTGGCGCTGGTGATCGGCGCCGTCGCGTGGTTTATCTGGCTGATCGTGCAGGCGGAGAAATCCCACGAAGATCCGGGCCTGCTGCTGGCGGCTCCCATTCTGACGGAGATCGTGGCGGTCATTCTGCTCAAAGGCTATTTCACCTTGCAGCCGAATGAATCGCGCGTGTTAATCCTGTTCGGCGCCTACAAAGGTACCGTACGCCAGAGCGGCTTCTGGTGGGCAAATCCGTTTTATTCACGGATTCGCGGCCAGGCGCAACCGGCTGGTTCGGCGGGATCGGAAACCTCCAAGGCGGGCAATCGCAGTGCTGTCCAAACGCCGGGCGGGCTCAGTGCAAAAATCTCGCTGCGCGCCCGCAACTTCAACAGCGAACGCCTCAAGGTCAACGACAAACGCGGCAACCCGGTTGAGATCGCGGCCGTGGTGGTCTGGCGCGTCGAAGACACGGCCAAGGCGGCCTTCGACGTGGACGATTTCGAGAGTTACGTCCACATCCAGAGTGAATCGGCCATCCGCCACATCGCCAGTCTTTATCCCTACGACCGCGGCGAGGAACATGAACCCTCGTTGCGCGAGAGCGCCGATGAGGTTGCCACGGCCCTGAAAAAGGAGCTGCAGGAACGGCTCGACAAGGCGGGCGTGGTCATCGAGGAAGCGCGGTTGACACATCTGGCCTACGCATCCGAAATTGCCCAGGCCATGCTCCGCCGGCAGCAGGCCGAGGCGGTCATCGCCGCGCGCCAGAAGATCGTGCACGGCGCGGTCAGCATGGTGGAAATGGCCTTGCGCGAGCTGTCGGAAAAACAAGTGGTCCAGCTCGACGAGGAACGCAAAGCTTCCATGGTGAGCAACCTGCTGGTCGTCCTGTGCGGCGAGGCCGAGGTCACGCCCGTCGTCAACACCGGCACCCTCTATCCATAGATGCCGACCGAGGAACGCAAACCGTTTTTGCTGCGCATCCCGCCCGATCTTTGGAAGGAACTGGAAAAGTGGGCGGGCGATGAACTCCGCAGCGTCAACGGCCAGATTGAATACCTGCTGCGCCAGGCGGTGGACAAACGGAAACGCAGCCAGGCGGGGGAAAAGTAGGCGCTCAACTGCCTCCGCGCGGTGGCTCCGGCAGTTGTCAGTTTTTGGGCGTCAGCCCGGTGTAATAATAAATGACGGTGTAGGTGGCCGGAACTTTGCCGGGATTACGCAGGCGCGTGGTGGCATGGGAGGCGAAAAAAATGACGGAACCCGGCCCGACGGTTTGGGAATGGCCGTCGTAAGTCGCCTCGATGGTGCCTTCCTTGACGATGATGACCTCCTCCTGCAGATGAAGGCGCGGTTCGCCGCTTGCCTGACCGGGATTGAGCGTGGTGATGTGACAATTGAGCTTGTCCAGCGTGGCGGTGGGCGCGTCAAACAACGTCCGGCGGACCCCGTTGGTGGTGGGAACGGGCTGCATTTTCTCCCAGTCAAAAATGGTAGAAGGCAGTTTCGCCGGGGCAGCTGGTTTGGTTTCCAGGGTTTGGGCCAAAAGGCTGAACCCGAGAACGGCAACCGCGAGGGCACAGAGGAATCTTTTCATAGTGTATTGGGTGACCAGGGCACCTGGATGTTTAATCGGCTGGCGGGCGGCCAAAATGGGCGGCATGTGAAGCATAAGCGGCCGCGTCCTCCAGCATGGCATCAATCGCCGCAATCAGCGGCCCGGTCTTGACCAGCCCGGAGAAAACCGCGCGGTCATCAATGCTGCTTTTCAAAACAAACGTCGGGCGCTGCGTCACCTGCAAAGCATGGAATTCCGCCGTTGTCTCCCGGACACGTTTTTCGATTTCCGGCGACCGCGCTTTTTTGAGCAGGGCTACGGCGTCCAGACCGGCGGCCCAGGTAGCTACGGCCACCGAGACATCCCAATTCCCCACTTTTTTCCCGGCACACATGGCCGCTTCCATCAGCGCCATCCGCACCCGGTCGTCGGTAACATCAAAATCTTTCGCCGCTTCCGCCACGCAATTGGGCGCGAGATATTCCTTCGCACCGGTCAGCCAGCCGGAATTCAGCTTGAAGGGCGAGCGCATGATCATGCCGCTGCGCCGATAAAACCAGTCCTCCTGCTCTGGTGACTTCGGCAGGCCCGATTTATCCAGCAAGGCAATGGCCCATTTGAATTCCACCGGCGCCTTGGCGTATTTCTGCTGTATTTCCCGCCACGCCGGTTCAGCCCAGTAGCACCAGGAAGAAACGACATCAAGATAGTAGGTGATTTTTATATTCACGCCGGCAATTTATCCTCGTCGCCCGCAAATGGCATCCAAAAAATCCACGCTGGCTCCCGCCTTTGGCTTCGTGCCGACGTTGCCGTTGCCGCCCGACCGGGTCACGCTCTTGACCGCTTCGGTCACTTCGCCGACCGCGTTGGTCACCGCTCCGGTGGCTTTGTACACGCCGACGCCGATTTGATGGACCACGTTGGTCAACACCTTGTCGGCCTTGTCCACCCCCTGCCGTATGGCATCTTTCCCTTCAGCCACCGTGTCCTTCACCGTGTCCTTGGCCTTGTCCGCCGTGGTTTTTACCGGCGCATTGGTTTTCCCCTTTTCCGGACCGCCCAAGCAACTGAAGGGGGTCGCAACCATCACCCACAGTGCGAGCACCGGGACCACATATCTGCCGGCCATGATTTTCATATAACCCATCTTGGATGCGCTTCGCACGGGATTTGTTCGATTTGACTTCGCCGCTCCTTGATCGCCGCCAGAATGCCCGCCCCCACTTTGCCTTTGGGCTTGGCGCCAACGTTGCCGGCCTCCTGGTTGTAAATCCAGAATTTCATGATCAATGCGATTGAATGAGCGACGCCGTGATGCGGCAATCCGGGCAGGCGAAGGCGTAGAGGAGGCCCATGTCGCTGTATGCGATGTGCGAGTCGCTTGCCAGTTGGAGCACAAAAGTCATACGCCTTTTGCACTTGGGACAATCAGGCGTCGCCTCCAACTGAATCCACGCCGGTGAACCGCCCAGCTTGCTTTTGCGGCCGGCCTGTCTTCCCACCGGCACCGCCGTCAGTCTGACGTGCTGCTCCTCCAAATCCTCTTGCCCCGCCTCGATCCTGCCCGACTTTGATTTTCTGCCATTGGTGGGGATTGGTTTCGGCACCGGACTGGAAAGGTCAAAGAACGCCGCATCCCATTCCAGACAGGTCAGACACCAAAATACCGGCAACCGGCCGCGGCCAAACGAAGTTTTGGGCAAGACCGGGTCGGACAGATCAATTTGCGCCATGAGGTTTGTGGTGGTGCCACAATTCGGGCATGCAACGGGTTGAGGCCAGATCCCACCGAGAGAATGTAATGCCCGTTGTCCGGCCTTTGAAGATTTTGGGGCCGGTTTGAGCAACCATTCGCTTTCCATCAGCCGGCGTTCGGATTGGGGTGGCCGGGAAATATCCTGAAGCAGTGAGGCGAAACTTTTCAGCCGGGGCAGCATTGTTTTGGTGTCCGTCCCATCCCAGAAAAATCCGGCTGACTCGCCCGCGATTCTCACCTGTTCCTTGCCCGACAAAGCCAGTTGCTTCAGCCGTTCTTTGTGCCGGTCGCAAAAGCTGGTCGCAAATCTTTCCGGAACCTCGTTTTCGCCGGTCAGCCGCCATACCGGGATTCCCAACAGCCGACCGGCGGCCTTGGCCTCCCCGGTCCTGCCCTGCCGTGGGTCTGGCCTGTCTCCGCCCATGACCAAACCAGGCCTCCTCGCGTGCCTTAATTCCGCATCAACGTAATTCAATTTAAACACCACCACCCCGTTGGCTTCCGCAGTAACATGAAACTGGCATTTGTTGCCGGCGAACTTCGCGTTGAGCATGAAACCGTGGACGTGTTCGACGGGTTTGCCGCCGAATTCCCGCGCCAGGACACGAACGAAGGCCCGACCGGGGTCACGCTCGGCCGCGAGTCCCAGGGTGTTCAGGTAGGCGATCACTTCCTTGTGCTTGCCGTCCTTCGCGTAATCGAGCGCTGTCTTTCCGTGATGTTTGTCCCGGGCCTGAACGTCCGCACCGAGTTCGACCAGCCGTTTCACGATGGGCAGACGGCCGCCCTGCGAGGCGAACATCAGGACGGTCTCGTCGTAATGTTTTGCGTGGATGTCCGCGCCGGCCTCAACCAGCGCGTTGACAGTTTCCAGGTTTTTCCCGTAACCCGCCGCCAGAATCAGGGCGGTCCATTCCTTGATGCGAAGATTGGGGTTGGCCCCGCTTTTGAGCAGGTACCGCGCAACGTCTGTGCGTCCGTTGTGCGCCGCCAGCATCAATGAAGTCTCGCCTTCCGGTCCCATGGCGGCATTGATATTGGCGCCGGCTGCCAGCGCCTCCTTGACCCGGGCCAGATTACCTTTCCGGGCCGCATACAAAAGCGTGGGCGTGGCCCAATCTACACCGAGCGACTGCAAATACTTTGCGATTTCAGGTTTGTCGCAGGACAGTGCACGGCTGACAACATTCTCGCCCGAAACCTTGGCATGAATGTCCGCTCCGGCTCCAATCAGGCGCTTGACCACCGGCAGGTGGCCAAACCCGGCGGCAACCATCAGTAAACTTCCCATCAGACCCTTCGCATTCGGATTGGCCCCGGCATCCAGCAAACAGTTCACCACCGGCAGATGACCCTCCCTCACCCCGGCCCAAAGCGCCCAGGTTAATTGTTCGCGCCGTTTCTTCGAATCCAACAACGGGATGAGCGACTTAACGCTTTGCAGGTCACCTTCGTGCGTCGCATTACGCAATTTGGCTGCCGGAGTCTCTTTCACGCCCTTCGTTCCCGAATCGCCGCCAGAATGTCCGCCACCACTTCGCCCTTTGGCTTCGCACCGACGTTGCCCTTCCCGTGCAGGCGCACCGAGACGTTCCCGGCGTCCAGGTCCCGGCCGCCGATGACCAGCATGGTGTGGACTTTCGCCTTCTCGGCTTCGGCGATCTTCGCCTTGATCGGGTCGGAACTGAAGTCGGCCACAACCCGCACGAAATTCGCGCGGAGTTCATTCACGATGGCTTTGGCATAGTTCAGCAGCGGCTCTTCCTCGCCGAGGGTGAGCACGCGCACCTGCTCCGGCGCGAGCCAGAGCGGGAAGTTGCCGGCGTAATGCTCGATGAGAAAACCGATGAACCGTTCGTGCGTGCCCAGCGGCGCACGGTGGATGCACAACGGCGTCTTGTTGGTGTTGTCCCTGTCGCGGTAGGTCAGGCCGAACTTGGCCGGCACGGCAAAATCCACCTGGTTGGTGGCCAGCGTAAATTCGCGGCCGATGACGCTCCAGACCTGCACGTCAATCTTAGGCCCGTAAAACGCCGCCTCGTTCGGCACCTCCACGTAGGGAATCTTCGAATCGACGAGGGTCTTGCGGACCATGTCCTCGGTTTGCTTCCAGAGCCCCGGTTCGTTGACGAATTTGGCGTTGTCGCCGGTCAGGCGGGACGGGTCATGGGTGCTGAAGCGCATGACAAACTTTTCAATGCCGAAAATCTTGAAATATTTCAGGTACAAATCGTTCACCGCATTGAACTCCTGCGCGAACTGCTCCGGCGTGCAATAGATGTGCGCGTCGTTCATGTTGAGCGACCGCACGCGCATCAGGCCGAACAACTCGCCCGACTGCTCGTAACGATAGTTAGTGCCATATTCGGCCAGGCGTAACGGCAAATCGCGGTAACTGCGCGGCTCCGCCGCAAAAATGCGGTGATGATGCGGGCAGTTCATCGCTTTGAGGTAGTAATTTTCCGTCTCCCCATCTGCCGCGTTAAGGGCCGTCAACCAGTCTTGTGAAGCTTTTGCAAAGTCTTTTCCAGCTTCCTTGAATTTCTGTGCGGCTTGTTCCAGCGAATAACCTTCAGCTTTCAGCTTCTCCAAGTCCAAATTCTGCAGTTTTTCTCCTGCATTATCGTGAATTCTGCTGACATTCTTCAAATGCTGTTCTCGCTCTGCTTTATCCTTTCCTTCAAGCCGCAGTTTCATCGGCGGAAACATTGACTCCGCGTAAAGAATCGGCAAATGCCCAGACGTTAAATACATTTTCTCACGCGCGATGTGCGGTGTTTTGACGCGCACATAGCCGGCCTGGAATTCGGTTTCCTTTGCCAGCTTCTCCAGTTCTTCCACGATGGCAGTACCCTTCGGCAGCCACAGCGGCAGGCCGGGCCCGACAAATTCCGTGTCGATGGCGTACAGCCCCATCTCCGCGCCAATTTTCCGATGATCACGCTTCTTCGCCTCTTCGATCATCGTGAAATATTCGTCGAGTTGGGTCTTGTTCTTGAACGCGGTGCCGTAGATGCGCTGGAGCTGCGGGTTGCGCTCATCGCCCTTGTAATACGCGCTGGCCACGGTGGTGAGCTTGTACGCGCCGATGTTGCCGGTGCGCATCACGTGCGGCCCGGCGCACAGGTCGATGAAATCACCGTTCTTGAAATACGAAATCGCCTCGCCTTCGGGAATCTGGTTGATCAAATCCAGCTTGAACTTGGATGGGGCAGGGCGCTCGGCCAGTCCGCCGAGCCGTCCGCTTTGCGCATCCTTCTGCGCCTGTTCGCGCGCGACAACCAGTTTCTCAAAGACGTTGTTGGCCTTGATTTCCTTTTTCATCTCGGCCTCGATGGCCGCGAAATCCTCAGGCGAGATGCGATGCGACAGTTCGACGTCGTAATAAAAACCGTTCTCGACGGGCGGGCCGTAGGCGAACTGGGCGTCGGGCCAGAGGCGGAGGATGGCGGTGGCCATCACGTGTGCGCACGAATGCCGGATGCGTTCCAGCTCGGACATCTTCGCGCGATCGTCGAGCGTCTTGCGTTGCGGGTCAGGTTGCGGTTGTTGTTCAGCGGACATGGGGAAAGATTAACCACAAAGGCACCAAGAAACAAAGAGGAAGAAGTCGGGAAACATCCAATGAAACTGGCCGCCAGGCGCTATATTGGATGTTCGGCGTTGGATGTTGGTTGTTGGATGTTTTCCATTTTTCTCACCGGGCGGTCTTCCAAATCGCCACCAGAGACCCCAGCCCGCACAGCAGCAGCACGCTGACAGCAATCACACTGTTGTGGGCATGCTGCGGGAAAAATTGCAGGGACGCTGCGCCGACGCCCGGTCCGAGGCAGTTGCCCACTCCGATGGCGGCTTCGTGGATGCCGCCGTGCTCGCCCTTGGTCTCGCTGGTGTCCATGGAGTAAAACAGCGACGAATAATAAATGAGGCCGATGGCGACGCCGAAGATCATTTGCGCCCCGAGTACGACCCAGAGGTTCGGCACGGCCAGAATCACCGCAAAGGCGGCGATGAGCACGACAAACGCGGTCACGAGCCACCGGAACTGGTAATGCCAGCCCGTCCAGAACCACAGCGCGAAAAAAGTGCCCAGCCGCGCGAAACCCCAGAGCGAGCAGGCGAACCCGGCGAACATCGGCGTCAACTGGAACCGTTCGGCGATGCTGGGCAACACGGCGACGAGCGTGTAGATGGCAACGTAGGCAAACGGGTTCGAGAGCAGGGCCATGCGCCGGAAAGCCATGGTTTTGGCCGGAGACGGGCGATTCGGGTCGGGTGGCAGCATCAATACCGGTTGATTGAGGGCGGCGCGAGCCAGTTCCGTCGCGTGCCGTTGCAACCAGAACGTGAGCGCCAGCTGCGTGACAAAAATCACGAACGGAATGTAAAAAATGCATTGGAACCCGAATTTTTCCACGAGCGTGCCGCCGCCGAACAAGGCCAGCGCGTTGGTCCCCGCCCAGACGACGTTGTAAGTGCCGATGGCGCGCGGCAGGCCCACGGCGTCTTCGCCTTCGCTCACGAGCGCCTCGACGGTCGGCCACAGGCAGCACATGCCGACGGATAGCACCAGGCTGGCCAGAATCAGACCGATGGCGGAGTGCAGTTGTGAGCCGACTGCCAGGGCCAGCAACATAATGCTGAAACCGGTTTTCAGGGCGGTGAAATAACCGCATCGCTGGGCAAACCGCCCGGCCTGCCATGAAGCGAAGATGTAAACAAAACCCAGAGTGGCGGCGAGAGCGAGGTTGTTCTTGTCGCCAAAGCCGAACCATTTCTGCATCAAAAAATAAAGGTAATAAAAATAAAACGACACCGCAAAGGAGCTCATCCCCTGGATGGTGAAACAAACGATTTTAAACTGGCTTCCTTTTTGGGCGATCATGTCCGGCTCGAAATCTCCCGGATGGCGCTGCGGCAATACCACTTCACCGCGTCCGACATCGGCGGCTGCAGTGTGTCCAAATCCCCGGCCGAACACCAGCGGATGTCGTGATGTTCCTCGACGGCCAACTCAGGGTTGGGGCGCGTCACTCCGTGCGCGCCGTCGTTCTTTGGCTGCGCCCAATAAATCAGGCCGATGTGCTCGTGCGTCTCATTGATGCGGTGGATATCGAGAAATCGCGGCGCGATGAGAGCGCGGGTGCCGGGGCCGGTGGTGGGCGGACGTTCGCCTAGCAACTCAAC
>Ga0265320_10000860_pt1 | contig 22944 bp, 18 predicted proteins | sample 4827metaG_FD_202087 | JGI IMG/M metagenome (GOLD analysis project Ga0265320, IMG submission 202087) | Rhizosphere microbial communities from Carex aquatilis grown in University of Washington, Seatle, WA, United States - 4-8-27 metaG | ecosystem: Host-associated > Plants > Roots > Rhizosphere >...
TCGAGCAGCAGCGTGTCGACGTCGCCCGACGCCTCGACGGCGCGGCCGCTCATCGCGATGACGTTCTTCTGCAGCAGGCGGTCCATCCCCGCGATGCCGATCGCCGACAGCAGGCCGCCGATGGTGGTCGGAATCAGGCACACCAGCAACGCCACGATCCCGGTCGCCGACAGCGCGATGCTCGAGTACTTGCCGAGCGGCACCAGGGTCACGCAGGCGAACAGAAAGACGATGGTCAGGCCGACCAGCAGGATGTGCAGCGCGATCTCGTTCGGAGTCTTCTGCCGCGAGGCCCCCTCGACGAGCGCGATCATGCGATCGAGGAACGACTCGCCGGGATCGGCGACGATGCGCAGCACGATCCGGTCGGAGAGCACCTTGGTGCCGCCCGTGACCGCGGAGCGATCACCGCCGCTCTCGCGGATGACGGGCGCCGACTCGCCGGTGATGGCCGACTCGTCGACCGAGGCGATCCCCTCGACGATCTCGCCGTCGCCGGGGATGAGCTGCCCCGCCTCGACCACCACCAGGTCCCCCTTGCGCAGCGACGAGGAGGCGACCGCCTCTTCCTTGCCGTTGACGAGCCGCCGCGCGGTGGTCTCCTTGCGCATGCGGCGCAAGGTGTCTGCCTGCGCCTTGCCACGCCCCTCGGCGACGGCCTCGGCGAAGTTGGCGAACACCACGGTGAACCACAGCCACACCGTGACCAGGCCGGTGAACCAGAGCGGAGAGCTGGCGCTGGTGCGATGAGCGAGGTCGCGGACGAAGATCAACGTCGTGAGCACGCTGCCGATCTCGACCACGAACATGACCGGGTTCTTGGCCACGTGCCGAGGCGCGAGCTTGCGAAACGAATCGACGATGGCGCGGCGAACGATGTCGCGATCGAAGAGAGAGAGAGCCTGAGCTTTGGGACGAAACATGGTGGATTCCTTCCTGTGGCGTCGAATTGCGAGGGCTGGCGCGCGCGCGTCAGTAGACTTTTCCGTGCAGCGCCGCGAAGTGCTCGACGATGTTTCCCAGCGAGAGCGCCGGGAAGAAGGTCAGCGCGCCGACGATCACCACGACGGCGACCAGCAGCACCGCGAAGGTGGAGCCGTTGGTGGGGAACGTGCCCAGGCTGGGCGGCACGACCTTCTTGCCGACCATCGACCCGGCGATTCCCAGCGCCGGGACGATCATCAGGAAGCGGCCCGCGAGCATGGTGATCCCGAGCGTGACGTTGTACCAGGGGGTGTTGGCGTTGAGCCCCGCGTAGGCCGAGCCGTTGTTGGCGGCGCTGCTCGAGTAGGCGTAGAGAATCTCCATCAACCCGTGCGGACCGGCGTTGTTCAGCGACGATTGCCCGTAGGGCATCACCGCGCTCCACGCGGTGAATCCCAGGATGACCAGCGGGAAGATCAGCACGTAGAGCATCGCCAGCTTCATCTCGCGCGACTCGATCTTCTTGCCCAGATACTCGGGCGTTCGTCCGACCATCAGGCCGGCGATGAACACCGTGAGCACGACGTAGATCAACATGCCGTAGAGGCCGGCGCCGGTGCCGCCGAAGACCACCTCGCCGAGCTGGATGTTGGCCAGCGGGACCAGGCCGCCGAGCGGCGTGAAGCTGTCGTGCATGGCATTGACGGCGCCGCACGAGGCGTCGGTGGTCACCGTGGCATAGAGCGCCGACGCCGAGACCCCGAAGCGTGCCTCCTTGCCTTCCATGTTGCCCAGGCTCTGGTCAACCGACAGGCCCGCGAACGCGGGATTGCCCTGCGCCTCGAAGTGGTAGCAGGCGACGATGCCGACGAAGCAGATCATCGCCATCGCGCCCCAGATCGCCCAACCATGCTTCTGGTCGCGCGCCATGCGCCCGTACGTGTACGTGAGCGCGGAGGGGATGGCGAAGATCATGAACATCGACAGGAAGTTCGTGAACGGCGTCGGGTTCTCGAACGGGTGGGCGGCGTTGGCGTTGAAGAAGCCGCCACCGTTCGTGCCGATCTGCTTGATCGACTCTTGCGACGCCACCGGGCCGAGCGCGATGCTCTGCTTCGCACCCTCGAGCGTCGTCACGTCCGCGTAGGCCGATAGGTTCTGGATCGCGCCCTGCGAGACCAGGATCAGCCCGAAGATGATGCTGAGCGGGATGAAGATGTAGACCGTTCCACGGATCAGATCGACCCAGAAATTCCCGAGCGTCTTGTTACCGTTCGGCCCGGGACGGCGCGCGAACCCGCGCGCCAGCGCGAGCGCGACGCAGACACCGGCAGCCGCCGACGTGAAGTTGTGCCACGCCAGCCCCGCCATCTGGGTGAGGTAGCTCATCGTCGACTCGCCCGAGTACCCCTGCCAGTTGGTGTTGGTCGTGAAGCTGGCCGCGGTGTTGAACGCGGACGTCGGCTCGACCGGCCCGAAGTGCTGTGGATTGAAGGGCAGCACGTGCTGCAGCCGCTGGAAGAGGTACGTCACGAAGAGGCTGAAGGCGCTGAACGCCAGCAGGGAGAACGTGTAACCCTGCCAGGTTTGTTCCTTCTCGGGATCGACGCCGGACAGCCGGTAGAGCAGGCGCTCGAACCCGCCGAACACGCGCGGAAAAGGAGCCCGTCCCTCTTCGAACACCCGAAACATGAAGACGCCCAGCGGGCGTGTGACCGCGATGATCGCGGCGAGGAAAACCAGGATTTGCAGCCAGCCGATGAAGGTCATGGAGGTCTCCTCAGAAACGTTCGGGACGAATCAGGGCGTAAACCAGGTACCCGCAAAGCAGCACGGACATGAATGCGCCAATTCCGTAGTCGAGAGTCATGGGTCGGCCCCCCTTAGAGGCGATCGAGCGATTTGGTGTAGAGCCAGCTCACCGCGAAGAACGCGACGGTGACGGCCAGGAAGATGATGTCCTTCATGGCCTCACGAGAGAGCATCGGGCGTGCCACCGTGAACCCGGGCCGTTTCGCGGGCGCAGCGGGTCAGGAGCTCGAGCACTTCGTTGCAGAACGAACGAAGGGGCAGTGAGATCCACCGCATCGTGAAATGGTCCACGACGCATCGGGGCGGTGCCGGCTCGGTCAGATGAGCGCGATCGGGCGCAGCGCTCGGCCATCCACGCACCTCGGGCGCAAAATTCGCGTGGCTGAGCATGCCGGCGACGGTGGCCCTCGATTTGCTGATCGCTGATTGATGTCCCCCCGTGGTTCATGCATGAAAGCGGGATCCCGACGACCGACCGCGGCCGTCTGGCTGGCCCTCCTGGTGATGATCGATCTCGCGGGTGGCTGCGCACGCCGCCCGCCCGACCCGAACGACGCGTACCGGGATCCCCGCATCGGCGTCGCCGACTGGCGCCGACTCTTCGAGAGCCCCGGCAGAGGCGAGATCTATGAAGCCCGCGCGGAGATCGTTCGGCTCGCGGCGGTGACGCCAGGAATGAGCGTCGCCGACGTCGGCGCCGGGACCGGCCTATTCACCATGATGTTGAGCGATGCCGTGGGACCGGACGGCCGCGTCTTCGCCGAGGAGGTCGTCGATCGGTTCACTCGCTACATCGCCGAGCGGGCCGAGTACGAGCGGCGCTTCAACGTCGTCAGCGTCGCCGGCACCGAGGTCGGGGTTGGACTGCCGCCGAGCTCGATCGATCTCGCGTTCCTGTGCGACGTCTATCATCACTTCGATCAACCGCAGGCGATGCTGGCCTCGATCCGGCGCGCGCTGCGCCCCGACGGGCAGCTCTTCCTGGTCGACTTCCGTCGTGAGCCCGGGCGCAGTCCATCCTGGGTGTTCGCGCACGTGCGCGCGACCGAGGCCGAGGTCATCGCCGAGATCGAACACGCCGGCTTCGTCGCGATAGCCGTGGATCACCACCTGCGGGACAGCTACGCGGTTCGGTTTCGTCGCGCCCGGGATTGACGTTGACGTCGGCGCGGATTCGCCATGTGAATTGCAACGCTATCCGCCGCCGAAACTTGCAATCTGGCCGACGGATCCGCCGGTCCCCCGCGCCGCGCGCCGCGCTGGATATGGCGCACGATCTGCATATTCCGTGGTCGCAACCGATCTCCGACGCGACACGCAGAGGAGCCTGTCATGGCACAGATGGCGAAGATTCTTTTCATCCCGGTTCACAACCGCAACGACGTCGGGCCCGACACCATCCATTCCAGCCAACGCGAGCGGCGCGCCCGCTGGATCTTGATCGCAGCGGTGATGGGCGGCCTTGGTCTGTTCTGGGCGGGCGCCACGCTCTCCCGGCGCGAAGAGACCGCGGGAATCCGGGCGTTGCCGGCGGAAACGCGACACACCCTGTACCTGCGCACGCTCGATGAGCTGTCGACCGTCTGTCGCGAGGAGGCGGCGGCCGTGGGTGAGCTGCGCGATCACTGCGTGGCGCAAGCTCACTTCATCATTGAGCTGCCCGAGTGCGGTGACGCCTGCACGCGGGCCATCGCCAGGGTTCTGCCGCACGCGCACCGCTGAGGCGGCGACCGCGCGCGGCACCTCACCGCGCCTTCACTGAACCTTGGCCGGCAAGATCACCATGGTCGCGCCCATCCAGTAGAGGCGCTTCTGGATCGCCATCGCGGTCTCGTTGTGCAGGATGCGCTGGAACCACCACTCGCGCGCGAACACCACCTTGCCGCCGATGAACGTGACCAGCGGGAACTCGGCCATGATCGTCGCGCACAGCTTCTCGGCCTCGAGCACGGCGTCGGTGCCGACCGCCATGCGATAGGTCGACGGGATGCCGAGCTCGGTCGCCAGCGACAGGTACTTCGCGAGCATCTCCCGGGTCGTGCTCTCCAGCTCTTCGACGCAGTCCGCGCCCTTGAATCCGCCCGAGTCGATCACGCCCACGGAGATGAACACCAGGTTCTTGAAGTGATTGGGAAACGCGCGAAAGACGTTGAGCACGGTGTGGATCCCCACGCCTCCGTAGCTGGGCACCAGCACGGCTGCCGTTGGCAGCTTGGTGTTGACGATCGGCAGCGGCGGGCTCAAGCCACGCTCGTCGATGCTGCGCACGCCGTGATAGAGCTGCGCCAGCCGCAGGCGCACCGTGCGGTAATGACGGTGGATGACGAAGCAAAGCCCGACCACCGCGCCGGTCACCAGGAGCGTGATCCAGCCCCCCTCGCTGAACTTCTCGACGGCGGTGATCACCAGGATCGTCGCGCACAGGGCGAACCCGATGACGAACAGCGCCGCCTTGCGAATCCAGCGCGGGGCGGTCTTGCGGTCGGCGATGCTCTTGCGCGCCATACCGAACATCGACAGCGAGAACGTCAGGAACACGTTGATGCTGTACATGACGACCAGCTTGCCAACATCGCCACCGGTGTAGAGCAGCGCCAGCAGCGACGCCGCGCCCATGAGCACGATGCCGTTCTGAGTGGTCAGGCGGTCCGACAGCGCCGCGAATCGGCGCGGCATCCAGTTGTCGACCGCCATGTTGGCCAGCACGCGCGGACCGTCGATGAAGCCGGCCTGAGCGGCGACGACCAGCAGGATCCCCTCGGAGAACAGCGTGACCACCGACAGGATCTTCCCGCCCGGCAGCGGCGCGGTCATGGTCTCGACGAGCACCGCGTTCAACGTCTTGCCGGGAACCGGGGTGATGTGCCAGAGCAGGTAGCAGACCAGCAACCCCGCGGCGGTGAACGCCAGCGATACGGCCATGTAGAGCATCGTTCGCTTTGCGGTGCGCACGCGCGGCTCGCGCATGATCGGTAGGCCGTTCGAGACCGCCTCGATGCCGGTGTAGGTACCGCCGCCCAGCGAGTAGGCGTGGATGAACAGCAGGAACATGCCGCCGATACCCAGCGTGCTCATGCCGCTGTGAAAGCCGGTGGTCATCTCGCGCACGGTGGCCGGGAATTCGTAGGCACGAGCGACGACGCCGCCCACGATCACGGCGACGTGCGTGATCACGAAGGTGAGGAAGATCGGCGCGAGCGCGATCGCCGACTCGCGCACACCGCGGATGTTCAGCGTGGTGAGGCCGAGGATGAAGAACACCTCGAGACCGAGCTTCATCCCCACCAGCGACGCGGGGAGAAAGCTGAAGATCACGTCGCCCGCCGCGGCGACGGACACGGTGACGGTCAAGACGTAGTCGACGAGCAACGCGCTACCCGACACGACGCCCGCGGGGCGCCCGAGCAGCTTGGTGGCGACGACGTAACCGCCACCGCCGTGGGGGAAGTCCTGGATGATCCCGCGGTACGCCGCGGAGATGATCAAGACGGTGACGCCGGTGAGCAACGCGAGCCCGACGGCGAGATAGGTGTGGGTGCCGAGCGTCTTGAACGCTTCTTCGGGACCGTATGACGACGACGACAGCCCGTCGGCTCCCAGGCCGACCCAGGCCAGGAACGGGATGAGCGAGATCTGGTGAAAGATCCGCTGGTCGTGGAGATCGCGTGCCTGCCCGAAGAGCGCTGCCTTGAGTCGCGCGAGTCGCCGCGGCGAGGGCAGCTCTCCGGCATTGGCGCCGGAGCCTTGATTCGGCGTCAGATCGTCATGGAGCTGCTCGCGTTCATCCTCGGCTGTTTTCTCAACGACTAAGTTCGGGGTCGACATACTCTTCTTTTCTCCGCAGGACCATCCTGCGCGGCCAGTCTCCACATGCGGCGGTTTCCCCGATGTAAATTCTCGACGGAGGGCGATGATTTTTGAATTAACGGTGCGCATCCATTGCGTTTCGCAATCCACGGCGCGCGACCATTGCAGAATGCGATCCGCTCGGACATCGCCCACCATGGCCCACCCGGTCAGACGGACGCGGCACGGGCTCGACCCAGCGCGGGCCATCGGGACGCCGCGATGAGCTCGGCTCCTCAGCGCGCGGAAGACTTCCTCGAGATCCTCCGCCGCGCGAAACGCGGGCGCCTGAAGCTTTACATCGGGTTCGCCGCCGGCGTCGGCAAGACCTACCGCATGCTGGAAGAGGCGCAGGCGCTCAAGCGGCGCGGCGTCGAGGTTGCGCTCGGGTTCATCGAGACGCACGGCCGCGCCGAGACCGCGGCGCTCGTCGAGGGATTGGAGCAGATCCCGCGCACGCGGATCGAGTACCGCGGTGTCGTGATCGAAGAGATGGACACGGCCGGGATCATCGCGCGCCGGCCCGACATCGTGGTCGTCGACGAGATCGCGCACACCAACGCGCCCGGGAGCCGCAACAAGCGGCGGTACCAGGACGTGCTCGAGATCCTCGACGCCGGCATCAGCGTGATCGGCGCGTTCAACATCCAGCACCTCGAGAGCCTGAACGATCTCGTCGAGCGGGTGACTCAGGTGAAGACGCGAGAGACCGTCCCCGATGGCTTCTTGCGCGAGGCCGACCAGATCGTGAATCTGGACCTGGCGGTGGAGGATCTCATCGAGCGCTTGAAAGGCGGCAAGATCTACGCCCCCGACAAGATCCCCTGGGCGCTGGAGAACTTCTTCATGAACGACAAGCTCGCGACGCTGCGCGAGCTGGCGCTGCGCGAGGTCGCCGAGAGCCTGGACCGCACCGGCACGCGAAACGCGCGCAAGGACGCGACCCGCGAAGGCGAGCGCGCCGTGAACGCCGCCAAGGGCCCCGAGCTCGGGCGGGTGATGGTCTGCATGTCGTCGTATCCACGGCGCGCGGCGGCGCTGCTGCGGCGCGGGTCGCGCCTGGCCGGCCGCCTGAACACCGACTGGTTCGTGGTCTACGTCGAGACGCCCGAGGAGGCACCGCACCTGATCGACGCCGAGGCGCAGCGGCATCTGCTGACCAACATCGAGCGCGCTCGCGAGCTGGGCGCCGAGGTGGTGCGGCTCAAGGGCGAGGACGCGGTCGCGGCGCTGCTCGACTTCGCGCGCTCGCACGGCGTGGGCCAGATCGTGCTCGGGCGCTCGCGCGACCACTGGTGGCGCCAGATCACCGGACGCACGGCGGTCGCGCGCATGCTCCACGAAGGCGCGGAGTTCGACATCTACGTGACCGCGCGCGACGAGGAGCACGAGCGATGACGCTGCGATCGAAGCTACTGCTGGCGCAGGCGCCCATGGCGATCGCACTCGCGATCGTCGGCGTGCTAGCCAGCGTCACCAACGGCAAGCTCGGACGGAGCTCGGAGCTGATCCTCAAGGACAACTACCGCAGCGTGCTCGCCGCGCAGCGCATGAAGGAGGCGATCGAACGCATCGACAGCGCCGCGCTGTTCGTCGTCGCCGGCGAGGACGAAGCCGGCGTGCGCCAGTCCGACGAGTACATTCCGCGCTTCGAGCGCGAGCTCGTGACCCAGGAGGGCAACGTCACCGAGGCCGGCGAACAAGCTGCCACGCGCGCGCTGCGCGCGCGATGGAACAAGTACCTCGGCCGCCTGCGCCTGTTCATGCTGCCGCGCGGCGGGGCGTCGCACCGGCGGCTCTACTTCGACCAGCTGCAGCCGTCGTTCATCGAGGTCAAGGAAGGCGCCGACATGATCCTGGTCATCAATCAGGACGCGATGGTGCGCAAGAGCGAGCAGGCGCGCAAGATGGCGCGGCAGCTCGACGCGGTGATGATCGCGGCCGCGGTCGCCGCGTGCGTGCTCGGTCTCCTGGCGTCGGTCGCGCTGACGACGCGCATCCTCCGTCCGCTCGGCGTGCTGCGCTCCGCGGCGCGCCGGCTGGGCGAGGGCGATCCCAAGGCGCGCGCGCGCGTGCACGGCCGCGACGAGATCGCCGAGGTCGCGACCGAGTTCAACACCATGGCCGACCGGCTGGCCCAGTACCGGGCGAGCTCGCTCGGCGAGCTGCTGGCGGCCGAACAGCAGGCGCAGGCGGTGATCGACAGCTTGCCGGACCCGGTGCTGGTGTTCGATCCCGGGGGGCGCCTGATCGCGGTCAACCGCGCCACCGAGATCAACCTGCGCGTGCAGGTCGCCGACGGCGCCTCCGAGCCGCTGGCGCCCGCGCCGCCCGAGGTGCGCGCGCTCATCGAGCGCGTGCGCACGCACGTCATGGCCGGGCGCGGGTCGTATCAATCGAAGGGTCTGGAGGAGGCGCTGCGCACGACGCTGGGCGACCAGGAGGCGTTCGTGCTTCCGCGCGCGACCGCGGTGTCGACCGAGGGCGGTGCGATCATCGGCGTCGCGATCCTGCTCCAGGACGTCACGCGCCTCATGCGCTTCGACGAGCTGAAGACCAACCTGGTGGCGACCGTCGCACACGAGTTCCGCACGCCGCTCACGTCGCTGCGCATGGCGCTGCACCTGTGCCTGGAGCAGGCCGTCGGGCCCATCACCGAGAAGCAGGCCGATCTGCTCTACGTCGCGCGCCAGGACACCGAGCGGCTGCAGCAGATCGTCGACGATCTGCTGGATCTGTCGCGCATCCAGTCGGGCCGCATCGAGCTGCACCAGCGGCCCGTCGACGCGGCGACCATCGCGCGCGACGCCGCGCAGGCCTTCCGCGCGCCCGCCGACGCCAAGGGGATCGAGCTCCGCCTCGAGCTGCTGCCGAGCCTGGGCATGGTGATCGCCGATCCGGAGCGCATCGACCTCGCGTTCGCGAACCTCGTCGGCAACGCGGTGAAGTACACGCCGGCTGGCGGCCGCATCGCGATCTCGGCGGAGCGCCACGAGGATGTGGTGCGCTACTCGATCACCGACAGCGGCCCCGGCGTGCCGCCCGAGCTGCGCCAGGCGATCTTCGAGAAGTTCTTCCGCCGCCCGGGCGCGACCACGCCGGGCGCGGGGCTGGGGCTGTTCATCGCCAAGGAGATCGTCGAGGCGCACAGCGGCCGGATCGGCGTCGAGGGCCAGCCCGGCGCAGGAAGCACCTTCTGGATCGAGCTGCCGGCGGCGGACTGACTCTACCCGGTAGTCGTCCTCGTCGCCGTTCTCGCGCTCGCCGGCTCACTCGTAGCGCTTGCGCTTGCGCCACAGCGTCGACGTGTCGATCTTCAAGATCTCGGCCGCCTCTTCGAGCTTGGACGTTCTCCCGGTGACGCGCAGGATGTGCTCGCGCTCGATGTCGTCCAGCGAGAAGTCGCCGCCCACGAACGGCCGCACCGGGAACAGGCTGGCGACGCGATCCGGGAAGGCCTCGCGCGAGATCACGTCCGCGGGCCACAGGATCGCCGCGCGCTCGATCGCGTTGCGCAGCTCGCGCACATTGCCCGGCCAGCGATAGGACAGCATCATCGCCTCGGCCTCTTTCGACAGCTCGGGCACCGAGCGCCCGATGCTGGCGGCGAAGAATGCGAGGAAACGGCGCGCGAGGCGCAGGATGTCCTCGGGGCGCTCGCGCAGCGCCGGCACGCGGATCTCGATGACATTCAGCCGGTAGAACAGATCCTCGCGAAAATGGCCGGCCTGGATGTCGGCCTCGATGTCGCGGTTGGTGGCGGTGATGATGTGGACGTCGGCGGTGCGGGTCTCGCTCTCGCCCACGCGCTCGTACTGCTTGTCTTGCAGGAAGCGCAGGAGCTTGGCCTGCAGCGCCACCGGCATCTCGCCGATCTCGTCGAGGAACAGCGTGCCTCCGTCGGCGGCGTCGACGCGGCCCGGCTGGTCCTTCACCGCGCCGGTGAACGCGCCGCGCGCGTGGCCGAAGAGCTCGCTCGCCAGCAAGTCGGCCGACAAGGTCGGGCAGTTGACCACCGCGAACGGGCGGTCGCGGCGCGCGCTCTCGTCGTGCAGCAGGCGCGCCAGCGCGGTCTTGCCGGTGCCGGTCTCGCCGCGAAACAGCACCTGCGCGTCGGTCTTGGCGGCGCGCGCGATCAGGTCGTAGACCTGCCGCATCGCCGGGCTCTCCGAGGACGTGTCCAGGGCCGGCTGCGCCCGGGCGAGGCGGCTCTCGAGGTCGGCGACCTGCTGAGTCAGCTCGCGCCGCTCGCGCGCGCGTGTCACCAGCTGCCGGATCTGCTCGGGCGTGTAGGGCTTGGGTAGGTAGTCCCAGGCGCCGCGCCGGAGCGTGTCGACCGCGGTTTCGATCGTGGCGTAGGCGGTGAAGACGACGATCGGCAGCGACGGGCAGATCGCGAGGAGCTTGGGGATCAGCTCCTCGCCGCGTTCGGTGCCGAGGCGCAGGTCGAGAAAGGCCAGCTCCATCGACTGACGCGCGAGCGCGGAGATCGCGGCCTCGCTCGAGCTGGCCAGTTGCACCTCACAGCCGAGCTTCTCCAGGAACATGCCCAGCGTCTGGCGGATGTTCTTCTCGTCGTCGATGACGAGCACGCGCAGCTTCTCCTCGAGGGTGGTGGGACCGGCGGCAGCCATCGCAGTTGCCCAGCTTAGCAGGAATGATCCGGCACGATGTAGGCGCGGGATCGCCGAAGCGCTTGCGGCGATGCGCCAAGTCTCGGTATCGTGGAGCGCCATGAATCATTCGCATCGCACGCGGCCGGCTGCGCCGGCTGTCTTCACCTCCCTTGCTGTCATCGCCATCTCGGGCGCGCTCGCCAGCCTGGGCACCACGCCGGCGCGCGCGCTGGACTTCGGCAGCCTGGCCAACAAGGCGGGCGGCGCCGCCCGCGACAAGGCGGTCAAGGAAGTGAACGCCAAGCTGCTGGCCGAGGGCCGCAAGAATCAGTGCAGCTTCAAGGTCGACAGCGACCAGCTGATGCCCGGCTGTGACTCGAAGATAAAGAAGCTGGCCGACGCGCTGGTCGACGCCAAGAAGCATCTGAACGTCGCCGGCGTGACCTCGTTCAAGTTCGAGGTCTCGGGTCACACCGACTCGAGCGGCAAGCCGGAGCACAACAAGGAGCTATCGGGCAAGCGCGCCGCGGTGATCGAGCGCGAGCTGGTCGCGCGTGGGATCCCCAAGAGCGAGATCACCTCGATCGGAATGGCGGCGGAACGGCCGCTGGTCACGCCCGACAACACGCCGGCGAAGAAGGCGAAGAACCGCCGCTACGAGATCCAAGTCCGGTTCTAGCGTCCGGTTCTAGCGTCCGGTTCTGGCGTCCGGTTCTGGCGTCCGGTTCTGGCGTCGTTCGCGTCAGCCGAGCTGGGCGCGCGGGCTTTCTGCGCTCTGGCCGTCGAGCTTGCGCAGCTTGTAGCCCATGCCGCGCACCGCCTCCAGCAGCTCGCCGGCGGGGCCGAGCTTGCCGCGCAGGTTCAGGATGTGCGTGTCGACGGTGCGCACGCGCCCGACGTGGCGGTAGCCCCAGACGCGCGACAGCAGCTCCTCGCGCGTGAAGACCCGACCCGCGCGCTCGACGAGAAACTTGAGCAACTGGAACTCGTACGGCGTGAGCTTGAGCGACTGCCCGGCCGAGAATGCCTGCAGCGAGGTGGTATCCAGGATGATGTCGCCGTAGCGGCTGCGTCCGGCCGGATTCTGCGCCGTGCCCCGCCACTTGAGCTGGCGCAGCCGCGCCGCCAGCTCGTCGGCGGCCAGCGGCATGAGGATGAAGTCATCGGCGCCCATCTGCACGTCGAGGCCGGCCACGCGCGTCACGTCCACGCAGATCAGGATGCCGGTGCCGGCCAGCTCTTCGCGATCGCGCAGGCGCTTGATCGCGTCCTTGCCGATCTCGAGATGCGAGCCGGCCTCGACGACGATCAGGTCGGCGGCGACGCGGCGGCCCGCCAGCTCCGCGAAGTCATATCCGACGACGACGACCTGGTGTCCTAGACTACGCAGCAGGACGGCCGGCGCGTCAGGTCGGACGTCGTTCAGCGCGTGGTCCAACGTGACAACGATCGTCTGCAATACCGTTGAAGATGCACCCATTGCTTGAGTCGTTCTGGCTCGACGCGAGAACGTAAACGACTCTAGCGGAGTGTGAGTTAATCCGCGGTTTCCGGATCGTACATTTGTTGTAACTTGGCCCGAGAGCTGAGGCGACTGACGCCGTCAGGGCAGCGCGGTGATCTCCGCGGCGGTGAGCGCGCGGGAATAAATACGGAAATCGTCGATGAGACCGTCGAACAGGGGATCGGCCGTCGAGAACTGCGACCGCCCGATCCAGTTGTTGGAGGTGCTGCCCAGATTCGACGGGCGCAGGGTCATCGCCGTGTTGGTCCCGGCCACCATCTTGTCGATGTAGAGCGTCCCGGTATACGTGGCGCCGGCGCCGAGCACGACCGCAATGTGGTGCCACGTATTGGTCGACAGCACCGCGGGCGTGGTCATGTTGATCATCTGCTCGGCAGTGTTTCCGGTCATCGAGATCGCGAAGCGCGGCGAGTTCGGCGTGGTCTGCGCCTGCGCGGTGGACAGGAACATGTACCCCGTCGTCTGGCTGTTACCGAAGTCGAAGATCCGTTCCCAGGCGCGCTCGGTGCGGACGTTGACCCAGCAGCTGATGGTGATCGCCGTGGTCGCGCCCATCGTCTGCATGCTGGCCGGAACGACGGCGAAGCCGCCGACGGTCGCGCTGCTGCTTGCCAGGTTCATCGACCCGGTCCCAACCTGATGGGTGGTTGAAAACGCCGCGGTGCCGCCGCCGAGCGGCGTCAGCGTGGCGTTGCGCCCGTGTCCCGAACCGTCCACGGCGGTGGTGCCGCTGCCGTCGTCCATCTGGTACCAGGCGACGAGCGCGGAGTCGATCACCGCGCCGCCCACGCCGCCGACGCCCGCACCGCCCATGCCCGCGCCCCCGACACTCGCCCCGCCCACGCCGGAGCCACCCATGCCCGCGCCCCCCAGGCCGGACCCGCCCAGCCCCGTCCCGCCGGCGCCTGTACCGCCCAGGCCAGACCCGCCCAGCCCCGCGCCACCGCTGCCGGTCTTGCCGCCGCTGCCGGAGCCACCCGTCCCCGACCCGCCGTCGGTGCCGGGGGCGCCGCCGCTGGCGTTCGCGCCACCGGTGCCCAGCATGCCGCCCGTGCCCGACGTGCCGCCGCTGCCCCTGTCACCCCCGCCGCCGGTGCTGCCGCCGTTGCCGCCCACGCCCGGGCCGTTACAATCGCCGCAGGTTTCCGGAGGCGCGAAGCAACCGGCGCCGACGAGACCGAGCGCCGCCGCCACGGCGAGCGAGAGCGCGAGCGAGCGGCTCCGCCACCCCTGCGGCGACGACAACGAATGAGACGATGACGAGGCGGTGCGCATGCGGCTCATGGCTCTCAAAGCTCGACGGCGATCCCGCCGCCCACGTCGAGGTGGAAGGTGAAGGCCGACACGCCGACGAGCGCGCTGGCGCCGAGCGTGAGCGCAAAATGACGCCCGAGCTCGTACATGAATCCGCCGCCCGGCCCCAGCAGCACCGGGCCGGCCGCTGCGGTGTCGACACACGCGACCGGGTGTGCGGGATCGGTGCCGCAGTTGTTGCGGTCCGGGAGCGAGACCACGTGGCGGATCTGTCCAACGCCCAGGGCGCCGCTCACGTATGGCCGAAACCCGCTCGGCGCGAAGAACAGCGTCGCCTTCGCGAACAGCGCGGTCGCGCCGTGACTGGGCGAGCAGACTTGATCGGAGCCGCAGGCGGTGCCGCCCGGATCGCGCTCGGGCGTCGCGCCCGAGATGAACTGAATGCGCCCCTGCAACGAGAGCAGTAGATCCGGACGCACGAAGTAGCCGATCTCCGGCGCGAGGTGAATCACCGACGACGGCTCGAAGCCCGAGGGCAGGTGCAGGTCGCTCACCTCGCCGGTGCCGCTGGTCCACCCGATGCCGCTGCCGACGCCGAAGCCGATGAACCAGCGCGCGTGCTCGCCGCCCTCGGTCTCGTCGGCGCTGGCTTCGACGTCGGCGTCGGCGTTTCCGTCTCCGTCGCCGTGGCCTTCGTGCGCGGCGGGGCGGCGCGCGTCGGTGGCGCCGGTCGCCGGCGCGGGGGCGCGCGGGACCTGCGCGGCGCGGGCGGCGGCCTGGGCCTCCGCGAAGGCCTGCTGCACCTCGGGGTTGGCGACGCGCTCCGGAAGGTGAATGTCGGCCTGGATCTGGATCGCGCGCCGGAAATTGGCGACCGCGACGTCGCGGTGTTGCGCATCGGCGGCGAGCAGCACGACACCCAGGTTCAAGTAGGCCTGCGCACGCACCGGATCGCTGCCCAGGCCGTTGCGGTCGCAAAGCGCGAGCGCCTCCTTGAGCGCCGCCTTCGCGTCGTCGAAGTTGAGGTTGTCATAGGCTTCGAGCGCCTTGCGATTGAGCTCTGTCACCGAGGCGGCCGCAGAAGCCGAGTTGGAGCTGTCAGTGGCGTCGCCATCGGCGCGCGCGACCAGCGGTCGCGCCGCGAGCGCGACCGCCACCACGAAAAATACGCGCCAAAACCTGCGAATGTGCCAGTTAGCGCGAATGTTGACGATGGACATCAGCGGCCTCGCTTCACGACATCCGTCTACAAGGATCAGCGTATCACGTACCCATCACCTTCCCGCGGGGCCCCCGGCAAGTGGGGACGCAGTGAGCCACCGGCGTGATAGTGGCCGCAGCGCGGCTCTTTGGCTCAAGAAAACGGATTGGCCAACGAGCCCAATACACCGGCCCGCTAATACACCGGCCAGCGCTGCGGCATGAAATACTCTTCGTACACCCGCAGCGCGTAGCGGTCGGTCATGCCGGTGATGAAGTCGGCGATTGCGCGCGACAGGCCGTCGGATTCGGGCACGCCCTTGGGCCAGTGCTTGGCGTGAAACTCGTCGGGGTGTGCGTGGAAGTAGGCCCACAGCTCCGAAATGATTCGCTGCGCCTTTTCGAATTCGCCGCGGATCTCGGCGCGCTCGTAGACCGCTTCATAAAGGAAATCGCGCAGCGCGATGAGCGCGCCCAGGATCTCCTCGCTCATACGAATCTGGCGTTTCTCGTCGAGCCGCGAGGCGCTGACCATGTCGCCGACCATGCGCGCGATGCGATCGCCGTGGGTCGCGCCCAGCGCGTCGAGCAGCCCGCGCGGCACGTCCTCCGGATTGACGACACGCCCGCGAACGGCGTCGTCGAGATCGTGGTTCACGTAAGCAACGATGTCGCTGATGCGCACGATTTGCCCCTCGAGCGTCATCGCCATCAGGTTCGGGTTGTCCGAGATGATGTGGCCCTTGCCCTTCGAGTGCTTGAGGATCCCGTCCCGGACCTCCTGGCTGAGATTGAGCCCGCGGCCCTCGCGCTCCAGCACCTCGACCACGCGCAACGATTGCTTCACGTGATGAAAACCGTCGGGCATCAACCTGGCCAGCACCTTTTCGCCGGCGTGGCCGAACGGCGTGTGGCCGAGGTCGTGGCCCATGACGATCGCCTCGGTCAGCGACTCGTTGAGCCGTAGCGCGCGCGTCACCGTGCGCGCGATCTGCGCGACCTCGAGCGTGTGAGTGATGCGCGTGCGGTAGTGATCGCCCTCGGGCGCCAGGAATACCTGCGTCTTGCCGGCCAGGCGGCGAAACGCCTTGGAGTGAATGATCCGATCGCGATCGTGCTGAAAGATCGGCCGCACCGGATCCGGCGGCTCGGGCCGACTGCGGCCGCGGCTGGCGCTGCTCTTCTGCGCGTGGGGCGACAGGACCGCCTCTTCGTCGGCCTCGAGCTGCTCGCGGATCGTCATCGCCATCGCGGTTGAACGCAGTCTATCGCCGAGCGGTCATTTGCGCTTCTTGCCGATGCCCGTGATCTTGCCTTTGCCCTTGGCGCGCGTTGCCTTGACCTTGGCGTGAGTTCGCGCGCGGTCGCGCGCGCGCTTCTCTTCTTCGCGCGACCCCTTGCGCTTGCCGCGCGCGCCCGCATCATCGCCGGCGCGCCTGACCGCGCGGTCGGTCGTCACGCCGTCGTGCGCACGCCGGCGGTCGCGATTCCCGCGCCCGGACCCACGCCCATCCGAGGGATCGTGCGCGCGTTGACGCGCGCGGTGCTCGTGCAGCGCAAAGTCGATCTTGCGGCGCACGACGCTGACCGTCTGCACCTCGACCTTGACCGTGTCGCCGAGCGCGAACGTGCGCCCCGAGCGCCGCCCGACCAGGCGGCTCGCCGTCTCGTCGAAGACGTAGTAGTCGTCGGACAGCGCCTCGAGCCGCACGAGGCCCTCGACGAACGGCTCGTCGATCACCACGAAGAAGCCGAAGCCCATCACGCCGGAGATCGTGCCGTCGAAGACGTCGCCGATCCGATCGCGCAGGAAGAACGCGCGATAGAGATCGACGACCTCGCGCTCGACCTCCATCGCCTGGCGCTCGGAGAACGACGCGTCGGCCGCCATCTTCTGCAGCGCCGTGCGATCCGGCGGCGGCTCGACCGACGGCGGCTTGAAGCCGCCCGCCGGCTTGCCCTGGCCCGCGAGCCGGCTCTTGAGCAAGCGATGGTCGATCAGATCCGGGTAGCGCCGGATCGGCGAGGTGAAGTGCAGGTAGTCCGACGACGCCAGCCCGAAGTGGCCGAGGTTGACCACGTCGTACGTCGCCTGCTTGAGCGAGCGCAGCATCTGGAACGACAGCGCCTTCTCGGCCGGGAGGCCCTTCAGGCGCTCGAGCACGCGCTTCAACCCCTGGGGCGTGCGCGCGTCGTCGATGTCGATCGTGATGCCGTAGTTCCCCGCCAGCACCGCGAACTCCTCCATTCGCCCGCGATCCGGCGCGTCGTGGATGCGCCACAGAGTGTCCTCGCCGCGCTCGCGGAAGCTGGTCGCGACCGCCTCGTTGGCGGCGAGCATGAACTCCTCGATCATCGAGTACGCCTGACGCTCGCCGGGATCGCGCCGCGACTTCCGGATGTCGCGCACCAGGCGCGGATCGTCGTGGTCCAGCTCGACGAACGCCTCGGGCAGATCGAAGTCGAGCGAGCCGCGCGAGACGCGCAGGGCGCGCAGCTGGCGCGCCAGCGAATCCATCGCGCGCAGCGCCGGCAGGTGGGGCTCGTACTTCTTGCGCTTGCCGCGCGTGTCGCCGGCCAGCGCCGCCGCGACGCCCGGATAGTCGAGCCGCGCGCGCGAGTGGATCACCGCCGCGCAGAAGTCGCGCGCGATGACCTGCGCCTGCTTGTCGAGATCGATCTGGACGACCATCGCCAGCCGGTCTTCTTCTGGCACCAGCGAGCAGATGCGCGCGGACAGTGGCTCGGGCAGCATCGGGATCGCGCGGTTGGGCAGGTAGATGCTGCAGCCGCGCTTGCGCGCCTCGACGTCGACGGGCGAGCCGTCGCGCACGTAGTGCGAAACGTCGGCGACCGCGACCCAGAGGCGCGTCCCGCCGTGGGGCAGCCGCTCGATCGCGACCGCGTCGTCGAAGTCGCGCGCGGTCTCGGGGTCGATGGTGAGGAACGGCACCTCGCGCAGGTCGGCGCGGTCGACGCGATCGACGTCGCGCACTTCTTGTGGCAAGCCGTCGGCGTAGCGCGCGACGTCTTCGGGGAACTCATCGGTGACGTCGGCGCAGGCCAGCACCTTCTCGACCTCGGTGCGCGGATCGTCCGGGTCGCCGAGCACCTTGAGGACCTCGGCTTCGATCGGGCCGCCCGCGACGTCGGGGTAGCGGGTGATCTCCGCGACCACCGACTGGCCGGCCAGCGTGGCGGCGACGTGGCCGCGCAACGAGACCGGTCCCGTGATGCGCGGGTCGTCGGGTTGCAGGACCATCTGCTTGCCGGCGCGATCGAGCTGGCCGGTGATCTTGGCGCGGCCGCGCGCGATCACGCGCAGCACGCGGCCCTCGGTGCCGCGCACGGCGGGCCAGGCTTCGATCTCGACGGTGTCGGCGTCCATGGCGGCGCCGCGGCTGCGCGCCGAGATGTGCACGTCTTCCGACTTGTCGTCGGGCACGACGAAGCCGTAGCCGACGGGGTGAATCTTGATCCGACCTGTCAGGGTACGGGTCGAGCCGCCAACGCGGCGAATGGGCTCATCTAGTGTCAAACAATTTCCTTTGGTGAATGGTGCATCTTACAGAGAGAACGGATTACAGAGACAACGGAAAGAACCGAAAAGTCGCGCGACGGGGAGATACCGGGCGCGGCTAGCGGCTGGCCGACAGACCGGCGCGTAGCGCGTACATCTTTCGATCGTCGCTGCCGACGAAGAGCGTGCCATCGCCCGAGAGGATCGGCGAGCTGTCGACGTCGCCGCCGAGCTCGACCGACCAGCGCATGCGCCCGTCGGGTTCGAGCGCGTAGAGGCGATCGTCCTGCGAGCCAAAGGCGATCGCGCCCTTGGCATCGACCAGCGGCGACGACACGATGCGGTCGCCGGTGCGGAACGTCCAGTACAGCGTGCCGTCGGTACGGATGGCGTATAGCTGAGCGTCGAACGATCCGATGTAGACGACGCCGTTGCCCAGCGCCGGCGACGATCGCAGATCGCCGCTGGTGTTGAACGCCCAGCGCAAGGTGCCGTCGGGGTTGAGCGCGTAGAGCTTGCGATCGTCGCTGCCGACGTAGATCGTGCCGTCGTCGCCGATGCTCGGGCTCGAGTCGATGTCGCCGCCGGTGCGGAAGTCCCAGCGCTTGAAGCCGCCGGGCGCGATCGCGTAGATCACATCATCCTGCGATCCCGCGACCACGGTGCCGTCGGCCATCAGGGCCGGCGCCGACGCGACGTGGCCGTTGGTGGGGAAGCGCCAGCGCAACGTGCCGTCGGGGTTGATGGCGTAGATGCCGTCGCCGCCGGTGTAGATCACGCCGTCGGGGCCGATGGTCGGGCCGGCGTCCACGTCGCAGCGGCTGGCTTCGGGACCGAGGCCCACGCGCTGCGGGCACGAGCCGACCTGGAACACCCAGCGGGGCTTGTCGCTCCTGGGCCCGATCGCGTAGAGGTGATCGTCGTCGGAGCCGATGTAGATCGTACCGTCGTGGGTGATCGCCGGTGAGCTGAAGATGATGTCGCCGGTCGCGTACTGCCACTTGATCGAGCCGTCGCGCGAGACCGCGTAGAGCTTGCCGTCGTGCGATCCGAACAGCAGCGAGCCGTCCTCGGCGATCGCGGGCGACGAGCTCACCGGCCCGCCGGTGGTGACGCTCCACCAGACCGACGGGCGCGCCGCCGGCAGCACGTAGGGCGAGCGCCCGCGGTGCGCGGGACCGAAGCGGAACATCGCCTGCGCCGGCTCGATCGCCGAACGAGGGAGCGGCAGCGGCGCCGCGGCAGGCAGGCCGGGCCGCGCGGGCACGGCGGGCGCCGGCCGGGGACCGGGCGCGCCCAGCGGCACCGCGCCCTGCGCCCAGACGCACTGGCCGGCTTCGCAGATGCGGTCCATCTTGCAGTCCTTGTCGGATCCGCAGGGCCCCATCTGCGTGTGCGAGCACGCCGCAACCAAGGCCGAAGCGACGAGCAGAAGCAGCGAAACGATCGGGGGGCGATCTGCCGGCGGCAGAGGGGACGAAGAGGACGAGGACGATCTGATGCGCGCAAGGTTAAGGCAAATTGGAAAACGCGCAAGTCGCATGCGCTGGAATTTGCTGCCAGAGCGTGACTCGAGTTACGCGCTGTCCGCCGGGTGCAATGGTAGTGTCCGCGCCCGATACGCGCGCCGGGAACGCCCCCCAATCGTCAACACTTCCCGGAACTTCGCGCGAACTTCACGGAGGCGAACTCATGTGGCAACGGTCCATGGCTTGGTCGAGCATCGTTCTCTGCGCGGCCCTGACGGGATGCGCGGGCAAGACATTCGTACGCGTCGATCCGCCGATCGCCGCCGAAGGGGTCTCGGTCGCGCTGACCCAGGAAGAGTGCGCGCTGGATCAGGATCCGATGCTGCCCGACACCTTCGACCTGGACCTGTCGCTGACGATGCGAGTCACCGATTCGGCCAGCGATGCGCTGAAGTTCCACCCCGACAAATCGCGCCTCATCATCTCGGGACGCGAGAATCCCTCGGACGATCGCGCCGAGGAGGTCGGCGTCGGCGCCGGCGGGAAACGCGATCTGCACGTCCACTTCCTGGTCAAGGGCCGCGACGTCGCGTGCAACATCGCGATGAGCCTGGCGCTCGACAAGGCGCTCGAGTTGGGCGGCAAGCCGGTGCGCCTGTCGCCGGTGTCGTTCCAGCCCAGCAACTCCCCCGACTCGTAGGCAGCCGGGGAATCACAGGACGACTATCTCGCCCGGAAGCCTCGGCGGCTACGGCGCCGAGCAGGTGATCCCATTGAACGACGCGACGTTGCCCAGCAGCGTCGCCAGCGACGTGCGCAGCTCCGGATGCATCACGGGCTGCAGGAACGCCTGCTGCAAGGCCGCGCTCGAATAGTTCACGGACCGGATGCTGTCGCCGGTGCCCTTGGTCGCCAGGCCGACGTTGGCGTTCCAGGCGATGGTGACGACATTGTCGGCGATCGTCATGATCACGCCGCGCTCCTGCGCGGTCGACGATGCGTTCAGCGCCAGCGTCGACGTGAACAGCGTGTCGGTGATCGACAGGCCGTTGTCGAGCTGTTCGGCGGCGCCGCCCGAGGTCTGCGTGCCGTCCTCGACCTTCTCGTTGAGCGTCAGTGTCACCACCGCCGACTGCGTGTCGGTCAGCATCACCGGCGCCCGGCACATCGCGACGGTGTTCGAGATCAGCTGGAGGGCCGGCACCGAGAGCGGGCTCAACAGGATCGACGCGCCGGTGCTCACGCCGGCCTGCACGGGCGTCGCCATGCTCGGCTGATAGCCGTCGACGTTGTAGACCGTCACGGCGTAAGTCACTCCGTAGGTCAGCATCGAGCCCGGCACGCTGTAGGTGCCGGCGGTGAAGTCGGCGCTGAGCGAGCCCGCGTAGAGATCGGCGTCGTTGGCCCAGACCTGGCCCTGGATCTCGCTCGGCTGCGACTGAATCGTAGACTGGCTCGTCGGCTGGAGGCGGATCTTGCCCGCGGCGGGCTTGGCGTTCGGGCCGCTCTCGAGCACGGCGATCGACAGATCCGGCGGCGCCAGCATCGACGGAAACAGCGAGGCGTCGAAGTTGAACGTCTGCGTCGTGTCGGCGGTGTACACGTCGGCCGACAGCGACGTGCTACCCGGTGCCGGCGGGGCAATGCCCGCGTTGTACGAGCTGAACGCGCGATACCCGTCGCCGGTGATGAGCACGCCGTAGTCGTTCCAGGCCGGCATCGGCCCCATCGTGTAGCGACCGGTGGCGTCGACTTTGCCCTTCACGGTGTTCGTGCCCCAGACCAGCGAGATCTGATAGTTGGCGAGAGGCATTCCGCTCGCGCCGTCGATCACGGCGCCCATGAACCAGATATCGTGCTTCCCGGTGTGAGGTGAATCGCTACCACCGCAGCCCAGTGCCATCGCACCCATCGCCAATACAGAGACAACCCAGCTCCGACCGTGCATGATCATCCGACTCATCCGACCCTCCCGAGTTTAGTGGGGCCGGCATGGTAACCGACCTCACTCAGCCATGACAAGTTATCGTCGGAGCGCACTCAGGAATCGCCGACGGGCGCGACCGCGGCTCGCACCTCCGTCGGAGGGTCGGCTTGCTGACCGGGCAGCGCAACGGTATTTTTGCACGGAGTTCCTGATGACGCGCCCGACGACGTACCCGATTCTCACTCGCCGCTCTCTTCCGCTCGGGCTGCTGGCGACCGCGCTCACGGCCGCGCTGGGCACCGGGTGCCGCGTCAAGGACGACTCGATCAGCGCGCCGTTCAGCGAGGACTTCGAGCGCGCCGAGCTCGGCCCGAACTGGAACGCGACCGCGCCCAGCTATCACATCGCCGATGGCCGCCTCACGGTGTCGAACGCGTACAATCATCCGGCCTGGCTGCGCAAGAAGCTGCCGCGCAATGCCTCGGTCGAATTCGACGCCATGTCGAAGAGCACGGCCGGCGATTTGAAGATCGAGCTCTACGGCGACGGCGAGTCGTTCGACCCCGACAAGGGGGGCTATGTCTCGACGGGGTATGTGCTCATTTTTGGCGGTTGGAGGAACTCGTTGAGCGTCATCTGTCGGAATAACGAGCACGACGACGGGCGCAAGGCCGAGCGTACCGCGCCCAAGGTGGAGCTCGGCCGCAGCTATCACTGGTCGGTCACGCGCAAGGACGGGGCGATCGACTGGCGCATCGACGGGCAGCCCTTTCTCAACTGGACCGATCCGGAGCCGCTCGCGGGCACGGGGCACGAGTACCTGGCCGTCGACGACTGGGAAGCCGAGGTCA
>Ga0265320_10000862_pt1 | contig 22941 bp, 19 predicted proteins | sample 4827metaG_FD_202087 | JGI IMG/M metagenome (GOLD analysis project Ga0265320, IMG submission 202087) | Rhizosphere microbial communities from Carex aquatilis grown in University of Washington, Seatle, WA, United States - 4-8-27 metaG | ecosystem: Host-associated > Plants > Roots > Rhizosphere >...
TATTCGAATCTGGAAGAAGCGCTGGCTAAAGCTCAGCGCTACGAAACTACCACAGCATCCCAGGATGGCAGCCGAGTTCACGAGGCGACCGTTCCTTCTTTCTGCGGCTTGGGCAACCGCAGGGCAATCCACACCGGAATCAACAGCGCAATCGCACCGGCGGTATAGGAGATTTTGGCGCCGGCCCAGAAATAAATGATGGCGAAGAAGAGCGGGCCGATGGCGCGGCCGAGGGCTTGGGCCGCGCGGGCGGAGCCGATGTGGCGGCCTTGGGACTTGGTGTCGCTATAGAGGGAAACGAGCGACTGCAAGAAGACGGACGTCAAGGCCGCACTGACGGCAAAAATCGCCAAGCCGACATAGAAGAAACGCAGGCGCGGGGCAAAGGCCAGGGCGAGGAAGCCAATGATGCCGCACGCCAACCCGAGGATCGCCCAAGACTGTTCACTCCAGCGCGGGACGCGTTTGCTCCGGAGACCGCCCTGGACGAAGACCATGATTACGCCCATGAAGACAAAAATATTAACCATGTCCCGAGGGGAATAGGCAAAACGCTCCGCTGCCAAAAAGGTTAACGTAAACTCCATACCGCTGAAGGCGATGGTGTAGAAGAGATTGACGAAATTGGCGCGGAGAATGGCGGGATGATCAAAGCAAAAAATCGCCGCAACGCGCTCCGAGACGGAAGCGGTTTTATCCTCTGCGGGCATCCGGGCCGCGCGTTTTCCCTCCGGCAGGGTTTCCGGGAAACGGGCCAAAACCCAGAAGTAATTGAGCACCGCCAACGCGAACGAGGCCAGGGCGCACACAGAAAATGGATTAATCCCGTATGCCGTGCCGCCCGGATAATGCGCAGAAAGATCAATCATGGAGAAAATGCCGCCCAGCGCCGGACCAATGATAAAGCCCAATCCAAAGGCAGCCCCGACCATGGCCATGCCGCTCGAGCGTTTTTCGGGCGTGGTCACGTCAGCGATGGCGGCGGTGGCCACGGAGACGTTGCCGGCCATCATGCCACCGAGGCCGCGGGCGACGAGGAGCATCCAAAAGCGCCCGGAAAAAATCCAGAGCAAGTAGCTTAGGGCCGTGCCCGCAACGGTAAAGAGCAGCACCTTGCGCCGACCCCAACGGTCAGACAGCCGGCCCCAGAACGGCGAAAAGAAGAATTGGAGGACGGAATAAAGGGATCCCAAGAGGCCAGCAAAGAGCACTTCGACGGAAAGTTTGGACGAACCGCCCGAAAGGTGGGTCAACCATTGCACGGTGTCGGCCATCCAGCCTGTCTGCCCGGCGGTAGGCAGGTAGAACTGTAACATCTTGGGGAACAACGGGAAGATGATGGAAAAGCCCACCAAATCCAAAAAGATCGTCAGAAAGATGATGCCGACCGGGGAGCGCGGGGCCCGGGGGGTGGCGGAAGGATTTGCTTGTGCGGTTGCCATAAAGCAAACAGTCCACTAGGTAGTTTGAATTGGGACAACCTTTTTCCAAGCAAATGGCCAAAACCGCTGAAGCCGTTCTCGTGCTTGCCACCCGCCGCAGCCCCCTCGCGCGGAAGCAGGCGGACCTGGCGCGCAAGGCTCTGGCACTGATGCCCCGAAAATGGTGGAAGAAAATTGAACTGCTGGAAATGACCACGACCGGCGACCAACAGCGCGATTGGTCGCTGGCCCAGGCGGGTGGCAAGGGATTGTTTACCAAAGAGCTGGAAGAGGCATTGTTGTCCGGAAAGGCGCAATTGGCCGTGCACAGTGCCAAAGATTTGCCGACGTCCCTGCCCGAAGGCCTGACGCTGGCGGGATTTCTGCCCCGGGCCGATGCGCGGGATGTGCTGGTGCGCCGCGCAGAAGTGGCCGTTCCCCGCAAGGTCGCCACGGGCAGCCCGCGGCGGCGAGCCCAGGCGAAAAGCTGGTGGCCGGGCGTCGAATGGAGCGAATTGCGCGGCAATATTGACACGCGCCTGAAAAAGATTGCTGCGGGTGAGGCCGACGCAACGTTTCTCGCCGCCGCCGGGCTGGAGCGCCTGGGCATCAAAAAATTTCCCGGTTTGGTCTTTGAGCCGCAGCCAATTGAAAAAATGATTCCCGCGGCGGGCCAGGGTGCGATTGCCCTGGAGTGCCGCGTCGAGGACGCCGATAAATTTACCCGGGCAATGTGCGCCAAAACCACGCGCGCGGTGCTGATTGAACGGGCGGCGCTGGCGGCGCTGGGCGGCGGCTGTCAATCGTCCTCGGCGGTGCATTTGGAAGGCAATTACCTGCACATTTACCACGAACCCAAGGGCCGGGCGGTGTTTGCGGTTAAGGAGAAGCTGGCCGACAAGGCGGCCGTCAAGGTGGGGAAGGCGATCCAAACCTGGCTGCAGATTGTGTAAATTTATGGAACGACCTGAACCGGATACCGTGCGCACGTGGCTGCTGAGCTTTCAGGAGTCCGTCATCACCACGATGCATTCGCTCGACCCGAAGGCCGCCTTTGGCCCGGATCGCTGGCAGCGGGCGGACGGCGGCGGCGGGGTTTCCTGCGCCTGCGCCAACGGCGAGGTGCTGGAAAAGGCAGGGGTGAATTTCTCCGACGTGCACGGCACCACCCTGCCCCCTTCAGCGACGGTGACGCGGCCGGAGCTGGCGGGCCGGCCGTTTCGGGCGATGGGCGTATCGATGGTGATGCACCCGCGCAACCCGTATTGCCCGACCGCTCACGCGAACATCCGGTTCATGGCGGTGGGCGGGCCTGGGGAAATCGTCTGGTGGTTTGGCGGCGGGTTTGATTTGACGCCGTATTATGCATTTACCGAGGATGCCGTGGCCTGGCACCGCGCGGCCGAAGCAGCCTGCAAGCCTTTCGGTTCGCACCTTTACCCGAAATATAAAGAGGAATGCGACCGGTACTTCTTTCTCAAGCACCGGAACGAAATGCGCGGAGTCGGCGGATTGTTTTTTGACGATTACAACGAGGGTGGCTTCAACCGGGCCTTCGGGTTTGCGCGCAGCGTGGGCGAAGCTTATGCGCCCGCGTATTCCGCAATTTTGCGCCAGCGCAAGGACACGCCGTTTGGTGACCGTGAGCGGCAGTTTCAGCTTTACCGGCGGGGACGCTACGTGGAGTTCAATCTTATTTACGACCGCGGCACGGTGTTCGGGCTGCAATCGGGCGGGCGGACGGAATCCATCTTGATGTCGCTCCCACCGCTGGTGCGGTGGGAATACAACTGGCAGCCGGAACACGGCAGCCCGGAAGCCAAACTCACCGAATTCTACCTCAAGCCGCGCGACTGGCTCAGCTAAATTACAACCAATGACCGCCCGCGAACGATTCCTGGCCGCCTGCGCGCGCGCCCCCGCCGACCGGCGGCCCGTGTGGCTGATGCGGCAAGCCGGGCGCTATCTTCCCGAGTACCGCGCCTTGAAGGAGAAGCACAGTTTTGTGGAAATGGTCCGCACCCCCGCGCTGGCGGCGGAAGTCACCCTCCAGCCTCTGCGGCGGTTTCCGTTGGATGCGGCAATAATCTTTAGCGACATCCTCATCGTGCCCGAGGCCATGGGCCAGCCGTATCACTTCCGCGAGAAAGGCGGCATTGCGATGGAGTTTGCGCTGGATTCCGCCGAAAAAATCGCCGCCCTTGACGAAAAAAACATTGCCGCCCGCCTGAATTATTTGGCCGAAGCTTTGAAATTGGTCCGCGGGGAATTGGGTGATAAAACGACGTTGCTGGGATTTGCCGGCTCACCCTGGACGCTGGCGGCCTATATGACCGAAGGAGGTTCGCCGGAAGATTCGCCCGCGATTGCGCGGCTGGCCCATACCGACCTGGCGCTGTTTGAGAAACTGATGAATAAGCTGGCGACCGCCGTCGCGGAATGCCTGCGCCTGCAAGTGGCGGCCGGAGCGGACGCCGTGCAAATTTTCGATTCCTGGGGCGCGTTGTGCCCGGACGAGTATTACCAGAAGTGGTCGCTGCGCTGGATTCGCGAGGTGATCGCCGCGCTGCCACCCAATACGCCCGTGATTCTGTTTGCCAAGGGCATGGCGAAACATGCGACGGCACTCAAGGCGACCGGGGCGGCGGTGCTAAGTTTGGACCAAACGGTGGATTTGGCGGCGTTCCGCCGGGCCAATCCCGATGTCGCCACCCAGGGGAACTTGGAGCCGGAGTTGCTCACGGAAGAGCCGGATGCCGTTCGCGAGGCCACTTTCCAATTGCTCAAGGCGGCCACAGGTCCGGGCCATATAGTAAACTTGGGCCATGGCGTCACACCCCAGGCGAAGATTGAATGTGTTGCCGCGATGGTTGAAACGGTGGCAACGAGCACCCTGCCGGCATGAAACGCCTCCTCGTCATCGGCGGTGGGCTGGCCGGGTTGAGCGCGGCATGGGCGGCGCGCAAGGCGGGCGCGGAAGTGCGCATTTTAGAATGGGGCGGCCTCCCCGGCGGCGTGGTTAAGACCATTCAGGAAAATGGGTTTCTCATGGAGACCGGCCCGAACACGCTGACGACGGCGAGTCCGGCATTTTTGAAATTAATTCATGAACTTGGATTGGAAAATGAAATTGCCGCAACGACGCCTGCGGCGAGTGCGCGGTATATCGTCCGCGGAGGGAAACTGGTGCCGGTGCCGATGTCGCCGCTCCATGCGATCACCTCCCGATTGCTGTCTTTGCGAGCAAAACTGCGGGTGCTCGGCGAGCCGTTCGCAAAAGCGCGATCGAAAGATGCGACGGGCGACGAAAGCCTGGCGGATTTCGCGCGGCGCCGACTGGGCCCGGAACCTTATGCCTACGCGCTGGAGCCGTTGGTGGCGGGCATATTTGCGGGCGATCCGGAGAGACTCGCGGTGCGGCATGTTTTTCCCCGCCTTTACAAAATGGAAGTGGAACACGGATCCATCGTCCGCGGGATGTTTCGTTCCAAACGAACGCCGCGGCCCAAAGGCACGCCGGGGTTGATTTCCTTTCGCGAGGGCATGGCAGCCCTGCCGCGCGCCTTGGCGGTTAAACTGGATGACGGCTTGGTGATGGAGGCGCGGCTTCTTGCGCTGGAACGCGGGGCCGACGGCAAGTGGGCGGCGAAGTGGCAGGGTCCCGGAGGACAATCGGAGGAGCAATTTGATGGGGTGGTGCTGGCCGTGCCAGCGCACGCCCTCGCCGCTTTTCCCGTGCCCGCAGAACTGGTCGAGTCATTGGCGCCGCTCGCCAAAATTGAACACCCGCCGGTCACCAATGTGGTACTCGGCTTTCCTCGCGACGGGGTTGGGCATCCGCTGGATGGGTTCGGGGTGTTGGTGCCGGCGGTGGAGAATCTGTCGATTCTCGGTGCTCTTTTCAATTCAACGCTTTTTCCCGGTCGTGCTCCGGAGGGCCAGGTGCTCATCACGGTCTTTGTCGGCGGGGCGCGCCAGCCGGCATTGGCGCAATTGCCAGATGCCGAACTGTTGGCGCGGGTGCTGGGTGATTTGGGAAAGCTGTTGCAAGTAACGGTGCCGCCGTCCTTCCAAAAGATCATCCGCTGGCCGCACGCGATACCGCAATATAATCTCGATTATGGCACGATGCTGATCGCGATGGAGGCGGCGGAACGCGCATGGCCGGGATTGGTGCTGGCGGGATCCTATCGCGGCGGGGTGTCGGTGCCGCAAGTTCTCGAAAATGGGGCGGCGGCGGGGTTGCGGGCGCTAAATCTGTCGCCAAGCATCGGGGAATGAGTATACGATTTTGCCATGTCCCAGCCCGCCGTCCTGCTGCTCAACCTTGGCTCGCCCGCGTCGCCCTCCGTGCCGGATGTGCGGAGCTATTTGCGCGAATTCCTGTGGGATGAGAGAGTGCTGGACACCCCAGCGCCGCTGCGGTGGATGGTGCTCAATTTATTCATCCTGCCGTTTCGGCCGAAGAATTCCGCGGAGGCCTATGCGAAAGTATGGACGCCCGAGGGTTCACCCTTGGTGGTGACGAGCAAGCACGTCCAACAGAAGGTACAGGCGGAGGTGGGGGCGACGGCCAAGGTTGCGCTGGCCATGCGTTATGGCGAGCCGTCGGTGGCAAGCGTGGTGAATGAGTTAAAGAAACTTGGTGCCTCCCGGGTCTTCATCGTGCCGCTCTATCCCCAATATGCAATGTCGAGCTACGAAACCGTCGTCGCGCTCGCGGAGAAAATCCTGGCCGACCAAATGCCCGGGGTGCCGGTGGACTCGCTGCCGCCCTTTTTCCAGCATCCGGCGTATATCGCGGCGATGGTGGAGCACATGCGGCCGCATTTGGAAAAGGGGTTCGACAAAGTGCTGTTTTCCTTTCACGGCATTCCCTACCGCCATTTGCAAAAGAGCGACGTTTCGCATGCCCACTGCCTGAGCCGGCCGGACTGCTGCGACGGCTGCCATCCGGCGCACCTGACGTGTTACCGGCACCAGAGCCTGCGGGCGACAGAACTCATCACGGCGCAACTCGGACTCAAGCGCGAACAATACGAAATCTCCTTCCAAAGCCGTTTGGGCCGCGACCCCTGGCTGCGGCCATATACAGATTTCCGGCTGCGGGATTTACCGGGCGAGGGCATCAAGCGCCTGTTGGTAGTGTGCCCGGCATTTGTCAGCGACTGCCTGGAAACGCTGGAAGAAATTGCCATGCGCGGGAAGGAAATATTCGAGGAAGCGGGCGGCAAAGAGTTCGCCCTGATTCCGTGCCTGAACGAGCACCCGGCGTGGATTGCGTTTTTGCGCGGGGAGATTGATCAATGGGTCAAAATTCCTTCGATTCGGGGACGGGACACCTGGAGGATTAACGGGTAATTCGTCTCGGCTTTAAGCTTGCGCGGAGGCGGCGTTCGCGGCTTTAATGCCCCTGCTCATGGCAGAATTCTACATACGCCAGTCTGAGACCGACGCCGTCCGCGGGCCATTCGACGAGGACCAGATCACGTCGCTCGCCGACGCCGGGCAAATAACGCTGGAAACCCAGGTAGCCGATGAGACCCAAAGCGGGTGGCTGAAGGTGGGCGACAGCACGGAGCTAAAGGCCCTGCTTTTTCCCGAGAAAAAGAAAATTGGCCTCAAAAAGGGCAAGGAGAAGGAAGAGTTCCAACATTTGAACAATCCGGAGGATGAATGCAAGCCGGGCGTGACGGTCGAACAAATGCTGGCCGCCGCCGAGGGCCACACGATGGACACCAAGCACCTCAAGGACAAGGCGAAGTACGTGGGCAAAGCCGCCAGCCTGTCCATGCCGGTACTGACGGCGATGATGGTGCTAAGCGGTCTCTCGAACAGCCTGCCCCGCTACACGGTGATCATGGATTTATTTTCCGGCAATTTCAGCAGCCTCGCGCATGAGCCGTTTGCGGCGGTCGGGTTGTTCGACTTTTTGCTGGCGCTGGGACTGTTTCTGAACGTGTTCAGCCTGTTTCCGGTGGTGCGGTTCCGCGCGATGATTGGTCTGGGTTATTTTCTCTTTGCCTATTGGTCCATGGGGGACATGGCCGGAATTGCGGCATCCATTTGCGCGGGCCTGGGAATTTTCGTTTGCACCATCACCCTTAACCTAAAGGCGATGATTCTCTTTGCGATTATCGGCGTGGGCGGCATGGGCTACCTGGCTTGGGCGGCCTGGACGACGGTGTCAGCCGCGGCGGGCTGAGGAGCGGTTTTATGGCGATGCTGAATTCCAAGACTCCCGCCGCCACGCGTCTGGTGCGGCAGTCCCGGAAGGTGCTGCAAGAGGAGATCTGGCACCATTCGGTGGTGTTTGACCGGACGACGCGCGGGCGAATCTACGCCTTTTTGCGGGTGCTGAGCATTACCGTCCGGGGAATTGGAACGAAAAAAATGTTCAGCCAGGCGGCGGCGCTGAGTTATGCCTCGCTGATGTCGCTGGGGCCGATCATTTCGCTGGCGATTATGATTTCCACGTTTGTGCTGGAGAAGAACGCTGATCCCCAACAGGCCACGACCGACATGTTAAACCGAATCGTGACCTTCATCGCGCCCGCGACGACGGCCACGACCGGCGATAATGCAGCCAATGCCGGCGAGACAGCCAAGCATGTCAATCCCGACCTGGTGAACCTGCTGAACAGTTTTGTGGCCAGCGCGCACAGCAAAACGGTGGGCGTGTTCGGTTTGCTGATCCTGGTGTTTATTTGCATTCAAATGATGGTTTCCATTGAGAACAACTTTAACAACATCTGGGGTGTGCGCCGCGGTCGGGACATGGTGCGGCGGGTGGTGTTGTATTGGACAGTGTTTAGCCTCGGGGTGCTGGCGGTGTTTCCCACCTTCACGGTTTCGCTGACACAGGGGCTGAGCGGCTTGGTGAGCACATTGCCGCCGCCGCTGGATTTGCTGGCGGCATTCAAGTGGGTCTCACTCCTGCTGGAGTTCGTCCTGTTGACGCTGTTGCTGGCGGTATTTTACCGGCTGATTCCCAACACGAAGGTTCGCTGGCGGCCGGCGTTCGTCGGTGGGGCGGTGGTGGCGATATGCCTGATCTTAAACAACAACCTTTCGTTTCTGTATGTGTCCACGGTGCTGAGCAAACAGAGTTTGTATGGTTCGGTCGGGATCGTGCCCATTTTAATGTTTGGGTTGTATGTGTTTTGGGCGATGGTGCTGTTTGGCGGGATGCTGACTTATGCGATGCAAAATGCCAACAACATCACGGCGGACCGCCTCTGGAACCAGGTCAGCCCGCGGACGCGACGATTGCTGAATTTGGCGGTTTTCTCCCAGGTGGCGCGGGCCTTTTTGCGCGGCGAATCTGGGCCGAATTCTGAAGAGTTGGCGAATTCGCTGCGGGTGCCGGTCGCGCTGCTCAATGAGGGTTTGGGCCGGATGGGCGACTTGAAGCTGGTCAGTCTGGTGGAGGTGCCGAACGAGGACGGAGACATCGAAATGCGCTACCAGCCGGGAAAACCCCTGCACCAACTGACGCTGGGCCAATTCCACCACGATCTGGACATTGTCGGCAACGCCGCCGGGGACGATAATTTGCTGGCGTCCGACCCGTTGGTTCCGGACTACCTCCAGGCGATGACTGAATTTGAATCCGGCTCGGCAATGCACCAAACATTCGCGGAATTGCTGGGGCCAAACGCAACCGGGGCGCCGCCGGGGGTCCAGTCTCAGGCGAGCATGCCGGCGTCGCGGAAGGAATAGAAGCCAAGGCCGCGCGGGTCGGCGCCGGGGAGGCCAATGATGACGTGGTCCAGCAGTTGAATGCCAATAACTTCCGCCGCGGCGCGCATTTGGCGCGTAATCTCGAAATCCGCAGTGCTGGGTGCGGGGTCGCCACTGGGGTGATTGTGGACGGCGACAATGGCGGTGGCGCTGGAGCGAATGGCCTCGCGAAAAACTTCACGCGGGTGCGCGAGACTGCTGGTGGCGGTACCGGAGGAAATTTCCACGCGCTTGAGCAGCCGGTATTTGCGGTTGAGGCAAAGAATCCAAAGCTTCTCCACATCCAAGCCCGCGGCCAGGGGTACAAAATGTTTATAAACGGAAACCGGTGTGGACAGCCCTTCCGGATCGCGGGCGGCAGCCTGCGCAATCACCCGGCGGGCAATTTCCATGACCGTGACCAACTGCAGCGCCTTGACGCGCCCAATACCTTTGATCCGGCGGAAATCCTCGGTTTTCCACGAGAGCAGCGCGGCGAGCGAGCCAGCTTCCGTCAACAGCACCGCCGAAACCTTGAGCACATCCATGCCTGGGTGACCGCTGCGCAGGAGCATGGCGAGCAGCTCGGTGTCGCTGAGGGCGCCGGGACCGAGCGATTCCAAGCGCTCCTGCGGGCGCTCCCCGGGGGCCATCTCTTTGAGCGCTGGCGCCGTTTCGCGCACCTGTCGGTCGCGCGCGGGCACAGGCGCATAGTCCGCCGGAGCGGGATTGACGCGGCTTCCGGTTGAATGGGGTGTCGTATCCACACCCGTCATATTCTCCTTTTCCCATTCCACGAACAAGCCCGAAAAAAGCGGTGCGGCCGCTGACTAGCTCCCAGCCAGATTGGCGAAAAACAAATCGAGCAAGGCGGTGTCCTTGATCCCCGGCGCACTTTCGACGCCGCTGTTGACATCCACCACTTTGGCGGAAGTGGCGCGCAGGGCCGCCCGAATGTTTTCCGGGCGCAAACCTCCCGAGAGCACCCAGTGATGCTGCGGATGCTTTTCCGACAAGGCCTTAAAATGCTGCCAATCGCCGACGCGCCCGGTGCCGCCGTAGGCGCCTTTTTGATAAGTGTCCAGCACGAGCGTGTGCGCAACACGCAAGGCGGCCGCAGGAAAGTCCACCCCGCTGGGCAGGCGGGGAGCGAGCCACAGCCGGTCAGGGCCAACTTCCTGGAGCCAATCCTCCAGCGTTTTGTCAGGAATCTCCGCAGGATCGTAGTGAATCTGGCAAAAATCGAAACCTTGGTCGCGCCGTTTCTTCAAACTGCCTGGCGCGGGAGCGACGTCCACCGCTACGCGCTTGCCCTGGGGGATGGCGGCCAGAAGCACCTCCAACGCCTCCGCCCGAACTTGGCGCGGCGAGTTTGCATAAAGGACGATGCCGAAAAAATCCGCCCCAAATTCCCGCGCGAGACGTGCGTCTTCCGGGCGGGTGAGGCCGCATACTTTGATGCGTGGGCGCATAAATTGAAATAAAACGAATTGGCCGGTCGCCGCAGGCGAAGGCACATCGACCGGGAGGCAATGTCGGTTGGTCGGGATACAATAATCCAAATTGGCAAAATTAGCCAATGGAATATCCACTTTCACTTGGATGTCCCGTTGCCCTATTTGCGGATTCTTATCCGCAAAATGATACCATGGTCCGTACCTTCGTAACAGAACCACGACCGGAGCCGGCGCTCCACCCGGAAAATTACGCTTTTAAGATAAGTTTCTCGCGCACCGCCGCGACCAAACCGTCCAAAGAATGTTCCGGCGCCTCAATATTGACCGGCATCTTATGCGCTTTAAGAGCCTTGGCGGTAAGCGGCCCAATGGCGCAGGCGAGTGGGCGCCGTGCGCCCGGGGCGGGGGTAAGATGCCTGGCCTGCTGAACAAACGACTCTACCGTCGAGGCGCTGGTGAAGGCAATGGCATCGGCCCCATGAAGGCGGAAGGATTCGGCGGAGGGGTCGTTCGACAAATCGGTCAGGTCCGTCCGGTAAACTTGAAAACAATCCACAATCGCCCGGGCTTTTTGCTCGAGGTTCTGCACCAAATCTTCGCGGTTGCGGTTGCCGGTGACCACGAGGACGCGCAGGTTTTCGAGCGACCCCAGCGCAATCAACTCGTCGGCCAGGGCGTCTGCGGTGGCCGTGGCGGGCAGGATCGTGACTTCGAGGTGGAATTTTTCCACTTCGCGGGCAGTGGACGGCCCGATGCAGGCAAATTTCATGGGGCCGAGCGCGCGCACGTCCTTGCAGCGGCGTATGACTTCCTCGAGAAAATTACGGACCCCGTTGGGGCTGGTGAAGATCCCCCATTCGTAGGTCGCGAGTTCGGCGAAAACTTCATCGGCCCGGTCTTTGGCAATGTCCGGATGGATTTCGATGAGCGGCAGTTCGAGCACCTCGGCGCCCAAATCCTCCAATTTCTTGCGCAATTCGCCGGCCTGCTCTTTCGCCCGGGGCACCACGATGCGTTTGCCAAACAGCGGACGTTGCTCGAACCAGCCAATTCCCTGCGCGGCCTTGACCGCTGCACCGATAATGACCACGGCGGGCGCGCCAAGTCCGGCCCGGGCCACGGCGGAAACCAGCTCGCCGAGCGTGGTGAACAAAGTCTTCTGTTGGGCAGTCGTGGCCCATTGCACCACTGCGGCCGGCGTGTCGGCGGCGAGTCCACCCGCGCGCAATTCCCCTGCGATGCGTTCGAGCTGGCCCATGGCCATGTAAAGGCAAAGCGTGCCGCCGACGGGGGAGAACTTTTTCAGGTCCACACGCAGGGCATGCTTCTCCTGGTCCTCGTGGCCAGTAATAAAACTGAGCGAGGAGGCGAAATCCCGGTGCGTGAGCGGGATTCCGGCATAGGCCGCGGCCGCCAGGGCCGCCGTGACGCCCGGAACGATTTCAAACGGAATGCCGTCCCGGGCCAGTCGCTGGGCCTCTTCCCCACCCCGGCCAAAAATGAACGGGTCGCCACCCTTGAGGCGCACCACGGTCTTGCCCGCCTTGGCCCGGGCGACGATCAAATCTTCGATTTGGTCCTGGGGAATGGCGTGGACGTGGGCGTCCTTGCCGACGTAGACCAATTCGCAACCCGCCTTGACCCACCGGCGCAGTTCCGGATTGACCAGCCGGTCATAGACCAGCACGTCGCACCGCGCGATCAAGTCGCGGGCCCGGAGAGTGACCAGACCGGGATCGCCGGGACCTGCGCCAACAAGAAAAACAGAAGACATGGAGGGAGGAAGGATGATGGAGGATGGAGGAAAGGTGAAGTCAGAAGAGTGACCCAACGCAGAATGGGCCGTCAACGGCTGGGCTTGCGAAACGTCACTGGCTGTGGCTATATTCCGCCGATGGCCCTGCCCCTGACGTTTGATGCCGCCCAACTGCGCCCCGACCGCGCGCTCGCCTGCGAATGGCTGGAAACCAACGGGCTCGGTGGTTGGGCCGGCAGCACCATCGCCAACGCCCACACACGGCGTTATCATGGCTTGCTCGTCGCGGCCCTCAACCCGCCGGGGAACCGGATGGTGCTCCTTTCGAAACTCGAGGAGACCTTGCAATTTGGCGGCACGAGCTACGACCTCGGTTGCAACCAGTACCCCGGCATCATCGCGCCGTGTGGGCAGCAATACATTGAAAAATTTTCGCTGCTCCCCTTCCCCACCTGGCAATACCGCGCCGGGCCCATTGCGCTGGAAAAGCAAATTGGCGCCATCCATGGCGAAAACACGACGATCATCCAATACCGCCTCGCGGCCGCGCCGGGGCCGGTGGAATTCCTGCTGCGTCCGCTGGTGGCCGTGCGCAATTACCACAGCCTGCAACACGCCAACAATAATGTGAAGCGGGAAGCTCCCTTCGCCAATGGTGTGCTCACGATCCAGGCTTACGATGGTACGCCGCCTTTTTACATCTCCGTGCCCGGCGCAACCTTCGATTACGCGCCGTATTGGTATTACCACTTCCAGTACCGCGAAGAACAGGCGCGCGGCCTTGATTTCGAGGAGGACTTGTTCTGCCATGGCGCCCTGCGCGTCACCCTTCAACCCGGCCAGACGCTCGGCGTCATCGTCTCCCTTGATGCGCCCGCCGGTCGCGACCCCGCGGCTTTGCTCGCCGCCGAGGCCGCCCGCCGCGATGCCCTCGTCAAACAATCCGGCTTTACCGGGGAAGTCGAATGCCAGCTCGTGCGGGCGGCGGACCAGTTCATTGTCCGCCGCGGCGAAAATTCCCGCACGGTTATCGCGGGCTATCACTGGTTTGGCGACTGGGGCCGTGATACCATGATTGCGCTGCCCGGATTGTGCCTTGCGACCAAACGCTTTGATGAGGCCCGCGAAATTCTCCGCGTTTTTGCGCAGGCCGAAAGCCAGGGCCAGCTGCCCAACCATTTTCCCGACCACGGCGAGGCACCCGTGTACAATACCGCAGACGCCGCGCTTTGGTTCTTTGTCGCCGTCCGTGCCTACCTGCAGGCCACCAGCGACGAGGCTTTTGTGCAAAAAGAAATCCTGCCCGTGCTCGAGGACATTATCGCCTGGCATGACAAGGGCACGCGCTACCATATCCATTGCGACGACGACGGCCTGCTCTTTGCCGGCGAACCGGGCGTGCAACTGACTTGGATGGATGCCAAAGTGGGCGATTGGGTGGTTACCCCGCGCACGGGCAAGCCGGTGGAAATTAACGCCCTTTGGCACAACGCCCTCGCCATCCTCGCCGAATTGCGCGACCGCTTTTCCCAGCCCGGCGCCGAGGACCTCGCCGCCAGGGCACTGGCGGTGAAGGACCGCTTCGTTGAAACCTTTTGGAACACCAAGACCGGCTACCTTTTTGACGTCGTCCACGATGGCGACAAGGATGACTCCTTGCGTCCGAACCAACTCCTCGCCTTGAGCCTCCCGCACGAACTTCTGCCCCAGAGCCAGGCCTTGCGCGTCCTGAAGGCCGTCGAACAGAAGCTGCTAACGCCCGTCGGCTTGCGCTCCCTCGCGCCAGGTGCGCCGGGCTACCGCCCGCGCTACGAAGGCAGCGTCCACGCCCGCGATGGTGCCTACCATCAAGGCACCGTCTGGGGTTGGTTGCTGGGCCCGTATATCACCGCGCTGGTGCGCCTGCGCGGTGCCGCCGGGAAGGAGCGTGCCCGCAATCTCGTGGATAACCTGACTCAGCGCCTCGGCGAGGCAGGCCTCGGCACCCTGTCCGAAATCTACGACGGCGACATCCCCAACACCCCGCGCGGCTGCATCGCCCAAGCGTGGAGCGTTGGCGAGATCCTCCGCGCCTGCCGGGAGGATTTGGGCGCATAGCCGGATTGGTCAAAAATCTGCTTGATTTTTAAAAATCATTCCGTATTTTGAAACTCATGAGAGTTCATGACGTCAAGACTTTCGCCGAGCGCAAACCCTTTCGTCCGTTTGCCGTTCGTCTTACCAATGGCTCGGAGTACCAATTTAACGAAGCCCGTGATTTGGGCGCGCCCCGGGACTTCCACATGATCTTTCACTTTGGCAAAAGCGAAGCCGTGCGCATTGAAACCAGCAGTATTGTGGAGATTATCGAAAACTAGGCGGGATCGTTGACGTGGTCGTGTCCTTGACAGTCACTTCGTCTCCGCCCGCACCCGTTCGCGCAACTCTTCCTTCAATTCATCAAGGCCTTCGCCGCTCAGGCAGGAGATTTTCCGAATCGTCACCTTCTTATATTTCTTCTTAAACCGCTTTAAATTTTCCTCCGCGGCCGGCTCGTCCATCTTGTTCGCCGCGACTAAGCTGGGTTTCTTCAACAATTCCGGGCTGTAATTCTTCAATTCCTCGCGCAGGTGCTTGTAATCGTCGAGTGGATCGCGCCCGTCCACTCCGGCCATGTCCAGCATGATGAGCAGCAGGCGGCAGCGCTCGATGTGGCGCAGAAATTCATGGCCCAAACCGTGGTCTTCACTGGCGCCTTCAATCAGCCCGGGAATATCCGCCATCGAAATGCGTTCAAAAATATCCGGGTATTCGACGATGCCGACGTTCGCGTGCAGGGTGGTAAAGGGATAAGGTGCCGTCTTGGGATGCGCCTTGGTGATGCAATTGGTCAGCGATGACTTCCCGGCGTTAGGGTAGCCGACCAAGCCGACGTCCGCGATGGTCTTGAGCACCAGCCGGAACTGACCCTCCTCGCCCGGGAAGCCCGTGGTGAATTTCGTCGGAGCCCGGTTGGTCGAGCTTTTGAAATGTAGATTGCCCAGCCCGCCCCGGCCACCGCGCAGGAGCACCACGCGCTGATCATGCTCAGTCAATTCCGTAACCACGCGGTCGGTTTCCTTGTCGCAAACAATGGTACCCAGCGGCATCCGCACTTCCAAGTTCGCGCCCGCGTGGCCAAAACAGTCGCGGCCCGCGCCGTTGTCGCCATTCTTGGCGTGCAGGTTCGGGCTATAGCGGAATTGCGTCAGATCACCAACATTCTCGTCGCCGATCAGCACGACATCGCCGCCCTTGCCGCCGTCGCCGCCGTCGGGACCGCCAAAGGGCACAAATTTTTCGCGGCGAAAGCCCGCGCAGCCGTCGCCTCCGCGACCAGCCCGGAAATGCACTTCTGCTTCATCAACAAACATGCCGCACTATGGCGACCGCCCATGCTGCAAGCAAGGCCAGAGCGAAAAAATCGCGGCGCCAGCCATTGGAAGACGACCGGACCTTCTCGCCCTATTTGACCTTGGGTGTGGCTGCGGACGCGCTAATCTGCGCGCTGACCTGATGAAACCAGTCAGTGACCAGTTTAAACTGTTCGGGTGTCATCCGCGCCTCGGGATGCATGACCAAATAGCTGGAGAGCGGCATTTGGTTCTCCATGATCGAAGTTTCCATGTCGCCCAGGATTTTGACCTGGTATTGCGCGGTGGTGGGTGGTTGCCCGCCAATCAGCCGCGTGTCCCGGCCCAGCCTCGGTTTGAGGTCCGCCCATTCGGATAGATTCAGCCGCCGGCGACCGTCGTTGACATGGTTCGCTATCCACCAGGATACTGGCGCGACATAAGTGTACCACGGCCATTTTGTTTCATTCGAATGGCAGTCGTAGCACGATGCGCGCAAAATGGCCTCAACCTCCGGCGGAGGCTGCAGTTTCTTCGCCGGATCGACCGGAGGTTGGGCGCGATTCACCGGCACCAGCTGGATGACGACAAAAAGACAAAGGCCGGAAAGAAACAAGCGCTTGAACCATTTTTTCATGAACCATTAAATTCTGTCCATTTCCGGAAAACTGTCTACAACTTAACCTCAAGGCTAATTACCCCGATGAACCTTTCGAAATGTTCCCGGTACTGTCTGGTGGTTGTAGTGGCTGGCGCCCTCGCCGCCTGCCAGGCCGTTCCGACTTCTGCCTCCAATATCGTTTCGTGGAAGCTGGACAACCTGCAATCCGTCGACGGCCATGCGCCGGTGATTCAAGGCGCTCCCAAATCCGTCAATGACACGTCCGGAAAGGCGCTTTTGTTCAATGGCAGCAGCGACGGCCTGATCTTTCCGATGGTTCCAATTGCCGGCATGAAAGCGTTTACCATCGAAGTGCTGTTCTTTCCCCAATCCGGCGGGCTGCCCGAGCAGCGCTTTGTCCACGCCGAGGATGAGGCCATGAACCGGCTGACCATGGAGACCCGCCTGTTTCCCACTGGCCAGTGGGCCTTCGACACCTTTCTCCTTTCCGGCGCCAGCCGGCTGAGCATTTACAATGCCACCAAGCTTCATCCGGCCGACCATTGGTATTGGGTGGCCCTGCGCTATGACGGCGCGACGATGACCAGCTTTATCAATGGGGTGAAGGAAGGCGAAGGCCCGGTCGTTTTTCCGGCAATGAAGGAAAATGGAAAGATTTCCATCGGCGTGCGGCAGAATCTGGTGGGATGGTTCAAAGGTTTGATTCGCGAAGCGCGTTTTACGCCCGAGGCGCTGCCGGATTCCGCGCTGCAGCGGGTGCCGTAGGATATGAATGCCGTTCGATTCGCACCCATTCGCGCAGCTTTCAAAATTGAAAATTTACCGACATTCAAGGAGCATCGCAATTTGAACTTGGGGCGGTTGCTTTGGCGCGGTTATTCGCCTCCCTGCTCTCCGCCCACAGGTAAGCAAAGCTTAAAAGCAGCGACTGAATTAAGAATAATGCGTCGTGGTCGAGAAAAAATATTCCCAAACTGACCACTGCAATTACAGCAAATAATTTACCTTGGTAGACATCTCCCTTAAAAAGCTTTTGCATGGTGCTTATCGTGCGCTCCATAGGCTAATAATGCAACTGCTTTATGCCAGGTTCCGTGGGCCCGGTTCGCCGCGCTCGCCAGCGCGGCCCGGAGGGCATTCAGGGCGGTCGAGCGACGTCCGCGCGCAATTGACGCATTGCGAATAATTGCTAAATTGCGTTCTGCCCTATGCCCCATTCAAGATTGGTTTGTGGTTAATCTCCATGATGCCCCGCCGCCCGCTCCTATATTTCAGTTTTGTTTTCAGTCTGCCGCTGGTGGTCAGCGCGCAGGGGACCGTTCCTGGATTGTCGGTGACCAGTCTACTTCCGGCGAACCACGCTAAGGACGTCCCGCCGGACACACATCTCAACCTGACCTTCAAAACCCCGCCCGGGTATGGAACATCCGGCCAAGTGCGCATCTTCGACGCTGCGGATGACCGCCTGGTGGACACCGTCGACCTCGCCACCGGCCCCCAGGGCTATACCATCGGCGGCACCGCCTATAACGCGTACCCCATGCTTATCGGGGAAAATGCGGTGACGATCTATCCCCACCCGGGGGCGCTGAATTACAATAAGACTTACTATGTGCAGATGGACTCCGGCGCGGTGAAGAACGAAGCCGGTAATTTTCCGGGTTTCACAGATAAAACCGGTTGGACGTTTACCACCAAGGCTGCTGCGCCTGCGGCCGATTTCGGCAAGATTGTCGTCGCCGCAGACGGTACCGGCGATTTTGCAACCGTGCAAGCCGCCCTCGATTTTATTCCCCCCAACAACACCAGGCCGGTGACCATTTTTATCCGCAAGGGCGTCTACAACGAAATCGTCAACTTCGCCAACAAGTCGAACCTCACCCTGCTGGGCGAGGATCGGATGGGAACCGTCATCGCCTATCCCAACAATCCCCGTCTGAACGCCAATCGCAGCGTGTTGCAGGCCAACAACTGCCCGGGGCTCGCGCTGGTCAATCTCACCATGCGCGACACCACGCCCAAACAGAGCGGCGGCAATCAGGCCGAGACGATCATTGTCAAGGGCACCGGCAACCTGATCATCAGCCATTGTAGTTTTTACAGTTTTCAGGACACCATTCAAATTGACTGTCCGGCCTACGTTACCGACTGCCAGGTTGAGGGCGACATTGACTTTCTCTGGGGCACGGGCGCGGTTTTTTACAACCATTGCGACCTCAAGGAACTGACCAGCAAGGACTCCGTGCTCGTGCTGCGCAATCCCGCGGGCAAACACGGCGCCGTCCTGCTGAATTGCAAAATTGACACCGCGCCCGGCGTCACCGGCGCCTACCTCGAGCAGAATCAAGGATACGCCAATAGCGAAGTCGTCTTGTTGAATTGCGCCCTCGGGCCCGGTTTCAATCCCCTGGGCTGGCGCGCGGATGAAACCAAGCCAGTGGACCAGGTCCACAATTGGGAGTTCAACAGCACCAACCTCAGCGACGGCAAACCAGTGGACGTCAGCGGCCGGGCCAAATGGTCGAAACAACTCACCATGGAAAAAGATGCCGAAACGATTGCCAATTATAGCAAGCCCGCATTCATCCTCGGCGGTTGGAGCCCGGCGCTCGCGCCCATTATTCTAGCCCAGCCTGCCGCAGCCTCCGTGAAAGTTGGAGAATCCGCCACGTTCAGTGTCACCGCCGCAGGATTACCCAACGCCACTTACCAATGGCAATTGAACGGCACCCCCCTCCGCGACGCCCTCAAAGATCCTCCGCATATCCTGGGCTCAACTTCCACCACCCTGCAGATCGATTCGGCCATGCCGCAAAGTGCCGGCCTTTACACCGTCGTCGTGACCACGGTTTCCGGGTCGGTCACCAGTGCGCCGGCGGCTCTCACTGTCACTCGAGCCCCCGCCCGATGAATTTTAGCCTTCGCGCGGTTTACTTGACCTTCCAACTCAGGGGATACGCCTTGTCCGCCTTGGCCAGCGTCCAGCGGCCGAGCAGCTTGCGCCAGCCCCCGTGCTGCCGCGTGGCGACCGGTTCGATTTTAGCCGTAAAGATTTTCTCAAAAAAACGGGCATAGTATTCCGGATTGAAGAGCTGGTTGGGCTGATTGCCCATGAACACCGGCTCGGCCAGGATTTGACGGTAAAGCGCGTCGTTCGAGTCAATTTCCCTGATGCGGTCAATGAGCGCCGCCTCGCTGGGAAATTCGTGATAATTCAAGAACCGTTTTGGGTTAAATTCCTCCGCCGCCCGCGGGCAACCGTAATACACTGGAATGCACCGCGCGGCAAAGCCCAGCAGCAGCTTCTCGGAAATATAGCCAGGCACGGCCTTGTTCTCGAAGGCCAGGTGAAATTTATACGGGCGCAAAAACTCCGTCGTATTATCCAGTCCGTACGGGACTTCCCGGCCCACATTGTTCCCGGCGCGGCCCGCCGAATCCACCTGCTTATACCGCGAAAGCTGGTCAAAGAAATTCCACCGCAGGCGCGTCTTGTCATTGCGGTATGATGACAAAAACGCGCAGAATTTGGTCTTTTGCAGAAAGAGGCGTTCGGCTTCGCCGGGAGATTGGAGCAACGCAGCGGCCGCAAAAATCAACGCATAAGGCGGAAAGCGCAGGTGCCGGGGGTCGTCGGAATAATGCGGGGTCAGGGCATAATCGCAAACATTCCAATCGGGCAGGCGGTCCGCCTCCGAGGTGTGAAAGATGCGGACGCAATTGAAAAGACGGTGGTGGTGGCCCGTATGCGAATAGAAGAGAAACGACGGCTGATCGGCGATATCCACCGGGAAATGGCCGTGGAGGAATTTGGCCAGCGGCAGGTTCGTCTTGGTGCGGGTTAGGCCCCAATCGCAAAAATCCACGGGCAGGCGATGCGCAGTCATGCCGCCGAGTGATGCCAAAAAGCGTTGACAGGCAAGAGCAAAACCCAAGGGTCGGGGGGGGACTGCTCCCGCGCATGCTCTTCAACAGCTATGAATTTCTGCTGTTCTTCCTGCCGGTCACACTGGCCGGGTGGTTCACCTGCGGGCGGTGGGCGGGAATCCGCGCCGCCCAGGTGTGGCTCATTACGGCCTCGCTTTTCTACTACGGTTGGTGGAACCCGTGGTATCTCATTTTAATCATCACACTAACCCTGGCCAATTACGGTTGGGGCCGCCTGCTGGCGCGTCGCGCCATCGCCGGCCAGCCGGGCGGTCTGGCGCTGGCACTGGGCGTTGCGGCCAATCTTTGCCTTCTGGGCTATTACAAATATGCCAATTTTTTCCTCGATAATCTCAATACGCTGACCGGCGCCAATTGGGTGCTCGGCCAGGTCATCCTGCCGCTGGGCATTTCGTTCTTCACCTTTCAAAAGATTGGCTATCTGGTGGATTGCGCGCGCGGCCTGGTGCCCAAGAGCGACTTTCTCAGCTTCGGCCTGTTCGTGGTCTTCTTCCCACAGCTTATTGCCGGCCCAATCACCCACCACGGCGAAGTCATTCCGCAATTTTCCCGGCCGGGAGTTACGCGGCCCGATTGGGGAAATATCGCCCTCGGCCTGACCATGCTTACGTTCGGCCTCGCGAAGAAAGTTTTGCTCGCTGACCCGCTCAGCACGCGACTGGGTGAGGCTTTCAACGCCGCCGCCGCCGGCCAGCACCTGCCGGTCGGCAACGCCTGGTATGCGGTGATCGCCTACGCCGTCCAGATTTACTTCGATTTCTCGGGGTACTCGGACATGGCCGTGGGCCTCGCACGGATGTTCAACATCACGTTGCCGCAGAATTTCAATTCCCCCTACCAGGCGGCAAACATTGTCGAATTTTGGCGGCGCTGGCACATGACCCTGTCCCGTTTCCTGCGGGACTATTTATATATCTCGCTCGGCGGGAACCGGCATGGCCGCTTGCGCCGGCACCTTAACTTGATCATCACCATGTTTCTGGGCGGCCTATGGCACGGCGCGAATTGGACGTTTGCGGCTTGGGGGCTGTTGCACGGCCTTTATCTGGTCCTCAACCACGCCTGGCTGGAAGCCAAACCACGCCTCAGGGGAATGGCAGTCATCCCCCGGCCGCTTCGTCTTTTTACCTCTCATTCCCTGACCCTTGGCGCAGTTTTGCTGGCGTGGATTTTATTCCGGTCCAATTCATTTTCCGCCGCCATCGTCTTGTTGCAAACCCTCATTGGCCATGGGCCGCCGCTGGTCGCCGACGGCATGGCCGTTATCAGTGAGGTCAAGCCTGAGCGCTGGCTCTGGCTCGGCCTGCTTTGCGCCTGGGTGCTCCTCGCGCCCAATTCTCAAGGCGTCTGCTCGCGTTTCCAACCGGTGCTGGGCATGACGGAGCCCTCGGCGCATCGGGGTTTGTGCGGCGGCCGGCTGTTATGGCGGCCCAGCACCACATGGGCCATCGCTATCGCGGTTATTTTTGTGGCGGCGTTCTTGTCACTCTCTACAGTCAGTGAATTCCTCTACTATCAATTTTAGATTATTCCCCCGATGAACACCGCCACGCCTGCATCGGAAAACCCCGCGCGCCACTACGTGGCGACGCTGGGCGGCGTGGCCGGCATGATTCTAGCGCTCGCAGCGGCACTCAATTATTGGGTGGACGCCAACGCTTACTTTGGCCGCAACACCCTGGGGTTTTTCACCTCCGCCGAACGCCAGTTCAAAATCCTTGGCCTCGCCCGCCACCCGCAAAACGCCGTGCTCCTGGGCAACAGCAAAGCCGCGCTCGCCGACACTTCGCTGCTGCGCCCGCCGCCCGTCTTTTTCAACGCCGGAGTCGGCGGATCACTGGTCGAAGATGTTTTGGCGATGACCAAACACCTCCCCCACGACTCTCCGCTCATCGTTGTGGCCCTTGATTTCGGCCAATTTGGCAATGAACACCCCTACGGCGAAAATCTGCCGCCGGCCTTTACGTGGCACGAATGGCTCGCGAATTTGCTGAGCCGCGACGCCGTGGGCGCTTCTGTAAAAACCCTGGCCAGTGCGGTCTGGCATTTGCCGCCAACTTACCGTGACGATGGCACCTTCGATGCAACAGGGTGGTATGCCCATTACGACGTGCCCAACCCAGCGGCCCGGGTGGAAATGGTTGCCGCGCACAACGCCCGCCTGCGCGGGTTCCAATTTTCCCCGCAACGCGTGGCGTTGCTCCAGCCACTTCACGACGCCCTCACAGCCCATGGTCGCTTTTTGGTCTATATTCTGCCCGCCGAGGCCGAAGAAATGTCCGCCCTGGTCAACCTCGGCTTGCGCCCAGCCTACGATGACTGGCGGCGCCGCGTGCGCGAGGTCTTTCCCGACGTCGTGGACCTTACCGATACTCCTTTTGCCGACCCCAAAAACTACTTCTACCTGGACATCATGCACCCCTATCCGAAAATCGGCGCCCGGATGATTGCGGAGACGGTTTTGCCCCAATTGCGTAAATAGCATTGAAAGGGTCGCCACACCCGGGCATATCCCCTTGCGATGGAAACACCTCCGCCGCCCCGCATAGTTGACCACGTCCTCAAGCTCGTTGTGCCCCTTATTGCGGGACGCGGTCCCGTCGAGCATCTGGACATCGGCGCCGGCTGGGGCCATCTCATCAAG